>JACCDY011352229.1_pt1 | contig 19779 bp, 17 predicted proteins | sample 7446391 | NCBI WGS metagenome assembly JACCDY01 (sample SAMN15323451, study PRJNA562643) | freshwater metagenome | isolation source: river surface water | place: USA:Blue River Watershed | collected 2017-08-18
ACTATCGCCATTAATGTCCGTGCAATTGAGACTGCAGAAGACGCAATGGAGTCAATTCAACACACCTTGAAAAAAGGGGTATTGTCTGATTTAGTCCAAGAGTCGGCAATTAAAAATTTAGCAGTAACTAACACCGAGATTGCCAAAAGAAGCCAAGAAAATGAGACGCTTCGTCAAAAGCTCGAATCCAAAGGGGCGGAGGTGTTTGTGCAAGAGCCCAGCTTACCGCAGCGCGAGGCCTCGCCCAGGCGCGCATTGATCGTTTTCTTTGGCTTCATCGCTTCAGGCTTTGTGCTGTTAATATTTGTGCTTACTAGAAAAGCGATTCGATCGATATTGCTAGATCAGGGGGCTGAATATCAACTGAATCAAATCAAAAGTCATCTAGGGATCGGTGTCCGGTAAATTATATTAACTTTCGAGAATGAGCACAGGCAATTATTATGTGTGGAATATTATTTGTTGAGCAATCATCTGACAATCTAATTTCATTGTCGAAATTTGAAGATTCGTTGAGTCGACAGGGTTGGCGAGGTCCTGATGCGCAACACTCGTGGTCAAGTGATACGGGTAGATTTTTAATGGGACATAACAGACTCTCAATTATTGATCCGTTAACTCGATCAGACCAGCCGATGACGTCTAATAATGGCCGTTATAAAATAATATTCAATGGCGAAATTTACAACCATAAGGTTCTGCGTGAGCAGCTTCCGATAAATTTCCGCACAAATTCCGATACGGAAACAATATTAGAAGGTTATGCATTAATAGGTGAGGCAATTTTCCACCTAATCGATGGCATGTTTGCTATTGTAATATTAGATCTTGAAAATTGTAGTTGGGTTGTAGCTAGGGATGCGTTCGGTATAAAGCCATTATTTATCAGCCGAATGAAGAATGCTGGGGTTGCGATTGGATCCGAGGCTGCTGTTGTTGCAAGCTTATTAAATGCTAGCGTAAGTTGGCAGTCTGTAGATGAATGGCGCTTGATACGTAGGCCTATTCCTGGATTTTCATTTTTCGACGGAGTGGAAGAGGTTTTGCCGGGTAAAGTAATTCGCCAGGATGGTAGTTCTGAAGACTTATGGAATTGGTCGGCTTCATCAGAGTCATACTCGCAACATAAATTTGAAGAAATTTTACGCCAATCAGTTGTAGAGCATGAGTTGAGTGATGTAAAAAATGTTTCATTGCTCAGCGGTGGTTTAGATAGTGCAGTAATCACTGCATTGTCTTCAGTTACAAGATCCTATTGTATTGGCTTGCCCGAAAATAATGAATTTGCTGGAGCTGAAGAGACTGCGACTAAGATAAAAAAAACGCTCATAAATATAACTATAACACCAAGCCAGATGCGAGAAAATTGGCGTGAATTAACGCGAAAGAGGGGGGAGCCTTTAAGCTTACCAAATGAGGGGTTAATTTACGCTGTTTGTAATGCTATGGCTGCAGATGAAAAGGTTGTGCTAACCGGGGAGGGGGCTGATGAACTTCTATTTGGTTATGATAATATTTATAGGTGGTCGCTATCAGAGCAATGGCAAGGTGTGGATTTGTTTTTGGCTCGATATGCTTATTCTGAGGTGATTAGACCGACGGATCGACTTGCGCAGTACATTGAAATATTGCGTGGAAACAATAGCAATCCCGAATTTGTCGAGGATTTCTTCTTTCGTGTTCATTTGCCAGGCTTGTTACGTCGGATGGATTTTGCCTCTATGGCGGCCTCAAAAGAGGCGCGCGTGCCATTTGTTAATAAGCGCCTGATTGGATATATGTATCGTCGAGCGCATGCGGTAAAGATAAATGATTTTGAATCTAAAATTCCTATTAGAGGTTTAGCCTCAAAGCTCGGATTGAGTGGTGCATTAAATCGCAAGAAGATTGGGTTTAGCGCCCAAGTAGGAAAAATCAATTCAAGATTTACAGAGTATGAAGAGTTTCAAAAAATCATAATGGAAGAGTTGCAATGGTAATAGGTTATACAACAGGCGTATTTGATCTTTTTCATGTCGGCCATGTTAGATTATTGCGAAATGCAAAGTCTATGTGTGATAGATTGATCGTTGGCGTAACTGTTGATGAATTGGTCTCGTATAAAAACAAAAAGTCAGTAATACCATTTGATGAAAGAATTGAGATAGTTCGATCTTCTCGCTACGTTGATTTAGCGGTGCCGCAAGATACGATGGACAAAATTGATGCATTAAATAGGTATAAATTCAATATAATGTTTGTTGGTGATGATTGGTACAAAACCGATAAGTGGGCCGATTTTGATAGTCAATTGAGCGACAGGGGTGTAAGGGTTGTATATTTTCCATATACCAAATCAACTTCTTCGACATTAATTAATTCAACCTTAAATCAAATAAGAGCTAAAGATTAATAATTTCAGCAGGTTAGGTTGTAAGTTGCATGTGTACAAGAGTGGGTGCAATAAGTGATACTGCATGTAATAAATTTAATCATAAGGGCGGTTACATTACTTAGTAAATTCCTGCTTGTATTTTTGCTTGCAAGATTTTTAACTCCTGCTGAGCTTGGTTTTTATGGTTTGGCGGTAGTTACTGTAGCGTATGGCATTTATCCGCTTGGATTCGAATTTTATACATTTAATGTGCGCGAGATGCTGGCAGATTTAAATAGGGTCGGATCTTATATTAAAGGTCAGATTTGTTTACACATCGGTTTGTATAGCATTTTCTTGCCATTATTCTTTTTGCTATTCGAGTTGGACTTCTTTCCGCGAACATATATAGTGCATTTTTTTGCGTTATTGATTCTTGAGCACATGAATCAGGAAATATTTAGATTTTTGGTTGCTATGTCAAAACAAATACAGGCTAATATTTGCTTGTTTATGCGACAAGGGGCTTGGGTATTTGTCGTTGTAATGTTATTTGAGACTGATGAGTCATTTAGAGTGCTTAATACAGTATTGATTTCATGGTTGGTTTTTTCTGGGGTGTCGTTGCTACTTGGTGCATTATTTATTTTTAAAATGAAATTGTTAGGGTGGGGGCAAAAAATTAATATCAAGTGGATATGGCGAGGAATGATAGTGGCGTTTCCATATTTGGTTGCAAGTATGGCTTTAAATGCGATATCAATGATAGACAGATATTGGTTTGGTCTGCTGCAAGGAAGTGAAATGCTGGGCGTTTACACGTTCTATGTGTCTGTGTCGGCAGCACTGCTTTCATTTATGGATGCGGGTGTATTTTCTTTTTATTACCCAAAATTAATAAATGCAGTTATGGAGAAAAAAGCGACTGTTGTCGATGGCCTGATTAAGCAAATGCTCATTAACTGCAGTGCCATAATAGTAATATTTATGCTGGCGTCTGAGTTGTTGCTGGATTACATGCTTTATTTGATTGGCAAGCCAATATATTCTGAATACAAAAATATATTTTATATTACAGTACTGGCTATAGTGTTTCATGGCTTGAGCTGCATTTACCATTATGCTTTGTACGCTTTGAAAAAAGATGTGTCGATAATGAGAGTTCATACGCTAGCGATATTAGTATTCTCAGTATTTGTGGTCGTATTGTCGAAGTGGAGTTCTTTGTATGCGGTGCCTCTATCGATTTTAATGGCATACGTATTCATACTACACGCAAAACATAATGCCTACAATGCTGCAAAGCTGGCAGATTAAAAAGGAGGAGAGCCTATTTTGTTTGCATATCTCATATACCCTATATTTATTTTAATATCCCTGCTTCTGCCTAGAAATAAAAAAATATGGGTGTTCGGTTGTTATGATGGCTACCTTGATAACACAAGATATTTTTTTGAATTTTCTTCTCTAAAAAGAAAGACGAATTGTTTTTGGCTCGCAAACACTCAGGCTGAAGCTGAAATAATACGGTCGCTAGGGTTCAAGGCAGTTGTAAAGACGAGTATTGTTGGCTATTGGGTTTCTTCCCGAGCGTATTTAACATTTGTGTGTACTGGTTTTAGTGATGTCAATAGAGTCTTATCCCTTACGAGTAAAGTGATAAATTTTTGGCATGGAACGCCAATAAAAAAGATTTTTTTTGATTCAAATTATGATTTGTATAGATTCGGAAAAAGCGGATTTTTAAAGTTTATTGCCGATATGGGTTTGAAATTTTTGGTTAGTAGATATACATTTTATTATGCATCGAATGAGCTTGAGCGGCGTCTGGTGTGCGGGGCTGCGCACATGAGTCTTGAAAAGAGTATCGCCATTGGTGCTCCGCGTTTTGATGTGATTAGACGTCCCGAAGAAATCGTATTAATGGAAGAGTATAGAAAGAAATACAGCAAGATTTATCTTTATGCGCCAACATGGCGAGAGTCTGGCCGTTGGGGGGGGGGCTTTAATATAGATACTGAGACCTATCAGAGACTAAATGCAACCTTAGTCAATGAAAATTCTTTGCTTATTGTTAAGAATCATCCTTTGACATGTGTTGATGAAATAAAGAATTGGGGATTGAGGGCGTCTCAAAATATTATGTATTCTACAAGCTTGGGGCTTGATGATTTAAATGGCTTGTATTTTTATTCAGATGCGCTAATAACGGATGTTTCATCCTCGATGTTTGATTACCTTATATTTAATAAGCCTATTTATATATTTATGCCAGATGTGAACGAGTACATGCTGGGTGCGAGAGGAGTATACGATTATTTTATTGGGATATTGCTTCGGAATGCTGAAAAGGAATGGCAGGGAGTTGTAAATATTTTTTCAGGTGAAAATAAAAATGGGGTTGAGCGTGAGTTGGATACTCATTGCTCGTTGTTGAATTTACCATGCTCTATTAATGAGAGCATATATTCTGATTTAATGCTGAGATTTTATAAGTTGAATAATTCTTTGCATTAATTGGAGTGTTGCTGTTCCTAAATAATGTTATGCTGATAATATTTTTGTTTTTACCGATCTTTGTAAGTATCGATGTGGCGGGGGGGGTCAGTTTGTCTCGGCCTGGTGCGTATTATGATGGCTCTCAGTTCATCACTACATTTCCGATCGGTTTGGTTTTTATTATATTATTGTTTTTTTTCAAGTTTCGTTTTGCGTTATTGTTGCGATGGATACTTTTGGGACGTATTAGAACTTTTGCGATGCAATTGGCATTTGTTTACTTTGTTGGTTTAGTTGTCGCCTTGTTTTTTGGTGGTTTGAGTAGTTCTTTAGTAATTGAAACTGCATGTTTTGCATACTTAATTTATCTGGTTTCTGGTGGGGGCGTTGATATTTCCCTAAATAAGCTAGCCCACACAGGTTTTTTATTAATGGCCGTACCCGGTGTAATTGCGTCCATTATCGTTGGCCGTTTTTCATTCATTCCAATGAGTTATTTCCCCGGGGAGATCTGGCCTGGTATTTATGCTATATATAACTTCGAGCAATATTATGCGATAAGTTTGTTTTTGGCGCTTGGAATTCTGATGTCGAGCTGTAAAAGTTTAATTCGGATTTTAGTCTATTTTTCTATAACGTTATTTATTGCATGCGCGTCAGAGAACACTACCGCCTTGATATTAACTGTAATTGGATTTTTTTCTTTTTGTATAGTAAGATTTATTCCTGTTTATTATGGTTATTTCCTAAGATTTTACTTCGTGATCGCAGTGCTATTCTTTTTTTCATTCCCTATTTTTTCTTTCCTAATTTTCAATGGTGCCGAATTTAATTTCGACATAGAAGGCTCTGGTTTTATAGATAGAATGTATTTGCATGCTGCCTTTGTAGATAATTTCAAAATTGAAAATATGTTGATACCTGCAAATGGTAGTGAATGGTTTAGGGTCGGTAGGGATGTACACCATCAATTCATATTGCTGCTCTCTTCGGCTGGGTTGTTGTGTGCCATATCATATTATTCATTGTTGATTTATGTTGTTTTAAATGCTAAAGTGGAACATCGTTTTGCGTTTATCTCTTTATGCCTTGTGGCTGCGACTATGGTTGAGCCATTAAATCATCCATTTTTGATGTTTCAATTTTATGTTTTTCTCGGTTCATCTTATTTTAAAAATGAATTGTTAAAAGCTAAATTTTAAATAAATAGAGCAGTCGTGAGCCATACTGGGTGGTGCTGTCAAATGTGAAGTAATTAATTCTGAAGGTGGAAGTCATGGATAATATTTGTAAAAATTGTATAATGGACAATTCTGATCCAGGGATAAAATTTGATTCTAATGGGGTGTGCGATTATTGCTGCAATTTTAGTTTGAAAATTAAGCCTGGCTGGTTGGAGGGGTGTGCGGGGTTAGGCAAATTGAACGATATTGCAGAATCTATACGAAAAGATAGTGCCAGTCTCGATTTTGATTGCGTGATAGGCTTGAGTGGTGGGTTGGATAGCTCTTATGTTGCTTACATAGCGAAAGAGAAAATGGGCCTTAGGCCTTTATTGTTTCACGTAGATGCGGGTTGGAATACAGATCAAGCTGTTGGAAATATTGAAAAGTTAGTTGATGGTTTGGGATTGGATCTTTATACGGACGTGGTGAATTGGGAGTCTGTTAAGCGTATGCAGGTTGCTTTTTTACGTTCAGGTATACCGGATCAAGATTTGGTGCAAGATGCTGCATTCTTCTCGGGCCTGTATAAGTTCGCACGGCAACACGGTATTAAACACATCATCACCGGTTCCAATTATTCAACAGAATGCTGTCGCGAACCCGAAGAGTGGGGGGGCTACTTGGGAATTGATAAAACTTTATTTGCCGATATTTGGAAAAAATGTGGTGATGGCAAGCCTAACAATTTTCCGTTGGTTGACATACTAGTATACAAAGTTTGGTACCAAAAAATTCTGGGCATGAAAGTTCACCATCCGTTGAACTTAGTTCCTTATGTAAAAAAAGATGCAGAAGATGAATTAGAACGGAAATTTGGTTGGAAGCGCTTTAGACATAAACATCACGAGTCTCGTTTCACTCGTTTTTATGAAGACTACTGGTTGCCACGACGTTTTGGATTTGAAAAGCGTCGCGCTCATTTTTCAAGCTTGATCATGACGGGGCAAATGACCCGTGATCAAGCTTTAGAGCGTATAGCTAAACCTGAGATGAATGAGCTCTTTCTGGCGCAAGAATTTGAATATGTGGCAAATAAATTAGATTTGACAGTCGACGAATTAAAAGGTATCTTTGAAAGCCCCAAAAAGACCTATCGCGATTACAGGAATAAGCGTGACTTAATTGGATTTGGTGCTAATTTGATGCGCAAGTTGGGTCTTGAAAAAAGGTTTTTTAGATGATTCGCCTCGTGGATTACGGTGTCGGTAATATCCAAGCTTTCATGACCATGTTTAAGCGGCTTGGAATTCGAGCCGAGCGTGCTTTGGCATCGTCTGAATTGGCGGACGCAACACATTTAATATTGCCCGGCGTTGGTCATTTTGATCATGCGATGCGGCGACTCAATGACTCGGGCATGCGTCCAGCTCTAGAGAAGATGGTGCTGGATAAAGGTATTCCGATTTTGGGTATTTGTGTAGGTATGCAAATGTTAGCTGAAGGTTCTGATGAAGGGCTTTTGCCTGGGTTGAACTGGGTGCCGGGTCGTGTGCGTGCATTTGCGAAGCATCCTAAGTTGGCGAATTTACCAATGCCGCACATGGGCTGGAATGATGTAAAGCCTGTGTCAGGCGCGCCATTATTTGCTAAGTATTTTGATGATGTGCCTCAGTTTTATTTTTTGCACTCCTTTTACTTTGATGCAAAGGATAAAGCAGATGTAGCTGCTTCGGCGTATTACGGAATGGATTTTGATGCTGTTGTATCGAGAGGGCACATTCACGGCGTGCAATGCCACCCAGAAAAGAGTCACCATTGGGGAGCCCAACTGTTAAAAAATTTTGCGGAGCTTTAAATCCATGTTGCGTCCCAGAATAATTCCGTGTTTGTTGATTCAACAAGGTGGCCTAGTCAAGACCCAGTGTTTTAAAGAGCCAAAATACGTAGGCGATCCGATCAACGCCGTAAAAATCTTCAACGAAAAAGAAGCTGATGAATTGATCGTGCTTGATATTGACGCAACAGTAAATGGTCGTGAGCCTGACTTCGGGTTGATTGCCAAATTAGCTGATGAATGTCGTATGCCCTTGTGTTACGGCGGCGGAGTGACTAGTGCGGCGCAGGCAGCGCGGATTATTGACATGGGTGTAGAGAAAGTTGCTGTGAGTGCTGCGGCCATAGCCAGCCCTGGGCTGCTTACCGAAATGGCCGTCGCCGTAGGCCGCCAGTCAGTAGTGGCGGTGTTAGATGTGCGGAAGAAGTCAGGTCTTTTTGCCAAAGGCTTTGAGGTGTGCACACACAACGCGAAGCAGGCTCACAAGATTGACCCTCTGGCTTTGGCGCAACAGTTGCAAGATGCGGGTGCAGGAGAAATTGTCATTAATTCAATTGACCGCGATGGCTTGATGCAAGGTTACAACTTGGACTTAGCCACTCAGTTTCGCGATGCGCTTAAAGTGCCTGTGACATTTCTTGGCGGTGCTGGTTCGCTCGATGACATTGGGCAATTGATATCGCGCGTCGGCGTGGTGGGAGCCGCTGTGGGTAGTTTATTTGTGTTCAAAGGCAAATACCGCGCGGTTTTGATCAATTACCCCACGCCAGTGCAGAAGATGCAGCTGTGCCGTGATGCATTGGGGAAAGCATAGGTTAAATGCAAAAGGATTTTTGGATGTTTGACAATCAAGTTCTGTTAATCACCGGTGGAACTGGTTCTTTCGGCAATGCGGTGCTGCGCCGCTTCCTTGACTCAGACTTGCGTGAAATTCGTATCTTCAGTCGCGACGAGAAGAAGCAAGACGACATGCGCAAGAAATACAACAGCCCCAAGCTGAAGTTCTACATTGGCGATGTGCGTGACTCGCAGTCAGTGCTGAACGCGGTTCGCGGTGTTGACCATATCTACCACGCTGCAGCGCTCAAGCAAGTGCCTTCGTGTGAATTTCATCCGCTGGAGGCCGTCAAGACAAACGTCTTGGGCACTGAGAACGTGTTGGAAGCGGCCATTCAGTGTGGGGTGAAGCGTGTGGTGGTGCTCAGCACCGACAAGGCCGTCTACCCCATCAACGCCATGGGCATCAGCAAGGCCATGATGGAGAAGGTCGCCGTGGCCAAGTCGCGCAGTAGCGCCCAGACGGTGATCAACGTCACCCGCTACGGCAACGTCATGGCCTCAAGGGGCTCGGTGATCCCGCTTTTCATCGAGCAAATCCGTAAGGGCGCACCCATCACCATCACAGACCCGAGCATGACCCGCTTCATGATGACGCTCGACGATGCCGTGGACCTTGTTATCTACGCTTTTGAGAACGGACAGCCAGGTGAGATCTTTGTACAAAAGGCGCCAGCCGCCACCATTGAGGTGTTGGCCAAAGCCTTGGCCGCGCTAGTGGGCAAACCCGAACACGAGGTGCGGGTGATAGGTACTCGCCACGGCGAGAAGCTCTATGAAGCTTTGCTCAGCCGCGAAGAAATGGTGGCCGCCGAAGACTTGGGCGGTTACTACCGCGTGCCCCCGGATTTACGCGACCTGAACTACGGCAAGTTCGTGGAGCAGGGTGAAACTAGAATTTCTGAAGCTACCGACTACAACTCGCACAACACTGAGCGCTTGGACATCGCCGGCATGCAGGCTTTGCTGATTAAATTAGGTTTCATGCAAGCCATTGCCAGGGGTGAACACGTGGCGCCCGAGGAGTAAGCTATGAAAGTACTGGTCACCGGCGCCAACGGTTTCATTGGCAAAAATTTAGTTTTGCGATTACGTGAGCGCGCTGGTACCGAGGTCATAACCTTGGTACGCAGCGATGGCGAAAGCGTCTTACAAACTGCTCTGGCAGAAGCCGATGTTGTGGTGCACCTAGCAGGTGAAAACCGCCCCGCAGATCCCGCCGCTTTTGATGCCGTCAACACTGGCCTGACCCAGCGCCTGTGCCAAATTTTGCAAAGCATGGACAAGCGTATACCTGTGTTGTTCAGCTCATCAGCACAAGCCGAACAAGACAATCCATATGGCCGCAGCAAACGTACCGCTGAGGAGGCCTTGGCTCAATTGGCCCAGAGTCATGGCAACCCTGTGGTCATTTACCGTTTGCCCGGTGTGTTCGGCAAATGGTGCCGCCCTAATTACAACTCGGTCGTGGCCACTTTCTGCCACAACAAGGCGCACGACTTGCCGGTGCAGATCAACGATGCCAAGGCCCGTGTGCGCTTGGTCTACGTGGACGATGTTGTGAATGCCTTTTTACAAGCGATCGAAGAGCCAATGGCGGGCTTGAACCATCCTGCGGTGGCACCTGAATACACCATCACCTTGGGTGAGCTGTCAGACCAGATCGACGCATTCAAGAATTGCCGCAGCACCTTGGTGTCGGAGCGCGTGGGCACGGGCTTGACCCGCGCTTTGTACGCCACCTATGTGAGCTATTTGCCGGTGGAGAAGTTTGCCTATGGCGTGCCAGCTCATGCAGACGCCAGAGGAGTGTTTGTGGAGATGCTCAAAACGCCCGATGCGGGCCAGTTCAGCTTTTTTACGGCGCACCCTGGCATCACCCGGGGTGGGCATTACCACCACACCAAAACTGAAAAATTCTTAGTCATTAAAGGTCGTGCCCGTTTCGGTTTTCGTCACATGCTCACCAATGAAGTACGCCATTTAGAAACGTCTGGTGAATGTTCTGAGGTGGTAGAAACAGTGCCAGGTTGGACACACGACATCACCAACATTGGCGATGAGGAAATGGTTGTGATGCTGTGGGCCAATGAGATTTTTGACCGCGCAAATCCAGACACTATCGCGAGCAAGGTTTAAAAAAATGAAAAAACTCAAAATCATGTCGGTCGTTGGTACGCGGCCCGAAATTATCCGTTTGTCACGAGTGCTGGCTGCGCTCGATGAGCATTGTGAGCATGTGCTCGTGCACACAGGGCAAAACTACGACTATGAACTAAACCAAGTTTTTTTTGACGACTTAGGCGTTCGTAAGCCTAATTTCTTTTTAAGCAGTGCTGATGGATCAACGAGTGCCGCACATACGATCGGCAACCTGATTACTGCGGTAGATGGTGTGTTGGCACAAGTCCAACCCGAAGCAATGTTGGTGCTGGGCGATACCAACAGTTGCTTGTCCGTTATTCCAGCTAAGCGTCGAAAAATTCCAATTTTCCACATGGAAGCAGGCAATCGGTGCTTTGACCAGCGCGTGCCTGAAGAGACCAACCGACGTATCGTGGACCATACGTCAGATATCAATTTAACTTACAGCACGATTGCACGAGACTATTTATTGCGAGAGGGGTTGCCACCTGATCAAGTGATTAAGACGGGCAGCCCCATGTTTGAGGTGCTGCATCATTACTTGCCGCAGATTCAGGCATCAGATGCGGTAATGCGTTTGGGGCTGACTGCGCAGAGTTATTTTGTGGTGAGTGCACATCGAGAAGAAAACATCGAATCCGAAAAGTCGTTCACAAAGCTGGTCGCCGTGCTCAACAGCGTTGCTGAAGAACATGGGTTGCCAGTGGTGGTCTCAACTCACCCGCGCACCCAAAAACGCGTCGATGCAACGGGGGCTAAATTCCATCAGTTGGTGCGTCTGATGAAACCATTGGGTTTTCATGATTACGTACACCTTCAGATGAACGCCAAAGCCGTTTTGTCAGACAGTGGCACGATTAACGAAGAGTCATCCATTTTGAACTTCCCTGCACTAAATCTGCGTGAGGCGCATGAGCGGCCTGAAGGCATGGAAGAGGCTAGCGTGATGATGGTTGGCCTTGAGCTAGAGCGCGTGCGCCAAGGTTTGGCAATCATGGCACGACAAGCCAGAGGTACAGAGCGTGACGTACGTTTGGTGGCGGACTACAGCATGCCCAACGTGAGCGCGAAAGTGATTCGCATCATTCACAGCTACACCGATTATGTAAATCGGGTGGTTTGGAAGAAGTATTAAATAGTTTGCGTTTTGAATATACTGATTGTAAGCCAATATTTCTGGCCAGAAAATTTTCGAATTAATGATCTGGCCCAAGAGCTTGTGGCTCGTGGCCACAGCGTGACTGTACTTACTGGAGTGCCTAACTATCCCGGAGGGCAGGTATTTAAAGACTTTGAGGAAGATAGTGAGAGTTTTTCAAGCTACAAAAAGGTTGATATTGTTCGGGTGCCACTAATTCCGCGAGGTTCTGGGAGTGTTCGCCTTTTGCTGAACTACCTATCTTTTTCTCTTTTTTCTTGCATACTGGGCCCATGGAAATTAAGGGGACGTACATTCGATGTAGTGCTTACGTGTCAGTTGAGTCCTGTGACTGTTGGTTTGCCAGGTGCCTTTATGGCTTGGATTAAGAAGGCGCCAATGGCAATGTGGGTGCTTGATTTATGGCCAGACACGCTCAAAGCTGTTGGTGTTATCAAGTCAACTCGAATGCTTGGATATGTCGCGATGTTGGTGCGATTTATTTATCGTAAGTGCGATTTGATTTTTGCTCAGTCAAAAAGCTTTATTCCCAAAATACAGGCTTTAGAAGGGGGGAGGGTCCCAGTAATTTATTTTCCAAGTTGGGCGGAAAATATTTTTGACTCAAAAATGAGCAAGCCTGCCGTAGAAGTTCCAATTAAGGATGGCGCATTTAACATAATGTTCGCAGGAAATATAGGTGAAGCTCAGGACTTTGCCTGTATCTTATCTGCGGCAGAGTTGCTAAAAAACTCTCTGAATATAAGATGGTTGATTGTTGGGGATGGTCGCATGACGAGTTGGGTTCGGGCAGAGATCATGTCGCGTAGTCTTGAGAATTCTGTATTCTTGTTAGGCCGCTACCCCGTCGAGCGTATGCCCGATTTCTTTAGACATGCCGATGCGATGCTTGTAACACTGGCAGATGAAGAAATTTTTTCAATGACTATCCCAGGAAAATTGCAGTCTTATTTGGCAGCAGGTATACCAATTATTGCCGCATTAAATGGTGAAGGGGCCGAGGTTGTTCGACTAGCGGATGCGGGATTTACTTGTCCTTCTGGCAATTCATCTGATCTAGCGAAAATTGTTAAGAAAATGTCGGAGCTCTCTGTGTCTGAACGGTTGGCCATGGGGGAGCGCGGATTGAAATTTAGCGAGCGTGAATTTAATCGTATTCAAGTTATTGATTTGGCAGAGAAACATTTGTCGAGTTTATGCAAATGAAAAGATTTTTTGATCTTATTTTGGGTGGCGTGGCGGCAATGATATTTTCGCTTCCGCTGTTATTGTTGGCATTAGCGGTGCGCCTGACCTCCAAGGGGCCTGCACTGTATTGGTCAGATCGAGTAGGCCGTGACAATCGAATTTTCAAAATGCCCAAGTTTCGAAGTATGCGTATTGGTACGCCAGCCGTCGCCACCCATTTACTAGTCGATGCGGAATCGCACTTGACGCCAATTGGTAGTTTTTTACGCAAAACTAGCTTGGATGAATTACCTCAGTTGTGGAGCATCTTAAGAGGTGACATGAGTTTTGTTGGGCCGCGTCCGGCGTTGTTCAACCAGCAGGATTTAATTGATCTACGCACATCGAAGGGCGTGCACACTTTGCTGCCAGGGTTAACGGGCTGGGCCCAAGTTAATGGCCGTGATGAGCTGCCGATTCCTGAAAAAGTAAGGTTGGATGTCACATATTTGCATCAACAGTCCCTTTGGTTTGATGTGCGTATTTTGTGGCTTACTTTTGTGAAGGTCTTGCGACGAGATGGAGTGTCGCATTGACTAGCGCTGATGTAGAGATAAGCAAGCCGCGTTTGCTGATCGTGGGTGCGGGCGGGCACGGGCGTTCTGTGGCAGAGGCAGTGTTGATGTCGGGCGACTATGATTTAATTGGTTTTTTGGATGATGGCATGTTTGCCAATGTGGCAGAAATGTGGGGCTTTCCGGTGTTGGGTGAAGCAAAAAATTTTGCCGATTACTCAGAGGTAGCTACGCATGCTGTGGTTGCGATGGGTAACAATGCTTTGCGCCAGAATTTATGTAGGCAGTTACTGTCGGCGGGATTTGCACTGGCTAGTGTGATCCATCCCCGCGCTATCGTGTCACCCCGTGCGTCAATTGGAGATGGGGTGGTGGTGATGGCCGGTGCGGTTGTAGGCACTGAGGCAGTGTTAGGACAGGGGGCCGTCATTAACTGCGGCGCGGTGGTAGACCACCATGCGCAGGTGCATGATTTTGGTCATTTGGGTGTGAATACTTGCATGGCTGGAGGAAGTGTTGTTGGGGCTTTGGCTTGGATGCAAGCCGGCTCTGCAATTGGCTATGGCGTGCAGTTGCCGGCTGGTGAAGTACTAAAACCTGGTGCTGCGATTTAAAATGAAACTAAGCTTAGTAACCAATTATTTATTATTGTTGCCAAGGGCACTTAAGCGTGTAATGGCATTAGGTGCAGATGCGTTTATTTGTGCCGTCACCGTTTGGATGGCATTTAATCTTCGGCTTGAGTCGTGGACGGCTTGGTCGCACGCACATTTCATAGCATTTGTTGGCGCTATGGCGTTTGCGTTACCGTTATTTATTGTGTTTGGTTTGTATCGTGCTATTTTTAGGTATGCGGGGCTACCAGCGCTGATGACTGTGTTGAAGGCTGTAGCTATATATGCGGTTATTTATGCATTTGCATTCTCAGCGATCGGGGTGCCAGGTGTGCCACGCAGTGTGGGTGTTTTACAGCCCATGTTGCTATTACTCGGTATCGCATTATCAAGGGCGTTTGTACGTTACTGGCTGGGTGGTGTGTATCAAGGTATTTTAAATCGTGAAAGTTTGCCGCGCGTGCTCATATATGGCGCTGGTTCAGCGGGCCGTCAGCTAGCAGCAGCGCTTAAAACCAGTCCAGAACTGGTGGTTGTGGGGTTACTGGACGATGACGATCGATTACACGGTCAGGTTTTGAATGGTTTAAAGATTTATGCTCCTTCAAGCATGAAGGCTGTGGTGGCTAAGTTGCGTGTGACGCAGGTATTTTTGGCAATGCCGTCAGCCTCACGAGTGAGGCGTAATCAAATACTAGAGCTTGTGCGTGCGGCCCATGTGCAGGTACGCACATTGCCTGGGGTGATGGATTTAGCGCAAGGACGCGTGCAAGTTTCAGATCTGAAGGAATTAGAAATTGAAGATTTGTTAGGGCGAGATCCTGTTTCGCCTCAAAAAAGCTTATTGCTTAAGAATATAAATAATAAAGTAGTGATGGTGACGGGGGCTGGAGGTTCAATCGGCTCAGAACTATGTAGGCAAATTGTTAAATTATTGCCATCAACATTATTGCTGGTTGAAGTGACAGAATTTGCACTCTATAACATTGAGCAAGAACTGACTAATCAAATAATGGTCGCTGGTGTTGACGTTGCGATTGTGCCTTTACTTGCAAATGTACGTGATGATTCTTGCATGGATGAAATATTTAAAGCATGGAAGCCTCATACTGTTTATCACGCTGCTGCTTATAAGCATGTACCTCTGGTAGAGCACAATGTTATTGAAGGCATAAAAAATAATGTACTTGGAACTCTGACCACTGCTTTATTGGCTAGCAAGTACAATGTGAATGATTTTGTATTGATAAGTACAGATAAAGCAGTTCGTCCGACCAATGTCATGGGGGCAAGTAAACGTTTGGCGGAGATGATTTTGCAGGGACTAGCTTCAAGATTTTCAGATACTGATATTCAAACTTGTTTTAGCATGGTACGTTTTGGAAACGTACTCGGTTCATCTGGTTCGGTTGTCCCGCTTTTTCGAAAGCAGATTAAAAACGGCGGACCTATTACCATCACTGATATAAGAATTACTCGTTATTTCATGACTATTCCCGAGGCTGCGCAGCTAGTTATACAGGCAGGTGCAATGGCTAGTGGTGGCGATGTTTTTGTATTAGATATGGGGCCGTCCGTTAAAATTGTCGATCTAGCTAAACGCATGCTTGAACTGTCAGGTTTGTCAATAAAAGATGATATGAATCCTAATGGCGATATAGAAATTCAATTCACTGGACTACGACCAGGTGAAAAACTTTATGAAGAATTACTAATTGGTGATAATCCTTTTCCTACAGACCACGCTCGAATCATGAAGGCCAGAGAGGATTTCTTGAGCTGGAGTGAGCTTGAAGAAAAGATCAATGATTTAGTGAAAGAGCTCGAGTGTAATAACGTGCCACAAACTCTCGAAAAGCTTAAATTGCTAGCTCGTGGGTACCAGCCGGAAGTAGATGTTGTGGATTGGCTATGGGTAAAACATCAATCCACCGAACATTTGAAATGTTAATTTATTAAATAAATTTAGTGATTACAGTTGAGTGATGAAATAAAAGTGCGGTAGATTTCACGAGGCAAAAGATGTTTGCTCTTTGCCTGATGGTGATACAGTTGTCTATTTTTCACAAAGATTAATTGATTTGCCAGATTCAATGCGCTCATTGAATCTACAGTATTTTGAATTCAAGTAGCCAGCTTGATGGTTTTTAAATGCTATAAATTTTGCTCGCTTATTTAAAAACGATGTCACCCAATAAATCTTTGGCAAGATGAATCGAGGATGTTGGCGTGAGGTGGCCTTCATCGTTGCTGCTTATGCCAGTCCTTATGTCGTTGCCGAAGTGCGTTATGCATCCATTGGTGTTGCAGAAGTAGTCGATTAGACTGATATATTTGACACGTTCTGATTCTGGAAAGTTGTTCTTTAAGTGGTGATCGAGAGTTAGTATGGATTTGTCTAATCCAGCAGTTATATATCTTGGCGTTTGTTTAAAATGTTCGCTTGCAATCACGTAAGGTAAGCCTATGCGCCAATGTGGAGTTGGCCCTGTGAATATTACTTTACTAGCGCCTTGGAGAAGCAGAAATTTTGCGATGGTTTTCATGTCGTCTGGGTTGTGATCAATATTTTGACCTATTAAAACTACCTGCGGTTTAAGAGTTTGAATTTTTTGTATTGCAAACCAATTTGAGTAGTCGCAATAATCCTGTTTATTTTCTTTATAAATAATTTTTGGCGAGCAGCCAGAGCTCGCAACTTGTAGTAATGTCCAATTGGTGGGTTGGTTCTGTTTTAATCCCCAATATAAACGTTGGGCATGTGAGTCACCCCAGATGAATACAATTTTTTTATCTTCTGGGTTTGTATAGCAGCTTGAATCAATTGTTGTAAGTGGTGTACGAGTTTGTTGACCAATTCTGTATTTTGGGATGTCAAAGAAGTTACACTCGTTACGAATTTTTCTAAATAAATCTAGTTTTTCGCTATATTGCCATTCTGGGCTGGTGTTGTCAAAATAGGCCAAGAAATCTTTTTTCTCTCCGCTGACTTGACCTAGGTCGCCTTTTCTCCATATGCCATATGAGCCGATGCATATAAAAATTATAATTCCCAAAATGCTGTAAGTGAAAATTTGCTTTTGATTGAATTTCACCTTTTGCCGAAAAGGCGTTTCAATAAATTTCCAGCTAATGTAGGCCAACAATACCGAGATGGCGCATAAAGCAGCTAGTTCGAACGTGGTCGGTTGAGTTGCGCGGCGCGCGAATGCAAATAATGGCTGATGCCAAAGATATGTGCTATAGCTTAGTAGTCCAATGAATGTGAAGGGGGTGGTGCTTAGTAAGCGGCCAATAGTGGTGTTTGATTGCCCATAGATAATAATTAATGCAGCACCAAGAGTCGGGGCAAGTGTGTATAGGCTAGGGTATGGTATTGCACTGTCAAATTTAGCGATAGAAAATATTATTAGACTAAATCCTATTAGGCTTGCAAATTCATTGGCATATAAATTGTGGAACTTTACTTTGGCGCGCTGGAAATAAAACGGTATAAATGCACCAACAAGAAGTTCCCATACCCTTGTTGGCAGTAGAAAGAATGCCGCATTAGGATTATGTTTAGAGTCAAGATGAGCGAATGTTAGACTTGCGAAGAATATAGTCACTAGAGCAAATGTTATTTTTTGTTTGCCAAATCGCCACAGCGCCAATAAAAGTAGTGGAAAAAATAAGTAAAATTGTTCTTCGACTGAAAGACTCCATGTGTGTAGCAAGGGTTTGAGTTCAGACGCTTGTTCAAAATATCCGCTCGTTCGCCAGAAGAAGATATTTGAGACAAATGTCACAACTGCAACTATGCTTTCTGAAAAAGCTTTTAAGTCTTGCGGAAGTAAAAGAGCCCAAGCAAATGGCATGCATATGGCCATTACAAAAAATAACGCCGGCAAGATGCGGCGTGCGCGGCGTTCATAAAAATTAGCCAATTTAAATGTACCGCAATCTTTTTCCGACAAAATCAATGATGTAATTAAGTAGCCACTAATTACATAGAAAATGTCAACGCCGATATATCCACCGCTAAAGCCATCGAACCCCGCATGGAAAAAAATTACAGGCAGGATTGCAATTGCTCTTAATCCATCTATTTCTGGTCGATATTTCATTGAATTTGTGCCGCTCGAAATTTGATTAATTTTAGTCGTATCCGTTAGTGAATTGCTATGTGAACTGTACGGGAATGATAAACTTTAAGCTATGTTGTTGAGTCGCCTGCTTCTTGTGCGGCGCCTGGTTATAGATTTGGTTTGTTTAACTTTCGGGGGTTATATGCTGTGCTCCATCAAGATGCAGTTTTTATCAAGTCGGTTGGGTTGATTTGCATGGGAATTCTTGTGACCGGCTGCGCCGGCTTCATCGGCAGCAACTTTGTCCACACATGGTTGTTGTCGACAGACGAAACCGTGGTGAATTTAGACAAACTCACCTACGCAGGCAATTTGGCCAACTTGGACGCCCACAAAAGCGACCCTAGCCATATCTTTGTGCAGGGCGACATTGGTGACCGTGCATTGGTTTCTAAGCTGCTTGCCGAGCACAAGCCCCGTGCTGTGCTGAACTTCGCTGCCGAAAGTCATGTAGACCGTTCTATCCACGGCCCTGGTGATTTTATTGAAAATAACGTGGTGGGTACATTCAACCTGTTAGAAAGCGTTCGCGCCTATTGGCAAGACCTGCCTACAGCTGAGAAGCAAGCGTTCCGTTTTTTGCATGTCTCGACCGACGAGGTGTATGGCACGCTGTCTCCCACCGACCCGCCGTTTACCGAAACCAAAAACTACGAGCCAAACAGCCCGTACTCAGCCAGCAAGGCTGCCAGTGACCATTTGGTGCGCGCATGGCATCACACCTATGGCTTGCCCGTGCTGACTACCAATTGCAGCAACAACTATGGGCCGTATCACTTTCCAGAAAAGCTGATCCCCTTGGTGTTGCTCAACGCCTTGGCTGGCAAGCCACTGCCCATTTATGGCGATGGCCAACAAGTGCGTGATTGGCTCTATGTAGAAGACCACTGCCGCGCCATTGCCCGCGTTCTAGAAGCCGGCAAAGTGGGAGAGACCTACAACATTGGCGGCTGGAATGAAAAGCCAAATCTTGAGGTGGTTAACACCTTGTGCGCAGTGCTGGACGAGCTCAGACCCCGTGTAGATGGCAAAAGCTACGCAGAGCAAATTACCTACGTCAAAGACCGCCCTGGCCATGACCGCCACTACGCCATAGACGCCCGCAAAATCGAGCGCGACTTAGGCTGGAAGCCGGAAGAAACATTCGAGACCGGCATTCGCAAAACCGTGCAGTGGTACTTAGCCAACCAAGCTTGGGTCGAGGGTGTGACCAGTGGTGCTTACCGCCAATGGGTGGGTCAACAATACGCGGGGAAACTGTGATGAAGATTGCAATCGCAGGCACGGGCTATGTAGGTTTGTC
>JACCDY010004550.1_pt1 | contig 19778 bp, 18 predicted proteins | sample 7446391 | NCBI WGS metagenome assembly JACCDY01 (sample SAMN15323451, study PRJNA562643) | freshwater metagenome | isolation source: river surface water | place: USA:Blue River Watershed | collected 2017-08-18
AATCTAAAGCAACCGATTTACTCTTCTTAGTTATCTGAGTTCTTCCTGTTCTTACTAATTGTTGAATTGTTGGCATAATTAATACTAAAAATTTCTTATTATATTAAATTCCCGCTTTTTACGGGGTCGCAAATGTATAAATTATTTTTAACTCTGCAAACCATAATTAATTAATTTTCAATACAATTATTAAAATTAAAGTTTTATGAGATTTATTTGATGTTTAGATTCTTATAAAATCAATAATGACACAGTTGTCATTATGAAGAAATAGATTACAAACAATTAATTTTGATCAACTTAATTAAACATCGCATTTCTAATTCGCCTTTTCAAAATAAATACAGACAATACAAAAAACAGACAATAAGTTAATAATATAACAAAAACAAGTGTTTTGGAGATTGAAAAAAACGTCAAATCGGCAAAAAACACAAAAAAACAACATTATTAAATCAATACGTTATATTGTTAAATTTTGGATGCACGCATAAAAAAATCATAAAAACATTAGGAATGTTAACAAATTATTAAGAGTTTTGCTTCACTAATTCAAAATAATTAAAAATGAAACTAAAATTAAATGGATTCTTAGTGCTGCTTTTGGCACTAGTGACGCAAATTACATTTGCGCAAGAAAGAACCGTTTCAGGAACTGTTTCTGACAATGCAGGCATGCCTCTTCCAGGTGTGAGTGTATTGGTTAAAGGAAGCAAAACAGGAACGCAAACTGATTTTGATGGAAAATTCTCTATCAAAGCGAGTGCTAACCAAGTATTACTTTTTAGCTACATCGGGATGAAATCTCAAGAAGTAGTTGCTAATTCAACTTCACTAAATGTCAGACTTAAAGATGACTCAGTGGAATTAGAAACAGTAATGGTTACTGCCCAAGGTATTAAAAGAGAGAAAAAAGCTCTTGGATATGCTGTAAGTGAAATCAAAGCTGCTGATATCGAACAAAGAGCAGAAGGAGATGTAGCCAGAGTATTATCTGGAAAAGCTTCTGGAGTAATTATTAATCAAACAAGTGGTATTTCTGGTTCAGGAACTAGCATTAACATTCGTGGATTAAACTCTATCTCTGGAAATACTCAACCATTATTTATTGTTGATGGTGTGCCTTTCTCAGGCGATACCAATGCAACTGGTAACTTTGCTGATGGTAACTCTGGTTCAAGTCGTTTCTTAGACTTAGATCCAAATAACATCGCTAATGTTAACATCCTTAAAGGATATGCTGCAACTACCTTATATGGTACTGCAGGTAGAAATGGTGTAATCTTAGTAACAACTAAAGGTGGTCAAGCTAAAAAAGGTCCTAAGAAAACTGAAATTACTTTAAACCAATCTTTATTTTTTAACGAAATTGCTTCGTTGCCAGATTTCCAAAATAAATTTGGTAACGGTTTTGATCAGGCTTATGGAAACTTCTACTCTAACTGGGGACCAGGTTTTTACGAAAAAGGTTTAGGAGGTTATGCTGCAGCTGGATCAGGTGTAGGTACTGACGGAACTATACTTCACCCTTACAGTAGATCAGCTTTAGCTGCCGTATTCCCAGAATACCAAGGATTAAGAATTCCTTACAAAGCTGCTCCAAACAACGTTAAAGATTTCTTTAGAATTGGATCAGTGATCAATACAAGTTTAAATGTAGCTGGTGGTTCTGATGACGGAAACACTAATTTCAACATCAACTTTGGTAATTTAAGTGACGAAGGATTTACTCCTGGAAACAAATTAAAAAGAACTTCATTCAGTTTAGGTGGACGTTCTAAGTTAACAAACAAATTTACAGTTAGCGGAACAATGAACTTCTCTAAAACTGACTTCTTAACTCCACCTGTTGCTCGTAGTAACGGTTCTGGTGTTCAAGGAGGTGGATTGTCTATTTATGCTGACGTTTTCTATACTCCTAGAAACGTTGATTTGCAAAACTGGCCATACCAACACCCTATTACAGGTGCTAACTTAAGTTACCGTTCAGGAAATGATATTTTGAATCCATATTGGACACTTAATAACTCATTCGTAAACCAAATTACTAACAGAACATTTGGTAATGCTGCATTAACTTATGATTTAAATGACAACATCAAATTAAACTATAGAGTTGGTTATGACTTTTATAACGAGCGTAATACTGTAGCAACAAATATTGGTGCACCTAGAGGACCTGTTCAAGGATCTTTAAGAACGTATGATAACAACAACATGATTTGGGATCATAACGTAATGGTGAATGGTAATTATTCATTAACAGACAAATTAAACTTGAACTTTACTGCTGGAGCTACTTCAAGAGCGGAGAGCTTTGACAGACAAGGGGTTTCAAGTGTAGGACAACAAGTTTACGGTATTTTAAGACATTACAATTTTGGTACTCAATCACCAATTCAATATTCAGAACAACGTAATATTGTTGGTTTGTATGGTACTGCAGAATTTGATTACAACAAATACCTATATGTAACTTTGTCTTCAAGACAAGACTGGGTTTCTAATACATTCGAAAATACAATTCTTTACCCTTCAGCTTCGGCTTCATTTATTGCTACTGAGGCTTTCCCAAGCATCAAAAGTGTAAAAGGATTAAATTATTTAAAAATTAGAACAGGTTACGGTACTTCTGCAGGATTTGCACCAAGCTATCCAGTAGCCAATACTCTTGAGAGTTCTGCAAGAGACTTCTCTGATGTAAACGGAGTGGTTAACGCTGCACAATCAGGTAGTTCTTCTTTAGGTAACGCTGGATTACGTCCTGAGTTATTAAAAGAAATTGAATTTGGATTTGACTCTAAATTCTTAGATAACAGAATCTCTTTGAATGCTTCTTATTTCAAAAGATATACTACAGATTTGATTACATCTACTCCAATTGCTAATTCAACTGGATACCTAAACACATTTACTAATATTGGTAAATTAGAAGGTAACGGTTTAGAAATTGACCTTGATGTTCATGCAATCAAAAATGATAAAAATGGTTTCAACTGGGAATTAGGCGCTAATTTCTTTAAAGGAGAAATGATCGTTACTGATTTAGGTGACTTAGAAAAAGTAACTGTTGCAGGTTTCACTAACTTAGGTAACCAAGCGATTGAAGGAGAGCAACTAGGTGTAATGGTAGGTAGTAGAATCAAAAGAGACGCTAACAATAATTACGTAGTAAACAGTACAGGTTCTTACGAAATTGAAGCAGGTCCATTTATTATTGGTAACCCAAATCCAGATTTCACATTGAACACTAACAGTACAATGTCATACAAAAACTTCAACTTCTCTTTCTTGATTAGTTATGTAAGTGGTGGGGATATCTACTCAGGTACTTCTTCTGCTTTATTAGCGAGAGGTTTAACTGCTGATACTGATAACCGTGTAAATACTTTTGTATTACCTGGTGTAAAAGCAGATGGAACTAAAAACGACATTCAAATCAACAACTCTGATTACTACTTTACCAATATTGGTTTTGGACCAGATGAATTGAGTGTTTATGACGGTTCTGTAATCCGTTTGAACGAAGTTTCATTAGGATATACTTTACCAAGCAAATTGATAGAAAAAACACCATTTGGCAGCATTACTTTTAATGTAGCTGGATACAACTTATACTACAATGCCTTCAATACTCCTAAAGGAGTTAACTTCGATCCTAACGTAATTGGTACTGGAGTTGGTAATGGTAGAGGTTTTGATTTCTTGAATGGACCTAGTGGAAAAAGATATGGTTTCAGCATTAAAGCGACATTCTAATTCATTCTAAACTTATAAAAACTATGAAAAAATTATTTAAAACAGTAGGTTTTCTTATCCTAATGATAAGTTTAGTGACGTTTTCATCATGTGAAACGACCAACCTAGAATTAACGGAAAATCCGAATGAACTTCCAATATCAGCTTCAAATCCTGATTTATTATTAAATGGAGTTCAGTTAAAATTCGCTAACACGATCCAATACTTTGGAAACAGTGGTGCCGAAGTAACACGTTTGAAATATATGTATGGTAGAGATTACCAAAATGCATATAGTGCATCATTCTTTAATACTGAATGGGAATATTCTTACCGTTCAATTATTAAAAACATTCGTTTAATGAACCCTATTGCAACTGAAAAAGGTTTCAAACACCACCTTGCAATCGGTCAAGTAATTGAAGCGTATACTATTGTAACTTTAGTAGATTATTTTGGTGATATTCCTTACTCTGAAGCTTTTGACGGTTCTAATTTGAATCCTAAATTAGATGCAGGTAAAGATGTATATGCTGCTGCTCTTGTATTGTTAGACAAAGCAATTGTTAACTTTAACGCAACTGCTACTGCAGAACCAACTAACGATTTCTATTATGGAAAATCATGGTCAAAATGGGTTAAATTAGCGAATACTATCAAAATGAAGATTTATCTTCAAACTCGTTTAGTAGATGCTACTGCAATTTCTAAATTCAATACTTTAGTAAGTGCTGGTTCATTCATTGGAACTGGAGAAGATTTTGAATTCAACTGGGGTACAGCTAATGCCAATCCAGATTCAAGACATCCTGAGTATGTAAACAACTATACTCCATCTGGAGTAGGTTCAGGATACCAAGCTAACTGGTTATTAAATGAAATGAAAAATGGTAAATCTGTAATTGACCCACGTATTCGTTTCTATTTCTACAGACAAGTAAGTGATACTCCAATCAATGAACAAGACATGACTTGTTCTGTACAAACAGCTCCTGCTCACTATTTAGCTGGAGGTCATACTTACTGTAGAATTGCAAATAATGCAGGATATTGGGGTAGAGACCACGGTAATAATGAAGGAACACCGAATGATGCTCAAAAAAGAACCGCTGCAGGATTATATCCAGCTGGAGGTCGATTTGACGACAGTTCATTTAGAGCGATTAACGGTATCTCTTTTGGAGCCAAAGGACAAGGTATTACACCAATCATCTTAGCTTCTACAGTTGATTTTTGGAGAGCCGAAGCGGCTTTATCTCCAGGTGGAACAGGAGACGCAAAAGCGTTAATGACAGCTGGTATTACTAAATCATTGGCTAAAGTTAGAGGGTTTATTGGTAGAGATAAAACAGCTGATATAACTAGAGTTCCTGCATTAACTGCAGATACTTCATATTTGACTTCAGTTGGATTGAACTACGATAATGCTACCAATAAATTAGATGTGGTAATGACTGAATTTTTCATTACACTTTATGGTAATGGTATCGATGCTTACAATGCGTATAGAAGAACTGGTTTACCAAGTAGAATTCAACCTAACATTGAGCCAACTCCAGGTAAATTCATCCGTTCTTTCTTATACCCTGCTTCAGAAACAGGAACAAATCCAAATGTTAAACAAAAAGCAAGTGTAGGACAACGTGTATTCTGGGATAATAATCCAGAAACTGGTTTCCCTCTTGGTAACTAAAATAAATTATTATGAAAAAATTAATAAATAAAGTTAGTGTACTTTTAATCGCTTTAAGCCTTTTTGCTTGTACAGAAGGGAATAAAGTAATTGACCAAGTACTTAATGACACTGAAATTGGCGGAGGTGCTCTAAGAACACTTTCAGTAGCAAGCCCGATCATTGAATCAGGTGTTGCAACAAGTAAGTTTTCTGCAGTGGTAGAAGTACAAGATGTGAATCAAAGTAAGGATACTGAAAAAATTGACATTTATGTTACATTTAAAGACAACAATCTTGCTGACGGAAACAATTCTAAAGCTGAAGTATTATTAAAATCTATTCCTGCTACATCTTTTGTACAAGGAAGTAGAGAATTTATGAATGCAGCTATTGATGTAACCATCGCTGAATTAAAAACTAAATTTTCATTGACTGCAAGCCAATACACTGGAGGAGATGTTTTCACAGTACGTTTGGCACAAGTAATGAAAAATGGTAAAGTATTCACTAGCACTAATGCAGCGGGTACAGTAACTGGTGGTGCATTTTTCAATTCACCATTTTCATATACTGTAAATGTTGTATGTCCAATTACTGATGCTTCGTTATTTAACGGTAACTATCGTGTAACTGTGGATGATTGGCAAGATTATGCCATTGGAGCAACTGTTCCTGTAGTATACGATGCGGCTTACGGTACACTTAAATTCAAAATTTTAAGTGATACTAACCCAAGTGCTGTGAATGCAGGTACACCGTACATCATTGTAACAATTGATGCAGCTAAAGCTATTGTAACTTCAGCAACTTCATATTCATTTTTCAATTATGGTTCTGCTACAAATTATACTGTAACTGCAGGAACAGGTTCAGTTAACTCTTGTACAGGAGATATTGAATTAAAATTGACTTGGGGTGCTTATGGTACTTATGCATTTAATTTGAAAAAATTATAATAGCTACTCAAATCAATTAAATTGATTTACTATATCAAAACCATCAGCCTTTGGCTGGTGGTTTTTTTTTGTATCTTTGCGTCATGGAAAAAGAAAATACAATATTCGGAATACGTGCCATTATTGAGGCCATACAAGCAGGAACTGCAGTTGACAAAGTCTTTATTCAAAAAGAAATTGCTGGCGAACTGATGAAGGATTTAATGAAGGTGATGAAACGTGCCAATATAAATTTTTCCTATGTACCAGTAGAAAAACTAAACCGCTTAACACCTAACAACCACCAAGGAGCAGTGGCTAGCATCTCTCCTATAGGTTTTATGGAATTGGAACATTTAGTAGAATCAACCATAGAATCGGGGAAACAACCTTTATTCTTAATCCTAGATCAAATCTCTGACGCCCGTAATTTTGGGGCAATAATTAGAACTGCCGAATGCACCGGTGTTAATGGCATCATCGTACAAAAAGCAGGTTCAGCACCTGTCAATGGAGATACTGTAAAAACTTCTGCTGGCGCTGTATTCAATGTGCCTATTTGTAAAGTAGAACATATTAAAGATGCTATCTTTTACCTACAGGGTTCTGGTATTAAAACCGTAGCTGCTACAGAAAAAACAGAACAAAACATTTACGACATTGCTTTGAACGAACCGGTAGCCATCATCATGGGATCAGAAGATAGAGGGATTAATCCTTCTGTATTAAAAATCGTAGACGAAAAAGCAAAACTTCCTATGTTTGGGACAATCGGATCACTAAACGTATCTGTTGCTTGTGGTGCCTTTCTATACGAAGCAGTTAGACAAAGAAGTTAGAAATAAAATCTTCAAATGTGTATAACAAATAACCGAATCAACAAATAACCCATTACTCCAATGGAAGCTCCTTTAGCAGAACGCATTCGTCCACAACAACTAGAAGACTACATTAGTCAACAGCATCTTGTGGGACCAAATGGTTCACTAACGCAGCAAATTGCAAAAGGGATTATACCTTCATTGATCTTTTGGGGACCTCCAGGAACTGGTAAAACCAGCTTAGCCCAAATTATTTCGCAAGAATCCAAACGTCCATTTTATACCTTAAGCGCCATTAATTCTGGCGTAAAAGACATTCGCGAAGTCATTGAAAAAGCCAAACAAAGTGGCGGTCTATTTACGTCCAAAAATCCTATTTTGTTCATCGATGAGATTCATCGTTTTAGCAAATCCCAACAAGATTCCTTATTAGCCGCTGTAGAGAAAGGTTGGATTACTTTAATTGGAGCTACAACTGAAAACCCAAGTTTTGAGGTAATTCCCGCACTCCTATCCCGCTGTCAAGTGTATACTTTGAATGCCTTTAATAAAGAAGATTTAGAAGCATTATTGCACAGAGCTATGCAAATGGATGTCATTTTAAAAGAAAAGAACATCCAATTAACCGAAACAGAAGGGCTGTTGCGACTTTCTGGCGGAGACGGACGCAAACTATTAAATCTTTTTGAACTGGTTGTAAACGCCTCTAATGAGGACGAAATTTTAATCACCAACGATCGCGTACTTGAATTAGTGCAGCAAAATACCGTTTTGTATGATAAGACTGGAGAACAACATTACGATATTGTTTCGGCCTTTATTAAATCAATTCGTGGAAGCGATCCTAATGGTGCGGTCTATTGGCTTGCCCGAATGATTGAAGGTGGAGAAGATGTGAAATTCATTGCAAGACGCATGCTAATACTTTCTAGTGAAGATATTGGCAATGCCAATCCAACTGCCTTTATTATGGCAAACAACACCTTTCAAGCGGTAGCCACTATTGGTTATCCTGAAAGCCGAATCATATTGAGTCAATGCGCCGTGTATTTAGCAACCTCACCAAAAAGTAATGCATCTTATCAAGCCATCGGGAAAGCACAACAAATCGTAAAACAAACCGGGGATCTTTCTGTTCCAATTCACTTGCGCAATGCACCTACCCCATTAATGAAAGAGCTAGGTTATGGAGAAGACTACAAATATTCGCATGACTATGCCAATAATTTTGCCGAACAAGAATTCTTGCCCGATGCAATTACAGGAACTACAATCTATGAACCTGGAAATAACACACGAGAAAATTCTACCAGAGAATTCCTGAAAAACAGATGGAAAGAAAAATATAGGTATTAATCGAAGTTTTCTAGTTTATATAAAATTCAACATTCGAAAAATTACCACCCATTTGATAAGAAAATCTACATTATACTTTAGTTCAATATTGTAGACTAATTTATACAATTTGCTCGATATTGACACAATTACTTATTAATCGCTAATTCTTTTAACTTTAGATAGACTTTACGTTCAAAATCAGTAATTACTCGTTTCTCTTTCAACATCAAATCAGCGTATTTGCCATTAGCCTCAAAAACATATACAGAATCTAAATTGATGTAAAACATTTCAATTCCTTTCGAATATTTATCGTTTGAATATTCGTATATAAAATCTGGATCTCTTCGGTTCTTTGCTGAGCAAAAGAAATCATTTTTTAACTCACATTGATAAAATGCTTTGTTGTAGGTTAATCTTTTATTTCCAAAATTATTGGCCAAAGTATCTACTAACATATAAGTATCTTGGGCATCTGGATAAGTTGAACTATACCTGAAAATATTACAACTTGACAATAATGTCGTTACAACAAAGATTATTATACAACCAATATAAAATCTTTTATTTATCATAAATATTACAATTTAAAACTTCACTGCTACTTTTTCTGATACTAATTTTTCGCTTTCGTAATACTCAAAAAACCATTGATTGTCCTTCTGAATCAACACCCCTTGGTTCATGCCTTTTGAAGCAATAAACAAGTCAGAGCGAGAGGTTTTGTACAATTTATACACCACTTTAGGACTAGCGTCAACTAACTGATAGCCTGTGACAGTGGCTTGAGCATACAACAAATCTGAAGTAGATTTTTCAACAACAGCAGTAGGAACAGTTGACACAACAGTTGGAGTAACTTCCCTTTGTATTGCTACAACTGGATTAGCCTCTGAAGATTTTTCGAATTGATAATGCAAATTAGTTACAGAAACAAAGGCTTTTTTTAACGCATCGGCATAAGCCAACTCAGTATCTTTCTCTTTAGAATATCCCCTTTCTGATTTAAAAATTATTTTACCAGTACAATCTTTTAATTCAATGTACATTTTCGTAGCCAAAAAAGCATTTTCTTTCACAATATCATAATACAATAAATCACAACGATCTGCGTATTCATTTGGTAATATCTCATTCGAATAATACGCATTAAATCCTGCAGTGTTAAGATATGCTTTGGAAATTGTACAAAGACGGTATTGGTTATTAGTACGAATAAAGTCAAATTTCAAAGGGATGATTACAGCTTTGAAGTTATTCACGTTTTGAGCAAAACAAAACGAAGTAAACAACAATACAAATAGTAGTTTTTTCATAATTACAAATAGTTTTTAAGATCTAATAAATGGTTAATTTCAATAATATTTTCGGGTTTATACTCTTTATTAGGATTGAAAAAAAGCGCTTCCATTCCAAAATCCAAGGCCCCTTGTACATCGGCTTCTAAACAATCACCGATCATGATACTGTGTTTTTTTTTGGCTTGAGCCAAATCTAAAGCATGCTGATATATGATGGGATTAGGCTTCTTCACTCCTGCCATTTCAGAATTGGTAATCGTTTTGAAATAGGTTTCAATTTTTGAATTGGCAATTTTTTTATACTGAACGTTCGCAAACCCGTTGGTAATAATATGCAATTCGTATTTAAAATTCAGATATTCTAATATTTCAATTGCACCGTCAAACAAATGATTATTGTCGGGCAAAAAAGTAATATAATCCTCTGCCATTTGATGAATAGCTTGATCTGAAATTGCATAATTCAGAGCATCAAAGGAATCTTTGAGTCGTTTGTAACGCAATTCTTCATGAGTAATTTTATCGTACTGATACAACTTCCAACAAGCCTGATTAATTGGTGCGTATTTTTCGATAAAATCGGCTATAGCAATTTCTGGATGATGTTGTTTGAATATCGTACCAAAAGCCATTTCAGAATTTTTATCAAAATCCCAAAGGGTATGATCTAAATCAAAAAAAACGTGCTGTATGTTTTTATATTTCATTCGTATAATTACAATATTCCTTGATCAACAAAACTAAAATAACTTGTTTCGGTTACTATGACATGGTCTAAAATGGCTATTTCTAAACTCTCTCCAGCTCGTTTTAATTTTTGTGTAATTTGGATGTCGGCATCGCTAGGTTGTAAACTTCCAGAAGGGTGATTGTGACACAATACAATAGCAGTTGCTCCATATTCTAATGCCATTTTAAAAACCAATCGCACATCTACTACCGTACCGGTAATACCGCCTTTGCTTAATTGTGTTTTTGAAATCACCTTATTGGAATTATTCAAATACACGATCCAAAATTCTTCGTGAGGCAATTCGCCAATTATGGGTTGCATCACATCAAAAATTACTTTGCTTGAAGTAATTTTAACCCATTCAACTGTCTCTTCTACCCTGCGTCTTCTTCCTAATTCAAGGGCGGCAATTATGGTAATCGCTTTGGCTTCGCCAATTCCTTTAAATTGCATCAATTGCGACAAACTCAGTTTGCCTAAGGCATTTAAATTTTGGGTAACACTGGCCAACATTCGTTTGCTTAAATCGACTGCCGTTTCATTCCTGCTTCCAGATCCAATTAAAATCGCTATCAATTCGGAATCACTCAAGGCATTTTTACCTTTAAGCATCAATTTCTCCCGAGGTTTATCATCTTCGGACCAACTACTAATGTGAAAGGGGGCGTTTTCCATAGGTGTACTATTTGAGTTGCTATTATTCGATCAACTGCTTGACTTCGTCAAAATTCAATCCACCGTAATTTCCAGAACTCATTAATAACAAAGCGGAATTATCTAAATTTCGATTGAACAAATACTGTTTGAATTCGGCTGGATTAGTATAAATAATTAAATCTTCTCGATTAAAGGCTTTAGCAATTTGCTCGTAAGTCACTTCTTCTAATTGTTTGATTTTTACTGCATCTGGCGAATAAAAAACAACCGCTTCATCCGCATTTTCCAAAGCTCCTTCGTATTCTTTCAAAAATTCAGCATTCAAACTACTATAGGTATGCAACTCTAAACAAGCAACTAAAGTACGATTCGGATATTGTTCCTTCACGGCTTTAGTTGTCGCAGCTACCTTACTTGGCGAATGCGCAAAATCTTTATAAGCCACTCTTCCTTTTCCTTCGGCAATTTTTTCCAAACGTTTTGATGCCCCTTTGAAACTCGCAATGGCTTCGTAGAAATCGGCTTCATCAACGCCCATATTTTGACAAATCCATTTGGCTCCAGCCAAATTATTCAAATTATGTGCACCAAAAACTTCAATTGGCATAGGGCCTTCAGGAGTTTCCAAAAGTGTTACACCATCATTTACAGTGTAAGCAGGTGTACTATAAGGCAATTTACGAATCGGATTCGTAGCGGCTTCTGATACGCGTTTCACCTCAGCATCGTCTTCATTGTAAACTAAAATGCCACCATTCGTAATTTTGTCGATGAAAATTTCAAATTGCTCCACATAATTTTCGTAGGTTGGAAATACATTAATATGGTCCCAAGCAATTCCTGAAATCAAAGCAATATTGGGTTGGTACAAATGAAATTTAGGACGTCTATCAATGGGTGAAGACAAATATTCATCGCCTTCCAGCACCATAAAATCATTTTCTTCGGTCAAATGCACCATGGTATCAAATCCTTCTAATTGGGCTCCCACCATATAATCTACGGCAATATTGTGGTAATGCATGACATGCAAAATCATCGAAGTAATAGTTGTTTTTCCGTGAGAACCGCCAATAACTACTCGAGTTTTGTTTTTAGATTGTTCGTACAAAAATTCTGGATACGAATAAATTTTCAAACCCAATTCTTGCGCTTTCAATAACTCGGGATTATCTGCTTTGGCGTGCATTCCTAAAATGACGGCTTCAATATCAGTGGTTATTTTTTCAGGAAACCAACCCATTTCAGCGGGTAAAATTCCTTTCTTATCTAATCGTGATTTGGAAGGTTCAAAAATAGCATCGTCGCTTCCTGTAACTTGGTATCCTTTGTTGTGTAGCGCCAAGGCTAAATTGTGCATAGCGCTTCCGCCAATAGCAATAAAATGTAGCCCCCTAACCCCCGAAGGGGGAATGCTTTTAGTATTATTTGTATCAATCATCTTAAGTTTATTTATTTACCTCATCTTTAAGCCCCTCCTTTGGAGGGGTTGGGGAGGCTTATTTTTCAAATTGTTCTTTTAACTGTTGGGCTTTCTCCAAATTTTTTAATTTATAGGCATACAAATTGTATAATTTTTGAAAAGCCACTTTTGATTTACCTAACTCAAATGCTTTGGAGTAATTCAACTCTGCTTTCTTAATTCTTCCAAAATATTCATCAATATATCCTTTGGACAAAAAACCTTCCAGAGGCGATAATCGCATTAGTTCATTCGAATACGCAACTGCTTTTGTTTCGCTTCCTCCAATAATTCCAGGCAATTCCAAATATAACATTAATAAGGCCCAACGAGATTCTTTGTGTTTTGGATCCAAAGCAACCGCCTTTTCAAAGGACGATTTAATCTCGTCAATCATTCCTATAGCCTTGAATTTATTTACTGATTTGGCTTTCATACCCAAAGCGCCGCCGTATTTATAATAATATTCGGCTGCTGTAGGTTGTAATTGTTTGGCCTTTTTATAATACAATAGTGCCTTATCCCATGATTTATTTTGACCTGCAATATCACCCAAACGTTCTATTGCTTTTACTTGAGACGGATTATCTTTCACTATATTTTCAAACACTACCCGTGCTTGATCTGTTTTACCTGATTCCATAAGCTGCTCTGCTTTCTCAAAATTAGATTGAGACCAAAGCATACTTGGAATTAAAAATAAAAGAAATAATAATCGATTCATATTTCAAAAATAAGGAAATAAATACTTGTATTCCACTCTAATCAAAAAGGTTTTTCATAAAAAAATCCGTCTCAATCGAAACGGATTTGTATTTTAAACAAAGTAAAACTTAGTCATTCAACATCGACCACAATTTATCCTTTAATTCTGTCAAACCTTGTTGTGCCACCGAAGAAATAAACATATAAGGAATGTCCTTAAATGCCACATCTAATTCAGTTTTCAATTCGGCCTTTAATTCTTCATCCAACATATCAATTTTTGAAATGACTAACAAACGTTCTTTGTCTAACATTTCTGGATTGTACTTGGTTAATTCGTTGACCAAAATATCGTATTCGGCTTTAATGTCTGGTGTATCCACCGGCACTAAAAACAATAAGGTAGAATTTCTTTCGATATGACGTAAGAAATAATGTCCTAATCCTTTTCCTTCAGCAGCACCTTCTATAATTCCAGGAATATCAGCAATTACAAACGATTGAAAATCACGGTAGGCAACAATTCCTAGATTGGGTTTTAATGTAGTAAATGGGTAATCGGCAATTTTTGGCTTAGCCGAAGTCAAAACCGATAACAAAGTCGATTTGCCAGCATTTGGAAAACCTACCAATCCTACATCGGCCAAAACTTTCAATTCTAAAATTACGTCCATTTCTATACCCAACAACCCTGGTTGTGCATAGCGTGGCGTTTGATTCGTAGAACTTCTAAAGTGCCAGTTTCCTAAGCCTCCTTTGCCACCTTGAGCCAAGATACGTTTTTCTCCGTCCTCAGTAATTTCAAATAGCACTTCGCCGGTTTCTTTGTCTTTCACCACAGTTCCTAAAGGCACTTCAATGTATTTGTCATCTCCATCAGCACCTGTGCTTCGGTCTCCTCCACCATCACCACCGTGACCGGCTTTGACGTGACGTGCAAATTTTAAGTGAAATAAAGTCCAAAGTCCTTTATTACCAACTAAATATACGTGTCCACCTCGACCACCATCACCACCATCTGGACCGCCTTTTTCAATAAATTTTTCTCTATGTAAGTGCGTAGAACCTTTTCCTCCTTTACCGGAAGAAACAAATATTTTAACGTAATCAACGAAGTTACCTTCTGTCATTGTTCTTTATTTTATAAATCTTTCAGTGTAGTGATTAATACTTTATCAATCTTCACACCATCCATTTTTTGAGCTTCAAACTCTAATTTATTCCAAATTAACTTATCGCCTTCTTTTGGAATAGCACCTAATTCGGTGATAATAAATCCACTCACCGTTGTCACTTCATAGTCTGTAGTTAACTCATCCATGTCAAAATAGGTCAAGAAATCATGTAATGAATATTGTCCATCCACTAACCAAGATCCATCTTCATTGGCAATCAATTTGTATTCATCGTCATCAAAGTCAGCAGCGTCTCCTACCAATGCTTCCAAAATATCATTCAAGGTAATTATCCCTTGAAAAACCCCGTATTCATCTGTAATAAAAGCATAATGCACCTTAGTTTTCTTGAAATTTTCTAAGGCTTTATAGGCTGAAGTATGTTCGATAAAATAGGAAGGTTCTTTGGCAATGGAACGCAAATTAAAATTGCCTTTTTCAAAATTGGCAAACAAATCCTTCAAAAATACCACACCTACAACCTCGTCTAAATTCTCTTCACAAACCGGATAAACCGAATGCAATTCGTCCAATACTTTTGTCTTAATTTCGTCTAAAGTATCGTCCATAGAAAGATAGACCATAGAGCTACGATGTGTCATCAAGGAATTGACTTTTCGATCACCAATATGAAACACACGCTCCACAATGTCTTGCTCGATTTCTTGAACCTCACCTACTTCGGTACCTTCTTTAATAATAGCTTTTATTTCTTCTTCAGTTACCTTTCCGTCTGCGGTTGGTTTGATTTGCAGTATTTTTAATAAAAATTCTGTTGAAGTAGTTAACAACCAAATAAATGGCGCCGTAATAATTGAAATGACTTTCATGGGCATCGCCATCGCCTTAGCAATTGATTCTGGATGATTTAATCCGATGCGCTTAGGCAATAATTCGCCTAAAACCAAAGAGAAGAAAGTCAACACTACCACTACAATTCCCACAGCAACTGAATGCGCATAAGGAGTAATAGCCTCAAATCCACTTACAAAATATTCAACATCTTCGGTAATTTTATCACCACTATAAATACCAGTCAAAATACCGATAAGAGTAATTCCAATTTGAACTGCCGATAGAAATTTGTTGGGAGAATTAGCTAAATCAAGTGCTGTTTTGGCACTTTTATTGCCTTTTTTGGCAGCCGTTTCCAATCGACTCTTTCGCGAAGAAATCAATGCGATTTCCGACATAGAGAAAACGCCATTCAATAGAATTAAGAAAAATATAATGAGTAGTTCCAATGGTATGTTGTTAAAAGTTTAAAATCAGATGTAAAGAAAGTCGAATACCGAATATTACTTTAATCCAAGGTTCCAAACATTTTTTTGTTAGTATTATAAATTATCAATTACAGCACTTAATCGTTCTGTGATTTCTGCGATAGAACCAATTCCATCAACAGCATAAAACTTTCCTTGCTCTTTGTAATACCCCATTAACGGAGCTGTTTTTTCATTGTATTCTTGGTATCGGTTTCTGATTTTTTCTTCATCTTGATCATCTGGTCTTCCAGAAGTCTTCCCTCTTTCTAATAGACGTTGTACCAAGATTTCATCATCTGCTTCCAAAGCCACTGTAGCTGTAATTTGTTGTCCTTTTGATTCTAAAAAACGATCCAAAGCACCCGCTTGAGCAATCGTTCTTGGAAAACCATCAAATAAAAAACCAGCTGAATCTGGATTAGCATCCACTTCAGATTGCAACATTTGTATTGTCACTTCATCCGGAACTAAATCGCCTTTGTCCATATAGGTTTTGGCTAATTTTCCTAACTCCGTTTCATTTTTGATATTGAATCTAAAAATATCCCCTGTCGAAAGGTGAGTCAAATTGTATTTTCCTTTTAAAAATTCGGCTTGCGTTCCTTTTCCTGCACCTGGTTTCCCAAATAAAACAATATTAATCATTTTCTAAATCTATTTTTGTGTGTTGTAAAATATGGTTATTAATTAGTCTTTCAATTGATATACTTCTGGAAGATTTCGGCCCAAACCATCATAATCCAATCCGTAGCCTACAATAAATTTATTCGGAATTCGAATGCCTACATAATCGATTGGTAAGTCCTGTTGATAGGCTTCTGGTTTGAAAAACAAAGTCGCGATCTTGAATTCTTTTACCTTTTCTTTTTCGAATAAAGCTTTCAAAGCCACTAAAGTGTTGCCGGTGTCTACGATATCCTCAATCACAATTACCGATCTTCCTGTCAAGTCTTGATTCAAACCCAATAATTGTTTTACCTCCTCAGTAGAAGAAGTCCCTTCGTAAGAAGCCATTTTGATAAAACTCACTTCGCATGGCGAGGAATAGCGTTTCAGCAAATCAGAAACTACCATAAATGCACCATTCAAAACCCCAATAAAAACAGGTATTTCATTCGAATAATCAGCCGATATTTTTGTAACCAATTTAGTGATCGCAAGATCGATTTCTTTGGCAGAAATAAACGGAACAAATTGCTTATCGTGAAGTTGAATCATTATTTGATTTTAAAAATAAATAGCAAATATACTGAATTCGGATTGGACAATCTATAAAAGACGGGGAATTTGTAGTTTTAAAATGACGAATTATGCATTATCAATTGTTAATTATCAACGGACTAAGTATCTTTGCACACCTAGGCAACAAAAGCCCAGCAATTGAAGTAATAGAGAAAACAAATGAATTATTTTTCTTCTGATTTTAAGTTAGGAATTTTAGGCGGTGGGCAATTGGGCAAAATGCTCTTGTTTGACACCCGAAAATTTGACATTCAAACCTATGTTTTAGACCCAAGTGAGGAAGCTCCATCTAAAATTGCTTGCAACCATTTTGTTCAAGGCGACTTGATGGATTTTGATACTGTGTACAGCTTTGGCAAAAAAGTAGATGTATTGACTTTCGAAATCGAATTGGTGAACCTAGATGCTTTAGTAAAATTAGAAGAGGAAGGAGTGCCTGTTTATCCTTCTCCTAAAACGTTGAAATTAATTCAAAACAAAGGCATTCAAAAAGATTTTTATTCCCAACATAATATTCCCACTGCAGCTTACAACCGTTTTAACACAACAGCATCACTAAAAACCGCGGTTGAAAATAACAAACTTAGTCTGCCATTTGTATGGAAGTGTACCGAATTTGGTTATGACGGAAACGGTGTAAAAGTAGTTCGAAAAACAACTGATTTAGACGCATTGCCCAATGTAGAATGTATTGCAGAGGCTATGATTCCGTTCAAAAACGAACTGGCGGTAATTGTGTGTCGCAATCCTTCGGGCGAGATCAAAACCTACCCTGTGGTAGAAATGGAATTTCATCCCGAAGCCAATCAGGTGGAATATGTGATTTGTCCGGCTCGAATTGACGAGGCTGTAGCCAAAAAAGCAAGAGCCATCGCATTGAATGTTTCCCAACAATTCCATCATGTGGGATTATTAGCTGTAGAAATGTTCCAAACAGAAGACGACGAAATTTTAGTCAACGAAGTAGCGCCAAGACCTCATAATTCAGGACATTATTCTATTGAAGCCAGTTACACTTCGCAATTTGAAAATCATTTGCGAGCTATATTGGATTTACCTTTAGGAAACACCGATAGCAAAGTAGCCGGAATTATGGTAAATTTGGTAGGCTCAGAAGGACATTCAGGACCAGTAGTTTACGAAAATATTGAAAAAATATTAGGTTGGAATGGGGTTACGCCTCATATTTACGGTAAAAAACAAACCCGTCCTTTCAGAAAAATGGGACATGTTACCATTGTAAACGAGGACGTGAACGAGGCACGTAAAATTGCCGAACAAGTAAAAAATACGATTAAAGTGATCAGTTAAATAGACAACAATGAGTACAGTAGCCATCATCATGGGAAGCATTTCGGATATGCCGGTAATGCAAGACGCCATCGACATTTTAAAAGAATTTGGAATCGAAACCGAAGTGGATATTGTTTCGGCGCACCGAACTCCTGAAAAATTATTTGATTTCAGCACAAAAGCACACGAAAGAGGAATTTCGGTAATTATTGCAGGCGCTGGTGGTGCCGCACATTTACCTGGGATGGCAGCGTCTATGAGTCCGCTTCCAGTTATCGGAGTGCCCGTGAAATCAAGCAATTCAATTGACGGTTGGGATTCAGTTTTATCGATCTTGCAAATGCCAGGCGGAGTTCCAGTCGCTACAGTAGCTTTGAACGGAGCTAAAAACGCAGGGATTTTAGCAGCTCAAATCATCGGAAGTGCAGATGCAACTATTTTAAACCGAATTATTGCTTACAAACAAAATCTAAAAGAAGCGGTCATCAAAGCCTCTGAAGGATTGAAAAAATAAATTATAAAAACATCTGTAAGGGATCAAGAAAAATTAAGAAATGTCAACTGTTCTTATCTATTCTTGATCCCTTACTTATTTAAAAAACTGTTGTAAATGACTATCTTAACCTCAACGTACACAACCCCATATAACTCGGCGCCTTTTTCTCAAATTCAAATGAGCGATTATCAAGCTGCTTTTGAAACCACTATTGCAGCAGCGCGTGCCGAAATTGACACTATTTCAAACAATCCAGAACAACCTACATTTGAAAATACCATCGAGGCCTTGGATTTTTCAGGCCAAACTTTGGATCGTTTATCGTCGATTTTTTTCAATTTGAATTCGGCTGAAACTTCTGACGAAATGCAAAAAATTGCCCAAGAAGTATCCCCTTTACTTACTGCTTTCAGCAATGATATTTCGTTAAACGAAAGTTTATTCCACAGAGTGAAAGCCGTATACGATCAAAAAGACGAACTGACCTTAACACCAGAGCAAGCTACATTATTAGATAAAAAATACAAAAGTTTTGCTCGCAACGGCGCCTTACTTTCTGAGGATAAAAAAGCACGCTTACGCGAAATTGACACTCAATTAGCCAAACTTAAACTGACTTTTGGCGAAAATGTGTTGGCCGAAACCAACAATTACGAACTGCACATTACTAACGAAGGCGACTTAAAAGGTTTGCCAGAAGGCGCCATTGAAATGGCTCGTTCTTTGGCCGAATCAAAAGCAAAAGAAGGATGGATTTTTACCCTAGACTTTCCGAGTTATTTACCTTTTGTCACCTATGCTGACAATCGTGAATTGAGAAAAGAAATTAGTATTGCTGCAGGAAAAAAAGCCTTTCAAAACAATGCATTCGACAATCAAAAAATCACCTTACAAATTGCCAAACTGCGTTACGAAAGAGCTAATTTATTAGGGTATGAAAC
>JACCDY011406442.1_pt1 | contig 19769 bp, 18 predicted proteins | sample 7446391 | NCBI WGS metagenome assembly JACCDY01 (sample SAMN15323451, study PRJNA562643) | freshwater metagenome | isolation source: river surface water | place: USA:Blue River Watershed | collected 2017-08-18
GCTTGCGATTCCGAGCGCGCGACGAAAGCGTGCCGCAAGTTCATCCGAAATTTTCGTAGATTCGGGTGAGACCAATGATTAAACGTCTGCTTGCATTCTTCGCATTTGTTTCGGTTCTTGCCTTAGCCGTGATTTTTGTAACACCGCAAAAGTTTGAGATTGGCATCATCGCAGTTGCACCGAAGCTAACCGTTGACGCGCAAGATCTGCAACTTATTTGTCCGGGTGGCGCGGTCAACTCCGGCGGCGCGAGCGGCACGGCTGTTGGTCGATTCGGGCACCTTGGCAGCGCCTCGGTTAACGGCTCAAACTCGAGCGGCACCGAAGTTAACTTCAGAAACCTCACCGATTTCAACGGCACGCCCGACACGGCAACTGCCACTCGAAACGTTGCCGGAATCTTCAACTGGCGTTCTGCCACCGGCTCGGTTCTGACCGCGAAGGGCACGGGCGAGCAGGGCTCAAACATGATGCACGCGTCGCAGGTGCAAAACGCTGCATCGCCGCTGCTCAACGGCCTGTTGGCAACGGCCTGCCAAGCACCAGCCCCCGAGCATTGGCTCGTCGGCGGAGACGCCGCCACCGGCCGCGAAACCCTGCTGCTCTTGGCGAACCCGAGCACGGTTGCCGTAACCGTAAACCTCGAGGTCTTCTCTGAGGGCGGCCAGGTTGCCGCCGCGGGTCTGAACGGCATTTCGGTAGCCGCCCAATCAGAGACCATTGTGCCGCTCTCATCTTTGATTCCAGAGACCAAGACTTTTGCACTTCGTGTGCTCAGTCGAAGCGGCGCGATTGCGGCCTGGCTCCAGCAGCGCACGGTTCGCGGCCTGCTCTACGCCGGAGCCGATTTTGTTGCCCCGGCAACCACCTTCTCAAAGTCGCTTGCGATTCCCGGTTTGCTCATCAGGGGAGCTGCAGACTCTTCGGCACTAATTGCGGCTAACGCAGATTACTCAGACACGAAACCGATTCTTCGAGTTTTCAATCCGAGTGACAAACCCGCAAAGTTCACAGCTCAGATCAATGCTGTTTCTGCTGGGGCATTCGGAACCGTCATCGTTGGCGAGGTCGGTGCGCGAAGCGTGAAAGATTTCGCAATCGAACAACTCGCAGATGCCGACTATTCGGTTTTTCTTTCTGCAGACGAGAACATCACAGCCGCGGTTCGAATGGCACGCTCGGCAAAGGCAAAGAAACCAAACACCGACTTCACCTGGTTGCAGGCTGGCGAAAGTTTTATTGGCGACCGCAGCATGACGGTTGCTGCAACCGGAATCAGCAAACTTTCAATCGCGAACCCCAACGACAAGGCAACAACGGTTTCTGTGAATTCAACCAGCTACAAACTTGAGGCAAAATCGAGTGTGGTTTTGCTCGTGAAAAATTCAACACAATTGCTGATTGAAGCAAATGATCTTGAAGTAACCGCAAACATCGTGATCGACATAAACGGTTCTGTGGCCAACGTCGCCCTCGTGAATTACAAGAACTTGGGCGGTCAGGTTTCGGTTCGGGTTCGCTAGTTTCGAATGAACTAGTCGTCTTTTCGATAGCGGTCTGGAATCAACTGCCAAGGGTCTTTGTCGATTAGCTCGCCAACCGCCGTGAAGACAAATTGTTCGATGTGCATGCGCTCATCCAAGGCATCTGGGCGACGACTGTGACCCATGCGCTCTATCGGCAGACGATAAATCGTGATCTCAAACGCTGCCTTGTTTACCGACCAGCGGGCTACCTGCTCGGTCGAGTCTTTTATTGCCGGAGCGTCGATGATTCGCCACTTGAGCTTCTCGAGTTCATCTGGCCAAGCCGCCTTTAGGTAGTCGCAGGTGCCGGCGACGATCTGCCCAAAACTTGCCAGGCGACTGTCGCCAACTCGAAACAGGCCAGCCAGAATTGGCCTTCTGAGCCCGCGGCCGTGCCGGTCTCGATAGCTGCCACGGCTTGAACTCATAGCGCCATTGTATTCTTGACCCGATGAACACTCGGCCCTGCTCCAAGGTGACTTGCAGTCAGCAAGCCGTAGCCACCCTCACCTATTCGCACGAAGATCGCACGGCGGTGCTCGGCCAGCTAACCCTGGTGCACGAACCTCACGCCTACGACCTTTGCGAGATGCACGCCAAGCGACTCACGGCGCCGCAGGGATGGCAACTGATCAGGCACGCCACAGTTCCGCGCGAATCACAAGATTTTTCAACAACCGAGAGCCAAAAAGAGATGTCACTAAACCAGATAGTAAAGAGCTACGACGTTCGCGGTCTGGTTGGTTCGCAACTCACGGCACCTATCGTTAGCGCGTTAGCCGCAGCTTTCGTCGACGAGGTCAATGCGGCTGGCAAAGACGTTATCGTCGGTCACGATATGCGCGACTCGTCACCCGAGTTCGCCGAGGCCTTTGCAATCGGAGCTCAGGCTCGAGGTGCCAACGTGGTTTCGATCGGGCTCTGCTCGACAGACGAGTCTTATTTCGCAAGCGGCTTTCTTGATGCGCCAGCCGCAATGTTTACCGCATCACACAACCCCGCTTCTTACAACGGCATCAAGTTTTCACGAGCCGGCGCAAAGGGCATCAGCATCGACACCGGTCTCGGCTCGATTCGCGACCGCGCTCAGATCTACCTCGAGAACCAAATCTCAGAGGTTGCTCAGCCAGGCAGCTTTCGCGAGCTCAACGTTCTAACTCGCTACGCAACCTACCTGCGCGAACTCGTTGATCTCAGCGCAATTCGACCGCTGAAGGTTGTTGTCGACGCGGGCAATGGAATGGGCGGGCTTACCGTTCCGGCGGTGCTATCAACCGCTGCCGGGCTTTCTAAACTGCCTCTAGAAATCATCGAGATGTACTTTGAGCTCGACGGCAGTTTTCCAAACCACGAAGCCAACCCGCTCGACCCAAAGAACCTGGTCGATCTTCAGCGCGCAGTTGTCGAGCACGGCGCAGACATCGGCCTTGCATTCGATGGCGATGCCGACCGTGGCTTCGTTGTCGATGAAAACGGTGATGCGGTAACACCTTCGGCAGTTGCCGCGATTGTTGCTCGTCGCGAAATCGCGCGCGAGAAAGCAACCAACCCGGGTTCACCAATCACCGTTCTGCACAACTTGCTCACCTCAAACGTGGTTCGCGAGGTTATCGAAGCAGATGGTGCCCGTGCCGTTCGCACCAAGGTTGGCCACTCGCTTATCAAAGACCAGATGGCCGCAACCAACGCAATCTTTGGCGGCGAGCACTCGGCACACTATTACTTCAGAGACTTCTGGGGAGCAGACAACGGAATGCTCGCGGCCATGCACGTGCTCGCCGAGTTCGGCGCTCAAACCCTGCCGCTAAGCGATTTCGCTAGGCAGTACAACCCATACTTCATGAGCGGCGAAATCAACTCGACGGTTGCCGACGTTCAGGCAGCCAAAGACCGCGTCTTGGCAGCCTTCGAGGGTCGCGCCAATGTCGAGGAGTTCGACGGAATAACGCTCTCTTCGCCGGCCCAGGCCAACTGGTGGTGGTTCAATGTTCGAGCCTCGAACACCGAGCCCCTGCTGCGCCTGAACCTCGAAGCCGCAAACGAGTCAACGATGAGCGCCATCCGTGACGAAGTTCTAGCTCTAATTCGGGCTTAAACTATTCGGCATGAGCCGCCAAAAAACCACGTTCGATTTTCGAGTCAAAGACCTATCTCTAGCCGAGGCTGGTCGACACCAGATTCGCCTTGCCGAAAACGAGATGCCCGGTCTGATGGCTCTTCGAGCCGAGTTCTCGGCCGCCCAGCCGCTCAAGGGTGCTCGCATCGCCGGCTCTCTGCACATGACCGTGCAGACCGCGGTGCTAATTGAAACTTTGGTTGCCCTCGGCGCGCAGGTTCGTTGGGCTTCTTGCAACATTTTTTCGACCCAGGATGAAGCCGCGGCGGCTGTCGTAGTCGGCGAGAACGGAACCGTTGATGCGCCAGCCGGAACTCCGGTTTTCGCTTGGAAGGGCGAGACCCTAACCGAATACTGGTGGTGCACAGATCGCATTTTCGATTGGTCGAGCGAAGCGGCAGCAGAGGGCAAGACCTACATCGGCCCAAACATGATTCTCGACGATGGCGGCGACGCAACTCTCTTGGTGCACAAGGGTCGCGAGTTTGAACTTGCCGGTTCGGTTCCGCCAACCGGTCTCGACGACAGCGAAGAGTATTCGGTGATTCTCGAGTTGCTTCGCGGTTCACTCAAGACTTCGCCAAACCGCTTCACCGAAATTGCAAAAGAGATCAAGGGTGTCACCGAAGAAACCACAACCGGTGTTCACCGTCTCTACGAATTTCACAAGCGCGGCGAACTCTTGTTCACCGCAATCAACGTCAACGACTCGGTTACCAAGTCGAAGTTCGACAACAAATATGGAATTCGTCACTCACTTCCTGATGGCCTAAACCGCGCAACCGATGTTCTCATCGGCGGCAAGACAGTTTTCGTTGCCGGCTACGGCGATGTTGGCAAGGGTTCGGCCGAAGCAATGCGCGGCCAGGGTGCTCGCGTTATCGTTAGCGAAGTCGACCCGATCTGCGCCTTGCAAGCCGCCATGGATGGCTTTCAGGTTGCCAGGCTTGAGTCGGTTATCGAAACCGTCGACATCTTTATCACAGCCACCGGCAACACCCACATCATTCGCCCCGAGCACCTGATGCAGATGAAGCACCTTGCCATCGTTGCCAACGTTGGTCACTTCGATGATGAGGTCGACATGGCCGGCATCTCGCAGATCAAGGGTGCCGAGAAAATCGAGATCAAGCCGCAGGTGCACGAGTGGCGCCTGCCAAACGGCCGCTCGGTGCTGATTCTCAGCGAGGGAAGGCTCATGAACCTCGGCAACGCCACGGGGCATCCGAGCTTTGTAATGAGCAATTCGTTTAGCAACCAGGTGCTCGCGCAGATCGAACTCTTCACAAAAGCCGATGAGTTTGAGCTTGGCGTGCACATTTTGCCGAAGCACCTCGACGAGAAGGTTGCCAGTTTGCACCTAGCCGCTTTGGGTGTTGAATTGACCCAACTAACTTCTGAGCAGGCCAGGTACATCGGAGTATCGGTGAACGGCCCATTCAAGGTTGAGCACTACAGGTATTAGGAGCAGCACATGAGCTGGAAGATTCTGGTCGTCGAAGACGAAAAGCTAATGCTTGAAATGGCCCAGACCACGCTCGAGGTAGCCGGCCACAGAGTGGTCACCTGCGATTCGGGCGCCGAAGCCGTGCGAGTTTTCAAAGACACCAAACCAGACGTCGTGGTTCTTGACTGGATGCTTCCGGGCAAAGACGGTCTCGATATTCTTCAAGAACTCGTGGCTCTCGCAAACACTCCGGTGATCATGGCGTCAGCCAAAACCGAGGTCGAAGATGTTGAACGAGCATTAGACCTCGGAGCCGATGACTACATCAAAAAGCCATACGGCGGAAAAGAACTTATTCGCACAATAACCGCGGTTATGAATTTGCCCGAGCGGTCAGATAACACAATCGTCGAGATTGGCCCGCTGACGATTGACGTTTCTGCTTACGAGGTCACTCGCGGCGGCAAGCACATTCAGTTGACCCCGCTCGAGTTCAATCTCTTGCTGACGATTGCAGAAGACCCGAAACACACCTTCACCCGCGAGGAGTTGCTGAAGAAGGTTTGGTTGCACAAAAACCTAAACGAAGAGGGTGACTTCAAGGGCAAGATCGACACTCGCCTGGTGAATGTTCACATTCAGCGTTTGCGTTCGAAGATCGAAGAGAACCCAGACGATCCGCAAATCGTTACAACCGTTCGCGGCCGCGGCTATAAGGCCGGCGCTTACTAAATGTTTTTGAGACGCGCTCTTGAGCGCGCCATCGGTGTTCTTCGAAGAAACCTGCAGGCTAGGGCGGTTGTCACCACAATCGCTCTTTCGCTCGGTGCTCTCGTGGTTCTCGGTGGATTTCTCTCGTTCGGCATCGGCAACGGGCTCTACCAGACCCGACTAGATCAGGTGCTCGATGAATCTGAACGCGCCGTGATTGACGTGCAGAACACATTCTCAGCTTCAAACGCCAACGACGAAGTGGCCCTGCAGTCGCTAATCAACTCGGTTGTGCCAAGGCTCGAAAACAAGTCGACAGATCAGGCAAGGCTCGTTGCGCTGCTCAGAACCCCGAGCCAGACCAGCGCTGCGGTGCTGCAGAGCCCGATCTCTAGCGACTTAGACCTCTCGGTGATCAGCCAGTCGCTTCGCGAAAAAGTGCAGGTTACTCCTGGGCGTTTGGTCTATCAGGCCACCGAGCTCAGGTTTGGCGTCAATAATCATCCGGGGTTGATTGTCGGTGCACCGGTAGAAATACCGCTCGCAGGCGTTTATGAGCTCTATCTGGTTTACGACCTGCAGCGCGAGCAACAAACCCTAGACCTCGTGCAGGGCACTCTCGTCATCGGTGGTTTGATCGTGTTGCTTATCATCGGTCTCGTGAGTTGGTGGGTGACCTCGCGAATTGTTCAGCCGGTGCGAAGAGCCGCACGGGTTAGCGAAAAGATTGCAGAGGGTGCACTCGATGAGCGCATCGAAGAGCAGGGCGAAGACGTAATCGCCCAGCTCGGTCGTTCGTTTAACGCCATGGCCGACAATCTTCAAGATCAGCTAAAGCAGTATGAGCAAATCTCAAAGATGCAGCAGCGATTTGTTTCTGACGTTTCTCACGAGCTGCGCACACCGCTTACGACAATTAAGTTGGCGGGCGAATTGATCTACGACAATCGCGAAGGATTTCCGGCTCCAATCAAACGCAGCGCAGAGGCGATGAACTCTCAGATTCATCGCTTCGAAACTCTTCTCGAAGACCTGCTCGAGATTTCGCGTTACGACGCTGGCGCGGTTGCCGGTGACTTTGAAAAGGTTGAACTTTTGTCGGTTGTGAAATCGGCCATCGCGTCTATCGAGCCGCTTGCCGAGAAAAAGGGTTGCGAGATTGTTCTCGAAGCTCATGCCGAATCAATCGAAGCCGAAATCGATAGCCGCCGCATCGAGCGACTTCTGCGCAATCTGCTGGCAAACGCCGTTGAGCACGGCGAAGGCAAGCCGGTCGTGGTGGCAGTTGCGGGTGGGGCAAACGCGGTCGCCGTCAGCGTTACCGACCAGGGTGTCGGCATGACGCGATCTCAGCTAGACCGGGTTTTCGACCGATTCTGGCGAGCAGACCCGGCTCGAAAGCGCACCTCTGGCGGCACCGGTCTGGGTCTGGCCATTTCGCTCGAAGACGCCAACCTGCACTCGGGCTGGCTTCAGGTTGCCGCCAAGCCAAACGAAGGCTCAACGTTCAGGCTCACCCTGCCGCGCTACCAGGGTGCGGTTTTCTCGCAGTCTCCACTGCCGCTGCCACCCCGAAAAAAGCAGGTGAAAGATGAGCGCTAAAAGCTTCAAGATCCTCGCCCTGCTGCTTCTCGCGGCACTCACCCTGAGCTCGTGCGCCAAACTTCCGACAGTCTCTGAGGTGCGGGTTGGCTCAGACATTCAATCTGAGCTCAGCACCGACTACCTCTACTACTCGCCGAGCGATCCGCTTGAAGGTGCCGGTCAGCAGGCAATCTTAGAGGGCTTTCTAAACGCAGCAACCGGGCCACAAAATGACTACGAGGTAGCCCGCAAATTCTTGAGCGAAGACCTGCGATCAAAGTGGAACCCTAGCGCCGAGCTTTTGGTTGGCGATGCCAGGCCGGTTGTCAACCTCTCTGAGCTAAACGATGCTTCTGTCACGTTCAAGGCCGCAGCGCGAGTTGATGAGCTTGGTCGTTACCAGCAGTATGTTCCGGCAATTACTCGAGTGATGAAGTTTGAATTTGTCGAAGAAAATGATGAATGGCGAATCAGCAAAGCACCTAACACAACTGTTTTGGTGCGGCCGGTGTTTGAAGTGCTCTTCAAGAATTACTCGCTTTTCTTCTATGACAATCAAGAGCGCTATCTGGTTCCAGAAACTCGTTGGTTTGCCACAAGAGTTGCAACCTCAACCAAACTTGTTTCGGCACTTTTGGGTGGCCCTGAGTCGTGGTTGGCCAATGCCGTTCAATCTTCGTTTCCGCGAGGCACAAAGCTAGCGCTTGATTCGGTGTTAGTTCAAGATGGTGTTGCAATAGTCGATCTCGACGCCTCTGCAAATAGCACGACCATTTCGCAACGTCAACGCATGCTCGTGCAGCTAACAGCAACGCTCACTCAGTTGCCAAACGTTTCTTCGGTGCAGATAAGAATCGAGGGAGTGCCACAAAACATCGCCAACCTTCCATATCAGGTTTCACTTGCGAATAACCCCGACCCGATCGTCTTGACCAAAGAGGGTTTCAGGCAGCTCTCGACCGATGCCATGCCAATGACCCGGGCTACCGAGGCCGCGCTGGCCTGGGGTGCCTTGGACTTCGGCATCAACAATCAGCAGACCCTGCTTGCCCTCAGCGGACCAAAGGGAATCGGCATCACCCGTCTGGTTGGCGCTAAAGAAGACCCGGTAGCAATCGACTCTAGGGCGGGTCTGCTAGCGCCAGAGATCGATCCGCAGGGCTACGTCTGGACACTGGGCGCTTCTAGCGACTCGGCTCTGCTGGCCTTCAACTCGTCTGGTGAGCAGCGTTTCTCAGCGCTTGGTTGGTTGGGTCAGGGCGAACGCCTGGCCTTCTCGGTTTCTCGCGAGGGTGGTCGAATCGCGTTTTTGCTGCGTTTCGAAGACTCGGTGCGAATCTATGTTGCGGCCGTGGTGCGTGACGAAAACGGTGTGCCCGTTTCGCTCGCAACACCCATCCGTGTGGGTGCTTCTGAAAGACCGGTCAGTTCAATTTCATGGATAGGTGACACGACAATTGCCACCATCGCCGAATCGCCGGGTAGCCCGAACTATCCGCTCTACCTGCAGATCGGTGGTCAGTCAAAGCGACTTTCGCCTGTCGCGGGTGCAACCTCGATTGTTTCGAATGGACTTTCTTCGGCAGCCTATTCGCTCGATTCGAAGCAGGAGCTTCGTCTGCTGCGTTCTCTCACTTGGATCAACATCGCTAAAGATATTTTGGCGATTCACTTTGCCGGCTAAGTTTCTGAGTCGCTGTCACGGTTAGCAACTCGCGCGCGCATTTTGTTTTTGTGGTCGCATGAAACATGAGTTTCTTCGAACCGCTTCTTGATTTGCTACTGCCCTCATCGTGTGCCGAATGTGAACTGCCACCATCGGTCTATTGCCAACCATGCATCAGCAGGCACGAACCACATTTGGTTGAGCGATGTTTTTCGTCTTCGGGGCAAAAACTAACTGGCCTTGCGCTCTCGGTTTTAGACGAATCGGTGTCTAGGGCGATGGCAGCCTTCAAAGAGAAAAATCAATTTGCCGTTGCTAGGTCGATGGTCGATGCGCTTTTGCCCGCCGAGTGTTTGTGGAGTGTCGACTTGGTTGTTGCCGCGCCAAGCGCCAGTGCTACCTTCAAAAAGAGGGGATTCGTTCCGGCTGAATTGATCGCGCATCGAGTTGCCAAGCGCTGGCGCTTGCCACACCTGCGTTCGGCGCTAACCCTGGTTAGGCAAGTCGAAGATCAGGCAGCGCTTTCGGTTGATGAGCGTCAGCAAAACCTCATCGACGCAATGCTTGCTAGCCCAAGAGTCTCGGGCAAGCGAGTTTTGCTGGTTGACGACATCGTCACCACGGGCTCAACCTTGACTGAGGCAGCAAGAGCTGTGGCTGCTGCAGCAGCAGAGCCGGTGGCATTCGTGGTTCTGGCTGAAACTCTGCGCAGACAAGCGCCCAGCCCACATCCAGCAGGCTTTCAGGTTGGGCCTGTGCGCTCGCCTAAGATTGTCTAAGTAAATCAACCGACTCGTCTGGAGCTCAATCTTGGCAAATATTATCGACAAGGTGCTGCGCGCTGGAGAAGGCCGTATTCTCGGCAAACTGCGCAACTACGCGAACGCTGTAAACACTCTTGAAGAGTCGTTCAGTTCGCTCACCGACGATGAACTGAAGAGCGAAACCGACAGCCTGCGTGAGCGTTACGCCGCCGGTGAGTCGCTCGACGACATGCTTCCAGAGGCTTTCGCTGCAGTTCGCGAAGCCGCAAAGCGCACCCTCGGAATGCGCCCGTACGACGTGCAGATCATGGGTGGTGCAGCGCTTCACCTCGGCAACATCGCCGAAATGAAAACCGGTGAAGGTAAGACTTTGGTGGCCACAACCGCTGCCTACCTAAACGCCATCGCCGGTCGCGGTGTTCACATCGTTACCGTGAACGACTTCTTGGCCAACTATCAGAGTGAACTAATGGGCCGTGTTTTCAGGGCTCTCGGAATGACCACGGGTTGCATTCTTGCTGGGCAAGACCCGGCGCAGCGTCGTGCCGAATACCTCTGCGACATCACCTACGGAACCAACAACGAGTTTGGCTTCGACTACCTCCGCGACAACATGGCCTGGGATAAAGCCGATCTAGTGCAGCGCGGTCACTTCTATGCAATCGTCGACGAGGTTGACTCGATTCTTATCGACGAAGCTCGAACCCCTTTGATCATTTCTGGCCCCGCATCTGGTGAAGCTAACCGCTGGTTCGGCGAGTTCGCCACCATCGCCGCGAAGCTGCAGCCGGTTATCGATTACGAAATCGATGAGAAGAAGCGAACAGTTGGAATTCTTGAGCCTGGAATCGAAAAGGTTGAAGACTACCTGGGCATCAGCAACCTTTACGAGTCTGCAAACACCCCACTGATTTCGTTTTTGAACAACTCGCTCAAGGCAATCGCCTTGTTCAAGCGCGACAAAGACTACGTGGTCATGAACGGCGAAGTTCTAATTGTTGACGAGCACACCGGCCGCATGCTTCCGGGTCGTCGTTACAACGAAGGTTTGCACCAGGCAATCGAAGCCAAAGAGGGTGTAGAGGTAAAGGCCGAAAACCAAACCCTCGCGACCATCACTTTGCAGAACTATTTCAGGCTCTACAAGAAGATTGCCGGCATGACCGGTACTGCAGAGACCGAAGCCGGCGAGTTCATGAGCACCTACAAGCTCGGCGTCGTTCCGATTCCAACCAACAAGCCGATGATTCGCATCGACCAGCCAGACCTGATCTACAAGAACGAAGAGATCAAGTTTGCGATGGTGGTCGAAGACATCGCAGAGCGTCACGCCAAGGGCCAGCCGATTTTGGTTGGAACCACCTCGGTTGAAAAGAGCGAGTATCTTTCAAAGTTGCTTGCCAAGCGCGGAGTTCGCCACGAGGTCTTGAACGCCAAGAACCACGCCCGAGAGGCCGCGATTGTGGCCCAGGCGGGTCGCCTAGGTGCCGTAACCGTTGCCACCAACATGGCCGGTCGTGGAACCGACGTAATGCTCGGTGGAAACGCCGAATTCTTGACCGTCGATGCTCTCAACAAGCGCGGCCTAAACGCCGAAGAGACCCCAGAGGAATATGAAAAAGCCTGGGCAGCCGAGTTTGAAAAGGTTAAAGAGCAGGTAGCTCAAGACGCAGAAAAGGTTTTGGCAGCCGGAGGTTTGTATGTGCTCGGCACCGAGCGTCACGAATCTCGTCGAATCGACAACCAGCTTCGTGGTCGTTCTGGTCGTCAGGGTGACGTTGGTGAATCGCGTTTCTACCTTTCGCTAACCGATGACCTCATGCGACTTTTCAACTCTGGCGCAGCCGCAAGCATGATGAACCGTCCGGGTGTTCCCGACGACACAGCAATCGAGTCGAAGATTGTCAGCCGCGCAATTCAAAGCGCGCAGTCTCAGGTCGAAGGTCGCAACGCCGAAATTCGCAAGAACGTTTTGAAATATGACGACGTTATGTCGCGCCAGCGCGAAGCCATTTACAACGACCGCAGGCACATCCTTGAAGGTGACGACATTCAAGAGAGAATTGCCGGCTTCTTAAACGACGTTGTTACCGACGTGGTTAAGCAGCACATCGTTGAAGGCAGCGGCAAAGACTGGGATCTCGAAGCGCTCTGGAACGACCTGAAGACCGTGTATCCGGTTGGCCTAGAAATCTCTGAGGTCTTGGCCGAAGCTGGAAACCGCAACCGACTTACTCGCGATTGGCTAACCCGCGAACTTGTATCTGACGCGAAGGTTGCTTACGAGAAGAGAACGCAGCAGATCGGTGAGGCCGCGATGCGCGAACTTGAGCGTCGAGTTGTCTTGTCTGTTGTCGACCGCAAGTGGCGCGACCACCTATACGAGATGGACTACCTCAAAGAGGGAATCGGCCTTCGTGCCATGGCGCAGCGTGACCCACTGGTTGAATACCAGCGCGAGGGTTACGGCATGTTCCAGCAGATGATGGGTGCCATCAAAGAAGAAGCTGTCGGCTTCATGTTCAACATCGAGGTTCAGGTGCAAGCCGCCGAATCGGTTGAGCAGGTTAAGCCAGACGTGAAGAAGCTCACCTACACCTCGCCTAGTGAAGACGGCAGCGCCGAGATTCACCAGGGTGGCTCAGGCGGCCCAGTCAAGCCAAACAACGGCAAACCAGACGACAAGTCTGGCAAGGGAAGCTCTTTCTTCAGAAACTAGATGACCGAGACCGAGGTGGCTCTCCACCGCCGGTTTATGCCCTCTAATCGAATGGTGACCGCACGCGTGCGGGTGGCCGACTGAACCAGCACCACCGACTCGATCACGCCATCACGCGGCTCCTGCTTCTTCATGTTTCCTACTCGCAACTGCGGCGCTTTCGTCGCCTCGCCGCGCTTGGCTCGCTCTTGGGCCACTTTCACCGAGCGATCTCGCAGTCTCAAATAAACGTCTTCGCTGAGGTGTGCTGCCAACTGGCTTATGTTGCGCACCCCCGCAATAACCTCAACAATTGCCGGTGCAAGCATTCGCAAAAGCCTATCTGGGCTCTCTAGTTCTGCGGTCTTGCAATACTGCTCGCCGAAGTAATCGGCTTCTTGAATCTTGTTCTTTACAACTCTCGGTTTCTTTACTGATGGTGTTGCTTTTTTGCGTAGTTCTGGCTTCTCTTTCTCTTTCATGATTTGCTCTTTTCCCCCAATCCAATCTGGCGTGGTGCTTAGACGCTATTGCCAAAGGTTTTATCGGTAAATAGAAAAACTCGCTCTGTGCATAACTTTTTAGTTTTTGTCAGTCGCGGCTAAATAATTCATGCATGAATCCAGAGACATTTTTTGAAGAGCTCGAATCGCAATTTGTCGAGAACAATCGCTGTCTCGAGCCGCAAAAACACATCGCGGGCTGCAACCGCATCTTGCTTCGAATTTTGGGCAGCGAATTCTCGCTGGTTGCACCAATTCTCGGCGGCGACCTCGTTGTGGGTTTTTGTGAAAAGCGTGCCGCTTGGATGTGCATTGGCAAACAGAAGATTTCGTTGATGCGCTTCATCGAAGTTGCAGATGCGCAACTGCCCAGGCTAAGAAATCGCACAACATCGCTCAGCGTCTTTATCGGTGAGCTGCAACCGCCGTTTGCCGCCGAACTCAAACCATCCGGCGAGCCCGCGTTTACCGCTGTCGTAACCGCAGCAGAACAGGGCTTGGTCTACTTCAAGCGGCCAGGCTTGCACGAACCGCACTCGGCCATTGGGCTAGAAAGCCTCGAATGGCTGGTGCTAATCGAATCGCACGATTCAACCGCTCTCGCAGAATGGCGCGATCGATGAGAGCAAAAACAGCGGGCAACGGCAGCCGAAAAATGCTCGTGATTCTGGCAATCTCGCTTCTGGCGGCGTCGATTGCTCTCTTGTTCTCGACCTACAGAACCGAGCCGTTGAGGGAGTTTCTCGTTGCGAAACGAGATTTGGCCTCTGGGGTGCAACTTAGCGAAGCCGATTTTGAGCGCGTGGCTATCGACCTAGATGCTGATGCCGTCTATCTGAATCGACTCGAACCCGAGTCTGCCTTGGCCAGATCTTTGCGTGAGGGTGAGCTGTTGCCTATCTCTGCTATCGGTTCGACCGTCGCGAGACATGCGCTTGTGCTCACACCTTCGCAACCCCTGTCGGCGTCGATTCGAGTTGGTTCGCTCGTCGATGTTTGGTTCGTCGCGAGAAACTCCGCGCCCAACGCGACAGCTGTGCCTCAGCGGGTTGCCACCGCGGTCGAGGTGCTTGCCGTGGTGCGACCAGACTCCAACGGTGCTTTCGGCAGTGAAGCGCTGCAACTAGAGGTGGCGGTAATGCCAAACGATTTAGCGGCGCTGATGTTGGCCAGTGCAGACGGCGGGTTTATCGGTGTCGTCGGCAGCGGTTGATGGGCAGGTGGTTGTCGCCTGGTCTGCTGCCGGTTCAACCGGCCGAAGCTCACTGCTTGCAGCCTTCGCATGCGAATTAGCCAAGGCGAATCAACGTGTTTTGGTCATCGATGCCGATGTGCACGCACCCTCGATGGTGCAAATCTTCGGCTTCGACCAAAACTACTCGGGGTTGAGCGCGGCAATAAGAATGCAAAACCAGGGGCAACTAGATCGGGTGGCCTTCGAACAACTTCTGCTCGATTTCGAAATGCCAAAACATCGCCTGAGGCTTTTGGCTGGAATAACTATGGTTAATCGTTGGCCCGAGATTGGCTTCGAAAGCCTTCGCACCCTAATTCAATTTGCTCGAGAGCAGTTTGACTTCGTGTTGGTCGACGTTGGTTCGTCGCTCGAAACCTCGGTTGTCGATGCTCGTTTGCTTAGTGAGCGAAACGCTGCGACGCTCGCAGCGCTATCGGTTGCAAATCACGTTGTTGCCATCACGACAGCAGACGTGGTTGGTCTAAACCGGTTTATTTGGGCTAGCTCAAATCTGCGTGAGCTAAAGCTCGATGCAAAAATCCACGTGGTGATCAATCGCTTCAATCAAGATGCTTTCGGCAGAAAAGCCGTTGCCGAAGTCAGCGATGCAATTGCCCGCTTTGCCGAATACGAGATTTCAGTCTTCATCGAAGAAGACTGCGGCCTCTTTGGCCGCGCACTAAGAGAGGGCGTGCCGGTTGCCATGGTTGGCAAGAACTCAGCCGCCAAGCAGGCTGTGGCCCAGTTTGCGCTTAGTCGGCTGCTCAACTTGCCTTCTAAATCGAGTCGACGGCTGGCTAAACTCGGTTAGGTGTCGACCCTAAACGAACTCATGAAGAAGCATGGCCAGAGCGTTCATGCCGACATCGAGTGGTTGCACCTGCTGACATCTGAGTGGCAGCTAATCGCCGACCTTTCGATGGCCGATCTGGTGCTCTGGGTTCGCGACGCCAGCGGCAAGTTCTTTGCCCTGAGCAATGCCCGCCCATCTTCGGCTCCGACCCTGTTCTATCGCGATATCGCCGACTCAGAGGCCCCGAAACAGTGGCGAGCCGGCCTCGAGCAGGTTTCTGCCACCGGCCAGCCATTCTTCTTGGCTAGCGAGGTTTTCGACGGCATCAAGTCGCGTTTCGAGGTTTCGCCCGTGCGCAGGCTGGTTTCTGAAAGCAGCGAGCAGGTGGCTGACCGAGTTGTGGCCTTCATCTCGCGCCACACCAAAATCGACACCACGATTCAGCCAAACAAGATCTCAATCAATTACCTCAGGGCGGCTAACGACCTGCTCGAAATGGTTGCCCACGGCGAGTATCCCGATTTCAATTCGCCAACGGGGTCAAAGCGCGGTGCCCCGCGAGCCAACGATGGCCTGATTCGCCTCGACCAAGAGGGAGACGTTATCTTTGCCAGCCCAAACGGCATTTCGGCTTTCAACCGTCTCGGGGTCGACGGAGAGCTCGAGGGCCGTTCACTCGCCGAGGCTGCCACCATGGTGATGAAAGACTCCACTAACGTCGACGAGTCGCTGTCCTTGGTGCTAACCGGCCGTGCGGCCTGGCGCTGCGACATCGAGTCTGAAACGCTAACGCTTTCGTTGCGTGCGATTCCACTAAAAGCCGATGGCAGGCGAGTGGGTGCGCTTGTGCTCTGTCGCGATGTCACCGAGTTGCGACGTCAAGAGCGTGAACTAATCACCAAGGATGCCACCATCCGTGAAATTCACCACCGCGTAAAGAACAACTTGCAAACTGTTTCGAGTCTTTTGCGCATGCAGTCGCGCAGGTCTGAGAGCGAAGAGATTCGCGATTCACTCGAGCAGGCGATGCGACGGGTTTCTGCGATTGCTCTCGTGCACGACACGCTGTCTGAAGGTGTCAACCAAGACCTCGACTTCGACCAGGTTTTCGATCGCGTGCTGCAACTCACCGGCGAGGTTGCCGCGACACATAACACCTCGGTTCGCACGGTTGTCGACGGAAAGTTCGGGCAGTTGCGCAGCGAAATCGCGACACCGCTCGCGGTTGCCCTAACCGAAATCGTGAGCAACGCAATTGAACACGGATTAGCCAATCGCAGCGGACTAGTTTTGGTTAATGCCGATCGCAAACCAAAGCGTCTTGAGATCACGGTGTCTGACAACGGCACCGGCCTGAAAGACGGAGAGCTTGGCCCAGGCCTTGGCACGCAAATTGTTCGCGCTCTAGTTGAGGGCGAATTACGCGGAAGCATCCGTTGGTTTTCGCCAAGTGACGGTGGAACAAAGGTCTCAATTTCACTGCCGATTGGCTAATGAAAAACCCGCCTCGAGGGCGGGTTCTTTCAATTCTTTGGCTTAGCTGGCGCGACGGGCGCGGGCATACTTGCGCTTGAGAGACTTGCGCTCATCCTCGCTGAGGCCACCCCAAACACCGGTGTCTTGGTTCTCTTTGATTGCATATTCGAGGCAGAGGGTTGCAACTGTGCACTCGCGGCAAACAGCTTTTGCTTGCTCGATTTGTTCTACTGCAGGGCCGGTGTTTCCGATCGGAAAGAAGAGTTCAGGGTCTTCGGTTAGGCAACGAGAATCGTTGAGCCACTGCATGTCCATATATGGTTGTCCTTTAAAACTGCCATTTTTACCCCATTGACCTACGCTTATTGAGCGGGTTCGAGGTGTTGTTTTCCTTCGAAAATAGTTTCACAATCGACCCCTTTTGGCAATACCCAAAAAGAGGATAAATGAGCCTAAAAGCCCGATTTCTAGCCCTTGCGTGGCAACTACGTGTTGCTGTATTGGTGATTTTCGCCGAGGCTTTGGCGACCTCTGCAGTGGCAGTTTATTTTCTGTATGGACTGGTCACCGACGCGAAATTGGTCGGCGCTCTGATTGCACTTTGCGCGATTACCGCGGGCACAGCCGCATTTCTTTTTTTCGTCGCGCGCCAGTTGGTTTATCGCAAACGTTGGGCTCGAACCGCAGCGATTTTTTGGCAACTAATTCAAATCGCGATTGCTTGGAATAGCTTCACCGGAGAAATCACTGGCTACTACTTCGGCGCTTGGCTTCTTGGCACCGCATTCATCGGGCTCTACTTTTTGCTAAACAAAGCGGTGGCCGAACAAACCACAGAAGAAATCGATCGCGACTAGATGCCCAGCTGATTGCGCAGCATCTTCACGTGCCCGGTTGCTTTCACGTTGTATAGAGGCAACGTGATTTTGCCCTTTTCATCAATTACGAAGGTTGAGCGAAGCACGCCCTCATAGGCACGACCGTAGAGCATCTTGGTGCCATACGAGCCAAACAGCTTGTGCACTTCGAGCGACTCATCGCTTAGCAAAACAAAGTTGAGCTTCTGGTCAGTGTGAAACTTCTTGAGTTTCTTGATCGGGTCTTTAGAGATTCCAACCACGGTGTAGCCTGCCGCCTTGAGGGGGTTTAGGTTGTCGTTGAAGTCACACGCCTCTTTTGTGCAGCCAGGTGTTGATGCCGCCGGAAAGAAATAGACGATGACTTTTTGACCCTTGAAATCGGTGAGTTTCACATTGTCGCCATCCTGGTTAGGCAGGCTAAATGTTGGCGCTTTGCTGCCCTCTTCGAGTCTTTCAGTGGTCATCTGAACCTCCGTGGTTGGGGTGAATACCCCGATTTTAGCGAGCCAAACTGAACAGACGCTGAACGCTAGTCGATTGGCGACTGGCAGTTAGAATCTGCTATTCTTGGGACTCGTTGTGCGGTTTCGCCAGCACGCGCCTCTAGCTCAATCGGCAGAGCAACTGACTCTTAATCAGTGGGTTCCGGGTTCAAGTCCCGGGGGGCGCACGAAAATCCAGTTTCTTCTCACGAGAGCTGGATTTTCTTACTTAAGCCCCAAGAGCCTTCTGCAGCCATGCCTTTGCTCGGTTCGAATAGTCGATTGAGACCTGGGCCTTTGGGGCTAGACCTTCGAACGCGTGCGGACCACCCGCAACCACGTCGAGCTCGCAGGCAACTCCAGTTGCCATGAGACCTTCGGCATACTTGCGATCTTCTTCATAGAACAACTCGATGTCGCCAACGCCTATCCATGCTTTGGGTAGGCCCTTGAGATCTTTTCTTCTGGCCGGAGCCGCGTATGCCGAAACGTCGTCGGCACCGATTTGTGCACCTAGGTAAGAAGTCCAGCCGGCAAGGTTGAGCTTGTTATCCCAGATGAAGTGGTTGACCTCATCGAGTGTGCGGTCGAGCGCTGTGCGATCGTCGAGCATCGGGCAGAACAGCCACTGGGCTATCGGCTGGGTGCCGCCCTCGTCGTGAATTCGAAGCACCGAGCCTGCCGCGAGACCTCCACCCGCGCTCTCACCACCGATTGCAATTCGCTTGGTGTCGATTTCGAGGTTGGCAGCGTTGTTCAACATGAAGTGCCACGCTTCGTTGCAGTCATCGATTGCCGAAGGATATGGGTTCTCGGGTGCCAAGCGATACTCGGGCGAGACCACCAAGATTCCCAGGTCAGCGGCGAGACGAGCAAGCAAGACGTCATCCATCTTGGCTGCGCCAATCATCATGCCACCGCCATGCATGTATAGCAGTGCGGCCTTTTGGTTAGTGCTAGCAGGAGAGTAAACGCGCAGTTTCTGCCCGCTCGGCGCCTTTTGCCAGGTGATCGAAACGCCGGCCGGAACTTTTGCTCGAGGCAAAAGAAGGGGCAGAAGAAGTCGAGTTAGGGCTCGTCCGATGCCACTGCCCACCGGAAGCTTCGGAAACGAAGCCGTGGCTTTTCTTAGTTCTGGGTGAACGCGATTGATGTCCATTTCGAATCTCCTGCTCCGTTGCGAGGTAATTTTTAGTTGCCTGAGAGTATCACCTTTGCAAATCAGCATTTGGGCATCACGAACTTGAGCGGTCAAATCCCAATTCTTTGGCCCAGATGAATTAGTTTGGAACCCATGTGGGTTTTGCTGCTCGTCTCGGTTGCCGGTTTCTTGGCGCAGCTTGTCGACGGCGCAATGGGAATGGCGTTTGGCGTCACCTCGACCACACTGCTCATTTTTCTCGCGTACAACCCAGCGGCAGCATCTGCAATCGTGCACCTGGTTGAGATTGTCACCTCTTCAATTTCAGGCGCATCTCACATAAGATTTGGCAACGTCGATTGGCATGCTCTAGTAAAAGTGGCTGTGCCTGGCGCGATTGGTGCGTTTATCGGCGCCATGTTGCTAAGCAGTGTTGATCTGTCTGCCGCCAGGCCTTGGACGGCGAGCATTCTCTTAGCTCTCGGTGGGCTCGTGCTCTACCGCTTCACACGACCAGTCATTCTTGGCAAGAAACGACGCGCCCGCGCACGCTGGCTTGCACCGCTTGGTCTGGTTGGTGGATTCATCGATTCAACGGGTGGCGGCGGTTGGGGTCCGGTGGTCACAACTTCTCTCACCGCTTCGAACGCGCTCGAGCCGCGCAAGGCTATCGGAACAACCAACACCGCTGAGTTTGTGATCGCACTTGCGGCGAGCATCGGCTTCTTAATCGGCCTTGGTGCAGAGCAGATTCCCTGGGATGCA
>JACCDY010269473.1_pt1 | contig 19749 bp, 23 predicted proteins | sample 7446391 | NCBI WGS metagenome assembly JACCDY01 (sample SAMN15323451, study PRJNA562643) | freshwater metagenome | isolation source: river surface water | place: USA:Blue River Watershed | collected 2017-08-18
CTCCCCTTTCTTTTTTTCCTCTCGCACGCTCCTGCGAGCATAGCGAGCTTGATGTCTGCCCCGATTTTTACCCTTAAAGCTAGATTTTTAAGGCAGTTAGGGGATCTTTCCTGGCGCTGGTACTGTATTGATTGCGCCTAAAATCGTTATATCTAGATATATCTATAAAAATGCCCGTTTCTCCGCAAGATTATGCACTGTGGGCAGCTGCGACTGGTAATCCGTACCCTAAAACTACACAGGAAAAGGCACGTTTAGCCCCTGAAGTGTATGATTTCAACCGGGGATTTGGTAAATTTCGCGGTTTTGATGAGGTTCAAGGTTTTCAAGGAGATATTGTTTACGACCAACCCATCTCTGTGCGTAATTATGGTGACAATACGCTACTGCAATCACCAATTACGCCGGACAATAACATCCCAAAGGTTGCAGGTCAGATCAATAACAGCCTGACTGGACAACATTACGTACGTCATCATGCTGATGATGCCTATGAAACCGGTTTTGGTGGAACTGAACAACCAAAATCACTCCTTGAAAAGGCTGCATTAGGGGCGTTAGGGGTCGGTGCTGTTGCTGCTGGCGCATACGGCGCCCAGAAACTGACCGGCACTGACCTTGGTGTTGGACGAGTTGGGGGAATGGTGCGTGATCTAGGTCAACGCGCTAAAGCAAAGGTTAAATCTGCGCTTGGTTTTGCAAAAGAAGCAGCTGAACCTAGTTTTGTTACCCGAGAAGGTGCAGAAAATGTTCTTGCTGTAGCACAATCAGGTATTTCTGCTATTGATGACTCTGCACCTGGTATTGTTCGGGCGCAAAACGTTATTCCTGCTGAAGTTCGCGTTAATCAGTCGCTCAAATCACGGATTCCAGACCCCTGGGGTGAATCTGCTCTTGGTAGCGCCGGTCAAACCATGGTTGCTCCAGCAGAACAAAGCATTATTGGAACACAGACCAGTGGCACTGGCGTTGATCCCGATATTCAATCGCGTATTTCGCAGTTCACCCAGAAGATTGGCTATAGCAGCCCAGCATTAGAAACTGCATCCATGCAACAGATGCGGCAACGTCTGTCGCCAGGCTCTGTGCTGGATCCAATGACGGGCCGCGTGACAGAAGCAGCTAATGCTCCGTTCTTTACCAACATTGAACGCAACATTCGGCAGATGCCCCCAGAAAATTTTGTGGAATCTGGTGAAACACTTAGGGGATTATTGGGAACACAGCGTCCTATCCCACAGGGTTCTCTTTCTGGCGTGCAACGTGTCTTCTCTACTGATCCGCGTGCAGCAACTGTACAGAAACAAGCAGAAGCAATCTTCCAAGCAACTGGCGACCCTGGCGTAATCCGTTCTGCATATAGTGAAGCTCCAGGTTTACCGATTCGCGTAACACTTCCTTCTGGTGAAAGTGTTCCAACTGGTTCTCTCTACGAAGCTTTTGGTCAAACCGTTAATCCACAAACCGGTCTTCCTGTTGCAAGTGGTCGTGCTGAATCTCTACAAGCTGCATTAAACATGCAAAGCAAGATGAAGGCACGTGCATTAGAACAACTTGGCGTTCCCTCTACTTATCAACCATCTCAAGCAGAGCTTGCAACTTTAGATCCACGTACTAAGAAACTTCTAGGTGAAACAGCTGCTGCATCGCAAGCTGCTCGCAATCGTTTAGAGCAAGCAGAAGCATCAGGCGTTCTTTACAAATTACGCCCTGAAGTAACACAAGGAATCCGTGAAGTTCCCATCATTAGTGAAACCACTGGTGAAGTTGTGGGATCACGTGTTGTTCCTGAAGTAGAAGGAATGCCAACAAGTCAGTACTACCAGATGCGTGCTGCTGGTGGCGCAGGTCGTCAGGAAGTTGGTGGTGTTGGGCGCCGCCGCGAAGCACTTGCTACAGAAGGGTTTACTACTGGAGAAGGAAGTGCCATTGAAGCAACTCCTTTCCTCTACAAGAATGTAGACACTGGTGAGATCCTGACAGAAGGCCAAGTCAAACGTGAGGATCTTCTTGGTGGTGCAGTCCGCGCAGTACGTGGCACCGCTGTAGAACCCCAACGAATTATGGGACGAGAAGGCCGCACGTTCAAAGGCGTTAGTGCTGAAGTCATTGATCCACGTTCTTTTGATCCCGCTGCTTTATCGCAACTAGCAGAAGCAACACCTGAAGTATTGGATCCAACTACAGGTCTTGCCTATAGCGAGCAAGCAATGGGTGGTCGTCAAGCTGCTCAAGCGCGTCGCCGCATTGAAGCTACCCGTGCAAGTGGTCGTCGGGTAGCAAGCCGCGTTACCCCTGGTGCCACTATTCCTGCAAGTGTCCGTGAAGGTCGGGCTATCAGTGAGAGCGGTGCACCTGCTGCAATGGGCACACGATTCTCTACCTGGCAGCCACCTGCTCCTGGCAGCCCCCGTGCACAGGAAGCAGAGGTTCTGCGTCAACGGGCTGAGATCGTAAGGAAAGCATTACGTGGTGAGTTGTGACATTTAGAATGATCATTATTAGGGAGGTATTATGACAACCCTAGAGCCAATCATTGCCCTGCTGGTTGGCGCTGGTTTAACTGCTGGCGCCGGTTGGTTATCAAAGTTGATTGCTACGCGCAACTTAGTTAAGTACGGTCCAATTTTGTCCCGTGTTTATGATGTTTTAGATCCACTACTGGAGCGCAACATGCGTTCGTGGAGTGGTTCTGATGTTGAGTTTGCAGTTGAACTTGCAATTGAATCTGTTGCTGATGGCAACATCACTGCAACTGAATTAAAAGAACTGACCCTTGAAGTTACCAAGCGTTGGTTGCCACAGGTTGCTGCAGACAAAGTTCGCAAGTACGAAGCAATGGCTGATCGTCCCAAGACGATGATTGCTGCTGATCTTCTAACAGATGTGGTCTCTGGCCAAGCTCGTAAAGAAGAAACTATCAACAAAGTAAAAGCACTTCTTAACTGATGGCAAAAGGCAACGGTAACTGGATTAAAGGCGCCATCAAAAAACCTGGCGCCTTCTCTGCTCAGGCAGAAAAAGAAGGAATGAGTACAGCTGAATTTGCAGAAGCTGTTACTAAAAATCCTAAAGACTACAGTGAAAAAACTGTAAAACGTGCGCAGCTAGCAAAGACACTTGCTGGTCTACGTAAGAAAAAGAAAGGTAGTTAATTACTGTGTTTAAAACGCAAATCCCTTATCTCAACAGAGTTAAGACTCCTTCTAAAGAAGCAGGCGATTCTTTAGGTCCATTTGTTGATCAACAGATGGCAGGAGAAAAGGCGTTTCTTAACAAGTATCTATCAGATCTTCGTGATACAAACCCAGTATTTCCTGCTAAACAATACGGATCCTTTCAGGAAGATCTAGATCTTACAACGTATCCAGGTACAAAACAAATTGTCCCTAATACAGGCAAGGATCCGTTTTCTATTAGTGGTACAAACTACTTAAAATCTTTTCTTTCAAATTACGATCAAAGTCCTGTAATTGCTCCGGACGAGCGTGTTAATCCTGGTGGACTAACTGCAATGATTCAACAGAAAGCTGAAAAAGGAAAAGAGTTCCCAGGTTCAGAAGGTACAAGCATCTCATGATTGGAACTGCTCTACGTTTTGCAGGACAACGCCTGCTTCCTCTTATTGCTCCAGCTGGAGGCAAAGCTTTTGCTAAAGAAGCAGCTTTTAACGCTGCTTTAACACTTGGCATTGAACAAGGCGTGCCGTTGATAACAGGTAGTGAAGCTCCTCCTGTTGAAAAAACATTACTGCGTTCTGCATTAATTGGTGGATTAAGTGGTCCTGTTGAACGCGGTGTTATTGCTGGAGCAAAACAGTTAAGTCCACGCTTAGCTGGAATGCAAGGTCGGCTGCAAGAACGTTTAGCAGGTAAGCCTTATATTCCAGAGACAGTAGCCGGTGGATTGGCAGGTGGTGCTGCTGCAACCGGTAAGTTTGCTTTAGGCATTGCTGGAATGGCAGGTGTGACTGAGCCAATTACAAAAGCAGTAACAAGTGCCGTTTTCCCTGAAGGTTACGGTGGTGGACGTAATACTCAAACAGGAACACAAGCAGATATGACTGGTGCTCAACTAGCTAACGTACCAGAAGCGGTTGTAAACACTAGCCCAGAAGCTCTGAACTACCAACGTCAATTAGAATTAACTTACGCCAGGAACTATAAGTTCCCTAGTTACATCTATCACGTTTCTCAAAGTGGTGCGCCAAGCCCGTTTGAGATTGCTAATCAGATGTTAAGTACACCAACCACGAGGTACTTCTGATGCGCTTTGCAAATATTCCTAATTATTTATCTAACAGTATTGCTGCTGCTGGTAAGTTTGGTAGTGAATTTAGCAACTACGTAGAACAAGGTTTAACGCTTGGACGGGGTGCAACAGGACCTCGGGCTGTTTATGGTGGAGTAAAAGAAGCAGTTAAATATGCACGTCAAGGTAACTTACCTTTAGCTGCTGCTACTGGAGCACTTGATGTTTTAACAGATGCTTCTCGCGGCACTTACTGGTTTTTAAACCATACTCTTGCTGTTGGCCGTAACGTTGGCCGTGCTGCTGGAGAGAAGATGGGACTAGATCCCATTACTACAGATTTACTTGGTCGCAGTACTCCTTTTGCTATTGCTGCTTTAGGTGGCGCTGTTGGTAATCCACTTCAAGGTGCTCGCCCTGCTGGCTTCAAGAGCATCTTGCCAGTATCTAAAGAAGAGGATCCAACAGGACGAACATCTGCTAACCCACTGGCGGAATCTGTTCTGCGATACTTTACAGGTCGACGCGGCGACCCCCTACCTTATTCAACGTTTAAAGAAGAACGACCAGAAATTGCATATCCTACCTATCAAGAATATCTGCGTTACAAGCACATGAAGCCAGATGGTCTTGGAAAGATTGATCCACAATCACAATCTTTTGTTGGACCTCTTGGCATTATTCGCGGCACTGCAAAAGGATTGAATGAACCGGAGATCTCCTATTTTGGTTTCCCTGTTACGGCATCCACAGCTATTGGTACTGCAGCTGCTCTTGGTACTACAGGACTACTGCAAAAAGCACTGCCAGAAAAAATGCGCTACGCCCAAACTGTAATGGCAAGAGCTCCAGAAGCTGAACAAGCTGTTAAGCAGTTAGGCCGTGAAATAGCTGTAGAAAAAGCTGGTATTCCAATCAACAAAGGAACTAAAGGTGGTGTCGAGTATTTAACCAAGTTGATGGAAGATGTTGGACAGAAGGAAGCTATTGGTGCACCAAAACTTGCAACAGCTGCAGGTATTGTTGCTGCTGGGCTTGGAGCTGGCTATTTAGCAAAGAAAGCATCACAAGCAGTTTTTAACAAGCGTGCAGACGAACGTTTAAAAAACGAACAGCCGGTAGAATACCTAAAGAATAAATACGGTTCTTTCCAAGCTGCAACAGAAGCAATGGGACAACCACCAGTTTCTAGCTGGCAAGAACTAACTCCTTACATCAATCAGTAATGGCTGACTCCACTTCTAAAACTTATAATTTTGATAAAGTTCCAAGTATTGATTTTGGTGAAGCAGCAAGTTTTGAACCAATTGTAGGAAACATCTTTGAAGGAAGAGCACCTTCCTTTGATATGCCTTTTTCAGATATTGCTTCTAACTTTGAACCCTATGCTGCGCAATATCAATATTCTGATTCTTCCAGAGATTCTGAACCTTCTTGGCTAGGTAAAGGAATTGATGCACTAAACAAAGCATTAGCTTATAAAAATCAAACAACAATGGGTAGTTCTGGAGCATCCCGTACATCGCGTGGTTATAGCTCTAATGCTCCTGCAGTTTCTCAAGGTCGTGGTTATACGATGTATGTGCCGGGCCCGACTCAGAAAACTACACAAACTGGTGGTAGTAGGGGGATTGGCGGTGCTCTTGGAACTCTTGCTGGTATCGGCGTTTCACTAATTCCAGGAGTTGGTCAAGCTGCAGCAGCTGCTGCTCCAGCACTTGGCGGAACTCTTGGTGGATTCTTTGGTTAAGCATAGTTCTTCTAAAATAACAATTAAGAGGATTTAAATTAAATGGCTTTACCATTACTACCAATTCTTGCTGGCGCCGGCGGTTTAATTGGTGGCCTTCAAGGTTATCGTCAAAGCGGTGGCGATTTAGGTTCAACTGCATTAGGTGCTTTAACAGGTGGTACCTTAACCAGTGGCATTGGTGGTCTAGGTCGTCGTTTTGCTGGTGCAGCACTTGGCAAAACAGCTCTTGGTCAGATGGCACCTAAGTTAATGCAAGCAGGTAATCCACTTGGTGCTGTTCTTGCTGCTGCTCCTGCTGCAGCTGGTGTTGGCGCTGCTGGTTTAATTGGTTTACCTGCAGCTGCTGCATTCTCTGGTCCTTTAGGTGGTGCTACATCTAAGTTGACTGGTCAAGCTGCACGTGCTGCAAGTGGGATTGCTGGTGCTGGCGGTCAAGTTACTGGCATTGGTATGCCACAACTTCCTGATGTACCTGGGACTGCAGCTGGACAACTTACTCCTAGCCAGTTATCCGGTTATGGTCCTCAGAACCTGGCACAAACATTTGATCCCACTAGTTATCAACAAGCTCAGTTAGCCCTGGAGAAGCAGCAATATATGCAGAATCTTCAGAATGCTCTGCAATACGCTCCTTATCAAGAAGCGTACCAGCAGCGTTCCAAAGAGGCTGACATGATTCGTGGTGCTAAAGCTGCTCAGCTGGCAACCGCTCTGGCTACTGATGCAGCAATGCGTCAACAGGGTCAGCTTGGTGCTCAGCGTATGAGTGAAGGATTCCTTAGCAACATTGGTCAAGCAGGTGCTACTCAGTACCGTTACTTCTGATAGGAACGGCTAAGCATGGCTCAAGATTTTAGTGCATTTTTCCAACCAGGAACTCCAAATTATTTTGGTGTTTCTACCAATAAAGAGATTGATTTAGAGAAACTTAAATCTGCTATTGGTAAGTACAAAGGGATTGATTTTAATACTGGTAAAACAGTTGATCTTGCTTTAGAAGAATATAAGAAAGCAACAGGAGGTTCTTCTCAACCTTTTGAAGCTTTTGCTACAGTGCCGCCTGTTTCTGGTGCTAGTGGGTTATCTCCAACTGATTTAGAGATTGATAAGTACGTTAAGCTGCAAAAAGCTTTACAACCAGGCCTTTTAGATACTGAGTTAAAACAAAATGTTTTAGGTCTCGGTGCTGCTACAGCCTTTGGTGCTGCATCTCTACCCTTTACGGAGTACATGCGCAACCAAGAATTAGCACGTCAAATGCAGGCATTCGAGACAAGGGAACTATCTCCAACAGCACAGGCAGCACGTAATCTTTCTGGCCAACAACAAGTTTCTTTAGCAGCTTCTGCACAAGCTGAAAAGCGTCGTGCTTATGGTGATTTAAAGAGAGCAATTATTGAGCCTTTACGTCGCCGGGGCTAATTTTTGGTTATCCCTGGTAACAGCTTTATAATAGTCAAAGCGGTTCAAAAGTATTAGTTATGGCAAAAAGATCTGCGCCACAGCCAGCACCACGGCCAGCGCCACAACCAGCACCGCGTCCCGCTCCAGCGCCAGCACCGCGTCCTGCTCCGGCTCCTGCACCACGCCCAGCACCTGCGCCTGCTCCTGCGCCCCGTCCTGCTCCAGCTCCTCAACCAGCTCCACGTGCTGCAGCTCCACAACCTGCACCGCGTCCTGCTCCAGCTGCAGTTAATCCTTTATCCATCTTACAGCGTGCTTCTGCACCTGCACCTGCACCGCGTCCTGCAGCAGCGCCGGCATCACGCCCTGCTGCTCAAGCTGCTCAACGTCCTGCTGCTCAGGCTGCATCACGTCCTGCTACGACTCCTCTGGCCGCCGTACAACGTTCTTCTACACCAGCAGCTAACCAACGTGCTTCTGCTGGCAGAACACAAAGAGCAGGTCAACAGGGCGCAGCCGGTAGCGCCAATAGACAGAATGCTGGTCAATCTTTTCTTGATGCTTTTACCAGGCAAGAGCAAACAAGAAATACAGGAAGGACTTCTCAACAAGCTCCGAGTCAACAAGGTGCTGGTCAACAAAGAAATAATCAGAATAGGCAAAATCAAAATAGGCCTGAACGCAATAGGCCAAATCAAAATCAAAACCAACAAAATCGCCCTGGCCGCAATCAAAACAGGCCAGAGGGTGGTCGAAATCGTGATCGCTCAGGTCCTCGTATTAACCGGACACGGGAAGGAACTTTTGTTGATTTAGGTGATATCGAGAGCGTATTCCAAGGTATCTTGGATACCCTTGGTGTTGGTCAGGCAGAAACCTTTAACGAGCTTGAAGGACAGTTCAGACTTGATGAACAGAACCTGGAGAACAAATCTAATGAGCGGCTTGGTGAGTTTAATCTCCAAGGCGTTAAAGCCCAGGCAGATGCTACTAAGTTTGCGGCTGAACAATCTGCTGGCGCTACTCGATTTGCAGCAAGCGAGTCTGCACGAGGTCAAATTGAAACTCAACGTATTGCATCTGAAAGTGCTGAACGTCAGATTGGTTTGACTGGTGCAGAAGAACGTTTAACTACGGTTACCCGTGGTGAACAGGAACGCTTAGGTATTTCTCGTACTGGAGAAGAAGAGCGCTTAACTACAGTTACTCGTGGTGAGCAAGAACGTTTAGGAATCACGCGTACTGGAGAAGAACAGCGTCAAACTATTCGTACCACTGGAGAAGAGCAGCGGGCAACACAGCGTGATCTCCTTGCAAGCCAGGAACGCCAGATTGGTTTAACTGGTACAGAAGAGCGTCTGAACATTGGCGAGACAGGACGCCAACAGCGTGAAACAGATTTACAACAAGAACTGTTCCGTCGCTTTAAAGAAGAGAGGGATTACACTCAAGCACGTGCTGCATTCCGTGCATGATCGATTGGTTAGATACTTTAAGTTCAAACGAAAAAGAAGCCTTTCTTACGTTCTGTAAAAAACATTCCTCTCCAATCCAGATGTACCTGTATGCCCGGTTTCTTGGGTATACAGGTAGCATTGTCGATTGCGATCAGTGGCAACAAGCTACTTTCAAAAAAACAAATCTTCAACAAATCTTGGAGATTGAAGTAGGAAGTATGCGCGAGGACGTAGAGAAACTACGTCAAGCCATTGATCTTGGTATGGTCAAGCAGGACAACGGTACCGCCCGTATTGCCATGCTTCAAAAGGAACTGCGTGGTGCCATCAAGCAGATTCAAGATGAGCGTTACGTTGGCGACAAACAAGGTTTGATCCTTGCTGGCGCAGACCGGGCATTACGTGAGATCGTTCTGATCTTTAAAGATGATCCAATTGAAGGTCCACTGCAGGATGCTGTCATGGCAGTCTGGACAAAAATCCTGGCGGAAGAATCCTGAGTGTAGGGAGTTAGGGTAAGGGCATGGCAAACACATCCCTTTACGCTGTTTACAGGCGGACCGCCCGTGCCGGTGCAAAGCAACAAGTTGTTAAGAAGACAAGTGATATTGATGTTGAACGGGCACGAGTTGATTTCTCTTACTTCTGTGATGTTGTTGGTGAAAAACCGCCAGCAACACACATGCGCTTATGGCATGAGCACCTTTGCACTGGTAACAACTCGGAGTGTTTGATTGGGATTGCAGGACCCAACGTAGATATTTTGGCTCCACGCGGTTCTGCAAAAAGTACAGTTCTTGGTTTATTTACTGCATGGTCAATTGGCATCCATGCTCTACATAAGAAACCACTAAAGATTCTATATATTTCCTATACCGTTGATGTTGCACGTCCCAAGAGTGCTGCCATCAAACGCATCATTGAAGAGAATAAACACTATAAAGAAATTTTCCCAATGGTTAAAATTGCCAAGGGGATTAATTCCAATGAATACTGGAGTATTGATTGGAAGTTTGCAGGTATTAGATCTACTGGTGAAGAAGAATTTACCGTTTGTTGTGCAGGTCTTAAAGGTGCAGTGACCTCAAAACGTTCGCACCTTTGTATTATTGATGACGCTATCAAGAGTGCAGATGATATTAAAAACAAAGATATTCGTGCAGCTATGGAAGATAACTGGAACTCAGTTATTGTTCCTACAATGTTTGAAGGTGCACGAGCTATTTGCTTAGGTACTCGTTTCCGTCACGACGATATTCACAACACAACCTTTACACCAGCTAATGACTGGGTGCAGATTGTTCAATCTGCTATTACGGTTGATGAGAATGGAGATGATCGTTCCTACTGGCCTGAGATGTGGTCACTGGAATACCTGCAAGATCGTAAACGCCAGGCTCCAATTAGTTTTAGTTTCCAGTATCAAAACCAAATTGTTCAAACCAGTGAGCTATCAGTTTCACCTGAGCTTTTAATTAAGAGCAAGATTCCAACAGAGTTTGATACGTTGGGTGTTGGGGTTGATCTTTCCGCCGGTGTTCGTGAACGTAATGACTATAGTGTGTTTGTACTAGGTGGTAGGGTTGGCGACAAGATCTACATCATTGATACCAAGCGCCTCCGGTTGATGGGCAACCTAGAAAAACTAGAAGCTTTAATGGAAATGATGTATGAGTGGGGAATTGTTTATAAAGATGGTGACAAGTATTTCCCAACAGGTTCGAATGTGGATATTTGGTCAGAAGCTGTAGCTTATCAAGCTTCTCTGGAAGCAGACTTTAAACGAATCTGTTTAGGAGACCACGGCCTTTACAACATGATCTGGCACCCAGTGAAAGGATTCCGTGGCGACAAACTTGCACGATTCAGGGGCATCATGGGTTTATTTGAGCAGCGCAAGATCTTCTTTAACAAATACAGGAAGTTCCAAGCACTCCATGATGAGATCATCAATTTTGGTGTAAGTTCCCACGACGACTGTGTTGATGCCCTCGTCTGGCTCTGCAATGGCTTAATGACACGGGGCAAGTTGGAGTTGGAATATTAAGGTTAGAGTATTGTCGGAATTAGACTGATACTACGTCCAAAATGAGCACCGGTTACTTTGTTGTTGAACTTGAGCAAGATGCTTACGGTTCAGCTATCATTCCTTTACCTGATGAGCTGTGTCATGACATGTCGCTCCAACCAGGGACTGAGTTTGATATTGAGGTAGAGGATGACGTAATTACCTTACGACGCCTACAAACTGGTTACGAGATCGAAGACAACTAATTAACTTTTCCTGATTATGAGCACACAGAGCCACTCCGTTTTAGAAGGAATGCTCAAGGCTGTTGTGAACCGTGAGTCCACGGGCACAGCAGATACGATGCTCATCAACGCCCATCTCTCCCAAATGAAAATGTTTGGGATCAGGCAGGGTGTCGAGTTCTATCCCAATCAAGATAACTTTGGAACACAACGTTTTGATTTTATCCAACAAGTTATCAAGTTCAATCGTTTAGATGCACGATTAGATTCTATTTGGGATCGGTTTTTATCTTACGGTAAGGGACTGTTTTATATCAGGCCAACAAAGAAAACTTATCGTTTGTATTGGTTTGATAAAGATGCTTATCGTACTTATTACTCAGCAGATGGTGATCTAGAGGAAGTCATCATTATCTACGCTTACAAGGTTAAGTCCAGCCGTGGTTTCGGTGGCGTTGGTCTTGTTACTGATAAGCGTTATGTGCGTCTCCGTATCACGCCAAGTGAAATCCAGGAGATGCACAGTGAACAAGAACTCTCCTTTGATTCACTTGAAACAAGTTTTAATTTTAACGATAACAAGGTATTAGAGAACACTCTTGGCTTCATTCCTTGTGTAGAAGTTCTCAATAATCCAGATGCTTTTGGTACTGACGGCAGTGGAGAATTTGAATGGTTAGCAAACCAGATCATTGCCCACGATGAGATGGTAAAGAACATCAGGGCTAACCTGTCGTTCTTTGGTAATCCAACTCTTCTCTCTTCTCGTCCTAAGCAAGATATTGTTGAAACCGCTAGAGATGGAGCAGTGCAGCGTCCCAGCATTGCAAGCCAATCTGGCTTCCAATCTGAGTTTGCACTTTCATCATCTACCTATAAACAAGATCCAGTTGACCGACAACCCTCTGGTTACATTGGTTTGCCCGGTGGCGGCCTACGTGTTCCCCGTGTGATTGCCAACCTGGAACCAACTGATCGTGTTGGTTTCATTACTCCTAATGCCATCAGCACTGATCAGTCTCGTTACGTTGATCAGCTGCGTTCTGAAATCCGACTGGCACTTGGTGGTATTGATGACCTGTCCATTACTAACGTCACCGCTACTGAAATTAAATCAGCTTACGGACGTGTTAGTGCCACTGCAAAGAAAAAGTGTTTACAGCTTTATACCTATGGTATTTGCCGTTGCTTTGAACTAATGATCTATCAGGAAGAACAGCTCTTCCGTAAATCATTAGCAGTTGCATCTGGGTTAACATATCCGATATTGCCTGAGAATGCAGATGAAGAAACATTAGAAAAGCATCGCAAAGCAAAAGAGAAGTATGAGAAAGGTTTGGATAAAGCTTTAAACAAAGCTTTTGAAACCAAAGAAATTCCTGATGGTGTTATTGGTCTTGCTCCAGACGGAGACCGTACAGTGCTTTGGCGCTGGATGGGTCCTGTCTATGAAGACACTCCTCAGGACAAAGTAAACCAATCTATCTTTACCCGGAACTTACAAGAATTGGGTGTTGATAGTATTGAGGCACTTAAGTACTTGTTCCCCTCCAAAACAGATGACGAGGTTGCAGAAATGCTATCTGGTTATCCTTTCCGGATGGTTGGCCAAGTACAAAGAGCGTATGCATCATTCCTTGATCTCATTAATCAAGAGATGCGCACACCTCACCCTCAGCGTCCAGATCTCCCCCTGGCGGCTGATCCGCGTCTTGATCTGACGCCATTCCTTTACAGAACACTCGAAAGTCTCCAGAAAGAGGTAACTTATGCAGGCCGATACCGCAGCGCCGATCCAATCGGTACCCCAACAGTATTCGACCCCGCCGAGCAGCTACGCGGCACCAGTAGCTCAACAGACGGCAGCGCAGGCGCCGGTGGCAACAACCAATCAATGGGTGGCACCGTATCAACCGGCCCAAGCCCCAGCGCCCCAGATGCAGGCGCAGATCTCGGCGGCACCTTACGCCCCTATCCAGTCGTACCAGCCAGCCCAACCTTCAGCGGAGAACCCGTACAAGGAGGCATTCAATCGGGTGGTGTCGCTCCTGAGTTCACCAGTTCAATTCCCGTTCCAGGGTCAACAGTCCGCAGGGACACAAGGAATCGACCCGGCCAGCTTCAGTTCCCAACAGACAGGCCTGTTCAACAACAATTCGGCAGCCCCGATTTATCCGTCCAGCCAGGGTTACTCGCCCAATTATTCCCAAACATCGCAGGAAATAACAACACAACAGCTCCTAGCAAACGGAGTAAGTCCTCAAAGTCTTGAGGTTATTGATCACTTCGGTGCCGATGCTCCTGCCGTTCTTAACGACTATGCCTGCACCGTTGAAGATGCTTTGATTGCTCGTTATGAGCAATTGACAGAAGCAGTTCAACTGCTGGAAGAACTGGCTCAAGAACATCAAGCTTACGAAAAGATTCTTACCGATCCCGACGTATTAGCTGATTACACTTGTGAGTTCTTTGGTGAAAACGGTCCGTATCCAGTGCAGGATGAGCAACCTGCATATGGCTATGGTTATCAAGAGCAACAAGCTTATCCGGAGCAGGAGTACTACACTCCCTCCCTGGAGCGAGCCAGTATGCCAGTTCCTCCAAGCCCTCAGCTTGATATGGATTCCCAGAACTTCTGGGATAATTTTGGCAGTGTTGCTGAACGGGATCCTGCAAATGCATGGCGCTATCTCTCGCAAGCTCAACGCAATCCAGGTGTATTCCGTCAGAAACTCCTGGTGATGGAATGATCTTTAAAAACAATTGAGTTTAGAATAAGGGGTAGTGATTACTGCCCCTTTTTTATTGTAAAGATATGGCAATGCTTCCAGAATCTGCACGCACTGCAGCTGCCTATTTAGGCGGTGGCATTGCACGTGGAATTGAACAAAAGGGTGCACAAGTTGCACAAGCAGGTAAAAATCTTATAAAAAATACAGCGCGTGAAATCCCAATGGGAAGTGCTGCTGTAGGAACACAAGGTCAAAAAGTAGCTTTTGCTGGGTTGCAAAAAGATCCAATTGGCGGCAGAGTTGGAGAATTTTTACAGAACATGGGCAGCCAAGCACAACAGTTTGGTGCTTCTGTTGGAACTAAGGGTGCAATGAAGAAGCGTGATGTAGGTCTTGCTGCTGTTGGTGTTGGATTGAGCGGAGCTTTTGTTGGTGGCATGGGTGCCAATGCAGGCCTTAATTCTTTAATTGCTTACCAAGCAAGTGATCCCCGTGGACGTACTCCTTCTCAACCTGGACAAATGGGTGGCAATGTAATGCCGTCTGATTTACAAACTAGTTACATTGCATTAAATCAACCAGGTTCTCCACTGGGTATGCAACAACTGCGTCTTTCTTATGATGTTAAAACAGCACAAGAACGTCAACGTATGTTGCGTGCTGCAATGGGTTCTGGAGAAATGTATGCCGAGGAAGAAGGTTGATGGATAAACCTACCAAAGCTAAAAAACAATTAAAGGCTTATACAGAGCAATTGATTCCTGAAATTCGCTCTGAGCTATCAACAATGCAACCTATGGACTACAACCCTTATGAACGGTTTGGTCCATTAGCTCCTAATAATTACAACTACTGGAATCGCTCTGCTGGTTACCAGGATGTTGAACCTTACTTTGATCCAGAGTGAACGAAGCTGCTAAAACAGCACTGCAAGGCGGTATTGCATTAGCTGGAATGGCTGGTGCACGTGCTTTACAAAGTCGTGCTATTAAACAATATCAACAGCGCGGTATGGAAGAGACTGGCTCTGCATTTGAACAGCCAGCTCTTAATCAAATTGTTGATCAATATAAAAAACAAACAGGATTAGATCCAGAAGTAACTGCTAACTTTCAACCATCTGGCGCAAGTTATTCAAGGATTGGGAAAAATTCAATCTCTCTAAATGTAGATAAAGCAAGTAAGTTTACTCTTGGCCATGAGCTTGGTCATCAGTCGATTGAAGCAGGTGGTGGTTTACCTCAATGGATTCAACGTCATACTTATGGCGGAATTAATCCCAACGTAATGGGGCTTGCAACTGTTGGTGTTAGCGCTGCTGTTCCTTCTGCTCGTCGTGCTGCTTCCCTTGCTTTGGGGATGAATTATCTTAATAACAGCGGACGTATTATTTCTGAGATTGAAGCAAGTCGACGCGGAACTAACATTGTCAACCAAGCTGGTTATCCAGTTTCAGCTGCCCCTGGCGCCTTTCAAGCTGCAGGTTATGTAATAGCTCCAGCAGCTGCAGCTCTTGGTGGTCTTGGTGCGGGTAGGTTTTTACGGTCTTTTGTCCAGCAAATAGGTCAAAATTAATAAAGCCAATAAGTAAGTATTGCTATAATTTTATTAATGGGGCGGAAGTTCCCAGATTTACCGTGGCTCTTTGCCACAAGTCAGGGATCTTCTTGATCTCCGGTGTCAGCTAAAACTACGCTGAATAACCAACATGTTTATTGATAACGACTTTCCCAAGCTGTTGGGCGCGGAGCTGTACCGTCCCCACCCAGCTTATATCGTGGAAATGGCTTGCGAGCCTGTTGTCGTCCACGACTTCACCAAACAGCCCGGCCAAACGGTTCAGTTAGACCGGTACCGCTTCTGGGGTAACCCTGGTACCAAGACCAACCGTGAGCGTACCCAGGATCAAACCATCGGTACCTCCAACAGCCGGTCGATTGTTAAGGACAAAGTGCTGGTGTCTCTCCGTGAGTACACCGGTCCTGCTGATCCGAACAACGCTAACCTCCCGAGCACCTTCAAGATTGCTCGTGAGACTCTGATGACTGCTCAGCGTCTGCTGCTGGACACCGGGAACCTCAACATGTTCCACCAGTCCATCGGTTCGCTGACCCTGCTTGATGACTATCGCCGCTGGCGTGACCGTGTGTTCTTGGACGAGATGTTCAAGTCCGAGTCCCGTGGTCAGTCCTCCGACACCCAAGGTGGTTACTACTACCCCAACAACAAAGCTAAGACCGGCGCTACCACGCTGACCGCTTATACCGCTACTGAGTATGCCTCTGAGCGTTATAAGTTCAACGTGAAGACTGACTTGCTTGAGGTGGTGAAGAGCCTCCGTAAGCGTAACGTTCCTGTCTTTGGCGACGGTTACTACCGCTGTATTGCTGATCCCTCCTTCATGAAGGATCTGCGTGCTGACCAAGGCTTCCGTGAGGTTGCTCGCTATCCTGGTTTTGCCCCTGGCAACCCCCTGATGAGCGGCATGAACCCTAACGCTGCTATCTATGGTGGCGGCCAGTACGGTCAAGCTCAGTTCGTGGGCGGTGAACCCACCATGCCTTCTGGCTTCGTGTTTGAAGGTGTGCGGTTCTTCGAATCCACCAACTTCCCCTCCAAGACCATTACCGTTGACATCGGTGACGGTGCTGGTGCTGTTTCTCACAATACTCCTCCTGCTCTGTTCTTCGGTCCTCAGGCAGTGGGTGTTGGCATCGGTGGTCCTAACGCTCAGGTTCTCATCAATAACAATGATGACTTCAGCCGCTTTATCATTCTGATTTGGCAGCTGTACGCTGGTTTTGCCAACCTGAACAAGGACTTTGTTACCACTGCTTTCACCATCGTTTGAGGAAGGAGGTAATTAACAATGGCTGCTTACAAAGAAGAAGCCGGTGCAATTCTGTATCCCGGTAACCAAATCAACCGCCTCTCCTCCTACAACACCGAAGGTGTGTATGGCTGGCCTGGCGTCGAAGCTTTTGAGCTGATTGGCTACGTCAAAATCGATAACCTCGCTGCTGACAAAGCTAACTTCAAGAGCTTCGATATTATTGTTCCTTCCCCTGATCGTCGTCCTGACGACCGGGTTCGTGACAACCGCACCTCTCTTGTGGTGCAAGCTAGCTCTGATCGTCCTGCTTATATCTACGGCGCTTCGATTGCAATCGCCCAAGATATTCCTGCCGGCGGTGAGCCTAGCTTCCCTGCCTCCCCTGTTACCGCTGACATTGGTGGTACCAGCACGGAAGGTCTGCTGCTTGGTCCTAACAACGCTGGTGCACCGTTTGGTGTTCCTGCCTCTCAGGCTAATGGTCTGGCTGCTGCTAGCTCCATTGTGTCCGCTACCAGCTCCCTGTTTGCTCAGGGTCTGAGCGACACCACTGTTGCTGACCTGCCCTTCACCACTGGCGTGACCACTGCAGGCATCGTGGCGGCTGACTTTGCCAACTCGATGTTCTACCGCGTGACCGCTGACACCACCTTCAAGGTGTTCAACGTGAACGGCGTGACCTCCACCACCGTGGATGGTGACGGTGTGTTCATCAGCTCGACCGATAAGGATGCTGGCCGCGCTGGCTACATTATCTGCCGCGTGAACTACCTGCGTCCTGCCAAGTCTGTCGTTTGGGAAGACATCAATGAGTTCATTGATTTTGCTTCTCAAGTGGGTGGCACCGATAGCTGATCTATATTGATTAGCTGAGTTGAGGTTGGTATTGTATTGGTAGTTGTCATTTCTCTTGAATGCTCTACCAATACAAACCAACTGGCCAACTCGTTGAAATGATTTCGCACCATGGTGATGGAATCATGATGTGTGTCGATGCACAGGATGAAGTTCTGTACATTGAACGCGATGATTTAATTCCGCACATTGGTGCTACCAATGAAAAGGACCGGACGGAAGAGCGCTTAACTGAGCAGCTTAAAGAAGAAGGCGTTAATCCTCCTATTCCTACCAAGAAAGAAACTTTCCCACTAGACACTCGCATTAACATCAATACTGCGAGTGCTAGACAGATTGCAGACCATTTACCTGGAGTAGGATTGAAAACAGCACGGGATATTAAGGATTTACAAACCTCAATGCCCGGCGAAAAGTTCGTCCGTTTAGATCAACTTAAAGCTATTAAGCGTGTTGATTGGGATGAAATTATCAAAGAAAATCTTATTCGAGTTGAATAATGCAACTTGATAACTTCCTCAAGTCAAAGATTCGTTGGCACTTAGGATATAACACCACGTCTATTCCTGCTGGTGATCTCGCTAGGCTTGAGGAAGCTTTGAATAACGTGCCAGATTCTTTCTGGTACACGAAATTGGTCGAACAAGTTAGTCGGTGCGATGAGGCGGAGAAGCGCACCGATATGACAGGTAGTGTGAATAATAATTCAGTTCCTCGTAACCGGTTAGAAAACATCGCTGGTGATGTTGACCGTACTATCACAACGACTGATTTCAAAGAAACACTTAAAACCTGGACAGAGATTTATCTTTATGAAACTGATCGATTAGCTCTGCATTTATACGTGGCTAACTATAGGAATCCTATGCAAGCCCGTTATCGCTTCGAGCGGGAAGGCTCTGAATTTATCCAAGCTTTACCCGGACCCGCAGACGTTTCAATTGGTACCCGCTTCTACTTCCAGTACGAATTCAGGTAAACCAATGTCTGATCTGCGTCAACGTTACGAATCACTGCTTCAACGTCCTGAAGTACGCTCTCTTCTCAATACCATTAGGTATGCAGAGGGTACACCAGGAGAAGCTGGCTACCAAACCATGTTTGGTGGCGGCAAATTTGACACATCCAAAGGCTGGCAACATCCTGACAAAGTAATTAGCAGCGGTGGATACAACAGTGCTGCTGCCGGCGCTTATCAATTTATGCCAGGGACATGGCAGGGTACAGCAAAAGCTCTAGGCTTACCTGACTTTAGTCCTAAATCTCAAGACCTTGCTGCTCTTTATTTGATTGATAAAAAGCGAGGCGCATTAGACCCCTTCCTAAAAGGAGAAAAATTTGGAACTGTTCTTAACAAGCTTGCTCCAGAGTGGGCTGCATTGCCAACATCTGGTGGAGGCAGCTACTACGGGCAACCTTCTAAAAAACTCGGTGACCTGTATCAATATTATGAGCAACAAAAACAAAAGGTTGGAACCGGAACCGTTGCTAGCCAACAACCTCAAGCCCCTGCACAACAGCAACAACAGTTGCAAAAAGCAGGGATGCCAAACATTAACATCATTATTGCCAATGGATCTAAGACTGGACAAACCCCAACTAGTGATCCTTTAAGTTTCCTATTAGAATATCAAAGTAATAGGCGCTCATCTATTCCATCTCCTATGGAGTTGGCGCAGCAGATGGTTACAACAGAGCCTGTTAATTACTTCAAATAATCATGGCAGGCATTATTCCGACTGGCTATGTTGCGAAACCTGGAGAGGATATCTTTCCAACAACCGGACCTCATCTTGATGTCCGTGTTAAAAAAGGTGGTCAATATATTGATCCCAGCACGTGGCGTAGTGGCCTGCAAAATTTAGTTATTGGGGAGTCAAAAACTCCCCTTTATCAACAAACAAAAGATGGTTTTAAACCATCCTTTCCTGTTACATCTGGTTTTGGCCCACGCACTGCACCTACTGCTGGTGCCTCAACTTTTCACAAAGGAATTGATTTTGGTGTACCTGGTGGCACTCCACTGTATTGGAAAGGTGCAGGAGCTTTTAAACCTGGTAAAGGTTTAGGAACAATTCAAACGCCAGAAGGATTTGAAATTGAATTGCTCCACACCAAAGGAGGACAAGCAGCTTCTTTAGGTAATCAACAATCTCCTCAGATACAACCAACACAACAACCACCAGGAGTTGATTCTCCACAGTCAATCAA
>JACCDY010126339.1_pt1 | contig 19745 bp, 16 predicted proteins | sample 7446391 | NCBI WGS metagenome assembly JACCDY01 (sample SAMN15323451, study PRJNA562643) | freshwater metagenome | isolation source: river surface water | place: USA:Blue River Watershed | collected 2017-08-18
AAAAAACAATCAACAATTATAGGACATGAACTCTTGGGCATTGTCACTGTAACCATCCATTTGTTTGCCCCAACGTTCGATGGGGGCGATCCACAAATGTTGTTCTTGGAGGGGTTTCCAAGCCACGTCGTTGGCATACAACCAATGCATTCCCGTCGACAACAAGAGAGGCAACACTCGTTCATACAAATCAATCAATGGTTGATATTCACTTTTATTGACCAAATAAGCACTTGCTGTCTGGGCAAAGAGGACGCGTTGGTAACTCGGAGCGAACAGGCTACCTTCGCCAAGAGGTTCGGATTCACGCATATTGTATGCCATCATGAGAACATCGAAATGGGGATGGTCGGGAAGGTCGGTCAATCGACGGTGAAATTCTTCGGGGGAAATCACAAATTCGAAATCGTCCTCGAAAATCAAGACATGATCCCATCCCCTTTCCAATGCGGACTTCAAAACAGCTAAATGACTCTGTCCACATCCCCAAATACCGAATCCGGGATTCGCAATGGCGGCGAATCTTTCGGCGATTCCGGTTAATCCGTATTTTTCCAATTGGGCTTCCATGTGTTCTCGACGATCTGTGCGCGAGTCTAAATTGATGTAGACAATGTGTTCGATTTTCATGGTTTGTTTTTCTTTTTCGTTTTGCTTTGTTTCTTTTCAGCAATCAATCGGCAAGTATACAAATGAAAATAAAAAAAAATATGGTTGCTTCACCTTCTTTTTTTATTTTCTTTTTTAATTAAATTTGTGTTGGTTTCCTGCGTATGACAAAACAAACGTGAACAAGTGAACAACAAAATAAAGAAAAATAAAAAAAAAATCAAAATCCATCCCCCATCATGGACAATCGTTGAATCGTACGTTGTAGACTGTCGCCTCCCCCCAATCCGTCAAACAAATAATCCATTCCCGATCCTTGTTCGCTTTTCTTGATTTGTTTGTAGACCACTTGGTCGATTTGTTCGACGACATTGGACAATGTGGGTTTGTGTGTTTCGGTGATGATTTCGACGGATTTGTCCATGGGTTCCGTCAAGACTTCGACGGCCATATACAACAAATACCGTCGTTTTTTGGAGGATCCCGATGTGTACCGACAACAAAACAAATACAAGAGAGATTGGATGACGGATTGTAAAAACGAATCGCCTGGAAATTGCGATCGTTGAACGTGCTGGATGGCATCCCAGATCAACCAAATGAGATCGCCGCGGTATTTGGCATCGACGGGATAATCGCGATTGACGATGCGTGTTTTTCGTTTTTGGGATTTGCACAACACGTCGAAATCGATGATCCATTCAATCCAATACCACGCCGTCGCCATGTTTCGACGTACCTGTATTTCATAGACGAATTCGTTGATGGGGATGACCAATTCTCTCGGATCTTTTTCTTGGAACAATTCCGTGGCATAATCGGCGCGATCGGCTTTCAATTTGTCGCCAATCAACGTCATGTCGAATTCTTCTTTGCGCATGATTTTCACGGATTCGAAACTGGGTTTGCGCGACGACACCGTCAGAATGCACACCACTTCGGCAAAGAGACGTCGGATTTCGGGTTTGTTGCGCAATTCGATTTCGTTGGCAAACAATTTCTGGTCGACGATGTTGTTGAAGATACGATATCGTTTTTCCAAGTAAATGGGCAATTTGACGTTGCCTAAATGGATATGTTTGGCCATGAAATGGAATATATTTTCCCACAAATCGAGGAATTGTCCCGCGCAAATGAGTTCGGCGGCCCAATAACACGCCGGTTCGATTTTCCCACGTAACATATTTTGCAACAATTGTTTGCGGACTTCGGTTTTTTTGAATAATGAAAAGGTTGTTCCTTTGAATGCCGCGGGCATTCGTAAATCGTCGATGGTTGTCATTGTTTTTTTTGTATATACAAATATGTATGTGTGTGTATTTGTGTGTGTATATGTGTATTTGGATTTGTATTTGGATTTGTATATGTGTATTTGGATTTGTATATGTGTATAATGTGTATTTGTTTGAAAAAAAAAAAGATATATAAAACGATGGATGAACTATATTTGAAAAAAAAATCGATACTGTCTTTGTTTTTTTTTTGATTGGGTAAATGCCAGGAAAAAAAAAACACACTGACACACACACATTCAACGATTGAAAACACGCAAACGAAAAAACGAAAAAACGAAAAAAAAAACCCCAAAACAATAACCACATCAACGAATGTCGGACTCGATATTGGAACCAATCCAAACCATTTTGGTTGATAACATTCGTTTGGGATTCATGCAATACATGAACGCCGCCGACAAGACCTCGTTTTCTCCCATGTTGCAAATGATGTTGTGGTCCCTTTCTTTGGCACTCGGATCTATTTTATTGCAAATGGTCCGGAAAGTATTTCGCGGACTTGCACTCGTGGATATGCGTCAATTGTTGCACATGCGTTGGCAGGCCTTCGGGCGCAAATGTCACAAGATCACCTTGTATGGCAAATACTCGGTGAATTTGACGGCGTTTGCGGGACGTCGTAATGTCATAAAAACCGTCTTTACCGATAATTTTCGTGCAGTCATCACCCATATTTTGATGCATTCCATGCGGAAAGACACCGACATTTTTGAGGTGGAAGAATTTCCCGTCAATATGTTTGCTGCGGCCTTTGACTGGTCCAAGGGCGGTTCGTACAATTCTGACGACGACGACGACGACGACGACGACGACGATGAGGGCAGGAACGAAAATGACGAATTCTGCGACGATATGCCGAAAAACAATCCCAATAAAAAGACACTGGAAAAACGACGTCAAATGGCTCTCAAATATTTGACGGTGGTTCGACAACAAGTTCCTTTTTTGTTGGATGCCGACCGCCAAATATATTGCACGGTGTCGGAAAATTCGCGATGCAACGACGAAGACGAAACGCGCGTCGAACACAAGGGTGTCATGAACACCTCCATTTACATCGATGTATATTCCTATGTGACTCCGTTGCCCGAGATTGTGGCCTTCATCCAAGACTTGCATTTTCAATTACAAGATCGTATTGTGTCGTCGCGCAAACATCGTCGCTATATCTATTCGTTGACGGAGGAAAAGGACATGTGGCGCAAATGTTTGTTTTCCACGACCAAATCCTTCGATAATTTGTTTTTCGACAACAAGGACGCCGTCCTCAAGAAAATCAATTTCTTTTTGCACAATCGCGATTGGTATGAGAGGAATGGCATTCCGTATACATTGGGCATCGGATTGCATGGTCCCCCCGGGACGGGCAAGACATCGTTCATCAAAGCCTTGGCCAAATACATGAATCGCCATTTGGTGTCGGTGCCTCTCAAATTCGCCAAGACGAAGAATGCCTTGGAAGATGCCTATCTGGAAACATGTTATGATGAAGACACCCAAATCGACATTCCCTTTCATGAGAAGATTTTGGTTATCGAAGACATTGATTGTATTGGGGACATGGTCTTTCAACGTCATGGGGCCTCCACCATGGATAATAATAGTGCGAGTGGTGGTGCGAGTGGTGGCGGCGACCCAAATAACACAGCGAATGCCACTGCAGTCGCCACCGCTGCCGCATTACAACTCTTGTTGCAGACGTCTTCTGGAATGGAAACGAAAAAACACCGTCATTCTAGCAGCATTTGTAGTGAGGAGGATGGGTTTGTAAAATTGGACAAACGAATGTCATCGGCGTCAGCATGTGATGCGACCTTGGATGACTTGTTGAATTTGATCGATGGCATGTATGAAACCCCCGGGCGGGTTTTGATTATTACGTCGAATTATTATGAGAAATTGGATTCGGCTCTGGTTCGACCGGGCCGCATCGATATCACGCTGCATTTTGATAATGCGAGCCGAGAGGTGATTCATCAGATGTTCACTCGGTATTACGGATATTCTTTGACGGAAGACCAAATTCGAGGGCTTCCCGATCGCATGTTGTCGTCAGCCCACATCGTCAATACGTATGTGGCATACCCCGACGATCCCGATGGATTTCTTCGATTTTTAGCGTCGACGTCTCCTGCATCAAAGTATTCTGCATCTTGTAGGGGACAGGATGTCTCTAGCGCTACCCTTCGGGAGAAAGCGGGCGCACAAGAGTCTTTACCAAAGGTTGACTCTCCTCTTCGAGTCGAGTCTTTACCAAAGGTTGACTCTCCTCTTCGAGTCGAGTCTTTACCGAAGGTTGACTCTCCTCTTCGAGTCGAGTCTTTACCGAAGGTTGACTCTCCTCTTCGAGTCGAGTCTTTACCAAAGGTTGACTCTCCTCTTCGAGTCGAGTCTTTACCGAAGGATGCCTCTCCCCGTCTTTCCGCTTCGCTCATCGAAGGGGCGGCATCCGCAGAGTCTTTACCGTCAAACGAAGGAGAGGAAGCGATTGGTAAAGACTCGGCTCCCGCCCCGAAGGGGCGGGCAGGAGAGGCATCCTTTGGTATCTTGCTCTCTCTTTCCCAGTGATGAATGGGTTTGTTATATATTTTTTGTTTGTTTGTTTTTGATTGATTGTATATCCAAAGAAAAGCAAAATGGATCATTTTATTATTTTCATCAACTTATTTTTTTCTTTGTCATTTTTGAAAACAATATGCAGCAATACGAAGACGAACAATTGCAATCGGCAATAGAACATTTGAAATCTATCTGCAACAAATCACAATTTGTGGTGCAAGAGGATAATTCCGTCGTGTGGATACGCGACACGGAATTTTATATGTTGTATAGTTCGTTGGATAGACGCGAAACCATTCGTTTTGTGAATAATATACGCAGTGACAAAAATCTGCCTAGATATCGTTGGTTCATCGACAAAGACTCTTATATGAATACGATTCGAGAAAACACGGATATTGTTGTTCCGGAACCTGCATCCGCCACCGAACATCACACCCACACGAATACTAACATCGTCCTGAGTCCATCCTGTGAATTCGTTACAAAAACCCCCGACGGTTGTATTTTTTCCATTCGAATTAAAAAAATAAATTATGGCAGGATCGTTGCGTATATTTGCGCCCAAAACATGCATTTCATTCCGGTCATGTTGTATGAGTGCATTGAATTGTGTTCATCCTTGTCGGTGGTCAATGCCGGATTGTGTGAATGGGATGCGCATTTTTTTGCGACTCGGTGTCCCCACATGAACCGTTTGAACCTTTGTGATAATCCGGGATTGACCGAAATACGGGGATTGCCACCCAAATTAAGGGAATTGTATCTCGATGATTGCACCAGTCTTCGTCATATTCCCACGCAATTGCCACCTCTTTATCATTTGGTTCTTGCCAATACGTTGATTGAAGGGCCTTTGCGATTTGACCCAAGTGTGAAATCTCGGTTTGTTTATTTTCGATGGTCCAAGGCGTTGCGAAAGCGTTTGACAGTGGATTCGAGGGTAAGTAATTTTTATCACATGAATGGTGCCCACGAAATGATTTTGTATCGCATTCGTTTGACGATTCTTATGTGCCGTTGCCGCTCCCTGTTTCGGCGTTTTCTGTTTGAGGTATTTCTGCGACCCCGCATTGAAGCCCAATACCATCCGTCCAAAATGCCGCGTCTTGCCAACGATTGTTCGATTGAAGAATTGGATGAGGCGTTGCACACATGGTAGGGAAGGCAGGTTATTCGGATGTATTTTTTATATATGGATATATGAATATATGGATATATGGATATATATTCATATAAATGAATGACAATGTTTTGGTTTTTGGTTTTGATAAAAAGTGAACATTATAATTAAAAAAATTTGATTTGATTTTTACATATTTTTATAATTTTGTAATTTTATTTTTTTCATGTATTTTTCATACTCCACGCAATTCAAATAATCGAGATTGTTTGACACAAACATGAAGAATTGTGAACGAAACCCATTGCGGCGATATTCATTGGGATCTTCATAATATTTGTACCAAAAGAGTTGAAATTCACGCGTCAAATAATATCCCATCATATTTTCTCTGCCCATGGGTCCACGAATAAACGGCAAGGTAAATATCTCGAATATATCACGAATACTGTTTTTGGCTTGTTCCTCCATGTTGTCGTCGATGAATGGCGCATATATTTCTGATATGGGGGGCATTTCCCCATAGGTTGGCAACATGGTGGTGGCAGGATGCGGACGCATGGACAACATCACATAATTCAAACTCTGTAAATACAAAGAATGTTGCACTCCCTCCACATGTTCCACAAACAATTGGTGGATTTTCTCGGGGATGATTCCATCGCGGCGATATGGCGTGTTGTATTGTACTCCTGGGCCCAATTGCATCATTTTTTTGTTGATTTATTTAAAAATTATTTTATAAAAGCAAAGCAAATCAATTTAAAGAAATTGAATTTAATTATGATTTGAATAAGAAATATTAGGTATTTAAAGAAATAAAAAAATGAAAAAAAAAATAGGTGATTCATCCTTGCATTCTAGAAGACATCGGTTACAGTTTTTTTTTGGGGGAGGGGAGGAGGGAAAAAGAAAAAAATCGAATTTTCGCTCACGTCTGAGGATTTCGCCAAGGCAACAAAGCCGACGACGAAGGAGGAGGCTTCACCACCAGGACTTTTGATGAAACTTGCGGCGGAGGATGAGAAGGAAGATGAGAAGGAAGAGGAGGAGAAGGAACAGAAGGAAGACTCATCGAAGTGGTAGTAGGAGGAGTGCTAACGTCAAAGACGACACACCGAATGATGCTATTTAATTCGCCCACGGTATATCGATTGCACTCTTGAATCATTTGACCGATTTCTTCGGGGTTGGTTATGCCGCGCAATTTGATCAAAATCGCAATCAGATCTGATTTGATCAAAGGTTTCGTATCCCGTTGCAATTGGGTGGTTGCCACCGTCGATATGGTTTGAATCGCCGCCATTTGATTTGGGGTTACAAGTGTATTTGTCATTCCATTGTTGCCATTACCATCAGCGTTGGCATTGGCATTGGCATTGGCATTAACAATTGACTGATTCAATGACACCACTTTATTGATTTGTTGTTGAATCGTTGTCTTTCTATTATTCTCTTTGATTTCTTTGTTGGCTTGTTTACTTCGACTTGCTTTGGCACCCATGATTTTTGTGATTTCAATAATAATAATAATAATAATAAAATTATGATTGAAAAATAAAAACTTACTTAAAAAAAGTGAAAAAAATACATATAAAGAAGAAAAAAAAACAAAGGGATCCTTCCTTCCCTCAAGAAAATAAAATGTCCCAAAAACGTTTCTGTCGAATTCGAATGGAAAACGGCGATCCTTCGATGGTAATTAAATATTCGGCGGAAGGATTCAACACATAATACAGGAAATGTTCATTTTCGATATCGACGTTACACGATATGATTCCATATTGCATGTCTTTCACTTGAAACCCTGGGGGAAATTCATTATAAATCGAACTCATTATATATATGCCTTTTTTTTTCTCAATACGAAGTGCATTTCCATTTGGTGTTCGCATATCGATTTCGATTGGTTCGGGATCTGCCTCCGTCAAATCAAATCGTTGTTGCATTTTATTTGTTTTTGTTTTAAATTTTTTGTTTTGTTTTAATAAAGAAATGAAATAGTTTTATTTTATAAATCGCTATTTAAATATGTGTGTATTTTGTTGTTGTTTGTCTCAAAATATTTATTATTTAAAAAGTCGACGTGCTCGTAATTTTTCATGATAATTGATATTTGTTTCGGAGGACGATGACGGTTCTTCATAATCAGAATCCTCATTTTCCAATTCGTCTTCGATATCATCATCCACGAAATCGTCCAAATCATCGCCTTCGGGTTCCACGGAATCTCCATCTTCTTCTTCAAAGTCCGATTCTGATTCTTCCGGTTCCGACTCTGATTCAGACGATGAATCTTCTTTTAGGTTGTGTTTCCTGTTTTTTGATTTTTGTTGTTGTCTTCTTCGGTTTTCTTCATCTTCATCTTGATCATCTTGATCATCATCACTTTCCACAACAAACCGAACTTTTTTCTTGGGTTGTTTGGTCATTTTTTGTTTTTGTTTTTTTGTGGAGGGACGTCGTTTTTTGGTGGACTTGGTGGCGGCGGCGGCAACGACGACGACGGGATCTTTGGGCGTCAAAAAAGTGGCAGAAGCACGTGTCTTCCCATAGGCAAACCGCGTTGTGTTGGACACCCATTTGATGGATTCCTTGTTGAATCCGGCGCGCCACAATTTCTCATAATTTTCGATGCTTTCCACATTGGTATAAATAATGGTGTGACCCGGATCATCGTATCCCGTGCATCGCCCGATCAATCCCTGGATGACCACACTATCTTGCACATAACTCGACCATCGTTCATACAATACACCCAAATGTGGTTTGAACAATGTCTTGGAACAACGCAACATTTCTTTCAAGAAAATGAAGGTGTGCATCGGTGGGGGCGCGGAGATCACCTCGTTGATGTCTTTGCACGGACTGTTTTGGTCAAACAACAAATATTGGTGACTAGAACGAGGGAAATGACGCGTAAACAATTCAATCGTGAGTGTCGTATTTTCTCCCACTGCGCATCGAATAATGTGGTACTTGGGGGACACAAAGGATTGGACATCGGCTTTCAATTCGTCGAAGGGACCCCCGTCCGTCCAATCGCCCGCGATGCCTTTCTCCGATTTGCTCAACGAGGTATGTCGATCCAACCAATCGCGACTTTGGCGCACACGATTCTGACGCAAGAAATCGGCGGCACTCGTATAACCACGTCCGGGACCCACTTGCATGAAATGGCCGGCGGGTCCCCATTTCATCAAATCGTGAAAGGTTCCATCGGGCGTGGCGGAGATTTCCAAGATTTTGACGTCGTCGGCATACAAACGTTGTAAGTCGTGTAAGCCGTGGTTTTTGAACATTTGATGAATGGTTTGGGACTCGAGAGCCGCCACTTGGACTTCATCAAATATTATGAGGACATTCTTTTTCGGACGAGAGAAATCCGTCAAGAATCGTTTGTAGGTTAATTCGCCGCGGTGGAAGACGCGTCCGCGCAAACTCGGCGGCAAACGCGCCTGGGTTTGTTCCTTCCATTCCGTGGAGGAAACCCCCGAGATGATATAAATGTTTTCCATGGGGACATAGGTCTGCCGCGATTCCATCATTTTTTGGATGACGGCGCAAAAGAATCCCGTCTTGCCAGATTGGGTGCGGGCGACGACCATCACATTCACGATTTCCTTGCGCTCGGCGAACAGACGCATCACGCGATTGCCCACACGTTCCTGGTTCTCGAAGAATTGCGTCGTGAATTCCGACAGGATTTGTTGACGACGTTCGTCCATCAATACACGTTCGATGGGTTTGACTTGGGTCAAATCGACGGTTTGACGTTCTGTTAACATGTCTCTCTTTCTTTATATTGTTTGTTTTTTGTACGTCCTCGGAGCGAAGAGGAGTGGCAACCTATTGTATTATTTGGGTGTTAATAGAAGAAAATTTTTTTTTTAAATAATTTAATTATGATGAGAAACGGAATGCTTTAAAAAAAAAGAAAAATGACATCTGATGTTGCCTCTCCACTTCGGGTCGAGGTCCGTGTAACACAGACTGCCTCTCCGCTTCGCTCCGAGGACTTGCCACAGGTTGCCTCTCCACTACGTTCCGAGTCTTTACCATCTCTCCACCAAATTCATGAGCGCTTGTTCCGGCTCGGGGCAGCTGTCCGCTTGTTTCAATAAAATCTCCAAATTGGCGGGACTGTATTTCGTTTGCGCCAGTCTCTCCACGGCACGGTACGCCCACCGGCGCATTTTCTTTTTCAGTTTCATAGTGTAAAATATTTCGCCGAATCGACGCAGTATACGGAATGGATGAAAGTCCTTTTTGTATGTTACATTTTCGTAAAAGTTGAAAACAAGGTCGTCGTTTTCTTTGATATGAAAACGATACATATTGGAAGGAGTCAATTCTCTGCAAGTGATGGGAAAATAATGCATGAGAACGTATTTCACGTCGTTGTCTCTCACAAAAGCAAAAAACCAAGCAAAAAAAATGTCTGTGGGGAAGGTCGCACGATCGATTCGGAAAATATCACAAATAAAATCCACCGTGAAATAAAAATTGGCATGCAAATCGCATGGTTCTCTATCCACCAAATGCGGAGGCACATCCACACATCTCGGTAATCTTCGGTGACAATCAATCACCAAAGTGTATCCTTGGACGGACTTGGAAGTGGTCTCACGTATGACACGTGCATAATCGTGCGGCTGAAAGGAGACATCCTTCTCTCGAAACACATAGGTGATCCATTCAAAACGATTGCTGCCATACATTTTGCGGATCCGAAACTCATCCACGAATATAAAACCTTCCAACTGAAATTCACATATATTGTTCTTGGGTAAACCCATCAAAGAATTGGAAAGATATTTTGACGACGCAGTAAAGGGGGACAATTGGTCATAATTTAATTTGATCAACGTTTTTCCGAGAGAACTTGGTGTACTTTCCATGTTCTGTGCCAAAGATTTTGTTTTGTCATAAAAATACGTACAACGGAAATTGCCGCTATACGAGCTTCCTGCAAATGGAATACGATCTATTTCTGTTGTCATTTTTTTGTTTTTTACAAAAAATAAATAAAATAAATAAATGATTTTCATCCGAAAAACAAACGACTAATTTTTCTTTTTTTTTTTGTCAAGTCCTCGACCCGAAGGGGAGAGGAGAGGAAGCCTTTAAAATAGAGAGGCAAAAAAAAACAATACATCGATGTCTCTCTTTTTGTTTCACTGAAATTCAAAAGCCGGTACTTTCAATGATTCTCCACCGAATTCTCTCACCACATACAACAAATGACTTGTTGGATCACAATCACTTCGCCAGTTGCCATGAGCATTCAAAGAACGCATCCCCGGGTTGTATTTGTCGTAGTAATCCGTAGCAGCTTGTTTGCTACTAAAAATTTTATTCATGTAACCCACATGTTCATTCATTTTGCCCCTCTCGTAACTCTGCACTTCTAAGACAAACACACGTTCTCTCTCAAAATAAAAAGGGGGAAACGACAGCGGAATATCTGGATGCCCCGGTGAATTGGATTGATCCAAAGGTCCGGGGAATCGATCCGTTGTGTTTTTTTGAATCAAATAGTTGTTCTCTTGGCCCAAGGATGCCTCTCCTCTTCGTTCGGAGGACTTGAAAAAACACCGATGAACATACGTGCACTCAAAGACATTGGGAATGGTCAAAAGTGTATTACAATAATCCACTTGACGCGTGCCCCCACAATTGTTGCCATGGAAATGCACCAAGACGTGGGTGCGATTGATTTTGTCAAAGACGGCATTTTCTCTCTCGGAAAATAGCCCATGAAATTCTATCACAATTTGAGCGAGAGCATTCAGGTGTTCAGGTAACAAGGCTTCCAACCATGGTATTTCAGCGCCCTTAATGTCCATTTTCAAAAACACGGAGGGGACCGGAAGGGGAGAGGATGTTGTATCTTGCGTTAAAAATTGTTTTAAATCCGACATGCTTGTGCCCGACGAAATAGGTCCAATGTTTTGTTTATGGAAATGGATACGTCCCCGATTGACAGGATCATCCAAATGGGTGTTGGGCAAATGCTTAATGGTTCCATCGAAGGCTTCGCATGCAATAACCTTGGGATTTCGACGTAAAAAGTCCATTTCAAAAGAAATGTCGTCGCCTATGCCTCCCGACAATAACAAAGTGTACTCGACGGGTAAATCCACTGTGATATATCCTCCATCATGATTTCTTCCGCATCTTCGTTTGCGAAAGGGACAATTGTACACCGTTAAATTTTGCAAGATAGATGATATCATTTTGTTTGTGTTGTGCTGTTGTATTTTTGTTTGTAAAAGAAAAGGTTGGAAAAGTATTGTTTTTTTTTTGTAATTTGTTTCTTTTTAAATCTATCTTTTTAAATATATTTTGTTTTTATTTTTGTTTTTGTTTTGGAAAAGTAAAATGAATACACATGAAACACGAAAATAAAAAAACACGAAAATAAAAATATTCTAAGAACTTTCTGTAATCAAACGCGGCACTACATTGATGGCTTGTAATTCTTGCGACATTAACTTGTAGGCATAGGGAATGGCCACTTTGGCAAAATCCGTGCGATTGTCACATGTCTTGCAATGATAAATGGTGAATTGGGCATCCTCGGCGTGAATGCCCCGGGCACGCAGCTTGCCATCATTGTATGCCGCCAACATACCACATCGACGACACACATACGCAAAATACCGATCGGATACATCAAACAAACGTTCCTTACAGAAATACGCCATGCCGTGGGCAATCATCACATCGCGCTCCATTTCCCCTATGCGGAACCCTCCATCGCGACTTCTTCCTTCGGCGGGTTGACGTGTCAAATTCATCATGGGACCAAACGCGCGACTGTGTTGTTTGTCGTTGACCATGTGTTTCAAACGTTGGTAGAAACACGGTCCAAAAAAGATACTCACCTCCAATTGTTTGCCCGACAAACCATCATACAATATCTCGTTGCCATAACTTTCGTAACCGAGCGCCTGCAAATGTTCGGCGATTTCTTTGATACTCAAATCGCCGAAACTCGATCCGTCACCAAACAGGCCCAATTCCAAGAGCACTTTGCCCAACATCGTCTCTTTCAATTGGGCAATCGTCATGCGACTGGGAATGGCATGCGGATTAATAATAATATCGGGACGCAATCCATCTTTGGTATAGGGCATGTCGCATTCGGGAATGATGTTGCCACAGGTGCCCTTTTGTCCCATGCGACTGGAGAATTTGTCGCCATACACGGGTTTGCGTATGGTGCGCACGCGGACTTTGGCAAAATTGTAGCCATCGCCGTTGCGACCCGTATAATTGCGATCGATGTAGGATTCTTCGTGGGTGCGATACGTCTTGCTCTGGTCTTGGAATTTGATGGGTTGGGTGGGATCGTTGCGGTTTTCCTTGATGGGCACCACTTTGGCAATGATGACGTCGCGGTTCTCCACCAAGGCATTCTCCGGCATGAATCCATTGGGCATCAACTTGTCGTAATTTCCATACTTGGTACCTTTCGTCTTCAAGGGTTCGGGTTTACAACGAATGATTTCGTCGCGCACCACATTGTTGTCTTCGTCTTTCTCACAATGATAAATCGTGGCCATGAACAAGCCGCGATCGATGGATCCCTTGTTCATCAACACACTGTCTTCTTGGTTGTAACCCGTATACGACATGATGGCCACATGAATCGTACATCCCGACGGAATTTGATGCAACTTGATGAAATTCATCAAACGGGTGTCAATCAAAGGACGCGAAGGACTCCACAAGACATACGCGGTCTTGTCCATGCGTTGGTCGAAATTCGTGGAATACACCCCGATGGCTTGTTTGCCCATCGCACATTGGTACGTGTTGCGCGGGGCTTGGTTGTACTCGGGGAAGGGAATACACGACGCGAGCACCCCGAAAATCGTACTCGGATGGATCTCGCAATGGGTATACCGGATGCGGAGACTGGGATCCTGCACGTACCCACGGGGATGACGCGTGCGCATGGCAATCATCGCATAATTCTGTTCCTCGGGGTCAATGTACTCTATCACCGACTCGGGAATCCGGCAATTCGTCAACAGATCGTTCCACGCCAATTCTTGGTTGGCCACACGATCCACAATGTCGCGGGTCAACAAGGCCTTGTTGTCGCGCACCCGCAACACCGGACGGGTGAATCGCCCCCCATCGTTGCACAAACGAATCTCCATTTGTTTGTAGTCAAAGACAATCGACGTGTACACATTGACGGCCCCACACAACTTCTTCTCCTTCAAATGATCAAAGACTTGTTGGGGATGCATGCCCTCCTTGACACAACCCACACACGCCCCATTCACCACGATTTTCACCCGTTGAAACAAGGCGCGCGGCGTTTGCATCTCCTCCGCCGACAACAAAAACGGACGCACAATATCGCACAAATTGTCCGTACTCACGGGAATGGTGACATGCGCCATGTAACTGATGTTCTTCACCACACCAATGCTTTGGCCCTCCGGTGTCTCCGCGGGACAAAAATAGCCCCACGTCGTATTGTGCAATTTGCGGGGCTCAATCAATTCGCCACTCTTCTCCAAGGGCGTATTGATGCGACGCAAATGACTCAACGACGCCACATACGTCAATCGATTCAAGACTTGGGCCACCCCCATTTTGCTGCTGTTGCCTTGTTTGACACTGAAATCGCCGGTGGCCAACGCACGATTGATGCCCGTTTCAATGGTCGTCGATTTGATTATCTTGTAGATGTTCGCCGGATTGATAATGTTCTCGTAATCGTCGTCGGTTTGGCCCCACGTCTTCCACGATCCGGAATTGATTTCCAAGACAATCTTCTTTTGCATCTCCTTGATCATCTTGTTGAAAAAATTGCGAAACAAATGATTCATCAACGTCCCCGTCAATTCGATGCGTTTGTTGATATACGAATCGCGGTCGTCGGGGGCAATCCATCCCAAACTCACCTGCAACAATTTCTTACACATGATGCCCAGTAATAACAATTTCTGGGGCAACGTACGACAATTCGGCAACAAATCCGAGCGGACAATTTCGTGGGCCACCTCGCGTTTGCGACGGAGTGCCGTGTCCTTGTCCACATTCATCGAATTGTAGGCCACCAAGGTCACCATGTGTTGGAAAGCCTCCTCCTGCGTGGCATACTTCCCATCCCGGCGACTCTCCACAATACTCGCCTTCAAACACTCGAGCAAGGGACGTTGCTGTTCGTCGTCGCAATTCAACAGGATATAATCGCAGACATCCTTGTCGGCTTCGACGCCCAAGGCACGAAACAAGACAAACAAATCGATGGGCTGTTTCAAACGGGGCACACACACGTAGATGGGATGGCCGTCGCCATTGTTCTTACACGAAATCAACATTTCCACTTGTTTGGGCGACACGCATTTGTTCTCGGGCACCGAACGAATCTCCGCATACCACGACCATTTTGCCGTGTTTTTCCCATCGAAACAATAAATGCGATTCTCCGCGGGACGCTCCTGACCCAGCACGGTTTTCTCGGAACCTTTCACGATGAAATAACCCCCGCAATCCATGGGACATTCTCCCGTATACGTCGACGAAATGTGGCGATTCTGTGTCAAGACACAAATCGACGACTTCAACATCACCGGCATTTTCCCAATGTTGATTTTGGGCAACACTTTCTCGATGATACGCGGGGGATCCTCCGCGGGACGCAGGGAATCGCGAATAATGTAGCGGACGTGGACATCGACAGTCATATTGGCCGCATACGTGAAATTGCGGAGACGGGCTTCGTTGGGCATCATCATCTTCGTGGCGCCATTGTTTTCGTGGATTTGTGGGGTATGCAACTTCAAATTGTGGAACGAAATGCCGATTTCCAAGGCGTGCACCCCCTCCTTCTCCAAATAATATTTGTTCGATTTCACCATCACTTCATTAAACATTTCAATCGTACGCTGAATTTGGTAATTGATGAAATGATTATAAGATTCGATTTGATGACGCACCAAACGCTCCAAATGTTGCGCGCGGAAATACGATTCAATCAAAACAAAGGGATCTTCTTTTCGTAAATGATTGACGATATAATTGTCTTCTTGGGACCCCCCCTGGCTTTCTTGGAGAATGACGTCGCGCGCATGTACCAATTCGGGACATGCCGATGCATACTCTTGCATTTCTCGTCGGAAACGTTTCTCTGCTTGTAGCCATTCTTGGTCTTCTTCTTCTTCTTTTTCTTTTTCTTTTTCATCTTGTCTTTTTCTTTCTTGGTGTTGGTCTTGGTTTTGGTTTTGGTGTTGGTCTTGGTTTTGGTGTCCCTTTTGTTTATCACTTGTTTCCATCATCGTGTCGACATCTTTTCTCTTTTTCACTGGAATTTTACTTCTTTTATTCGTTATACGTAGAAAACACGTATCCACAATTGGAAATGTTTTTTCTGACATTGTTTTTGTTTTTGTTTTTGTTTTAAAAAAAAAATTGCAAAAATAAAACTTCACAATAATAACAACAAAAAAGCCATCGAATTAAATAATGATCGACAACGAAAGTTTTGATGATGTGATGAGTTTTTTTTCTTGGAATTAAAAAAAAAATACAAGAAAAGAGAGAAGACGGAGCGATTGTTTTTTTTTAACCCCAAACAAAAACAAAACCCCATTAAAATAAAACAAAAGACAACACAACACCACACAACACAAGACTACAACACAACAAAACAAAAACCATAATACACACACACACACACACATAACATGAGTGAAAAGAAAACCATCAACATCAATCCCGAATTATTACGCATGTCTGCGGGCAAGACACGCAAAAATACCGGCGCACAAAAAAAAGAAATCAAAATGAAACAAGATGCCATCCAGAAAGAAGCCGTTCTCTCCAATGCAACGGTTCGACGTCGTGTCATGAAACATCTTCGACAAAAACAAGATCAAGAGAATATTGATTCTATTTTGGGGACCTCTGGACTCTCGTCTAGTGGTGGTGGTGGTGGTGGAAGTAAAAACAACAAAAGAGAGAAAAAAATGTCCTCCTCCTCCTCCTCTCCTTCCGGGGTACAAGCTTCTGTTGATGATTTCAAAAATAGTTTTGAAGAATCATTGTCCTTTCTCGAAAATTTAACCAAAAAAAGCACCTCTTCTTCTTCTTCCAATACAAATACAAACAACCATAGAAACAAAAATACCACGTTTAAGAAAGTTGCCCCCCGAAGCAAAGGGGGAGGTAGATCTCAATCGGTGTTGACATCCAAATCCGTCTTTGATGACGCCGTTCATTCCGCCGAATCCTTGCTTCCTTCGGCCATTTCTGTTGGTGGAAATCTTTCCGCACTCGAAGATATTAGTTTAGACATGCCTGAAGAATTGGCTTTAGCCCATATCACGGGGGGAGACACCATTCCCTATTCAATTGGATCGTCTTCGTCTTCGTCTTTGTCTTCTTCTTCTTCACCTTCATTTGGTTCTTCTTCTTCTTCACCTTTTTCGGGTGGGCGACAACACTCTTTGTCCTCTACATCGCATCCTTCGTCGACGTATTTGCCTGCCTTTGGATGTTTGAAAGGTGGTAAATTGCCAACATATCGCACATGGGCTCGCACCCAAAAAAATCATCATCACCATCATTCTTCCTCTGTTGCTGCACCAAGTGCTGTTCCCTTTCCGGTGGAACCATCCCTCGAGGTAAAACACCCACATCAACATAATCCTATGGGAACTACAACTAACCAAGGACAAGGACCTGGACAAGGGAAAAGCATCGCGGATCGACGTGCCGAAATACGCGCCTTGTTTCGTGAACAACGCAAACAAGATCGAGAGAAACGAAAACGCAATTTCCAAGAACAACGCCAACGCATTCGCAAACAAAAGCGAACCATACGACGCACCTATCGTGTGGGCAAATCCAAAGTGTATCCACGTGTCTCGGTGCTCGTCTCCAACAAAACCATGCGCAATCGTATTCAATCGGTGTGTCAGGATTTGCACAAGACACCCATCGAAGACGTACGCAAATTTTTGGTGAAAAAAGGATTCATTCGTGTGGGATCGACGTGCCCCAATGATGTGTTGCGGAAAATGTATGAATCCGCCAATTTGATTTGTGGCGAAATACAAAATCACAATTCGGATAATTTCTTATACAATTATTTGAATCATGCCGAATTGTAATAAGGAAATTTTTTTTTTTTTTATAAATGTTTACAATAAAATATTTATAAAAAAAATGTTCAATAAAAATCATTTGTTTTGTGTCAATATATGATATATGATATATGATATATGATATATATATAGTTCATACATTTATTTTTGTTTGATGTTGAGACAAACACATCAACCCATCAATCAACTCTTTTTCCTCTTGCGATAACCGAGATATCGCATTGTCCCTCGCAATGGCCGCACGCACCGGCACACACGTCTCGCATTCGGCATTCATGCAATCGCGATAGTGTATCAAAATGTATCGCGATGTCACACAAAATGGTTCCTCGCAATCATAATACCGGTGGCATTCGATCATATGCTGCCATAAATCCTTCATCATTCCACAATGTCGTGTTACTGAGCATTCTTCTCCTTGCGCATGTCTGCATTTCTGTGCATGGCGTAAAAGTGCCAAACGTTGAATGCGTTGTTTATTAATTTTGTCTTTTAATTCCATTTGTTTTTGCTCTTGTTGTTGTGTTGTTAGTCTTGCTCCTTGATATCGAGTAATTAAATTATGATTTCATCGAAAGAACTTAAAGGAAAAAAATTAAAAAAAACTACTTAAAAAGAAAGAAAAATCGAAGGAATGATCATTCACTTTTTTTGTGTGTTTTCATGGTGGTGTGTGAAAAAAAACGAAGGAATGATCATTCACTTTTTTTGTGTGTTTTCATGGTGGTGTGTGAAAAAAAACGAAGGAATGATCATTCACTTTTTTTGTGTGTTTTCATGGTGTGTCAAAATGCATATCAATCGGAAAAAACATGGAAATATAGATGGACATACACAATGCATAACAAATCATCACCGAATAGACGCCGCGTTTGATATGTTGTAAATTCGTGTGCATGGCATGTTTTATATTTGTTTTTTGTTTTTTGTGGGAGGAATGACATTCTGTTGACAGTTGTGGTGGTGGTTGTGGTTGTGGTTGTGGTGGGTGCAATGATGGATTTCCGTACTGTATTTTTTTCATGTCGGGAAAAACAAACCCTTCTTCAATATCACAATAAAATCCATAATTCGATGCAAATTCAATGGGAAAATGAGGATCTATGAAAGGTCTGTTGTTTTTCCTTCGAATCATGGTTGTATTTTTTTTGTTATTATTTCCTATTTGTCTCATATATGCCTTCGATTTCCTTCCATCAAAGAATAAACAAATAAATTGGCGGGGAACCCACCTGCGAGTGCACAAGGCAGGCAGTCGGCTTCTGCTGACGCCTGACAGCCTTAGGAAACGAGCAGGTGAACAAAGGTTAACCTCAATTCACTTGGACTGATACACCGGTGTATCAGTTCGGGTTTGTAAAGTTTTATCTTCAAAGCAATTTTTCTTGCGAAAAATAATTGCTGGTGAACCTGCAAGTGAAACGAGCAGGTGAACAAAGGATTAAAAAATAAATATATCTTCCAAGTCTTAAACAAAAAACAAAACAAAAATCACCTCCTCCAAAAAAAAACAAAAAGAGAGACCAACATACACAATACAAAAAAAAAGAAAAAAAAAATACAAAATGTTGTCATTATTCACGCACCTTTTAAACGATGACTTGTTGCAAGAAATCATGGCGTTGCCGGATGTCGTCGACGCGCTCTCCCATATGCAATCTTTATCCGATCCAACCAAATATTCATTTACCACCAATCAATTGCCTATCGCTGTCAAAAGTTTGATCGGTGCGGCGTTCCCAGTATTGCAGGCGCAACTGGCGGATCCATCTATAATGATTCCCATGCGTTGGATTCGAGGAGACACCGCGCCACACGCCGATCAAAACCCCGTCGATACTGTCGAACAAACGTTTTTAGTCTATGTGACGGACTCGCCGGGGTATTTGTTGCTTCCCGAGACCAATGAAGTCGCGCCCATCCAACGCGGCACCGCGGTGTCGTTCCCTCACGGTGCGATTCATGAAACCAAATTGACGGGAGACGTGCCGCGTTTGCTGATTGGTCCCATGAACCAAAACG
>JACCDY010985909.1_pt1 | contig 19732 bp, 18 predicted proteins | sample 7446391 | NCBI WGS metagenome assembly JACCDY01 (sample SAMN15323451, study PRJNA562643) | freshwater metagenome | isolation source: river surface water | place: USA:Blue River Watershed | collected 2017-08-18
ATAGGTGTTCCCCAGTATCGTTGGCGCGAAATTAGCCAGTCACGAAGTCGGAAGTTCTTGGTCTTCTTACCTTTACCCTCGGACTCAAGCAGTTCAGCAATTTTCTGGATTGCGTCTGCTTTAGAAAGCCCATTGAGCGGACCCGAGTTAATCAGGGTTCCTTCTCCAGTAGTGGCTACACCGCTGGTATTTGGGTCCTCTTCGCCGGTCTCAAGCACCACCTGAACCGACAGCCCCATAGCCTTGGCAAAATCCAAGTCGCGCTGGTCATGGGCAGGAACAGCCATAATCGCACCATGACCGTAGTCGGCAAGGACATAGTCAGACGCAAAGATTGGTAGCTTGGCTCCGTTTACCGGATTGATTGCAAAACGCTTTAGGTCAACACCCGTCTTCGGGCGGTCGGTAGCGAGTCGTTCAATGTCATTGGACTGCTTGACCTTTTCAAGGTAGGCATCAAACTGCGACTGAACATCAGCGTCGGCGCCTGCCGCAAGTTCCGCTGCCAAAGCACTGTCTGCGGCAACAACCATGAAAGTTGCACCAAATAGGGTGTCTGGGCGAGTGGTAAATACGGTTACCGGCTCTTCACGACCTTCAATCACAAAATTGACGTCGGCTCCGTGGGAACGCCCAATCCAGTTTCTCTGCATAGAGAGAACCTTTGCCGGCCAATTGCCTTCGAGGGTGTCCAAATCATCGAGCAGGCGGTCAGCGTAATCGGTGACTTTGAAGTACCACTGGGTTAGAGCCTTCTTGGTCACTAGGCTGTCGCAACGCTCACACAGCCCTTGGACGACCTGCTCGTTTGCCAGCACGGTTTGACAGCTTGGGCACCAGTTGACATTTGAGTTTTTGCGGTAAGCCAAGCCCTTGTTGTAGAACTCAAGGAATAACCACTGGTTCCAGCGGTAGTAAATCGGGTCTGAAGTAATCAGTACGCGGTCCCAGTCAAATGAGCAGGCATATCTACGCATCGATGACCGCTGTTGCGCGATGTTGTCGTAGGTCCAACCCTTAGGGTCCAGTCCGCGCTTAATTGCAGCGTTCTCGGCAGGGAGACCGAATGAGTCCCAACCGATTGGATGCATGACGTTGTATCCCTTTTGCACCCAGTATCGAGAAATAACATCGCCTAGCGCGTATGCCTCAGCGTGCCCCATGTGTAGGTCGCCCGATGGGTAAGGAAACATGTCCAAGACGTATTTCTTCGGGCGAGGATCTCCGGCATTTCCCGACGCAAATGGACGCAGTTCATCCCATACCGGAAGCCATTTTTCCTGGATGTTGAATACGTTGTATTCGTTCTCAACCGGCGCGTTTTGCTGGGTCATGTGCTCACTTCTCAGGGGTGCGATTCAATAATCAGTACTAAAGAACAAGGTTACCAATTAGATGGTGACAAACTCGGAGCTAACTCCACGGATTAGGCGCGTTTAGCACTTTCAGCAAGGCCTGGGCTTTGAGCTCAGTCTCAGCAAGTTCGGCATCCGGGTCTGAGTCAGAGGTAATGCCACCACCCACACCCAGACTTACCTGTCCAGACTCAAAAATAAGCGTCCTAATAGTCATTCCAAATTCTGCAGAACCATCAACCCCGATGTATCCAAGCGCCCCCGAATAAACTCCGCGAGGCCCAGCCTCTAGGTCTGAAATGATTTCCATGGCACGGATTTTAGGAGCACCCGTCATCGACCCACCAGGAAATGCTGATGCTAGGACTGCTGAGATGTCCAGGTCATCCTTCAACTGAGCAGTGACGGTTGAGACCAACTGGTGAACGGTCGCGTAGGTTTCGACCTCGAAAAGCGCGGGAACCTGGACACTGTCAATCTCAGCCACCCTTGAGAGATCATTGCGCATCAGATCTACGATCATTAAGTTCTCGGCGCGCTCCTTAACGTTTGATTTGAGTTCGGCTGCGATTGTCGCATCGGTCAATTCATCAGCTCCCCGCCCTCGGGTGCCCTTGATTGGCTTGGTTGAGAGGTGCCCAGATGAGTCGAGCTTGAGGAACTGCTCAGGTGAACTGCTCACCACCGCTTTGTCGCCGAATCGAAGATATGCGGAATATGGCGCTGGGTTTTGTTCTCGCAAAGCCAGGAACGTAAAAAGCGGATCCGCGTTGGTACTTAGGGTGACCTGATTGGTTAGGCAAATTTGATAGACATCCCCGGCCTCGATGTGGCGCTGGGCCGATTCGATCATCCCGAGATATTGACTTGGGCTGTGCCTCAATTGAGCAGAAAAAGTAACCTGATCTGCCCTGAATCGATTTCGGTAAATAGACTGCTGCCCGCCAACCAAAGTCAGGCGTAGCAAGGCGGCTCGATGCCAAGCACTAAAAGCCCGCTGGCTCTCAAACAACCCAACAAAGTACATCGACTTGTCGAGGTGATCAAAAATAATCGCTCGATCCACACTGATGAACGCGTGCGAACTATCAAGCTCATAGTTGAGGCAACCAACCAACCCAGGGCGCCACGAAAAAGGAAGGTTTTGATTACCCCCGGCATCCACCGCAACATCGATTTGGGGATTGCCAACCGCCCTACCGATTGACGCAACGCCGTCAACAGAGAATATTTCTGGAGTTCCTGCACCCATGACGCTGAACGGTTCATCGATGTGGTGTTCGCGATCGAGCCAGAAAGCGTAGGGCTCTGAGCTGTAAAACTGAGCAAATACGTCAGCTGGCGCAGCCCAACCGGCAAGGTGCGCAGAGTACAGCTGCATTTGTCTCCCGGTTCACTTTGGCTTTAGATGGTTTCGTAATCTAGATTAGACGCACTACAGCGGGTATAAGCCGGAGGTGAAAAGATGTCTGACGCAGCACAGTTCTTTTGCTTTAAAGACGGCTCCTTGCAGTTAGTCACCTCACCGCCAGAATCAGAGGTTGAACTTTCCGTCGCCGACTCCTGGTTAGTCGATGAGGGACGGGTTAGAAATCTGCAGGCTCACTTCTCTCGTTTCGGCGACTGGGTTCAGCAGATAACCGATGTGTGCGACGAACAATTGGAACCATTCTTCGATGCTGTTCGAGAAGCAATTCCTAATCAGGGGCGCTGGTTTCCACGGATTGAATTTCACGGAGAGGCCACCGCGCCAAATCACCTCTTCTTGAGACTGCGCGAGGCGCCCGAGCAACTGGGGCCCATTACCCTATGGACTTATCCAGAAACCGACCCGCGACACCATCCAACCGTCAAGGGCCCAGATTTGAGCCTGTGCCTGCAAGTGAGAAGAGCCGCTCAGATGCACGGCGCCGACGAAGCAGTCTTTTTGGATGAGCGCGGAAACCTGATTGAAGGTGCCCTGAGCTCGATTGTTTGGTGGCGCGGAGATGTACTGTGTGCGCCAGACCACCAAACCAAATGGCTTCCGAGCATTACCCGCCAAGAAGTTTTCGCGATAGCCGAGCAGATGGGCATCCGCACCCGCACCGAAAATGCTCGACCAGCTGACTTAGTTGAACTTGAAATCTGGGCCCTTAGCTCTTTACAGGGCATCAGATTGGTTCGGGATTGGATTGATCTCGGCGGCCCAGTCGGCCCGGCTAAACATCTAGAGTCATTTCAGAAGCGATTGAGATTCCAGCAGACCGCTATCGATTAAGCCAGGGATTGAATCGCAAGTTCATGACTAATCGAGGCGGCTGGTTAATTGCACTTTGCGACTGGTGAATTCGGCTAGCGCATCGTCATGGGTAATCAGAAGCACAGTTCGCTGCGGCCCTGCTGCAGCAAGCAAATCACGGACAAGTGGCAGCGCTGTGGCCTGGTCGACATTGGCTGTGGGCTCATCAAGGATAAGGACCTGAAAATCGGCCAGCAGCGCTCGGGCAAGCCCCAAACGCTGCGCTTCACCACCACTGATAAGCACTCCGCGCTCCCCCAACTCGGTATTCAAGCTTTCCCGGGTTTCAAAAGTCGCGCGAAGCCCAACTCGATCAAGCACCGCGAGTAGTTCATCATCCGATGCCGTTGGCTTTGCGATCAGCAAGTTATCACGCACTGAACCAACGAAGATTGTTGGTTGCTGTTCAACCAAGCCGATTACTCTCCGCAAACTACTTGGATCGAAGTCACTGATTGACTTACCGTTTATCGTGAGTGAGCCAGCCCTGGTGTTTAGGAAACCCAAAAGCAGATTTGCCACCGTGGTTTTACCGGAGCCGCTGGCGCCAACGAGCGATACCCGGTCACCGAACCTAATCGACATCGTGAAATCCTGAAGGCCAGCTTCTGAGTTTGGATAGGTCGCGGATGCCCTGTTGAAACTAATCTCATCTACCTGAGTTAGTCCGATTTGGCCTTCGGACTCTTCGATTTCCGATGGAATCGAAGTATCGAGAAAGTCCTGTATTCGTGAAGCGGATGCTTGGTATTTTTGCCAGGCTGAAACCAAGGACTGAGCCGAAGAAACAACCTCGAAAACGGCCATCGGCAACAAAACCAAAACAGCAAGCAAAACTCCATCGATCTGACCGGCCACAACGGCCTGAGCCCCGATAAACGACAAGCTAAAAGTTGCCATCGATGAAAAAACCAGGATGAGCGCCTGGCCCAGACCAGCCGCGCTAGCGGATTTGACTGACTTTTTGAGCAGACCATCCGTATTCTTGCCAAGTTCATCGAGGACAACCGAGGCCCAGCCAAAAGCCTTCAAAACATCGAGGTTTTCCAGCAACTCCAAGCTGCCGCTGGATAACTCTGCCTTGGCGTTCAAGGTCAACTCATCACTAGATTTGCTGACCAAACCTGAGATTGGCAAAGCGATTAGAAACGCACCGAGTAAGCAAAGCCCCAAAGCGCCAGCGGCACTCGGAACGAGAAGGCCTACACCGATGACTGCCAGCACACTGACCACGACCGCCTGCAATAGTGGCGCTACGACCCTAACCGGAAGATTTTGGAGTTCGTCTACATCGTTTATGAGTCGCGAAATGGTTGCGCCTCTGTCGGGCAAACCGGCAGGTGCGAATGGAATGAGTTTTTGCAGCAATTTTGGCCGTTGCAAGCTGAGCATCCGAAACGTGGCATTGTGAAGAATGACTCGTTCGGCATAACGGCCGGCTGCCCGACCCAGCGCAAAGCCTCTGACCCCAACAACGGCAACCATTAGGTACATCACCGGTGGCTGCTCAGCAGCCCTCGAGATAAGCCAAGCAGAGGTTGCCAGCAGGGCGACGGCAGAGAGAGCCTGAATTACGCTCACGAAAAGCCCGACGCGATACTCGCCAGTTCTGGGTAGGCCAATCCTCATCAATTTACGCACCGGCGACCTCAACTATCTCATCGGCTGCCGCAATCAGGGCTGGTTGGTGTGTGGCTGCGATAACCGTGAAGCCACGGCCTGCAAACCAACGCAAAGAATCGATAACTCTGGTTGCTCGCGAGCTGTCGATAGCCGAAATTGGTTCATCCAGCACCAGCATCGGGGTTTGTAGGTTGAGCGCACGATAAAAGGCTCTAGCCAGCGAAATTCGCTGAGCCTGACCGCCAGACACTCCCTGTCCATTTGGTCCAACCACCGAGTGCAGATCAAGGTCATCAAGGGCCGCGAGCATTAGTGACTGAACCAGAGCCGGATGATTGACATATTGCGAATCCTTGGAATTTGGACCAAGAATGTTGGTTTCAACTGTTCCCTCAAGAAGCATGGTTCGCTGGGGTACCCAGCTAGAGCGGGACAAAGCGGAGGATTCCCCAGAATCATCGATGCCAATTATCGAGCGCAGCAAAGTGCTCTTGCCCGAACCAGACGGACCGACAATGACTGCCAATTGCCCTGGTGCAAAGGTTCTTGGCTGCCTAGCTGAACCCTCTCGAACTTCTTTTGAAGCCTCAATCGCATCGAGGACCACCCCAGATGCTGTGACTCCCTCAGCGGCAGCGTGAAAGTTCACTCCGACCTGCCTTATTGGCAGATACGCCTCCGGTGCAAGAATCAGAACGAAAAGCCCGATGAGCAGAGTCACCTCGCCGTTCACAAGCCGAAGACCTATCGAAACTGCAATCAGAGCTACCGAAAGACTCGCCAGGAGCTCTAAGGCAAAACCGGATAGGAATGAAACCCGCAAGACCTTCATGGTGCGCTCTCGGTATTGCTCGCTAACTTCAGCTATTTTGGTCACTTGCATTTGCGCCCGACCAAAAACTCTCAAGGTTCCGAGGCCTCTCATCACCTCTAAAAAGTGCCCGGTCAGCTTAGCCAGCGCCTCAAACTGCTTTTGCTGAACCGACCTGGTGGCCCAGCCAATTAGAACCATAAACAGCGGGATGAGCGGAATGGTCAACATCACGACAAGTCCGCTAGCAAAATCGGCTAGTGAAATAATCACGATGAGAATCGGGGTGATTAGAGCGGTGTAGACCAGCTGAGGCAGGTACTTGGCAAAGTATGCATCCAGCGCGTCCAGCCCTGAAGTAGCTGAAGTATTTACCGTTGCTATTCTTTGCTTGGCAAGCCATGCTGGCCCAAGTTTCACGACGGCAGAAAAGTATTTTTTGCGTAGCTCTTGCTTGACCAAATTCGCAGCCCGCTGAGCGAGAAACTCTTGAAACCAGACAACTAACGCTCGGACTAGCCCTGCCCCGAGAGCAAACCAGAGGTTGCCCGTAACCGCAGAAACTGGCACCGATTCAACAAATATCTGACTTACAAACCAAGCTAAATTCCAGGCTGCAACGACTGTCGACAGGCTGGAAAGCATGGCAAGAGCGACCACGCTGGCTATAAACCAGCGGGCCGCTCCTGCCTCGCGAAGTAATCGCGGATCTAAAGGCTTGATTTGAAAACCTAACCGATCGATTTAGTGCGCGTGTGCCGGAATTGACTTGCGACTAACCCGCTTGCGGAAAACCCAGTAGGTCCAGGTCTGGTAGGCAAGCACCAAAGGAATCATGAACACAGCCACCCAAGTCATAACCGTTAAGGTGTATTGGCTTGAAGAGGCATTCTCGATGGTGAGGCTAAATGCAGGATCAATTGATGAAGGGAACACATTCGGAAACAGAGCAGCAAACAGACTGCCAACCGCCGTGATGATAGTTACCACCAGCAACGTGAACGAAATTCCCTCACGTTTGAACAGGTTTGCAACTAGCCCAGCGATAAGGCTTACAGCTGCCAGTGCCGAAAGGATGAATCCCAAGACACTGAAGTGCGCGACCAAGGTCCAAACCAAAAAGGTAGCAGCCAAGAGTGTTGCGGCTGATCCGACTTTGGTTGCCAGTGCACGAGCCCGCTCCTTGATATCTCCATCTGTTTTTAGAGTGATAAAAACCAGACCGTGAGTCCAGAACAAGGTCAGAGTCACTAACCCGCCAAGTAGACCGTATGGATTTAGAAGAGTGAAAATCGTACCGGTGTAAACGTGGTCCTGGTTCAATGGAACACCCTGCACGATGTTTGCGAAGGCAACTCCCCAAAGCAGTGCCGGCACAGCTGATCCGACCACAATCATCCAGTCAAAGTTGGCTTTCCAACGTTCTTCGTTTGCACCAATCGTGTGCCCCTTGCCGCGGTATTCAAACGCCACACCGCGCATAATTAAAGCAACGAGGATAATCAGCAGTGGCAAATAGAACCCGCTGAACAGCGATGCGTACCACTCTGGAAAAGCCGCGAAAAGGCTTGCACCCGCCACAATTACCCAGGTTTCGTTTAGATCCCAAACTGGACCAATGGTGTTGATAAGCACCCTTCTATCGGTGTCATCTTTGCCAAGAAACGGCAGCGACATACCAACGCCAAAGTCAAACCCGTCGAGCACAAAGTACCCAATGAACAAGAAACCGACGATTAGGAACCAAATTTCATTCAATTGCATTTTCTTTTGTCCTATCGATTTCTAGTAGGCAACAGCCAGTTGTTCAGCATCGGAATCTTTTTTGACATCGACTTCTTCGATGCCTTTTTGAGCTGCAGCAAGCAAAAGCTTCATCTCGACAACCGCGAGAATTCCATAAACAGCTGTGAAGACAATTAGTGAGATCAAGACATCAACACCATTGATGCCTGGAGAAACTCCATCGGCAGTCTTCATTAGTTTGAACACCAGCCAAGGTTGGCGACCCATCTCGGTGAAAAGCCAACCGATTGAGATGCCAAGTACCGGTAGTGGTGCTGCCCAAATGGCAACATTCCAAGTCCAGGTGGGCAGGTTGAAGTTGCCCTTTCGGGTTAGAAACAAGCCAACTGCAGCGATCAGGAATGACAGTGCACCGAGTGCGATCATCCAACGGAAGGCCCAGTAGGTAATCCAGATAGTAGGCATGTAGTCCCCAGGCCCGTAGGCCGCAACGTACTGTGCCTGCAGGTCGTTCAGACCTTCAACCTCACCATCGAGAGTGTGGGTTGAAAGAAACGAAAGCAGGTTCGGAATACGAATAGACCAAAGTTCACTCTTGCCGTCTGGTGTTCCCAGGGTGAATATCGAAAATGACGCTGGCGCTGAGGTGTTGTAGAGCGCCTCGGCAGCTGCCATTTTCATTGGCTGGGTCTCAACCATGGCAAGGCCTAGGCCGTCACCGCTAACCGCAGTTCCCACGCCACCCACGATTACAGACCAAAGTCCAAACCGCAGCGATGTACCCATGGTGTCTACCTGCTGGTTGCGCTTCAGGTGGTACGCAGCCACGGATGCAATTACGGCACCGGCAAACATTAGCGATGCGGTGATGGTGTGAGGGAACTGGTTGAGCGCAACAATGTTGGTCAAGACAGCACCGATGTCGACTAGTTCGGCTCGATTTTTTGCTTCGTTTATCTCAAAACCAACTGGGTTTTGCATGAACGCATTTGCAGCCAGGATGAAATATGCAGAGAGCAAGACACCAAAAGCGGTCATCCAAATGGTGGCGAGGTGAACCTTCTTTGAAAGCCGGTCCCAACCAAAAATCCACAACCCGATGAATGTCGCTTCGAAGAAGAAGGCCAATAGACCTTCCATAGCCAACGGGGCTCCGAACACATCTCCGACAAATCGAGAGTAGTCAGACCAGTTCATACCGAATTGGAACTCTTGAACGATTCCGGTGACAACACCCATCGCAAAGTTGATCAAAAAGATCTTTCCGTACAGCTTGGTCATTTTTAGGTACTTCTCTTTGCCGGTGCGCACCCATGCGGTTTGCATGATGGCCACCAGCAAAACCATGCCGATAGTCAGTGGCACGAACAGGAAGTGGTAAACGGTGGTTAGACCAAACTGCCAACGCGATAAATCTAAGGCGCTGAGTTCGGTTAGCACTGCAGGAATTGCGTGCATTGCGTTCTCGCTTTCTGAAGAGATTTCGGTCTCTCCAATTCCGGTTTACTCCCCTTTATAACGTTTTGGCAACAAAGGTTAGGCATACCTAAATTACTAGAAGACTTTTCCAAAAAGCGAGCGTGACTCGCGTCTGTCATGATTAAACCGTGAATGAGATTCTTGACTGGATTCTGAACATGGTTCAGAGCGTTGACCCGGCAACTCGCAACCTTTTGGCCGGCCTCGCAATCATGCTCGAGACCTCGCTTTTCATCGGTTTGATTATGCCCGGTGACACCGTAGTTCTAGTTGCCTCAACGGGCGTACTTGACCTCGGCGACTTTTTCTTTTTGCTCGGAGCAGTCCTGCTAGGTTCACTTATCGGTGAGTCGGTCGGCTTCCTGATCGGCAGGTTCTTCGGAGAGCGCATCCGTGCCAGCCGGTTGGGTCAAAAAATTGGTGAAAAAAACTGGCAGATGGCTGATGTGTTTGTTGAAACCCGCGGCGGTTTGGCGGTAGCGATTTCTAGATTTCTGCCAGTACTGCACTCTTTGGTTCCGGTTGTGTCTGGCATGACCAGGATGAAGTACCGAGTATTCATCCGCTGGACTGTCGCTGCTTGTGCGGTGTGGGCCAGCGCCTATGTCGGTGTCGGCTATCTGGCGCGCGCCAGCTATGAAGAGGTTTCCAAGAACCTCAAGTTCGGCGGATTAGTTTTCGTGGTGATTATCATCGCGTTTGTGGTTCTGGTTCACTTTGGTAAAAAGCGGCTAGAGAAATCTGCCGAACGCATGATTGCCGAGGGTGAGGCCGCAATGGCAGCAATTGCCGGCGCCGAGCAAATCGAACGCGGCGAAGAAAACAACTTCGATCAAAGCGAGAAAAACTAATGTGTGGTCGGTTTGTAGTTGCTCGCGCAGTTGGTGAAATCCAAACCATTTTCGAGGCTGACGAAATCGTCGGGAGCGTTCCGGGGGTCAGTTACAACGTTGCTCCCACCCAGCCAATCGCAATCATTGTCGACCGTGCTTTTGAAAAAGCTGAAGACGGATCCCCAATCGGCGAACTGAGTCGTGAAATTCATTCGGCTCGCTGGGGCCTGGTGCCACGTTGGGCCAAAAGCCCAGACGAACACGGCCCACTCATCAATGGCAGGATTGAGTCAATTCTCGAAAAGCCTTCTTTCAAAGATTCAGTAATCCGCCGTCGTTGCGTTATTCCGGCTTCTGGTTATTACGAATGGCAAGTCGCCGCAGATGGTACCAAGCAGCCGTTTTACATCTCTGCTGGCACCGATGGAATGTTTGCATTAGCGGGCTTGTACGAATGGTGGGCAGATCCGAGCAAAAGCGCTTCAGACCCAGCTCGTTGGCTACTTTCGGCAACCACGCTAACCAAGGACTCCGCCCCCGAGTTAGCCCACATCCACGACCGCAATCCAGTTCTACTATCGCCGGACACCTTTGAAGCATGGCTTGACCCGCACATTATTGGTGATCAAGAGCTACTAGAGGCAGTTGCCATTGACTCTGACATGGTTGCGGCAGAGGCAGAATTTTTTAAAGTCAGCACCGATGTTGGGCAGGTTCGCAACAACTCCCCCGAACTCATCAGAGCTTTGAGTTAACGCAGTGGCCAATCGCAAGAACGACGAACGCGAGTCAGGCAGGAACGCCCCGCGCGATAAAAATGGCAAACTCAAGCGAAAACTGAACGAGATGCCGGCCGATGTCAAACTCTCACTTGAAGAGACTGGACTGCGCGCTGATTTTGATGCTCGACCGGCCTATCAACGCAATGACTACCTAGCCTGGATTATTCGATCGAAGTTTCCGGCTACTCGCACCAAGCGGCTAAATCAAATGTTGGCCGAGCTCGAATTGGGTGGCGTCTACATGCGCATGGACCATCCAGCCTCTAGAAAATAAAGATTTAATCAAAACCAATTACTTTTGTCAGCGGTTCCCTCTACACTCTTAACATTCGAACAAGTGTTCGAATAACTTAGTTTTCGAGAGGGGCCAGCTGTGCTGCGCGTAGATGAGAGCGTGTCGGTTTCTACTAACCGAGGAGGTGAGCCGATCGGCTTTTGGTGGCGAGGCGGTAGCTACCTGGTTAATTCAAAGCCCGTGCGCTGGTTTGCCCGCAGAGAATGGTGGAATGAGTCGGCAAGAGTCCAGCGAGGAATCGGTGCCGGAGTACTTGAAGTAGAAATGTGGCGTATTTGCGCATCTAGCGAAGACAGCAGAACAGCTCAGTACGAACTAGTACACACGCTCGATACGCACGGCAACGACCGCAATACTTGGCGACTAGCCCGGGTCTACGCCTAGAGAGCCTCAGGTTACTCATGGAGAGATTCACTCATCTCAACGTGGCATCTGCCTTCTCGGGGCACTACGGAGTCACCAGACCCGAACAGTTAGCCGAGGCGGCAGTCAGCCTGGGCTTTGACGCACTCGCAATCACCGACCGAGACGGCCTATACGGAGCAGTAAAACACATCGGGGCTTGTCTAAAAGTTGGGCTATCCCCGATAGTTGGGGTAAATCTACTGGTCTTCGATGATTCAGGCGCAGACCTAGCTCGCTGCATAATTTTGTGCCACGGCCACACCCAAGGCGCCGGCTGGTCTCAGCTATGCCAAATAGTTTCAGGCGCCCACTCGGGCCGCATCTTTGGCAGCAGCAAAAAGAGCATCGGAATCAAACGCAGCCAACTGTCAAAGCTGATCGGCGACCAGGCTAATTGCACGGTACTAATCACCCCAGACAGCGATGTAGGCAGAGAGGCTATTGCCGGAAACCGCATCCGGGCCAAGCAAGCGCTGGATGCCTGGAAGCAACTGTTTCGGGCACCAGGTTCTCTTGGGCTAGAGATTGCCAGCCACATCACTGAACCTGGCACCGAATACTCAGTAGACCAGAGCCGCCGGCTACTGCAGCTTGCCGACGCACTATCGGTGCCTACGGTACTAACCAATTCGGTCAGATACCTCGACCCAGATGGTGCCCTGACTGCAGACATTCTGGATTCCGCGAGGCATTTGGAACCATTGGGTTACTTTAGGCCTCAACCCAACGCCCAGGCTTGGCTAAAACCCGGCGGGCTGATGCATGCGCTTGCTTTAGAAATAACTCAGGACCAAGCACGAGCCGGGCAACTGATTGAAACCACCAACAAATTGGCTGAACGATGCCGGCTTGATCCGGTAGCTGATTGCAGCTGGGGAAAACCAAAAACTCCAGAGAAATCTGCCTTAGGAATAGACGGCAGCCCATTTGAGGTGCTTTGGCAAAAAGCACATGCCGGAATATCGCGCTACTACCCCACCGCGAGCCAAGCTGAGCTTCAGCAAATTCAGCATCGACTCGGGCAAGAGTTGATCACAATCAACAAACTGGGTTTTGCGACCTACTTTCTGACAGTCGCTGATGTTGCCCAGATGATTCGCGACATGAACATCCGCAGTCAAGCTAGAGGTTCGGGAGCTGGCTCGCTAACCAATTACCTACTAGGCATAAGTGGCGTAGATCCAATCGAACACGACTTACTGTTTGAACGCTTTCTCAGCACCGAAAGATCATCTCTGCCAGACATCGACATCGATGTAGAGTCAGCTCGAAGACACGACATCTATCGAGCAGTTTTCAAACGCTACGGCTCTAATCGCGTGACTCTGCTGTCGATGCAAAGCAAATACCAAGGGCGCGGTGCAATGCGCGACTCTGGCCTGGCACTGGGGCTCAATGATGACCAAATTGATGAAATCGCCAAAAGCATGTGGCGTTTCAGCGCCAGAAATTTTAGAGGCGCACTGGCTACTAAACCAGAGCTAGCAAAATTTGCTGAAGAGGTAGAACAAGATCGGCAAATGAACCTGCTGGTAGACATAACCGAAAGGCTAGACCGGCTACCGAGGCACATATCGATGCACCCGTGCGGGGTAATCCTCGGAGACCTCAATCTGTTGCAGGTTACGCCGGTCGAGCCGAGTGGCATGGGTCTACCAATGAGTCAGTTCGACAAAGACGACATGGACCCTATGGGTCTACTAAAACTCGACATCCTTGGCGTGCGCATGCAAAGCGCAATGGCCTATGCCGTTCGTGAGATAGAACGGGTTAGGGGCCAAAAGCTTGATCTAGATGCCATCCCTCGAGACGATCCGGATACTTTCAAACTAATCAGAACTACCAACACCCTAGGGATCTTCCAGATTGAAAGCCCCGGCCAGAGGGAACTAACCGGAAAACATCAACCAACCGAGTTCAACGACCTAACTATTCAGATTTCTCTCTTTAGACCAGGGCCGATGAAGGGCAATATGATTGCGCCCTATCTTGATGGCAGACATGGCTTTGCTAAGGCCGACTTCATTCACTCGGATCTAGAGCCGATCTTGCGAGAGACCTGGGGTGTGGTGATATTCCACGAGCACGTAATTCGAATCCTGAGCAAGATGACTGGGTGCAGTCTGGCCAAAGGCGATGAGATGAGGAGATCACTTGAGAACCCGCGACTAAAACCAGAAATTGAAAAATTCTTCAGATCTGAATCTGCTAATCGGGGCTATTCTCAGCCGGTTATTGAACGGGTTTGGTCAATTATCGAGGGCTTCAGCAGTTTCGGATTCTGCAAGGCACACGGAGCGGCCTTTGCCGTGCCTACCTACCAAAGTGCGTGGCTAAAGACCCATCACCCCACCGAATTTATGGCGGGGCTATTCACCCACGACCCGGGCATGTACCCAAAGCGTCTTTTGCTCTCTGAGGCCCGGCGGCTAGGCGTGAAGTTGTTGCCGGTTGATGTAAATAAATCCACCGATGAATACCTCGTCGAAGAAGACGGCATCAGAATGGCAATCCACGAGATTCAAGGAATCAGTGAGGCTGAGGTGAAGCGAATACTGGAACACCGGCCGTATACAGACATTGGAGATTTTTATCTGCGCGCTAGACCGAGTAGAAGAACGCTCGAAAATCTGGCCCTAATCGGAGCACTGGACTCTCTTGCTAAAACAGAAAGCGGAAGCAATCGAGGAGACATACTGGCCAGGGTCAGGCAACTCAACGCGATTAAGAATCGACCACTTCCCGAGTCCCAACAGCCAACTTTAGATTTCAATTTGATTGAGCAACTTCCACAGGGAAACCCAAACCCAAGTTCAGCGGAGCAAGTGGCTAGCGAACTAAGCATTTTGAAACTTGACGTTACCGAACATGTGCTTGAGCTCTATCGCCCAATGCTTGACGAAATGGGGGTTGTCAGGGCCGATGAACTGGTTGAGTTGCGCAGTAAAACCGAGGTTTTAGTGGCTGGAGTAAGGGTTGCAACCCAGACGCCACCTATGAAGTCGGGCAAACGCGTGGTTTTTGTTACCTTGGATGACGGTTCGGGATGCAGTGATAGTACATTTTTTGATGAAGCTCAAAAACGCTGCAGCCATATCCTGTTCAACACTCGACTAATTGTGATTGCCGGACAGACCAGGCGGACCGGCGTTAGGGGTGTTTCGATCATGGCTGAAAACGCCTGGGACATCAGAGAGCTTTGGAATCAGTGGCTAGCTAAACAAGCTGCAAGTTAGAAAGGCAAGTATGAACCGGCGCGACCAATTCTTCATTATGACCGCGGTCGGTTTGGCTACTCTGGCACCTTGCATTTGGCTATCCGGCGCAGCCGTCGACTACCCAGATGCGGCAGCCCTAAAAGATCAAATTGCAGCTCTAGACGCTGAAGAAGTAGGCATTCGCGAAATCTTTCCGGGCGCCTGGAAATCAATCGACGTTACCTGCGCTGAAGACTCGACCCAGACACTGAAATTCGTCACAAACTCGGAGTCTCAAAATCTAAATACTCCGCGTTTCAAACTTCCCCTAGAAACACTAAATCTGTGTGCCGAAGGCTCAAAGTCCTTCGAACACACAGATTCAGTAGCGCTAAAAAACTAATTCAAATTAGTCGCGATTAAAGATTGCGAGCAAACGCAGAATCTCTAGGTAAAGCCAGATCATCGAAGCGGTCAATCCAAATGCCGCACGCCACTCATTCTCAACCGGCATACCGCGACGAGAACCTTCAACGATCGCCTCAAAGTCAAGGTTTAGGGTGAATGCTGCAAGCACTACGCCCGCGAGCCCAGCCAACCAAGCAAAGCCTGAAGAGTAAACGCCAGCGTTGCCAGCAATCATTCCAACGATGAGGTTGATGATCGCAAAGCCCATGTAACCCATCAGAGCAAAAGTCATTACTCGAGTGAATCGGGCGTTCACCTTGATCCAACCAAAACGGTAAGCGGCGAACATGGCACCCGCGGTAGCAAAAGTACCAAGTACAGCATTTTGAACAATGCCCGGATACTGAGCCTCGTAAATCGCCGAGATTCCACCGATGACTACACCTTCTACAGCGGCGTACGCGATGATTACTGCCGGACGAACCTGCTTTGAAAAGGTTGCCCAAAGACCGAGGCCAAGGCCAACAAAGAGCGCAGGCATGAACAGAGCCTGTAGCGCAGGAATCACCCAGGTTGCCGCAGCAGTTGCCACCAAAATAAGGAACAAGCCAAACACCTTGCCGGCAGTACCCTCTACGGTCATCTTTGGGGTCGAGGTAATTTTTGCGAACTCAGCGTCAACTGCGGCCTGATCAATTCGGGCAGCTTCGACACCGGTCTGCATTGCACGATTAAAAAGTGGGTTGTGTGAAATAGACATGGCTAAATTTTATGAGAGTTGTCTGGCAATTTGCTGAACATGTTCACCAGCAATTGTGTGCCCACCCGGATGCATCAATAGCTCAACCTTGGCGCCCAAACCCACAAACTCCTGAATCATTGCTTCAGTTCGTTCCGGCGGCGAATAGTGATCTTGCTCTCCGTTCGCAATCCAAACGCGCTTACCGGCCAGACTTGGCAATTTCTTGAATGGTGTTTTCTCAAACGACTTGGTCGTACCGAAGGCCACGATTCCTTTGAGCGCGTCCGGCTGTAACAGCAACATGGCACCGGCTGCGTTAGCACCATTAGAAAAACCAACCGCGTAGACATTCTCTGAGTCGAACCCATATTCCCCAGAGGCCACCCATAGAAACTCGGCTAGCTCAGCCGAGTTGCGGACAATGCCAGCCTCGTCAAAACTGCCATCTTCGTAACGCATGAAGAAACGGTTAGCGCCCTCAGCACGAACAAGACCTCGGGGCGACAACAAGTTCGCGTTTGGATCAAGAGCCTTACCAAGTGGAAGGAGGTCGAACTCATCAGCGCCTGAACCATGCAGTAACAGCAGGGTTTTAGACCCTGCAACGTCATTTGCTGGGCGCCATACGTGCGGCCGAGTTAAGTCAGATGCTGAGATAGCCATTGCGAATTACTGCTTGATACCTAAACAGCCTTGGAGTCGAACTCAGCCAGGATCTCAGCAGCAATCGAGGTGCCACAGCGAGAAGCACCCGCTTCAATAAAATCGACCACCTGATCAAGAGTCCTGACACCACCTGATGCCTTGACCTTTAATCTGTCTCCTACACAGCTCTTCATCAGGGCAACGTGCTCTAGCGTCGCTCCCGCGGTAGCAAAGCCAGTAGAGGTCTTTACGTAGTCGGCACCGCCTGCCTCGGTGAGTTTGCAGGCTGTGGCAATTTGCTCATTGGTTAGCAAGGCGGTTTCAAAAATAACCTTGACGATGATTGATTCGCGCGACTCTCTGGCAGCCGAAACTACGGCCGCAATATCAGCCTCAACGAAATCTAGGTCACCTGAAATCAGCGCAGAAACATTCAGCACCATGTCGATTTCGGTAGCACCCAGAGATATTGCCTCCTGAGTCTCAAAAACCTTGGTGGCGGTTGTAGTTGATCCGTGTGGAAACCCAATCACGGTGCACACTGGCACTTCGGACTGCTTCAAAACCTCGTGAGCCACAGCAACATCCATCGGACGAATGCAGTAAGAAGCAACATCCTCATCGAGGGCAACTTTGGCACCAACGGTTACATCGGTGTAGCTTGCATTCGGCTTCAAAACCGAGTGGTCAAGCGTCTTGGCAATTTGGGTTCGGGTGAGTCCGCGGTAAGTCTTTGACATGCCTTCAGTTTACGCTTGACTCATGCGCATCAGGGTTCAAGTCAAACCGGGCTCAAAAAAGGGGCCACTGATTGAGAATTCCCCCGATGGAACTCTAGTGGTCTTTCTTCAACAGCGGGCCGTCGATGGCGCGGCTAACGAGGGGCTTATCGCCCTGTTGGCTAAACACTTCGGCGTTTCAAAGTCGAGAGTGTTCATAGAAGCTGGGCATGCATCACGCATTAAACGAGTCTCAATCGACAACTAGAAAAGGACAGCTATGAAGATTGCAATGGCAAACGATCACGCAGGGCGTGGACTAAAAAATGAAATCAAGGCATTGCTAGAGAGCTGGGGCCACGAGGTAGTCGATTTCGGCACCCACACCGATGACCCAGCTGATCTTCCAGACTTTGTCTATCCGGCAGCGATGGCGGTAGCTCGCGGAGAGGTAGACCGCGGCATTTTCGTCGACGGTGTTGGTTACGGCAGCGCCATGATCGCTAATAAGGTTTCTGGAGTTTATGCGGCAGTTTGCCAGGATTCATTCTGCGCTGAGTTGGCCCGGTCCCATTCTGACACCAACGTTTTGTGCCTCGGCGGAAAAATCATCGGTTCGGCTATTGCCCTCGAAATCGTTCGAGTCTGGATGGAGACCGAATGGCTTGGACGCGACGAACCGAAGTACGCCCGCAGAGTACAAAAAGTTGTGGACATCAATAATGCCCAGTTGGTAGCCGTAAAGTAGCTTGTTTCGGCTGACCCGGTTAAACGAAATTCCCACCAAATGTATGGTGGGAATTTTCGTTTGTGGACCCGACGGGATTTGAACCCGTGACCCCCTGCATGCCATGCAGGTGCGCTACCAGCTGCGCCACGGGCCCGATCGTTGCCGAGGCAACTTTGATAGTTTACAACAAGTTTTCAGCTGCCGGAACTATGTCCAACTTAACCACTGGCTGGTCGCTGTAAAGACGCTCTAGTGAATAGAACATGCGGTCTTCTTCATGCATGACGTGGCAAACAACATCGCCAAAGTCAAGAAGAATCCAACGCCCTAGTTCTTTACCTTCGCGGTGTAGCAACTTGAAGCCGTTCTCAAGCATGACTTCTTCGATGTTGTCAGAGATTGCCGATACCTGACGTTCGTTTCGGCCAGAAGCCAATACGTAGATGTCGGTGAGCGGCATTACCGCTGTGATGTCGAGAGCAATGATGTTTTCGGCCAATTTATCTGCGGCGGCATTGGCTGCTAGATTGGCGGTTTTGATTGCTTGAGCGGTTGCGGTCACGATGTCCTTAGATTACTTGAAGATACCAAGCATATACGCTCCGAGCACCAATCCGCCCATAGTGACCATAAGCACAGAGATTGTAGTAACCAGATAAACCTGATTTTGCCCCTTGGCCAGCTTGACCGGAACAACGTTAACCTTGGCTGAGCGACCCACTACCCCAGCGGCACTAAGTGGCTCAACGTTCGAGACCGAGCCGCTAATACTGTCAATAGCTAATGCTTCATCGGTGTAATTGGCGTCCTGAATCGCCTCGAACTCACCGGTGTTGGTGGTCAACTGCGGCAGTTCAATTGCTCCGGTGCGCAACCACTCACCTGTCTCACCAATCGCCCCAGATAGGTCATCGATGCTGGCAACCTTATCCAACACAATTGTTGCCGAAGCCGTATCGGTGGTCAGATTTGGTGAAACTTCAAAAAGTGGTGCGGATTCCTCTTGGTCAGCCTCAACTTCTTCTGAGTCAACCGTTTCTAGCTCAACTTCTTCGGACTCAACCGTCTCGAGATCAACGATGTCAGGAGCGTCGACCGCTGGTGAGGCAATGATCTCGACGGCCTGGGTTGGAGTCTTCTCAAAGCCGGGTAGCGGCTTGCCTAGGCGCGCCGCCTCGCTCAGCTGCTCGCGAGTAATGAACTGACCGTCGGTCACTTGTTCCCCTCATAAAGTTGGTGCTCAGTAATGTAATCAAGAACCGCATCCGGTAGCAGATACCTGGTTGGCTTACCCTGAAGGACTCTCTCTCGAATGTCGGTTGAAGAGATAGCCAAAGCAGAAATTTCAACTAAGGTCACTGCATCCTCTGCACCCCGAGGTACGGAAAGCTCATGACCTGGCCTCGAAACACCGATGAATTTTGCCAGCTTCAGGAGTCGTTCCGGATCCTTCCAGCTAAAGATATCAGCTAGAGCGTCTGCGCCGGTAATAAAGAAAAGCTCAGCATCTGGGTTTTCGGAGGCAATGTCTGCCACGGTGTCAACGGCATAAGTTGCTCCGCTGCGGTCAACGTCAACCCGACTAACTGAGAAATCGGGATTTCCCTCGATCGCCAAGCGGGTCATTTCGAAGCGGTGAGCAGCTTCAGAAACTGAGTTTTTTTGCCAGGGCTGCCCGGCC
>JACCDY010443923.1_pt1 | contig 19720 bp, 13 predicted proteins | sample 7446391 | NCBI WGS metagenome assembly JACCDY01 (sample SAMN15323451, study PRJNA562643) | freshwater metagenome | isolation source: river surface water | place: USA:Blue River Watershed | collected 2017-08-18
AAAGACATGGCTGAATTGAACGAGATGATCAAGCCTCCCCACATGGAATTGTTCTGGAAGTGGTTTGAGACAGTCATGTCCGGACTTGAGAGCATCCGTGTAAGCGGCGGTGAACCATTGATGCATGAAGAAGTGTTTCAGTTGTTCGCTATGATGACTAGAATCAATCCTAATATTGAGACTGTGATACACAGCAATCTATGCCAGAAACCAGTAGTAATGGATAGATTCTTTGAAAAGATTAAAGGATTGAATAATTTACGCATGAACATCAGCAATGAAAGTGCAGGTGAGACTGCCGAGTTCATACGAGAAGGTATGGTTTATAGTGAATGGTTAACGAACATCGAAAGACTAGGTAATAGCACAGTCAAAGAGTTCAGCATCAGTACCACAGTAAGCGCGATAGCATTACAGTCATTAGATCAGATGTATCTGGATATCATTGATATCAGAAAGCGAACTAAAGTAAAACCTTATATATCGATCAATATGGTAGATAAACCAGAGTTTCAAGGTTTTGCTTGTTTGACTAGAAGTGAGCGAGATTTCTATATTAACAAATATACAAAATTTTATGAAACTATCAAAGATGATCTATTACCTATAGAACATGAGCATTGTAATAGATTGATCAAGTTTTTGGATGAAGGATTCATAAGAGAGAATCAGGCAGAGATGCGTAGAGATAGTGACATCTTTTTTGAGCAGTATACTAAACGCAGAAATAAACCTGACAATCTAGCAAAATATATAGGACTTAAATGATGGATAAGTTGCATATAGGAGTATTCGGCGACAGTTATGCGGATAGAAATATATCTGCACCATTGTCAAAGTTTAAAACAGATGAAAGTTGGATGGCGCATATCGTGTCTAAAGGACATAAAGTATCATCATATGGTTTAAGCGGTAGTGCTAGTAATCATGCTTTTACTTGTTTTAAAGATCATCATCATAGATTTGACCATATTGTATTTTGTTGGTCATTTGTGCATAGGATACAGACTATGCCTCACCGATACGCTGTAGTTAGTGGATTTCCAGATGTTGAAACATTCTACAAAACATCTACATTTAAAAAATTCAATGCAGAAGAACAGTCTGAGATCGTACAGATATTATTAGGTTATAAATTTTTATGTGATTTTCAGTTCAATTTTTGGGTACAGCAAAAGATGTTTGATGATGTTAATCAAATATGTAAAGACAAGAATATAAAATTAGTAAATATATTACCTTTTATCGATAACGCCGGCAATGAATTAGATTTTTCCAATAGACATAGTGATTGCCTGTATAATTTGTTTAAAGTCACAGAAAAAGAAATGGATATGGGCGGATATGGAGATGTTCGTAGCACACATCTTACAGATGAAAATAATAGGATACTTGCTGATATCATATTGGATAGATTCGCTGAAGGTAAAAATGTGTTGATGGATCTATTTAAAGATGGGGATTTTATATATAGTAAAGATATAACCCAACGCTATGTTGATATGGGATATGATTTTCAGCGAGAAATTGGAATGATTAAAAGTTTATGATTAATAAAGTGGTCATCTTCGGAGATAGTTTTAATTATGGTCATGGATGTCCTGACCGTATATATCACTATGATCCTAGTACTCAATCGATGGTGGGACCTGTATTACCGGAAAATTCACCTAGCGAATATTGCTGGGGCTCATTACTACAAAAAAAATATCCTGAGTTGAAAGTTTTAAATTATGCTAACCCGGGTAGATCAAATCAACAGATTTTAAGAGATTTTTTAGTATACAGCGAAAATGACACAGATGAAAAAGAGTCACAATTAATATTTTTTCAACTAACTAATCCTGATAGAATAGAAATTGCCTCACATAACGAAAAACAAATTGCCAGTTATGTATTGTCGATGGCAGGTTCACATACAGATCATGCCGTAGGAGATGCAGTAAGACAATATATAAAATACATGTACCACGAGAATATAGGTCAACATCTAGGAATGATGACATTATTATCAGCCTACTCACTTGCGACCTTACAAAAATACAAATTTCGATGGTCATGTTGTAAAATAAATTATGTATTTGAAACTTATGATTTTGTAACGGGTCTCAAACCTTTAAAATATCATGAAATTGTTGATATCAGGAACTATGATTTTTCTGGCAAGTTAGATCGCAGTGAGTCAGCAGTGAAGCCTTATAAATCAATAGATAACCATATTAATCAATTAGGGCATGAACTATATTTTAATAGAGTTATAGATATTTCGGTGAGACATCATAAGTAATTAAATTGAGAGAAAACATGTACAACTTATCTAAAATTGGAAGACTACACATTGAATTGACTACTAGATGTAACGCTAGTTGTCCGGCCTGTAGCAGAAATTTCGGCGGTGGACCAGTAGTTCCTGATTTAGTATTGACCGAACTTTCTATTGACGATATCAAAACATTCTTTCCTCCCGGATTTGCTAAAAATATCTCTGCTATCAATTTCTGCGGTAACTTAGGAGATCCGGGCGTAGCACTGGACCTATTACCTATACTTGAATATTTTCAATCTAACAGTGAGAAGAATATAGCACAGCAGGTTAGAACTAATGGTGGTATGAGAAATGCCGCGTATTGGAAGCAAGTTGGCGAGTTTTTTGCAAGTGTTCCTAACAGAGATAATAGCGCATGGAAATCATTGAAAGAAAGTAACTATGATAGTTTCGCATTTCCTGCAGTAGTGTTTAGCGTTGATGGATTAGAAGATACTAATCACATATATCGCAGGGGAGTTAAATGGGATAGATTGTTCGCTAACATGGAAGCATATGCTAGTACAGGTGCATTCGGTATATGGGAGTTTTTAGTATTCGAACATAACCAGCATCAAGTAGAAGAGGCTAAAAAATTAGCAAACAAGTTAGGCTTTCATTTTGTCACTAAGAATCCAATGGGGTTTGGTGAATATCAAGGCAAGCCTATAGGCATGAATGTCTATGATAAAAATCAAAGATATGAATATAGCGTTTATCCTGTAAATTTCACAGGCGAGAGAACAAGCATACCGATAGGACATCATAGCCCTGGAATAACTGATGGATATGTTAATAAACATATTCCTGTACTAACAGAATTCAGCAAAGACCTCGCTCAGAAATCGTGCATAAAGTGTAAATCAGTTAATAGTTATACACAAGAATTATATGTTTCAGCTGGCGGCTATCTATTACCTTGCTGTTTCTTAGGTGGTGTGTTCGGCGCAAATAATACAACATATAGTCGCTGGCAATTCAATGAAATGATCAATAAAGTAGGATTAGATAAATTCGACTTACGCAAAAACAATGTGTTAGACATACTGAAGGGTCCATACTTCCAGAAATTCTTTTTAGATGGATGGGAAGGTAAACCAGTAGAAGACGGTAGGTTGTTATTCTGTGTAGAGACCTGCGGTGAGATATCCGCGATAGATAAACTATACAATAACAAGACGGTAGATGCAAGTCTATTAAAGGAGTGATAAAATGTTCAAATTCATCAAAAAATGGTTTAATAAAATCAAACTAGAGATACAATATAGAAAAAGACTGCGTGACATGAAAAAGCGCGACCCGTTTATATATTAATAAAAGTGATTAACTCCATCGACAACTTGTTACGGCTAAATGTATTAGATAGTGACGACATAAAAGAAGTCACAAATTATACAGTCCGTGCTACTAGGCCTGATTTGATTTTAAAAGATGGTAGCATTAGAAGACAAGTTTCTACATTCTCAGCCCTAGAAGAAGCACATCGATATCGATGGCAACATAAAGACTTTGATTATAAGATTTCTGAATTAGGCTTCAGGGATATTGATCTTATAAATCATATTAACTTGGCAGCTTTTGGGTGTAGTTATACTTTCGGTACTGGGTTACCGGAAGATACATTATGGCATAAACTCTTGGCTAAATCAAAAGGATATAGTACATACAATTTCGGTTTGCCGGGTGCGAGCATTAAAACTATATCTGATGTTTTCTGTATTGTGGCTAACAACATCAAGATAGACAAGGCAGTAGTATTGTTCCCTACATATATGAGAACTACGATAGCGGCAGAAAATATGTCAAATCAATCTGTTCGTTTAATCGGACTACTACCGCAATATAAACCTCCTGTACTAGAAAATTATAACATCAATCATGATATGTTTTATAAATATATTCCTGATGTTGAATTTATAAGAAAGATGAAAGAAGACATTTACATAATGGAACATATGGCTAAAAAGAATGATATACAATTGTACATATCTTCATGGGATCTTCCTACATATGAACTATTAAAGACTTTAAAAAAGAATCACATGGTATTACTAGAACAGTGGACTACTCCAGAAAACATACAGGATGACTTGGCTAGAGATATCATGCATCCGGGCATGGCTCACCATGCACATTGGGTCGATAAAATAGAACAGCAGGTATATCAATGAATTATATAGGTATAAGCGCGGGCTTTCACGATGCAGGTATTAGTGTCATAAGTGATAACGGAAATATACTCTTTGCTGGGCATAGCGAACGCTATAGTAAAAAGAAGCATGATCCTGATTTGTGTGAAGGCATAATCAAAGATGCATTATCATATGCAACATATAATTATGAATTGCATTATTATGAGAAGCCTTGGCTTAAAGCATTCAGACAATTTCGTGCGGGACAACCTATGATTTCTTTAAGCGCAAAGAAGATCATAGGTCCTGAACTATGCGATCTATTAGGTGACAAACCTATCACTACGCATTCGCATCATAAGAGCCATGCGGCGGCAGGGTTTCAGACTAGCCCATTTGATCATGCTACAGTAGTCATCATAGATGCTATAGGTGAGTTAGATTGCATCAGCATATGGGATGCATGTTATGACAAGAATGGTACTGCCCACTATACTAAATTATGGAGCAAAAAATATCCCAACAGCATAGGATTATTCTATAGTGCTATGACACAGCGTGTGGGATTAAAGCCCAATGAAGAAGAATATATCCTCATGGGTATGGCTGCATACGGTAAACCTAAACATGCTAATAGGATGGTAAGTCATTACCTAGAAAATCTATTCGACTTAGATTTCAGGCATAATCTACACATAGGTTTAGAACCGAACAATTTCCTTCAACAAGCAGAAGACATGGATATCGCGTCTAGCGCACAGTTAGTATGCGAGACCCTAATAGAAAAAGTCATGCACAAAGCCTTTCGTTTAGGTTCTAGCAAAAATCTAGTATACGGTGGTGGCGTAGCATTAAACTGTCTAGCAAATAGACTATTAGGTAAGTATTTTAATAACATATGGATAATGCCTAATCCGGGCGATGCAGGTAACAGCCTAGGTGCAGCCGCATTGGGTTATGGTAGAAAGATCAACTGGACTGATGCATTCTTAGGTCACGATATCAAAGGGCCATATCCAGTAGATAAGATCATCAAAGAACTAAAGAAAAATAAGATGGTAGGGGTTGCTAATGGAAGAGCAGAATTCGGGCCTCGCGCATTAGGCAATCGTAGTTTATTGGCTGACCCAAGAGGACCCGAGATAAAGGATAAAGTCAATGAGATTAAACGAAGACAGAAGTTCAGACCCTTTGCACCGATCATTTTGGAAGAGCATGTCGATAACTATTTTGACATGCCTGCTGGTTTCAGTAATAGTAGGTATATGCAAGTCATCGCTAGGTGTAGGCATCCTGACTTTTTTCCTGCTATCGTTCATCACGACAATACTAGTCGTGTACAGACAGTTGCAAAAGATGGATCTGGGATACGACAGTTACTAGAAGCATGGTATGAAAAGACAGGCTGTCCTATGTTATTGAATACATCATTGAACATTCGCGGCGAGCCTATGGTCAACGATAGAATGGATGCCGATCGCTTTGAAAAACTTTATAACCTTAAAGTCATTTCATAAGTAAATGCATGATACGAGATGTATTTTACTTCGGCAAAAAACCCAATGTTCACCCACTAGAGCGATATGCTAAAAACCTCGAAGAAGCGAGAGCATTAGCCACCACTGAACATTTTTGGATAGTCAACGAGTTTTGTGACTATGCAGGTTTTGATTGGGATTTTGATTTTGAATTCTTGCCGGACGATCAAGTATGGACAGGCGAGCATGATAATGTGTGGCCCAGTCAGCATAATAAAGATAGCGGTACTTGGTTGTGCGCTAAAAATACCGGTGGCAACACGATATACAGACAAGATGTACCTGAATTAGTAAGAACCGAAGATAGATCAGACAATTGGGTATTGAATTATGATGTTGAAGAGAGTCTGTTTGATTTCAGTTGGCATCCAGACCCTACAGATCCTCCCTATATCTATGCATGGGGCTGTAGATATTTCCCTGCTACGCATAAGCCTGCAATAGAATATCGTGTTCCCGGGGCGACCGACTACAAATACATGGAAAAATTTGTAGAGTTAAAGCCTAACAAAAACAATTATAAGATATTACAAGATATTGATGAGAATACTTTTGATTGGTCATGGATTCCCGATCCCACCAATCCACCTTATATCTATGTATGGGGCAATCAGCATTACTCTGCTGAAGAGATGCCTACTATAGAATTTCATGTAGATGGTGCCACTGATAGAAAGTATATCGATAATGCATGGCATGTTAAACTAAGTTCCAACACTAAGTTATTTGATGTATTTGAAAAATGCTCTGATATGGATTACACATGGCGTCCTGATCCGGGTGCGCCTCCTTACATATATGCATGGGGAAATCAGTGGAATAAACCTGAAGACAAGATCAGTGTACAGTTTGTAGTAGAAGGTGCGACAGAATACAAATACATGCCCGATAGAGTCACTAGACTTATTGACATGACTAACTGGTCTGTACCTGACAACATTGATACTAAAGATTTTGATTTCAGTTGGGAGCCTAACCCTAATGATCCTCCATATATCTATCAATTTAGTACACAATGGCAAAAGACAGGTGGTCCTAAGTATATTGTAGAGAATGCTACAGAAATCAAATTCATCAGTGAGCAACAAACTACTGCGTTGCCTACTACAAATAACTGGAAGATACCAGAAGGCATTAATATAAAAGATTTTGATTTTAGTTGGCATCCAGATGATACAGAAGAACCATACATCTATGTGTTTGGCAATCAATATTACAGTGCCGAGATCATGGCAACTGTTGAGTATCATGTGCCAGGCGCAAGCAAGATCAAATATGTACATGATATCATAGCGACTATCACTAACAGCCGTGAATATTGGGTCGTACCTGATAATATAGCAGTAGAAGATTTTGATTTCGACTGGATCCCTAATCCGCACGATCCTCCATACATATATGAGTTCAATACTCAATGGCAGAAGAATTGCGGTATTAGATATGAGATGCCTAACGCTACTGAAGTCAAGTATATGATTTCAGACAAAATAAAAGCATTACCCACTAGTAAAAACTGGCATGTCGTTTCTGATTATAAGATAAAGAGTTTTGACTACAGTTGGCATCCAGACAATACAGAAGAACCTTATATCTATGTGTTTGGTAATCAGCACCACGATGCTAGACAGATGCCTACTATAGAATATAGGGTAGAAGGCGCGACTAAAGAAAAGTATATAACAGACATCGTTGCTGAATTAGAACAAAACAAAACTAATTGGATAGTGCCTGATAATATCGATGATAGTGAATTCGATTATAGTTGGATACCTAATCCGCATGATCAACCTTACATTTATGAATTCAATACTCAGTGGCAAAAGAACGGTGGACCTAAGTATATAGTAGAAGGTGCTACTGAAACAAAATACATGCATAGTGATAAGGTCAAAGCCAGTCCTACTCAACAAAATTGGCAGTTGTCTGATATCAAAATAAAGAGTTTTGATTTTAGTTGGCACCCCGATAATACAGAAGAGCCATACATCTATGTGTTCGGTAATAATCAGTATCCTGCTGAGGTGATGCCTACTGTAAGATATGTGACTCCCGGCGCTACAGAAATCAAGTATATCAATGATGTTGTTGCTAGATTAGACATCAACATGACTAACTGGCAAATACCTGATAACATAGATACAAAGTCTTTTGATTTTAGTTGGGTTCCCGACCCGGGCAGTCCCCCTTACATCTATCAGTTCGGCACACAGTGGCAGAAGACGGGTGGTCCTAGATATGTTGTAGCAGGCGCGACTGAGACAAAGTATGTAGACAGCCAACGAGCAGCCAGAAAGCCAGATCATAGTAACTGGCAAGTGCCTATTGATGTTGATATTAGCAAGTTTGACTTTAGTTGGCATCCCGATGATACTGAATCAGCATATATCTATGAGTTCGGTACACAGCATCAAAAGACTGGTGGCCCTAGATATGTCGTAGAGAATGCTACCGAAACAAAATATGTAGACATACAAAAAGTCACTAAGTTACCTAATAAAGAAAACTGGTTCATACCTAATAACATAGATCAAGATAGTTTCGATTTTAGTTGGCATCCAGATAGTACAGAAGAACCATATGATTATGAGTTCGCTACTGTATGGAACGATGTAGGAGGACCTATATACAAAACTAAGAATGCTACACAAAAGAAATATATCAAAGAGATAGAAGCAAAGACATTACCTAACAATAAGAATTTCAAAGTAAAGATCAGATTAGAACCTGATAGTTTTGATTTCAGTTGGGTACCTCATCCAGAGGCGCCTCCTTATATCTATGTGTTCGGTAATCAGTGGAACCGTGCTGAGAAAGAACCTACTGTTGAATATCATGTAACAGGTGCAACTGAATACAAGTATGTGCATGATATCATAGGTAAGGTAGCGCAAGACAAGACAAGATTTGAGATACTATTACCTATAGTTGAAAATGAGTTCGACTTCAGTTGGAGACCAGACCCATATGATGATCCATTCATATATGTGTTTGGTAACAATCAGTATCCCGGTGAAGTCATGCCTACGGTTCGCTATGTTGTAGAGAACGCTACAGAGATCAAATATGTAGATGATATCAAAGCCAAGTTAGCAAATAACATGACTAACTGGGTAGAAAAGATACCAGTAGATAAGAACAAATTCGACTTTGGTTGGGTGCCTGATCCTAAAGCACCTCCTTATATCTATGTGTTCGGTAATCAATGGAATAAAGCAACAGTAGAACATACATTAGAATATGTCGTGCCGAATGCTACAGAATACAAATATGTAGAAGACATCATAGCACATGTGTTACCTGACAAGAAAAACTTTAAGATACTACATCCTATAATAGAAGAGAGTTTTGATTTTAGTTGGAGACCTAATCCTAAAGAAGATCCATATATCTATGCTTTCGGTAACACGCAGTATCCAGCAGAAAAGATGCCTACTGTTTTATATAGAGTCAGCGGTGGCACAGATTACAAGTATGATAACTCACTCAAAGCATCATTAGCGCAAAACTATGACAGATTCACAGAGATCATACCAGTAGACAGAACAAGTTTTGACTATAGTTGGGTACCTGATCCACACGATGATCCTTATATCTATGTGTTCGGCAATCAATGGAATAATGCTGAGATAGAGCCTACATTAGAATACCGTGTCAAGAATGCTACACAGCGCAAATATATGACGCAAGTAGCAAATGTATTACCTGATTATAGTAAGTGGCGTGAATTGATCAAAGTTAGGGGAAACTTTGATTATAGTTGGAGACCAGACCCCACTAGTCCTCCATATATCTATGTGTTCGGCAATCAGTGGAATAGTTCTGAAGTAGAACCAACATTAGAATATGTTGTAGAAGGTGCTACAGAAAGAAAATATATCAACGATATCATAGCAGAAGTCGCTAGCGATATGACTAACTGGATGATACCTAAAGATATCGACATTAAAGATTTCGACTTTAGTTGGAGACCTAACCCCGGTAGCCCACCTTACATCTATCAGTTCGGTACATTATTGAATGACGAAGATGGCCCTCTCTATGTTCCTAAAAAGAACAATGGAGAAGCTGTGAAGTTGTTGCGTGTTACTAAAAAGCACGATGACGAGTTCATAGAGATTCCTAAATATTACATACAGACTACATTAGAAGATTTGATCGATCAACATAGTGACGAATTGTTCTGGGCATTGAATAAGAACATCAATTACAGCAGTTTCAATTTCAGTTGGCGTCCTAATATCGAACAAGCACGATTCGTTCATGTGTTCGGTAGTCCTGAAGCAAAAGAAACACAGACATATTTCGTCAATAGCAAACTCTATAAGCAAGGATTCACGCAGTACAATTTCGTTACTGGCGACATAAAAGCAGAGAACGAATATCTTGCTGAGTTGTTCATACAACCTGATATGTTTATGATTGATCGTGGCAACATTGAATCTAAAGAAAGATTTGAGCGATTACAAGAACGATTCCCTAACATACAAAAGACTAGATATCTGAACAGTTGGGTAGATACGATATACCGTTGCTTGAATAGAAGCACCACTGAGCTAGCATGGATACTCAATAGCGAATTAGATTATAGTAATTTTGATTTCAAGTACTATCCTAATCCTTGGCAGATGAAGATGATTCATATATTCGGCACTCAGTGGAGTCATTGGGGAACCACATATCTATTGAACAAAGAAACTTTCCCAGAAGATACCAAGTATATCAAGATCGTAGAGCATCTTAGCAATCTAAACTTTGTCAAGAACCGCAGTGCTAAAGCGACTAACTGCTTGTACGATATCTATCTGATCGATCATGGCAACAGTGAGACAGACAAGATCAAAGAGCAATTGTTGTCTAAAGCCACAGGAAAGAATGTATTCACAGTGCCATATAGAAAGAGTTACCTCGATACATTCAAAGACATATTGACAAAGGTCAAACCGAATAAAGAGAATTATATCTGGGTATGCAGTTCAGTCTGTGACTATAAAAACTTTGATGTGACATATATCTGCGATCCATTCGCTAAAGAAAACTTGCATGTGTTCCCTAGCGATAAGCAGAAGTTTGGAGACACATTCTTAGTCGATGTCAACAAACTAAAGAGTTTGGTCGATGACATGAATCTCTTAGAAGACTTTGATAAGATCAATTATAATAATCATATGAGACCTAAGAGACTACCTGCCCCTGAGTTTGTGATAGACGAAGATACGAACATCAATGCAGTCAAGCAAGATTATGATTTCCCCTATGCTATATTCAAGACTAAGGACAATAGTGATATAGTCGTCAACTATGACGAGCCTGTGAGTTTATGGGCAGATCATACCAAGAATATTGAGATATTAAGTACAGGTGGCACGATTCTTGCCTTGCCAAAAGAAGCGAAACTATATGTGGATAATGAGTTATATGATTATCCTTATATAACGAAGTCTAAACGAGTAGCCAGATCAAAGCCATTAGACATCGTGTTTTTGAGTAACGGCGAGAAGTGCGCGGAAGAAAACTATCAACATCTAGTCAAGATCACTAAGAATCTACCCAACAAGGTAGTGAGGGTAGATGGTGTGAATGGTCGCGTGGCTGCATATCATGCCGCTGCCCAAGCAAGCAATACACCCTGGATGTTCACGGTGTTCGCTAAACTCAAGGTCAATGAACAGTTCGATTGGAACTGGCAACCTGACAGATTGCAGATACCTAAGCACTATATCTTTACAGCCAAGAATCCTGTGAATGGTCTTACTTATGGTCACCAGGCCATGATCGCATACAACAAGAATCTAACACTGAATAACAAGGGTATGGGTCTTGACTTCACACTAGATGATCCACATGAAAGCGTAGACATGTTATCAGGAGTCGCAAATTTCAATACAGATCCTTATGCCGCATGGCGCACAGCGTTCCGCGAAGTGATCAAGTTAAAGAGCGATTATAGTGACATCGCTATAGAACGATTAAATATATGGACTACAGTAGGCGAAGGCATGTATGCCGAAAATTGTATACAGGGAGCTAAGGATGCTGTAGAATACTACAACGAAGTCAGTGGCGATATCGAAGAATTGAAGAAATCTTACGAATGGTCCTGGCTACAAGATTATTATAGAAAGAAATATACATGAGGTAACTACACTAATGGCCGTTTTCCACAAGCATCTTATTGTTCGTGCTGAGATAAAAAATCCCCCTAAAGCGGAAGCAACAGTTAAAATCTGGATGGGTGAGTTGATTGAAAAGATAGGTATGAAGTTGATGATGGGGCCCTATGCGAAATATCTTGATGTTAAAGGTAATCGCGGATTGACATGCGTAGCGATCATAGAGACAAGTCATATCGCATTGCATGTATGGGACGAGGATGATCCTGCATTAATGCAACTAGATGTTTACACTTGTGGTAACCTAGATCCATATGATGTAGTTAATGCTATACAAGAGTTTGAGCCAACTAAGGTAGAGATGAAATATCTTGACCGCGAGAATGGATTAAGCGAACTACCACTGAAATGAAATGAAATATAATAACGCTGAGATCGTTCATTGGATGAGGCACAAAGATACTCATGCCATAATGCCTGCGCATGTGGATATCGATCTCACTAACATTTGCAATCAAAATTGCTTTTATTGTAATAGTGCTGATTTTAGAGCAGCCGAGCCTGTACAAAAGAAATATAATGACTACATAACCTTGTTAGACCAACTTGCAACTTGGCGTAGTTATAAACCTAATAGTTATGGAACATTACATAGCATAAGTTATCCGGGCGGCGGAGAACCAACTATATTGCCTGGTTATGAAAAAGTGATCGAACACACTATTGATTCGGGTTTCTTAGCAAGCATCACTACGAACGGTAGCAAATTAGAAGCGTTGATAGATAAAGTCAATGTCAACAAATTGCGACAACTAGCATGGGTAGGAATCGATATCGATGCCGGCAATGAAGAGACATATGAACTGATAAGGCAAAGTTTGACCAAAACCAGTCTGTTCAATCGTGTATTGACGAATGCTAAAAATTTAGTAGAGATCGGTGTGAAGGTAGACTTCAAAGTGTTGTTGACTGAACATAACTCAACTGTTAGTGAACTAGAAAGCATATTTGAGACTTCTAAAAAGATAGGGGTCAGGATGGTCTATTTTAGACCGGTGATTGTCAATGATCAATTGTTTGCGTTGACCGATGAATTATTAAACAACATTGAAGTTATAAGCAAAAAATATTCGGTCAACTATAAAGTGAACAAGACTAAGCATCTAGAACGAAACTACAAAAGATGTCATCAGATGTTTCAGTTTCCTGTCTTTTGTGCTGATGGCTTTGTTTATCTATGTTGTGAGAATAGAGGAAACCCTAACTTTAAATTGGGCCCATGGCACGGTGATGATTTTAGAAAATATTGGTTGAGTGACAGACATCATGAAATCTATAACAAGATCAATACTAAGTTATGCCAGCCATGCAGACCCAACTTGAACAATATAGAGATACAGAATATAATAGATGATCCTAGTTTGTTAGAAGGATTGTATGTGTAAAGTATAAATAACATTCAGCCGCACGACCTTCTGGAGTAGTGTTTGTCGCACAGCGATGGTGTTGTTGAAGGATCAAGGTACTCTGCAGGTACTAGAGATAAACCAGAAAAACAGCTTCGGTCAGTACTGTGGGAAGTACAGATCGACAAGACTAGGACAAGGTTCGAATCCAAGCCGAAGCGACTTATATTCATATACAATAGCAATCTCAAGTCTAAATAATATTATGTTCTGGAGAAAAACATGAAAACATTATTAGCAACTGTCTTGGGATTTATGTTAGCATTAGCATCTACTTCAACCTATGCACATGGAGGTCATGGAGCACATCATGGCCATTCACATAATCATCATAGACATCACTATTTACATGGGCATCGCCATCATGTTCCTGTTATAATTCACCGTCACAATGATAATTGGGTTGCACCACTAGTGGGCGGTGTTATTCTTGGTGCGGTTATTGCAGATGCTAACGCAAAAGACAAAGAAGATAAACAACAAAAGAGACAAGTTTGCACTGAATGGAAAGAAATTATTACTGAAGATGGAAAGATTTACAAGGAAAGAACTTGTAAAGAATTATGATCGTATGAAGTGAAGAGAAAAGTGTTCTGGACGCGGGTTCGATTCCCGCCCGGTCCACCATAAAGGGATTATATGAATGACGAAATAGTAAAATGGTTATTTGGTCTAGGTGTGATTTTATTAGTTTTTGCAATAGTCCTTTTATGATGGGCCGGACCTGGTTTCGACAGGGCAAAGAGTAGCGGAGCAGACGATCCGAGAGGCGACTGACGTAATCAGAGCAAAACAAGTAAACGCAAACGATAGCGTATATGCTCTAGCCGCTTGAGGCTAAGCCGGGGTTGACAACCTTGTAACCAATAGTCGGGAAAGGCCTTTCGGGGCCTTTCTTTTTAACTAAATACTTGCATGGACATTAAAGAACTTGAGAGTTTTAGATTAGCAGACGCAGTTAAGTTTCATGACAAACTCAATCCAGCATTATGGACTGAGAAGGGTGAACTTGACCCCGAAGTATATGAACGATTGATGGATATAGCCAAAGATTTCATGGCATATCTAGGTTTAAGTAGCCTCAAAGTAGAAGACATCACTATTTCTGGTAGCAATGCTGCCTATTCATATACTCCGCATAGCGATTTAGATTTACATATATTAGTAGATCACAGCAAGTTGCCGGATGATGAAGTGTACAAAGAACTGTTCAATGCTAAAAAGACCATATACAATGATACACATGATATCAAAGTACATGGTGTACCAGTAGAATTATATGTCCAAGATAGCAATCAGCCGCATCATAGTTTAGGCGAATATAGCGTATTGAAAAAAGACTGGATCAAGATGCCGGTCAAGCGCAGAGCGAACTTTGATCAATCTGCTACTAAAGCAAAATATGAGAAGTTAGGTGAGTTATTAGAACTAGCGATCAAGGCAAGAAGCCTCAAGCGTGTAGATAAAGTATTAGATATCATAAAACGATATCGCAAAGCAGGATTAGAAAAGACCGGCGAGTTTGGTCCCGAAAATCTAGCCTTCAAGGCATTGCGTAAGCAAGGATTGATTCAGAAATTATGGGACCTACGAAACGAATTGCGTAGCGAGAAATTAAGTTTGGAAGATTATGATCCAAACGGTCCTCCACCGGGACCAGAGTTTCCACCAACAATGCCCGCCGGCACAGTTAGAGTTGATGTTAGTGATGTCTATGATTGGTATAAGTTAGGACAGCATATCAGTAACATGAAGGGTCTAGGCAAGCATGATTTCGGCAAAGGACCTCCTAGTACGATATTATCTTTCGGTGACGAAGATTTAGAACACCAATATATTCAAGCATTGAAGAAGACCGGCCTTGACACTACTGATATCGATCCAGTTGATCCAAAGCAACCTAAAGGAATGCCCCGTCAGAAAGTTGATCCTACATACAATGTAGGTGAAGCAAGAAGTAATCCAGAACAAAATGTCAAAGAAGAGTCTGGCAAGAAAGAATTATTATCTATTGCTAAAACTATCAGTGATCCTGAAAACTGGGCTATCAGTATGACTAGTCAGCCTAAGTTAGGTGTCAATCCACAACCGGCTGTTAGCGAAGATACACCTAAGGGCATATATTTCTATCCATTAGATTATGCGTTGGGCGAGATCAAACGAAATAAACCTTTGCCGTGGGGTGATAACATGCCCTACATTCAGTTGTTTCAATATGACCGTTCAAATCAAATGACAGAACAGACTAAAGTTGATAGTGCTAAACTAAAACAAGCATTAAGTAAATATTGCACTCCTGAAATAATGCAACAAGCAGAAGAAGAAGGTGACTATGATGGTACACCATATTGGTATATCTATGATTGTTTGAGTAGGCTAAACAAAGGTGACGAGACTACTATCATCCGTTGGAATAAAGTATTGCGTGAATTAGGCTTTACTAGCGTATTTGATCCTGGCAATGGCTGGATCGCATACAATGAGCCAACACAAGGTGTTGTATTAGATCCAAGAATAATCAAACAGCATAAGACAATTGCTAATCGTAAAGAATCAAAAGTAGTTACACCTGCTCGTATTGCCCAGTGGCTATTTGACGAAATAGATATGGAATTGACCAGCAATAGAATATGGCAAAAGTATGATCCAGATGGTAGTAAAGTTAGACAGAAGTGCAAGGAATATGCCGCCGGCCCTGATTTCAAACCATTCATTGGTAAAAAATACAGTCAAGAATTGGAAAATAAAATAAAATCCTATAGAACATTCGGCGCAAGAGAATTATCAGATATTGCTATGGATTGGTATAAAGCACAACAGCAAGTTAATGAAGCATTTGACCAACCCTATAGACTTAAGTGGGAAAAGAGTGATTACGGTGATGTTGACGCATATGCTAAAATGGATGATGGTACTTATCTAAGCATCATGTTCAACAAAGGATTTAGTCAAGGAACAAAAGAAGAAGCATGGAATGTTGAATTTTACAGAAACAACAGTCAAGAAGTTACAGGTGAGGGTGACGCACAACGAGTGTTCGCCACTGTACTAAGTGCTTTAAAAACATTCATTAAAAAGTACAAACCTAACAGAGTAATCTTTTCAGCAAGCAAAGATAACTGGGCAAAACAACAACAGAATAGTGAAAGTCGTGCATCATTATATGATAGATTAGTTCAGCGTTATGCAAGAGTTTGGGGTTTCCGTGCTTTCCGTGCAGATACAGGAGACAAGGTCATATATGAATTGTCTAGAATAAAGAAAGATGTGGCGGAAGATTATAAAAAGGTAGAGGGCGGCTGGCATCACTATGGTTTAGGTTACGGTGGGAGAAGAGAAGGCATACAACCATTACCTAGATATAATCAATTCACTACCATGAATAGACATAAAGAAGGCACAGCGAGTGATATCTATCACTATATGCGTTTCTTATCTAGTAAAGATTTCATGCAGGATGTAGACATCACCGGCGAAGAAATAGCGAATGCTCTTGCTAAGTTAGGTGGAACAAATCCTAAAACTGAATTGCAGAACTTCAACAAAGAACATGATACCCAATTGAAATCATGGAACAGACTTTGGGATTTTGTTATCAAAAAGAATATGGATGACCATAGAAGTGAAATGCTTAGATTAGAAAGTGCTAGCGGTTATATTCCTAGCAATAAAGAAAAGAACGATCCAAGATTCAAGACGGCATTAACAGTGGATGTTAAGCCAGATAGTATTATGAAGAATGCGAAAGCATTTGGTAATAAGGTAAGCAGAGCAGGCATTCCGCCTCAAGCAAAAACTAACGGAAAATTTTAAGGAGATAAAGTGGCAGCAAAAAGAATTTTGATCATGGGATTGCCAGGATCGGGTAAGACTTATTTCGCAGAAAGATTGAAGAAATATTTAGAAGAGTATAGCACTATACAACACATGCCGTTAGAGGCAATGATGCATTATGAAACAGCACCTACATATTGGAATGCAAAAGTAGATTGGTTTAATGCTGACGATGTTCGCAAGAAATTCAACGATTGGGACTTCAGTAAAGAAGGACGAATCAGGCAAAGTATTCGCATGTTCGATTTCGCCGTGAGTTCAACAGGTGATTTCGTGATATGCGATTTCGTAGCACCATTGCCAGAGATGCGCAATAATTTCAAAGCAGACTGGGTGATATGGATAGATAGTATAGATCAGGGTAGGTTTGAAGATACTAACAAAGCGTTTGTACCGCCCACTGTCTATGACTTCCGCATCAATGAACAGAATGCAGATTTTTGGGTTCCCTATGTTGGTACAAGAATCTTGAACAATCAGCACAGACCCGTGTTTGATTGGCAGAAAGAAACTGTACAGATGTTAGGACGCTGGCAACCATGGCACAAGGGACATCGTGCCCTTTTTGAAAGAGCATTGGCTAAGACTGGTCAAGTATGTATCATGATCCGTGACTGCCAGGGTTGGAATGGTAGTAACCCATTTGCAATTGAACAGGTTACCGATCGTATACGCAGGGATCTTGACCCTCTCTATCAAGGCATGTATACTATACAAGTAGTACCCAATATTGTGAACATCACATATGGGCGTGATGTAGGTTACAAGATAGAGCAAGAGGTGTTCGATGATTCAATACACTCAATATCTGCGACTAAGATCAGACAGGAGATGGGACTCAAGTGATATGGATCGTAAGTTTGAGACTGCACTAGAAGCCAGAAACATAGTAGACGGCTTAGCAATTCAAGTTAAAAAACTTAATTACAATCCACAATACAAAGTCTTTTTAAAAAATCTAGAAAAAATGATCAATGACCTCAGTTCGGCTGAGGTCGTTGCCCGTCAGTCCAAGAAACCTAGCATAGTAGAAGTCCCCCGTGAAAGACTAGCACTGGCTATCGATTATTTCGAAAAATTAGTGCTAATTCAGACCCTTTCGCAGTAAAATCCTATATAAATCAACAACTTACATAGCCACTAGTGTTGCACAAAAACAACACTCAAAGGCTTGACTTTAGGTATGATTGGGTTCATAATACATACATATCGTTGATTCACGGAGTGTGAAATGGCTAAAGTAATCAGTATCAAAGTTTTCGCAGACCCAGGTCATGCTTGGGCTCGTTTCCCAAAAGCAAAACTAGCCAAACTTGGTATTGCTGATAAGATTTCTACTTACAGTTATCAAAATGGCTCTAATGCTTTCCTCGAGGAAGATTGTGACCTTTCTGTACTGATTACTACCCTCAAAGAAAAGGGTTATGAAATCAAATTCAACGAAAGCCACACAAATCGGCAAAGCAAAATTCGTAGTTATGACTACTACAAGGCTTGACATTCACTTTTATTTGATGTAAGATAGCATCATATCGTTTTTTATAGGAGACTCTCACATGGCTATTTCTGACAATTTGACCGTTACTTCGGTTCAGGCTCGCAAAGCAATTCTCAAAGCATTCAAGGCTAAGCGCCCGATGTTTCTCTGGGGTCCTCCCGGCATCGGTAAGAGTGAGGTCGTTCAAGACATCACTAATGAACTAGGTGGGTTCATGATCGATCTGCGCATGGCACAGATGGAGCCTACTGACTTGCGCGGTATCCCTTTCTATAGCAAAGACCTCGGTAAAATGGACTGGGCTCCCCCGGTCGATCTTCCCGATGCTGAACTTGCTAGCAAGTATCCCATCATCGTGTTGTTCCTCGATGAGATGAATAGTGCGGCTCCTGCTGTACAGGCTGCAGGTTATCAGTTGGTTCTCAATCGCCGCGTAGGCAAGTATGTATTGCCCGATAATGTTGTTATCGTTGCCGCAGGTAATCGTGAGAGTGACAAAGGTGTGACATATCGCATGCCGATGCCCCTCGCTAATCGTTTCTTGCATATCGAAATGCGAGCCGACTTTGCTTCATGGCAGACTTGGGCTGTGAATGCAGGCATTCACACTGATGTTGTAGGTTACTTGTCGTTCGCTAAGAATGACTTGTACGATTTCGACAACAAATCGTCTAGCCGCGCTTTCGCTACACCGCGTAGTTGGACATTCGTTAGCGAGATTCTTGAAGATGAAGAAGATACGGATACAGATACCTTGTTCAATCTGGTAGCCTCGGCTATCGGTGAAGGTCTTGCAGTCAAGTTTATGGCTCACCGCAAGGTGTCTAGCAAGATGCC
>JACCDY010638712.1_pt1 | contig 19703 bp, 17 predicted proteins | sample 7446391 | NCBI WGS metagenome assembly JACCDY01 (sample SAMN15323451, study PRJNA562643) | freshwater metagenome | isolation source: river surface water | place: USA:Blue River Watershed | collected 2017-08-18
CAAGGACGTGCTGCTGCTGGACGTGACCCCGCTGTCCCTGGGCATCGAGACCCTGGGCGGTGTCATGACCAAGATGATCACCAAGAACACCACCATCCCGACCAAGTTCGCACAGACCTTCTCGACCGCCGACGACAACCAGCCGGCCGTGACCATCAAGGTCTTCCAGGGCGAGCGCGAGATGGCCAGCGGCAACAAGCTGCTGGGCGAGTTCAACCTCGAAGGCATCCCGCCGGCACCGCGCGGCACCCCGCAGATCGAAGTGTCCTTTGACATCGATGCCAACGGCATCCTGCACGTGGGCGCCAAGGACAAGGGCACCGGCAAGGAAAACAAGATCACGATCAAGGCCAACTCCGGCCTGTCCGAGGCCGAGATCCAGCAGATGGTCAAGGACGCTGAGCTCAACGCCGCCGAGGACAAGAAAAAACTCGAGGTTGTACAGGCCCGCAACCAGGGCGATGCCCTGGTGCACTCGACCGAGAAGAGCCTGACCGAGTACGGCGACAAGCTGGACGCGGGCGAGAAAGAGAAGATCGAAGCCGCCATCAAGGACCTGGAAGAAGCCCTCAAAGGCGATGACAAGGCCGCGATCGAAGCCAAGACCGAAGCGCTGATGACCACCAGCCAGAAGCTGGGCGAGAAAATGTACGCGGACATGCAGGCCCAGCAAGCGGCCGGCGCCGCCGCTGGCGGTGCCCAGGCCGAGGCCAAGCCCGCCGACGACAATGTGGTCGACGCCGAGGTCAAGGAAGTCAAGAAGTGATGCGCCTCAGGTCGGCCTGCGGGCTGGACCTGAACACCCGCCGCGACGGCCGATTCCCTGCGGGAATCGCCGCGCGGCGTTCTTGTTGAAACGGTTGAACAACATGGCGAAACGCGATTTTTACGAAGTGCTGGGCGTGCCCAAGAACGCTTCGGACGAGGACATCAAGAAGGCTTATCGCAAGCTGGCGATGAAGTACCACCCTGACCGCAACCAGGGCGATGCCGCCAAGGAAGCCGAGGCCAAGTTCAAGGAGGTCAAGGAAGCCTACGAGATGCTCTCGGACAGCGGCAAGCGCGCGGCCTACGACCAGTATGGCCACGCGGGGGTCGACCCCAATATGCGCGGCCCGGGCGGCGGCGAGGGCTTTGGCGGGTTTGGCGAAGCTTTCGGCGACATCTTTGGCGACATCTTCGGCGGCGGTCGCCGTGGCGGAGGGGGGCGCCAGGTGTTCCGCGGCAACGACCTCAGCTATGCGATGGAGATCACGCTGGAAGAGGCGGCCCATGGCAAGGACGCGCAGTTGCGCATCCCCAGCTGGGAAGAGTGCGACACCTGCCACGGCAGCGGCGCCAAGCCCGGCACCAGCGCCAAGACCTGCTCGACCTGCCATGGTTCGGGCACGGTGCAGATGCGCCAGGGTTTTTTCAGCGTGCAGCAGACCTGTCCGCACTGCCGGGGCTCGGGCAAGATCATTCCCGATCCCTGTGGCACCTGCCACGGACAAAGCAAGGTCAAGAAGCAAAAAACGCTGGAAGTGAAGATCCCCGCCGGCATCGACGATGGCATGCGCATCCGCAGCACCGGCAACGGCGAACCCGGCACCAACGGCGGCCCGCCGGGGGACCTCTACATCGAGATCCGCATCAAGAAACACGAGATCTTCGAGCGCGACGGCGATGACCTGCACTGCGCGGTGCCCATCAGCTTCAGCAAGGCGGCGCTCGGCGGCGAGATCGAGGTGCCCACCCTGGGCGGCAAGGCGGCCATCGACATCCCCGAGGGCACCCAGACCGGCAAGCAGTTCCGCCTGCGCGGCAAGGGCATCAAGGGGGTGCGCGGCAGCTACCCGGGTGACCTGTACTGCCACATCACGGTGGAGACGCCCGTCAAGCTGACCGAGCACCAGAAAAAGTTGCTCAAGGAGTTTGACGAGTCGCTGCGCAAGGGCGGCCCCAAGCACCAGCCCGGCGAGGAAAGTTGGACCGACAAGCTCAAGGGCTTCTTCGGCGCCTGACCGCCTGACCGCCGGCCCGAAGGCGGGCGCTGGCCTGGGGCGGCAAACAGGGCCAGCGCACCGACGACCGGCCGCCCGGGCCCCAGCATGGGGGCATGAGCGCGACCATCACCTTTCTGGGCGGTGCCGATACCGTCACCGGTTCCAAGTTCCTGGTGGAACACCACCGACAGCGCCTGCTGGTCGATTGCGGCCTGTTCCAGGGGTACAAGCAGCTGCGCCTGCGCAACTGGGCCCCGCTGCCGGTGGTGCCCGCGCAGATCGACGCGGTCGTGCTCACCCATGCCCACCTCGACCACAGCGGCTACATTCCGCTGCTGGTCCGCGAGGGTTACCGCCGCCGCATCCATGCCACCCCGGGCACGCTGGACCTGTGCCAAATCCTCTTGCCCGACAGCGGCCACATCCAGGAGGAGGACGCGGCCTTTGCCAACCGGCATGGTTTTTCCAGGCATGTGCCTGCGCTGCCGCTCTACACCCGCCAGGACGCGCTCGCGAGTTTGTCCTCCTTCCATGCAGAACGGCCGGACCAGTGGTTCGAACCCATCCCCGGCTGGCGGGCCCGTTACCAGCGGGCCGGGCACATCCTGGGGGCGGCCAGCCTGCTGCTGCAGGTGGGGGGGCGCCGCATTCTGTTTTCGGGCGACCTTGGCCGCAGCGACGATCCGCTGATGAACCCGCCCGAGCCACCGCCCCAGGCCGACACGGTGGTGATGGAGTCGACCTATGGCAACCGGCAGCACCCGCCCGGCCCGCTGTTCGCCGAGCTGGGCCCCTTGCTGCAGAGGCTGGCCAAGCGGGGCGGCGTGGCCGTGGTGCCGGTGTTTGCGGTGGGCCGGGCCCAGGCGGTGCTGCACACCATCGCACAGCTCAAGGCGGCCGGCCAATTGCCGCGCAGCCTGCCGATCTTTCTGGACAGCCCGATGGCCATCCACAGCACCGCCCTGTTCGAAAAACACATGGGCGAGCACCGGCTGAGCCTGCCCGAAGTCCATGCCATGGACCGCGTGGCCACCATGCTGGAGACGCCCGAGCAGAGCAAGTCGCTGGCCAGCCGCCACGGACCGATGGTGATCCTGGCCGCCAGCGGCATGGCCACCGGCGGCCGGGTGCTGCACCATCTGGCCCGGTATGCGGGCGACCACCGCAACATGGTCATCCTGACGGGTTTCCAGGCCCCGGGCACGCGGGGTGCACGCCTGGCCGCTGGCGAGTCGGTCATCCGCATCCATGGCCAGGAGGTGTCGGTGCGGGCCGAGGTGGTGCAGATCGAGTCGGCCTCGGCCCACGCCGACGGCCACCAGCTGCTGGCCTGGCTGCACCGCATGCCCAGTGCCCCCGCCCAGGTGTATGTGGTGCACGGCGAGCGCGCCGCGTCCGACATGCTGCGCGAGCGCATCGAACACGAGATCAAGTGGCGTGCCGTCGTGCCAGAGCACGCCTCGGTCTGGCCGGCCTGACCCTGGCCGGCGCAGGATTTGCAAACCTTGACACCTGGGGCGCTGGCGCTGAGGGACAATCGCGCTTGTCATGAAAAGCACCGTCTCCGATACCCCCCGGCCTGCCCGACACCCCTTGACGCTCACCCTGCTGGCCAGCCTTTGGCTGGTGGCCTTGCCCAACATCCCCCTGTGGCGCCAGCTGGCCCATCTGCCCGAGGTGACGGGCCTGCGCGGGCTGCTCTTTGGGCTGGGGCTGGCGCTGGGGGTGGCTGGCCTGACCCACGCCCTCTTGTGCCTCTTCAACTGGCGCTGGCTGCTCAAGCCGGTGCTCTCCGTCTTCCTGCTCAGCGCCGCCAGCGGCACCTACTTCATGTGGAGCTATGGCATCGTCATCGATGCCAACATGATCGTCAATGTGTTGCAGACCGATCCCCGCGAGGCGGCCGATCTCTTCAACTGGCGTCTGCTTGTCAGCCTGGCCCTGCTGGGCGTTCTGCCCGTCTGGTGGCTGTGGCGCCAGCCGGTGCGTCCACTGGGGGTTGTGCGTCGTCTGGGCACCAACCTGCTGGCCCTGGCCGCTTCGGTGCTGGTGCTGGTCATCAGCCTGCTGCTGATCTACCAGGACTTCGCTTCGGTGATGCGCAACCACACCCAGCTGCGCTACCTGATCAACCCGCTCAACAGTTTCTATGCCATCGGCAGGGTCGTGGCCCAGCCGCTCGAGCGCGACCACAGCCGGGTCGAGCCCATCGGTCTGGATGCCCGCCTGGCCCTGCCTTCAGGCGCTGCACCGGCGACCCTGATCGTGGTGGTGGGCGAGACCGCGCGTGCCGGCAATTTCGGCTTGAACGGCTACGCGCGCGACACCACGCCGCGCTTGGCCCGCGAGGAGGTGGTGAGCCTGCGCAATGTCTGGTCGTGTGGCACCAGCACGGCCACTTCTTTGCCCTGCATGTTCTCTCATCTGGGCAAAGAGGCCTACGAAAAGCGCAGCAGCAACCACGAGTCCCTGCTCGATGTGCTGCACCGCGCCGGGCTGGCCGTGCTCTGGATCGACAACCAGTCGGGCTGCAAGGGGACCTGCAACCGGGTGCCCAACGTCAACACCGCGGCCCTGAAGGTCTCGCCCTACTGCGATGGCTCGGAGTGCCACGACGAAGTGATGCTGCACGGCCTCGACCGGCGGATCGCCGAGCTGCCGGCCGAGCGCCGCGCCCGGGGGGTGGTGGTCTTCCTGCACCAGATGGGCAGCCATGGCCCGGCCTACCACAAGCGCGTGCCGCAGGCCTTCAAGCGCTTCCAGCCCGAGTGCGCCAGCAACGCGCTGCAGCAGTGTGCGCGCGAGCAGGTGGTCAATGCCTACGACAACACGATTGTCTACACCGACCATTTCCTGGCCGAGACCATCGGCTGGCTCAAGCAGCACAAGGGGCCGACGGCCATGGTCTACCTGGCCGACCACGGCGAGTCACTGGGTGAAAACAACCTGTATTTGCATGGCTTGCCCTATGCGATTGCGCCCGATGTGCAAAAGCGGGTGCCCTGGATCACCTGGACATCGCCGGCTTTCGCCCAGCAGCGCGGCCTGCGCCCGTCTTGCCTGCAGGACAAGCTGAACGTCGCCCTCAGCCATGACCATTTTTTCCATTCGCTCATGGGCATCACGGGTGTGCGCTCGAGCGAATACCGGCCCGCGATGGACATCTACGGCAGCTGCATGGCTGCGCCAGAGAGGTCCTGACCGGGGTCTGGGCCCGCCCCCTTGGGGCATTGGGGGAATCAGAGCAAGCCGCGCCGCGCCAGGTCCCGCATCAGCGCCCCGGTGCCATAACGCCAGGCGGGTGCCTGGTCGCTGGTGGTCACCCGGTTGAACAGCTGACCGAGCCGGGCGGTCCGGATGCCCACCGTGTCGCCCACCACATGGGTGAAGCCCTGGCCGGGACCGTGGCGGTCCTGGGTGGGGGCGAACATGGTGCCCAGAAACAGCATCATGCCGTCGGGGTACTGGTGGTAGCGGCCCATGGCCTGCGCGGCCAGGTCCAGCGGGTCGCGGCTGATCTGGTCGAGGGCGCTGCGGCCTTGCATGACAAAGCCCTCCGGCCCGTCCACCCGCATGCTCAGCTCGCAGCGGCGCACGTCCTCGATGCCGAAATGGGCATCGAAGAGGCGGATGAAGGGGCCGATGGCGCAGCTGGCGTTGTTGTCCTTGGCCTTGCCCAGCAGCAGGGCGCTGCGGCCCTCGAAGTCGCGCAGATTCACATCGTTGCCCAGGGTGGCGCCCACCACCTCGCCGCGCGAGTTGGCAGCCAGCACGATCTCGGGCTCCGGGTTGTTCCATTGGCTGGCCGGATGCAGGCCCACCCAGGCGCCGTGGCCGACCGCACTCATGGGTTGGGCCTTGGTGAAGATTTCGGCGTCCGGGCCAATGCCCACTTCCAGGTACTGCGACCAGACCCCCTGGGCCAGCAGCACCTCCTTGAGCCGGGCCGCTTCGTCTGAACCGGGGCGCACCGCACGCAGGTTGTCTCCGATCACGCCCACTACCGCCTGCCGCACGCTCTCGGCCTTGCTGGCGTCGCCGCGGGCCTGCTCCTCGATCACCCGTTCGAGCATGCTGGCCACAAAAGTCACGCCGGCGGCCTTGATGGCCTGCAGATCGCACGGGGCCAGCAGCCAGGGCTGCGCCGGGTCGCGGCGCGACTCGTCGCTGTTGGCGATCACCGGCTCGGCCGGGCCCAGCCGGACCGCGGTCCCGCTGGCCAGATGCGCCCGCACGCGCGCCGCCGCGTCTGGCCCTTCCAGCAGGGCGCTGCAGGTGGGCGCCAGGGGGCTGAGGTCGAACAGGCCCTCGGGCCGGGCCGCCACCAGCACCGGGCCGGTGCCGGGCTGCCAGAGGCGACCGATCAGTACGGCCTGGTGGGCGTCCTCGGGCCAGCAATCGCTGATCGGGTGGGGCGTTGGCTCGGTCATGCGGTCTCCTTTGGGTCTGCCCTGCATGTTGCCAGAAACGGCCATCGCGGCTTGTCACCCTGGTGTGGGGCACAGCGCACCGACAGGCGCGCCCCGGGCGGCCAGCATGCCCCTTTGCGGACCCGCCACGGTCCGCCTTCTCAATGAAAGGACCGCGTTATGGGTGCATGGCGTCTTCAGACAGGGGTGTCGGGGCTGGGGCTGCTGGCCGGGCTGATTGGGCTGGCGGGCTGCGACACCATGACGGCCGAACAGCGCAGCGCGACCACCGGGGCCGTGATCGGCGCGGTGGCGGGCCAGGTGATCGGGGGCGACACGCGGGGCACGGCGATCGGCGCGGCCCTGGGCGGTTTGGGGGGCTACATCTGGTCGCGCCAGATGGAAGACAAGAAGCGCCAGATGGAGCGGGCCACGGCCGGCACCGGCACCGTGGTGGTGCAGACCGCCGACAACCAGCTCAGGCTGAGCATTCCGAGCGACATCTCCTTTGCCAGCGGGCAAGACGAGATCGCGCCGCGCTTGATGCCCATCCTGGACCAGTTCGCCCAGGGCCTGAACCAGCAGACCGCCATGGAGGTGCGCATCGTCGGCCACACCGACAGCACCGGCAGCGACGCCATCAACTTGCCTTTGTCGGTGCAGCGGGCGCAAAGCGCCCGCGACTACCTGGTCTCACGCGGGGTGGCGGCATCGCGCATCCGCATCGACGGGCGCGGCGCCCGCGAACCGATCGCCGACAACAGCACCGAGGCCGGCCGCGCGCGCAATCGCCGCATCGACATCTTTCTGGCCGAGCGGGCTCAGAGGTAGATTTTTTGGAGCAGGTCCAGCAGCGTTTTGCGCTGCGCAGGCGTCAGGCGTGCCGAGCGTTCGACCTCCAGTTCGGTGGCGGCCTGCTCGGCCTGCTGCATCAGGGCCCGGCCCTCGGGCGTGGGGTGCAGGCCCATGGCCCGGCCGTCGGTCGGATGGGGCAGGCGGTGGATGAAGCCACGCGCTTCGAGCGACTGGATCAGGCCCACCAGGTTGGGTGGCAAGAGGTTGAGGGCGGCACACAGCTGGCGTGAGGTCACCCCCGGGTTGTGGTGGATGACCGACATGACCGAGAAATCCACCGGCCGCAGGCCGAATTCGGCCATGCGTTCCAGAAAGCCTTCGATGATGGTCAGCGCCGCGCGGCGGGCGTTGTAACCCAGCAGGGACTGCAGGTAGCTGGTGTCCACCTGGTCCACCGCCGTCACGGCGGGCCACTGCCCCACGCCCGCCGCCTTGCGGCCACGGGGTGCGGGGCGTTTGAAGCTGGTTTGGGCAGAGACGCGGGGCATGGCGGGCGATTATGCCGGGGTGGCCGCGCACTGCTGCACGATGATGAAGGTGCGCATCTGGAATTCGGGCAGGACCCACTGCCGCAGCGCGCTGGCAGGCGCCTGCCAGCGGGTCGCGGCATGGGGCGTGCCGGCGTCGACGGCGGCTTCGATGCGCAGCCAGGCCCAATCCATCAGCACCAGTGCGCAAGCACGCAGGTAATCATCGGCCACCCGGAAGGGCAGCTGGGCGTCCTTGGGGGCGGCGTCCATGATCTGCTTGGTTACCGCGCGCAGCGTGCCGATGCGGGCCATGGCGGCGGTGCGGGTCGGCGCCCCGGCCGGGATGTCGGCCTGCACCGCGTCCAGCAGGGCATACAGGCCCTGACCGCCGTCGGCCAGCACCTTGCGCACCAGCAGGTCGATCGCCTGGATCTCGTTGGTGCCTTCGTAGATCATGGCCACGCGGGCATCGCGCACGATCTGCTCGATGCCCCATTCGCGCACATAGCCGTGACCGCCAAACACCTGCAGGCAGTCGCTGCCGCCGTGGAAGGCCTGGTGGGTGAACACCGACTTCATGATCGGGGTGACCAACGCGCACCAGCGCTGCGCGAAGGCCTGCGCCTCGGCGGTGCCGTGCTTGATCTGGTCCAGTTCGATCGCGGTCTTGTAGGCCAGCACACGGCCGGCGTCCACCCAGGCGCGCTGCGTATCCAGGATGCGGCGCACCGCCGGGTGTTCGGCGATCAGATCGGCTTCGCCGGCCGACTTGCCTTTGCCCGGCGCGCGCATCTGGCGGCGCTCTTGCGCGTAGGCATCGGCTTTTTGCCAGGCCGCATCGAGCAGGCCAATGCCCTGCAGGGCCACATGCAGGCGCGCCGCGTTCATCATGATGAACATCGCGGCCAAGCCTTTGCCAGGCTCGCCAACGATCTCGCTGACGGCCTCGTCAAAGCGCATCACGCAGGTGGGGCTGCCATGCAGGCCCATTTTTTCCTCGATGCGCTCGCAGTGCACGCGGCTGCGCGCGCCGTCGGGGTAGAACTTGGGCACCAGGAACAGCGACAGGCCTTTGGGGCCGGGCGGCGCATCGGGCAGGCGCGCGAGCACCAGGTGCACGATGTTGTCGGACAGGTCGTGCTCGCCACCCGAGATGAAGATCTTGGTGCCCGAGAGGGCGTAGCGGCCATCGGGCAGGGGCAGGGCCTTGGTGCGGCACAGGCCCAGGTCGGAGCCGGCATGCGGCTCGGTCAGGCACATGGTGGCCAGCCATTCGCCGGTGGCCACTTTGCCCAGGTATTGCGCCTTGAGGGCATCGCTGGCGTGGTGCTTGATGCACTCGTAGGCGCCGTGCAGCAGGCCTGGTGCCATGGTCCAGCCATGGTTGGCCGCGCTGAGCATTTCGTAGAGCATGGCCTCGAGCACGCTGGGCAGGCCCTGGCCGCCGTCTTCGGGGCTGGCCGACAGGGCGGGCCAGCCCGCTTGCCAGAAGGCCTGGTAGGCGTCCCTGAAGCCCGGTGGCATGGTGACGGCGCCGTCCTTCCACTGCGCGCCGATCTCGTCGCCGTCGCGGTTGAGCGGCGCCACCACCTCGCCGACGAATTTGCCGGCCTCCTCGAGCACCTGCTGCACCAGTTCAGGGTCGACCTCGCCGAAGGCGGGCAGGGCTTGCAACTGGGCGGGGGCGCCCAGGACTTGGGAGAGCACAAAGTGCATCTCGTCGGTGCGGGGGGTGTAGGCGTTCATCGGTATCCAGACGGGGCAGAAAGTCCGGGCATGCGGGGCAGGCCCGGAGAGTGAACAAGAGGGGAATCAGGCGTCAACACTGAACCTTGGAGGGCTTGACGGCAATCAGGGCTTTCGATGCTGGCGGGCTTTGTCGCCCGAGCCTTCGAGCCCGGCCAGCAAGGCCTGGCTGTTGCCGGGGATCACCATCTGGAATTTGCTGTCGACGGTGGTGTAGTCGTAGTAGCCCATGCGGGCGATGGGGCGGATCTTGAGCACATCCACCATGCCCTGGGCATCGATGACGGCGTCGTCGATGTGAATGGCGACGACCCGACCAAAGACCACATCCACCGTTCCCATCGGCGGCTTGCCCGGAAAACGCAGGGTGTTGAGGTACTCGCATTCGAAGTGGATGGGCGAGCCTTTGACACGCATGGGCTTGACGAGGCGACTGCCCAGTTTTTCCAGGCCGGCCCGCTCGAATTCGTCCACGCCATGCGGAACTTCCTCGGCGCTGATGTTGACCGCTTCGCGCAGGTCCCAGGTGGCCATGTTCCAGACAAATTGCCCGGTCTGCTCCGCGTTGCGGACCGAATCCTTGCGCTCGCCTTGGGTGGTCTGGTTGGCGCTGAACATGACGATCGGCGGATCGAAGGTCACGTTCTGGAACTGGCTGTAAGGCGCCAGATTGTCCCGCCCCTGGGCATCCACGGTCGAAATCCAGCCAATCGGGCGCGGGATGACACAGGATTTGAAAGGGTCGTGCGGCAGGCCGTGCGGCGTTTTTCCGGGCTCGTAGTACATGGTGCTCGCTCCGTGGCTCAGCTGCACAAGCCCTTGATGTCTTCGGGCACCGGGATGGCCTTGATGCGGTCAGGATCATCGGGGTGCTTGATGCAGAAGGCGCGCACTTCGGTGCCTTCGCACAGCACGGTCTCACCGCGCTTGACGATGTGTTTGTGCACGATCACCTTCTCGCGCCATTCCTCCACGCTGGTGTGCACCTGCAGCCGTTCACCATAGGTGGCCGGACGGATGAACTTGGTGTGGATCTCCAGCAGCGGGGTGCCGATGATGCCGCGCGTCTTGACCAGTTCGCGCCAGGGCGGCACGCCGCATTGCACGAAGAAATTCAGCGAGGAGGCGTCCATCCATTTGGAGAAGTTGGGAAAGAAGACGATGCCGGCGGGGTCGCAATCGCCAAACATCACTTCGACTTCGTAGACAACGGTTTTTGGCATGGGGTGCTTTCAGCGGGGGGCCATGCGCAGCGCGCCATCGAGCCGGATGGTCTCGCCGTTGAGGTGGTCGTTGCTGACGATGTGGCAAGCCAGTTCGGCAAATTCGCTGGGTTTGCCCAGGCGCGCGGGGAAGGGGATGCTCGCGGCCAGGGATTGCTGGACCGGCTCGGGCAGTTCCTTGAGCAGCGGCGTGGCAAACAGGCCGGGGGCGATGGTGCACACGCGGATGCCGTGTTGCGCCAGATCGCGTGCCATGGGCAGCGTCATGCCGGCCACACCGGCCTTGGACGCGCTGTAGGCCTGCTGCCCGACCTGGCCGTCAAAGGCCGCCACCGAAGCGGTGAAGACCATCACGCCGCGCGCGCCGTCTTCGAGCGGTTCGAGCTTGGCGCAAGCGGCGGCGAACAGGCGCGCGGCGTTGTAGGTGCCGATCAGGTTGACGTTGATGACGCGGGCGAAGTCTTCCAGCGGGGCGGCGTTGCCGTCCTTGCCGACCACGCGCTTGGCCGAACCGATGCCGGCGATCTGCATCAGGATGCGTGCGGGGCCGTGGGCCGCCGCCGCGGTTTCAATGGCCTGGGCCATGCTCTGGGGGTCGGACACATTGCAGGCGACGGCGATGCCGCCGATGTCCTTGGCCACGCGCTCGGCCTTGTCCATGTTCAGGTCAAGCACGGCGACCTTGGCGCCCAGGCGGGCGAGTTCGCGGGCGGTGGCTTCGCCCAGGCCGGAGCCGCCGCCAGTCACCAGTGCTGCTGTTCCTTGGATATTCATGTCGCTTCCTTTTCTTGTGGGAGCGGTCTCTGACCGCTCATAGGGGATTCACTGGCGGTCCGGGTTCTCGATCAGCAGGGCGATGCCCTGGCCGCCGCCCACGCAGGCGCTGGAGATGCCGTAGCGCAGGCCCGAGCGTTGCAGTTCGCGCGCCAGCGTGATGGTCAGGCGCACGCCGGTGGCCGCCAGCGGGTGGCCCAGGGCAATCGCGCCGCCATTCACATTCAGTTTGGCCAGGTCCAGGCCGAGTTCACGGCCGACAGCGAGCGTCTGCGCGCCCTGGGCTTCATTGATTTCGAAGCGGCCGATCTGGTCCAGGGTCAGGCCAGTGCGCTCGAGCAGCAGGCGGATGGCCGGGGCCGGCCCGATGCCCATGATCTCGGGCGGCACGCCCACGGCGGCCGCGGCCACCACACGGGCCAGCGGCTTTTTGCCTTGGGCTTTGGCATAGACGCCGGACGTCACCACACAGGCTGCTGCGGCATCGACCAGGGCCGAGCTGTTGCCACCGGTTTGCACGCCGCCCTCGTAGACGGGCTTGAGCTTGGCCAGCACCTCCACCGGCGAGAGGCGCGGGTGGGTGTCGCTGGCCACTTCGGTGAGCTTGCCCTGCAGCTTGATGCCCCGGGCCTTGTGGCCTTCGAGTTCAAATTTTTCCGTGACCACCGGCACGATCTCGCCGGCATGGAAACCGCTTTGCTGCGCAGCCACCGCCTTGGCGAAGGAGTCGGAGGCGAATTGGTCCACCTCTTCGCGAGAGATGCCGTACTTCTTGGCCAGGTTCTCGGCGGTCTGGATCATGTTGATGCCAGCGGCCGGGTCCTTGAGGGCTTCCCACATGTAGTCTTTGAAGCCCACCGGCGCGCCCAGCTTGAAGCCGCTGCGGTGGTCAAAGGCGGCAATCGGGTTGCGCGTCATGCTCTCGGTGCCCACCACCAGGGCGGCCTCGCACACGCCAGCCTCGATCTGCTCGCCCGCTTGGCGAAAGAGCTCAAAGCCGGTGCCGCAAATGCGTTGGGCCATGATGGCGGGCACGTCCTGTGGCACACCCGCATACAGGCCAATGTGGCGCGGCAGGAAAAATTGGTCAAAGTCGCCGGGCGCCATGTTGCCGGTGATCACCGAGCCGATCTCTTGGGGGGCGATGCCGGCGCGCTGGAGGGCTTCGCGGGCGGCCTTGATGCCCAGGTCGGTGGGCGAGATGTGGCCCAGCGCGCCGCAGTAATCGACCATGGGGGTGCGCACGCCTTCGTGCATCCACACATCGGCGAAGGCGTTGAAAAAACCTTTGGTAGCCATCGCGTGCGTCTTTCAGGTGCCGGGTTTGAGGATGTGGTGCAGCCGGTCTTCATGCAGGGCCGCGACGGTGTCGGCGCGGTGGGTGAGGACCGAGCGCTGGTTGATCGAGCCCTTGTCGGTGATCTCGCCCTTGTCGATCGTCGGCGGTTCGGACAAGAGGCACAGGCGGGCGATGCGGTTGGCGCTGCCGGTGCTGCTGGCGGCCAGCGCGTTGACCACCTTCTGGAAATGCGCCAGGACCGGCGCACTGGCCAGCACATCCGCCAGCGCTGCGCTTTCTGGCAGACCGGCGAGTTCGCGCACCCTGGGGCTGGGGAAGACCATGGCACCGACTTCCTTGAGGTTGATGCCGGTCAGCACCACATCCTGGATGTAAGGGGCGCCGGCGGCGATGATCTTGGCGCGCAGCGGGCCGACGCTCACAAAAGTGCCGGTGGCCAGCTTGAAGTCTTCGGCGATGCGTCCGTCGAATTTCAGGCCCAGGTGCACATCGGTCTCGTCGATCCACTTGACGGCGTCACCGGTCTTGAAGAAGCCTTCCTCGTCGAACGACTCGGCTGTTTCTTTCGGCGCGCGCCAGTAGCCGGGGGTGATGTTGGGGCCACGGTAACGCACCTCGGTCTTGCCGTCCATGTCCACCAGCTTGAGTTCCAGGCCCGGGGTGGGCACGCCCAGGTCACCGGCGCGCACATGGGGGTTGGTCACGAAGATGCCAAAGGGGCCGGACTCGGTCATGCCCAGGCCGGTGCCCATCACGATGCGTTCGCCGATCTCGCGCTCCTGGCTTTCGTAGAGGCTGTCCCAGATCGGCTGGGCCAGCGCGGCGCCTGCATAGAAGAACATCTGCACCCGCGACAGCAGCGTCTTGCGCAGCAGGTCGTCGGTCTTCATGGCGTTGGCAATCGCCTCGAAACCGGTGGGCACATTGAAGTACACCGTGGGGGCGATCTCGCGCAGGTTGCGCAGGGTCTCGTGCATCAGCGCGGGCGTGGGTTTGCCGTCGTCGATGTAGAGCGTGCCGCCATGGAAGACCACCATGCCGAAGTTGTGGTTGCCACCGAAGGTGTGGTTCCAGGGCAGCCAGTCGACCAGCACCAGTTCCTGCTCGGCCAGCACCGGCATCGACTGCGCCATCTGCTGCTGGTTGGCGCACCACATGCGGTTGGTGTTGATGACGGCCTTGGGCAGCTTGGTCGAACCGCTGGTGAAGAGAAATTTGACGACGGTGTCGGGTCCGGTGGCGGCCATGGCCTGGTCCACCGCGGCGCTCGCCGGGGTCGCGGCCAGTTCGGCAAAGGGGGTGGTCTGGCGGCCTTCCATGCCGCCTTCGGCCATGACGATGTCGATGTCATCGCCCACGGTGGCGGCCATGGCCTTGGCATAGCGTGCGTCCTGCGCGAACACGAGGCCCGGCGTGACGGTGCGCAGCACATGCTTGAGTTTGTCGTAGTCGACGCTGACCAGCGAGTAGGGCGGCGACACCGGCGTGTAAGGCACGCCGGCGATCAGGCAGCCGAGCGCGAGCAGGGCGTGTTCCAGGCTGTTTTCACTGAGGATGGCGACCGGCCGTTCGGCATTCAGGCCGCGGTCGATCAGGCCCTGGGCGATGCTGCGTGCGCTGGCCCAGGCCTGGGCGTAGCTCACGTGCGTCCAGTCGCCGAGCGTGCCGTCGGCATGTCGGCTGCGGCGCGCCATGAAGGTGTGTCCGGGCTTGGCCTGTGCCCAATGCTGCAGGCGGTCGGTCAGGCGCGCCGGAAAAGGCTGCAGCGCCTGCTCGGCGCTCAGGTAATGGGTGCCGGGCGCGCCATCGCGCAGGTTCACGCGGGTGACGCCGAATTTGAGGGGGCGGAATCGGGGGGCGCTCATGGGGGGTCTCCTGCGGCCTGGGTTCAGTCGGCCTTTTGCACCTTGGGGGCCTTGCCTTCCAGGAAGGCACGCACGCGGGCTTTGGCCTCCGGGGCCGACTGGGCAATCGAGGCCATCAGGGCTTCGGTCAGCAAGCCGTGGTCGGCCGGCTGCTCGGCGATGCGGGGCAGGGCGTGCGTGAGGGCGTAGTTGGTCAGCGGCGCGTTGCTGGCGATGCGGGTGGCCAGTTCCAGGGCCTTGTCCAGGGCCTGGCCCTTGGGCACCAGGTACTGCGCAAAGCCCACGCGCTCACCTTCTGTGGCGTTGTAGACCCGCCCAGTCAGCATCATGTCCGTCATGCGGGCCACGCCAATCAGCTTGGGCACGCGCACCGAGCCGCCGCCGCCCACAAAGATGCCGCGCGTGCCTTCGGGCAGGGCGTAGAAGGTGCTTTCGTCGGCCACCCGGATGTGCGAAGCCGAGGCCAGTTCCAGGCCGCCCCCCACCACCGCGCCGTGCAGCGCCGCGACCACGGGCACGCGGCCGAACTGCACCGCGTCCAGCGCCACATGCCAGCTGCGCGAGTGGTGCACGCCTTCGCCGGCGTCGCGTTCCTTGAGTTCGGATAGGTCCAGGCCCGCGCAAAAATGCTCGCCTTCGCCATCGATGACGGCGGCCTTGGCCTGCTCGGGCAGGTTCTGGAAGGTGTCGCGGATGGCCTCGATCAGTGCGTCACTGAGGGCATTGCGCTTGGCCGGACGGCGCAGGGTGACCACGGCCACGGCACCGCGCATGTCGAGGGTGACACCGTTTTGTGCTGCGCGTTCGAGGAGGGGGTGGTTCATGAAGGGGGTCCTTTGCCGGTGCTTGACCTGGCGGGTGATAAGGTTATGATCAATAACCATATTGTGGGCCCCGGACCCGGGGGTCTGCATAGGGATTTCCCTAGGATGGCGGGAAAACGCTTGCACATTTGAACCGGAACGGAGACACCCTCAGCCATGAAACACGAAGACCTGATCGCCATCGACATCCACACCCACGCCGAAGTGAGCTGCTGGAACCCCTTTGACAATTACGGCGAGGAGTACGACCGCGCGGCCGACAAGTATTTCGGCTCCAGCCGCCGTCCGACGATTGCCGAGACCATCGCGTACTACCGCGAGCGCAAGATCGGGCTGGTGATGTTCACGGTGGACAGCGAGTCGCAGCTGGGCCGTCGCCGCATTCCCAACGAAGAGATTGCCCAGGCCGCGCGCGAGAACAGCGACATGATGATCGCGTTTGCCAGCGTGGACCCGCACAAGGGCAAGATGGGCGCGCGCGAGGCCGAACGGCTGATCCTGGAAGAGGGCATCAAGGGCTTCAAGTTCCACCCCACGGTGCAGGGCTACCACCCCTATGACAAGATGGCCTGGCCGATCTACGAGGTGATCAACCACCACAAGCTGCCGGCCATCTTCCACACCGGCCACAGCGGCATTGGCTCGGGTATGCGCTGTGGCGGCGGCCTGCGCCTGGCCTACAGCAACCCGATGCACCTGGACGACGTGGCCATCGACTGGCCCGACATGCAGATCGTCATGGCGCACCCGAGCTTTCCCTGGCAAGACGAGGCGCTGTCGGTGGCCACCCACAAACCCAATGTCTGGCTGGACCTGTCGGGCTGGAGTCCCAAGTACTTTCCGAAACAGCTGGTGCAGTACGCCAACACCCTGCTCAAGGACCGCGTGCTGTTTGGCAGCGACTACCCGCTGATCACCCCCGAGCGCTGGATGAAGGACTTCGAGGTCGCGGGCTTCAAGCCCGAGGTGATGCCGGGCATCCTCAAGGGCAACGCGGTGCGGCTGCTGGGCCTGGGCTGAGCCGCTGAGGGCGACCTGCAGGGGGCGCGCTTGCGGTATTGAATTCAGGCATAACAGAAAGAAGGCCCTCTCAGGGTTTTTGCCAGTCCGGTCGCTGTGCGCTGCCCAGACACTGGGGGCAACCACACCCTGTGGTGAACGACTTTCTCGAGGAGACCGCCATGTTTTTGATCAATCGCCGGGCCAGCCTGACGGGCCTGATGGGCCTTGCCCTGGCCGGCCTGGGCACGTCTGCGGTGGCGCAGACCGTGACCCTGCGCTTTCACCAGATGCTGCCGGCGCATGCCGCCATTCCGGCCAAGGCCATCGCACCCTGGATCCGCAAGGTGGAGGCCGAATCGGGCGGGCGCCTGAAGATCCAGCAATTCAATGCGATGCAGCTCGGCGGGGCCCCGCCGCAGCTGTTTGACCAGGCGAAAAACGGCGTGGTCGACCTGACCTGGACGGTGCTGGGCTACACGCCCGGGCGTTTCCCGCGCACCGAAGTGTTCGAGCTGCCCTTCATGACCGGCGCGGCCGAGTCGTCCTCCAAGGCCCTCTGGGAGTACGTGCAGATGCATGCCCAGGACGAGTTCAAGGACGTCAAGCTGATTGCCGTGCACACGCATGGCCCTGGCCTGTTCCACACCAAGACCGCGGTCACCGGGCTCGAGAGCCTGCAGGGCATGAAGGTGCGCGGTGGTTCGCGCATCATCAGCAACATGCTCACCAAGCTGGGGGCCACGCCCGTGGGCATGCCGGTGCCCGCCGTCACCGAATCGCTCTCCAAGGGCGTGATCCAGGGCACCACCATCCCCTGGGAGGTGGTGCCTTCGCTGAAGGTGCACGAACTGGTTCGCAACCACACCACCTTTGCCGGCAAGACCGGTCTGTACACCCAGACCTTCGCCGTTTCCATGAACAAGGCCAGTTACGAAAAACTGCCGGCCGATCTGCAAAAGATCATCGACAACAACTCCGGTCTGTTGGCCTCGGCTTTCTTTGGCAAGGCCATGGACGAGGGCGATGTGGAAGGGCGCGCGGCGGCCGAGAAGGCCGGCAACACCATCGTGGCCCTGGATGCGGCCGAGACCCAGCGCTGGCGCCGCACCGCCTCGACCGTGGCGGACGACTGGCTCAAGGAAGTCAAGTCCAAGGGCATCGATGGCGACCGCTTGCTCAGCGATGCCAAGGCCTTGATCGCCAAGCACAGCAAGTGATGCAGGCGGCCGGGGAGGGCAGGCCCCGGCGCCATGCGCTGGCCGCAACGGGACTCAGTTCGGGCCGAGCGGCGGCCAGTGCAGCAGCTCGGCCAGCCGGGTGACCACCCAGCCGGCCTCGGCCGGGCTGACCACCTCCGGGGTGCATTGCAGCCCTTGCAGGCAGGTGGCCAGTGCCGCTTCTTCGGTGATGCCCAACTGGAACTGTTGCGCTGCCGTCTGCTCGGTCAGCATCTGGGCCAGGTCCTCGCACAGCTCGTAGCGGGCGGCGAGGTCTCGCCAGGGCAGGGTCGGTTTGATTTGGCCAGGCGGCACATACAGCGCCATGAAGCTGGGGGGGATGTCGATCTGGTGGCTGTCGTCCATGGCCCGATTGTGAAGGTTTTGTCGCGGCGGCCGATGCCGTTAGGATGCACGCCATGAGCCCACCGACCTTGCACCACCTGGCCGCAGCGCCTGGCCCCGAATTTTCTTTCGCGCCCAGCCAGCGCTACCCCGATCCGCGCGTCGAGGTGCTGGACCCTTCGTTTGCCCCGTACCGCATCTTCAGCAGCACGGTGGAACTGCTGGGCAGCGGCATGCGCTGGGCCGAAGGCCCGGTCTGGTTCGGCGATGGCCGCTACCTGCTGGTCAGTGACATCCCGGGCAACCGCATCATGCGTTACGACGAGGCCACAGGTGCCTGGGGTGTGTTTCGCTCTCCCTCCAGTTTTGCCAATGGCCTCGCCCGAGACACGCAGGGCCGCCTGCTGGCCTGCGAGCATGGGGGCCGCCGCATCACCCGCACCGAATACGATGGCCGCATCACGGTGCTGGCCGAACGTTTCGAGGGCCAGCGCCTGAATTCGCCCAACGACATCGTCTGCCAACGCAACGGCGCCATCTGGTTCACCGACCCCCCGTTTGGCATCGCTGGCCACTGGGAGGGCGAGAAGGCGCCAGCCGAATTGCCGCATGCGGTCTACCGCATCGACCCGGCCACCGGCGAACTGCAACAGGTGCTCAGCGACTTGGCCGGACCCAATGGGCTGGCCTTCTCGCCCGATGAGCGCCTGCTCTACATCGTCGAGAGCCGGGCCCAGCCGCACCGCAAGGTGTGGGCCTACGACGTGGATGCGGCCGGCGCGCTGTCTGGCCAGCGTCTGGTGATCGATGCACAGGGCCCGGGTGCGCTCGATGGCATCGCGGTGGACGAAGACGGCAACCTGTGGTGCGGCTGGGGCAGCAATGGCAGCGCGGACGCCTCGGCCGAAGCGCTCGATGGTGTGCGGGTGTTCAATCCGCAAGGTGTGGCGATCGGCCACATCCATTTGCCCGAGCGCTGCGCCAACCTGTGCTTTGGCGGCGCCGGCCGCAACCGCCTGTTCATGGCGGCCAGCCATTCGCTGTACGCGCTGTACGTCGGCACACGCGGCGCCTGCTGATCTGGGGTCAGCGGGCCGGCGCTCTCAGAGCGCTTGGTCACGCGCCTTGCGCAGGCGGTCTCGGCTGTTGGAGAGGTGGCTGCGCATGGCCGCGCGCGCTTTCTCGCTGTCGTGCTTGCGGATGGCCTGGAAGATCTTCTCGTGTTCGGCGTGCACCCGCGCCAGATAGGCCTGCCGGCCTTCGGGCGCCTGGTCAGCGGTATTGATCCGGGTGCGCGGGATGATGTGCGTGCCCAGGTAAGTCATCAGGTCGGCGAAGTGGCGGTTGCCTGTGGCCTTGGCCACTTCCATGTGGAACTGGAAGTCGCTGGGTACCGCATCCGATTGGTTGAGCATCGCGATCGAAAAACTGTGCAGGGCGGCGGCCATGGCGGTCAGCTGCTCGGGGGTGGCGCGCTGCGCGGCCAGACCCGCCGCCTCGGTCTCCAGGCTGATGCGCAACTCCAGCACCGCGATCACATCGTCCACCGTGCTCATGTCCTGCTCGGCAATGCGGAAGTTGTGGGTGGTCGGTGCGTCCAGCGCGAAGGTGCCGATGCCGTGGCGTGTTTCAACCAGGCCAGACGCTTGCAGTCTTGAAATCGCCTCCCGCACCACGGTCCGGCTGAC
>JACCDY011150700.1_pt1 | contig 19703 bp, 20 predicted proteins | sample 7446391 | NCBI WGS metagenome assembly JACCDY01 (sample SAMN15323451, study PRJNA562643) | freshwater metagenome | isolation source: river surface water | place: USA:Blue River Watershed | collected 2017-08-18
AATAGTTCCCGTTCCTGTAATAGGTCCACCTGTTAATCCATCACCAGTTGCTACCGAGGTAACCGTTCCGGCACCACCTGCAAGATTTGTTGATGCAGCATTACCAAGCGCGGTAATATCCCAGTATCCTCCACGCGCACTACCACCTTGTTCAAATATTCGTAGTTTGTTTTGGTACACATCGATAGTTACACCAGTACCGGCTATTGTACTATTAGTTTGTGGTTTTGCTAATAGAATTTCACCACCTTCATCTCCGGTAGAGTTATTGGATATGAGATATTGACCTGCGGCAATATTACCCGATGCGCTGACCGATTGATTTAATGTATTAACCGATGCCGCGGTTGTTGCGAATGATGATGAAATTGCTTGACTACTACTTTGTGCCCAACTTGCGGTACCAAAGAGTGAACCGGTCAATGAACCTGTAAATGATCCAGTAAATGGGAGTGATGTACTATTAAATTGTAATGAACTTGAAACTAATCCTTCAGGTTTATTAGTTACACTATTCCACGATACGGTTTGACCTTCTGAAGCAGGTGCCCACGATGCAGACACTGCTTGAAATGCTTGTTGTGCAAAGCTGGAAGTTAATGCATATGATGCAGAGGTATTTGTAAGTGCGTTAAATTGAGTTGAACTACTAATAACACCAGATAATTTATTTTGAATACTATTATAATCAATTTGCGAAGATGCGGTAACCCATCCTGGGTATTGTGCTGATGAGGAAACTGTACCACCAGGAAGAAGTGGTTGAACTTGATTAGATGAAGATACGACACCACTTAATTTATTTTGAATACTATTATAATCAATTTGTGAAGATGCTGTAACCCAACCAGGATATTGCGCCGATGATGATACGGTCCCACCAGGAAGTAATGTCTTGACTTGCGTTGAACTTGATACAACACCACTTAATTTATTTTGTATTGAATTATAGTCAATTTGTGCGGACGAAGAAACAACACCGTTTGTTGAGAGAATTGAACCAGTAAACGATGATGCCGATATTGCACCAACTACCAGTAATGAACCTGTAATATCCAATCCATTATTAAACTGAATATTACCAGAAATATATGATGCTGTTATTGCGGTTGTTGCAAATGATGCCGAAGTACCCGATAATGCATTAAATTGCGTTGACGAAGAAATTACACCACTCAACTTGTTTTGGATATTATTATAATCAATTTGAGTAGATGATGTTACCCATCCTGGATATTGTGCTGAGCTACTGACTGTTCCGTTGGGGAGGAGTGGTGCTACCTGGGTGGATGATGAAACAACACCGCTTAATTTGTTTTGTATAGAATTATAATCGATTTGCGTGGAACTTGATACTAATGTTGGTTTATTATCGACATTAGCAAAAGTTACATACGATGCACTATCTGCGGCGCCCAATAATCTACCTGTTAATGTATTTGCATATAAATCTTTAACTCGTGCATTACCAAGAACACCCAAACCACCACTAATGACTAATGCACCAGATCCGCTAGAAACTGCGGCTGTAGTGTTAGTAATGGTTATAGCATTAGTTGTTGTAGCACCTAAATCGGTGACATCTTGAAAATCTTGAAGTGTGGGGGATGGCTGATATGTTGGATCAGATTGAAGTACCCATTGTGATACGGATGCACTGGTATAATAAATATATGTTTTACCCGTAGTATTTTCATACCACAAATCACCATTTGTTGGTGAAGATGGAGCACTTCCTGTTATAGTTACACCACTACCACCACCGCTACCAGCATTTGCTGCATACGATGCTGTAAGTGCGTAACTAGCAGATGATATTAATCCTTGAAATGATCCACTAAATGATCCAGTAGCATTTTGGGTAACATTAACGAATGCCCGAACCAATATGTTTGACTCGGACGGAGGGGTTGTTATAAATGTTAATGTATTTGTGGATAATGTATAATCTGTTGTTGGTGTTAAGGATAGTCCACCAACATATACTTCCAATGAGTTTATACTGTAGCTTTGGGATAATGTGTAATTGACAGTTACATCGTCACCGACAAACTTATATGTATCAATAGATAATGCACCACTTATAGCAGTTGTCGTATTTATGCCAGTTAACTGACTACCATCACCTTTAAAAAATGATGCAGTAACCGACCCCGATACATTAATACTCCCGCTGGATATCAGACCTTTGCGGGCTACAAACTCATTTGCCATATTATCCCTTTTTCACATTTCCAAAGGTTTATGATGACGTAGATATCTACGTCATCATTATTATTTTATAGTGATCTTATAGATGTTTTTACAGTCCATGTACCAGATATATTTGTAAACTTAAGTCGAGCTACACCAGACACCACATCAACATTAAACGATGCTTGTGCTGTATTACCGATGTCGTTTGTTGATGTGTCTGTAAATTCTACGCTTCCAGGACTCCAAACCGACATAACTGTACCTGTTCTGTAGTTTGTTCCATCGTTTATCACGTAGTCAAAATGTGCCGCGTTGAATGAACCAGTTGTTATAGTTGCTACTACCTGGTTTGTTACAGGTCCAATGATACCTGTCGTGACACTACCAGAATATAATGTATTATTTAAGTATGCCGATGTACTACCACTCAATACACCACTAACTGTAAGTTGTTGTGGGAAGGTAAAGTTTGCTGTTGCAAATGTAGTACCTGTAATGCTTGCTAATTGTATTTGTGTTGAACTAGTGACCCAACCAGGATACTGTGCCGAACTTGATACTGTTCCATTTGGAAGAAGTGGTGCTACCTGTGCCGACGAGGAAACTACACCACTTAATTTATTTTGAATACTATTGTAATCTACTTGTGCAGATGATGAGAAAATACCAGCCAACAACATTGTACCCGTGGCTGTAATATTTTGTGCTGTAATTGTACCCGTTAACGTTGGTGATGCGCTCATCACTACGTTTCCAGTACCAGTTATTGCGTTGGATACCAATCCATCACTTGCATTGGTAAAGACTGCTTGATTTGCAGTTAAATTGGATGCGGTTACTGTACCTGTAAATTCTGCACTACCTGTAACTGCAAGTTTACCACCAATTAATGCGTTAGTGCTAGTTTGTAGTACAGAACTACTTAATATACTAGTTGCATTGACTGTTGTTGGTGCAATAGTTTGGTTAGCTATTGCTGCTACAACTTGAGTTGAACTACTGTATACACCACTTAACTTATTTTGTATTGAATTATAATCAATTTGACTTGATGCAGTTACCCAACCAGGATACTGTGCCGAACTTGATACCGTACCTGCTGGAAGTAGTGGTTTTACTTGTGTAGATGATGATACTATACCACTATTGTAATTTACAGATGACCAAACAATTTGCGTAGAACTAGTTACCCATCCAGGATATTGCGCCGAACTACTTACCGTTCCATTTGGAAGTAATAATGCTATTTGTGTTGAGCTTGATGGAATTCCAGCTAATGTTACTGTACCGTTTGCAGTTAATGCACCTGTAATAAACAATCCAGATTCAACATGTGTTAATCGTGATGGGAAATCTACACGAATTGAACTTGATTCTGCTGCGGTATCAATGTGATCATCACCACTCGCTACCGGAACACGGCCTGTCAATAATCCACGTTCACCACCAGTTGCACCTGTATTTTGCGGACCTGCGATTATGATTGCACTAGTATATGCTCCACCAGACACATCTTCGTACAACCAACGATCATTTACACTATCCCAATATAGTGATCCTGACTTACCTGCTGAACCCGAGTCAATAACAGTTAATCCACCAAATCGTAATGAATTATCTGTATTTACGATGATTCTATTAGTTGCCACGTTAAATTGTGACGAAGTAATATATTGAATTGACTGTGATGTTGCGGTTAACGTACCTATGACCGTTAGGTTACCACCAACAGTACCATTTCCACCAACTTGTATACTTGCTCCACTAATTGCACCTGTTGCATTAATAACTGATGGTGCAATGGTTTGTCCTGCAATATTTGCAACAGTTTGTGCAGAACTTGATACAATTCCAGAATTGTAATTGACCGATGACCAAACAATTTGTGTTGAGCTCGTTACCCATCCTGGATACTGTGCTGAGCTAGATACTGTTCCGTTTGGTAGTAATGGTGCAACTTGAGCACTTGTAGATACAACACCACTTAATTTGTTTTGAATCGAATTATAGTCAATTTGTGATGATGCCGATACTGTTCCTGCTGGTGCTGCAAATGTAACTGTATTATTTGTTACCGTTGCGGTTATACCATTTGAACCAGAGAATACTAGTCCTTCGGTTTTAAGATTTAAACTGTCTGTACCTGATGTTGATCCTGTAAACGCAAGTACTGTAGCTATTCCTGTGAGATTACTTCCATCACCAGTAAATGAACCAGTAAATGATCCTGTAAATGGATCTGTTAATGTTTTAAATTGTGTTGAACTTGATACTAGTCCAGATGGTAGTGTTGCGTTTGCAGCATATGATGCTGTTACTGCATATGATGCCGATATTGCGCTTCCGATTGATCCTGAAAATGATCCTGTAAGGGAACTTGCGATAATACTATATCCTGTGGCGTCGATGGTACCACTAACTAATAGTGAACCAGTAATTCTGGCTCCACCAGTTTGCGCTATTATACCCCGTCTTGCTACAAATTCATTTGCCATATGGCTTCTCCAAACGGTACTAAGTATCTAAAATATAAATAGTTAACTATTAAAGTAAAGTGGGAAATAATTTGAATAAACTCTGAACCGTCCATGAGTATGAACCACTTCCCAAGCTTGTTACTCGTAATTTTATATAACCATTATCCTGTACTACGGAAAACTGCATGTCCGATGTATCTCCAATATCTGTATTTGATACATCGGTAGAAGTTACTTGACTACCGCTCCAACCTGCCAAAATATTTCCTACTCGGAGTGCTCCTGGTCTAGTTGCTACATACTCTACGGTCGCTGCGGAAAAACTACCGGTAGGAATGAATGGATATACGTATTCGGTTGCTCCAAATATTCCACTGGTAACTGATCCTGTAAATGTAAGCTCTACATTACCGGCTATTATTTTATATTCGTTAGACCTAACTTTATTAGGGACTATATCGCTACCACTAATATTTTCTATTGTTTGTACAGATGAAGAAACTATATTTTGTGGTTTATTTGTTATTTCTGTCCAATCTGTTACACCCGCATCACCAGAGAGATAACTCGCTGTTAGTGCAAAACTTGATGATACAGCATAAGATGACGATACCGCAGTGTCTATTGATCCACTAACTCCCAATGCGTAACTAGCGGTATTTGCAAATAATGCAGAAACAGCAAGAGAAGGTAACGACCCAGTTCTATTAACTACTAATGAACTAGGTTGTACGCTCACTTTGTAATCTGGAGAATTTTCAATAGTTACGCTAATGTTTGGTACATCGACCAATACATTATTCACATCTGTATTTTCTCTAATTACAACCGCTATATCAGGAATTCCAAGGTTTATTGAACCACTCATTAATTATCTCGTTACCCCAGGACGAACAACAAACGGTCCTTCAAGTATTCGTCGTGTTATTACACTAACCGAACCACTTGACATATTAATATCGTAAACATATTTTCTTTGCGTTAATAATGCAGTTTGCGATGGTGTTAATTCGACCAATATACTTCCAGAATTGAATGGTGGAAGTTTTGTTATACCAAATGTCGCTGCTACTTCGTCTGTTGTGTAATTTTCTCGTACTTGTCCTGTGAATGTGTAGTCAGTTAAGTTTAATGGTATACTACCACTATCACTAATAATAGTTGCTGCAAATCTAAAGGTTTCACCTTGACCTACACCAAATTGTGTGAGTTCTGCCATAATTTACACCCGAAAAAGAAATGTCCCACTGCCCAATTATACTCTATATAAGTATCAGACAGTGGGACACACCTTCCATTTTTACCTACGGATTAGTAGTTCAATACACAATAATCTGGTTGAATTTCTAATTCGATTGCTACGTTATCACTTGTGTCTGACCATTCTAAGTCACCGAATGTTGCACGTGTGATTTGTGCACCCTTGATAATCCATTCTTCGACCTTATCACCTACTGGACCGAGAACTTGAAGGGTTAAATCCTTCTTGTAGAATTCTGCGTATCCGTCACGACCTGTAACTGATTCGTGATGTAAACGTACCCATTCCATTACTGCTTGTGCACCCGATGGTACAACAGGATCGTAAAGGGTCAAGGTCATTGGTTGCCACACAGAAACACCCTTGATGAAACGAACGGTGTTGATGTGTGGAACCTTGATAGTATCTTGACGAATTTCTGGTCTGCTTACCTTCTTTACGATGTAAGCTGGGATTCCTTCGATTAACATTAGAAAACGATTCTTGACCTTTGGTTCAAACGCGGTAAAGAAAATTTCATTTTCTTGTATTATGTTGTTTGCCATTTGTATCTCCTAACAGATTTACTATAAATAGTCGGTAAGTTAAAAATATAACCTATTAACCAGCGAATGTTGCACCAGTTGGAAGGATGTTGAAATCCAACTTGATGAATTCGGCGGTCTTTGTTGGTTGGAGATACAATGAGCCAACCAAGAGATTACGGTCAATTACGTCTGGTGTGTTATTACTTTCGTCCATAATGACACGGAATGCGTAAAGACCTGAACGTTCTTGAACATTTGCCAAGAATGGATTTACAATGTTGAGGAAACGGCGACGAGTTGTTTCAACATTTTGTTCAAATACTAAGAAACGTGCTGAACTTGCGATAAACTTCTTAACGGTGATTAACAAACGACGGACGTTTACACGGTCAAGTGCTGATGAACGGCGTTGGAGTGTCTTTTGTCCCCATACACAAATACCTTGTCCTGGGAATTGTGCGATTGGGTTGACCTTACCTTCATATAGTGAATCACGTTGTGATTGTGCCAAACGTACCTTTACACCTGCTGCTCCTGGAATTCCACCACGATTTAAACCTGCTGGTGCAAACCATTCTGCTGAAGTGTTATCACTGTATGCGTATACTTCTGGAAGAACTGCTGATGGTGGGACAAATGCAAACTTGTTTGAATCTGTATCCAACACCTTTACCCAAGGATAGTATGTTGCTGCGTAGTTACTATCAATTAATGCTGCTATATTGACTGCTTCCGTTACCGTTGCACTTGCACCTACAGTATCCATAATGTAGAAACAATCACCACGACTTTCACAAACACTCAATGCGTAGTTTGCAATATATGAATGGTCGTTATAAATAACACCAGGTAATACTAACAAGTTAATATCAAATGCGTCTGGGTTTGAAATTGCATCCAATGCTTGTTTGTATGCACGTGAACCTGCACTTGTTGATGTACTCAAATCAAATCCTTGTGTATTGGTTGATGTGATTCCATCGTACATATTAATTAATCTTGCTGGGTTTAGTCCATCAAATCCACCTTGGAATGGTACACTAAACTTAAGTAATGATGCTAAAGTTGGTGCATTTCCAGCGAGATATTGTGCAACTGTCTTGTTTGTTCCTGTTGCATCGTATAATTCATTTGATGCTAGGTTTTCAAGATTAAATGCATCACCACGAGTTACTGAACCACTTGGAAGTGGTGATAAGTATGACATATTTGTGGTTGGAACATCTGTGTATTCAAATCCATAGTATGCGTTACTATTATATGTTGCTGTTGTACTATATCCACGTGCACTTCCAGATATCCAATTTGATGAAATATATGTTGGAGCTGGAATTGCTGAACCAGAATATCCTAGTGGTGACTTTAATGCAGCAAATCCAAATGGTAATGCATCTGTAGAAACGTTGTCTGAACCGTCTGCCATTTCTACACGAATATATGCTGAATTATTTCTGAAGTCTCCTTCAAAATAACGTTCGTTTGTATTTGGGTCTAGTACTGGTGCACTATTACCGATACGACGAGCAATGAAGTTTGCATCACTTGGGTCAAGTGTTAAATTATCATATTGTTCTAGTACACTTGGTGTTGCGTCTGTATCGTTGAAATCACGTACTTGAAGTGAGAAGGTACCGTATGCACCAGATACAAGTGCTTTCTTTGGTCCTAAGATACTGACCTTTACTTGTTTATTTGCTGCTGTACCATCACTTAATGTATGAACCTTAAACAAGTTTTGGTTTACATTACCAAGTTGTTGTGATTGAATCCAAGGAGTAGAAGCAAAGGTGTAGGTACCGTTTGTACTACCACTAAAGTTCATTAAATCAGAACTTACTTCTGCTTCAATACGTACAGATGCACCACCACTTACAATTGCTTCTGGGAAGATTCCGTATATGTATCCACCCTTTGCACCGGTTGGACCAAATCCAAAGAAGTTTCCAACATAACCACCTGCTGCTGTAGTTGATGTTAGCGATGTTCCGGAAGTTGCTCCAACAACCGATGCGGTGTAGAACACGCTAAAGTTTGTTGCTGTTCCACTACCACTGATTCCTGTAATGTCGCTACCAGAAACAGTAGGATGAATGATTGCGTACACAAATGAACCACTAGTACCAGTTGCTTTAAGAATTGCTGGTGTGTGGCTTGTGTTACTATATCCATCTAAACCAAGAACACGAACAACGGTTGCTCGTCCTGATTCACGGAGATAGTTTTTTACAGTCAATCCTAAGAATGACTTGTTATCTACACCAAATTTGTTTTCAAAGTCTTGTTGACTTGTAACAACGGTTGGTATAAATGCTGGTCCTTTTGGTGTTGGACCGATAAATGCACCAGCAATTTCACCAACGCCTTGTTCTAGGAAACTAAGGTCACGTTCTTGTGTGAAAACGCCAGGACTAACAATGCGTTCTGCTGCCATACGGAATCTCCAATATTACTTATTTTTCAGGGGTGAATACACCAGTTTCAACATCCAAAGAACCCATTCCATACTTCGTTAATAATTCGTCAACTAACTCTTTTTCTTTACTTAGTAACGTTTTGTACTTTACTATTTCGTCTGCTAACTTTGACTTTACCGATGTTAAATCTTCTTCCATCAAATCGTGAGTCAACTTCAATTGACCAACAGTTGATATCACACCGATAATTTCCTCACGCAAACTTTTAACAGATGACAATTCCTCATCTGTTATCTTTTTTACTTCACTCATATAACCTCCTTAAATATATTCGTACTCGTATTATAAATATACGTTATTTTACTCAAACAATGGTTTTAACCTTCTTCTATTTCAGTAAAAGTAACAATTTTTTTAACCGAGTATCTCTGCTGTGCTGTCTGTATAGTCTGTCCCGTTTTACCTACCATTTTCTCTGGGAGTAGGTATGCCGATACATTCAAATTAAATGATGTTCTAACCAATCTGTCTTGAACGTTTGGTAAAACGGTATCTGTTTTATATTCGTTTACACTTGTTCTAAACTTATACTGACCACGGTTACCCCAGTATTCGTCATCTTCAAATGATACTTGTTCTACAAGTTTATTCATTTGCTCCACATACTCAGTCCAAATCATACATTCATATGTGAGGTCAAAATAGTCAGGAGTTACTGTTGTGACATACTTTTTTACTGGTTTGATGCCGTTTACTGCAGCGAATCTATCGTATGGATTATACCTATTCCAACCAGTTTCAAATTGACGTTCTAAATATTTGTTGACTGGTGAATTTTGCCTCATATTCTTTTTTAGTGTAGTTCTACGAAGCATGATTATTGGTAACTGTATTTTATTAAATTTATCACGTAAAACACCATCTTTCTGAATACTTTTCCATCGTTCAGGATTACCATAGATAATAGGTACTTTGACCGACTTTCCATCTTGTGTTACAATCGGTTCTATTCGTTCTGATAAATACTTTATAAGCGTTTCATCGATTGTAAGTAAAGTAACAGTAATCGGTGTGGTATTTTGGTCACTTTTTGTGTCATTTCCACGATTTTGATGTTCTGTTGGAACTTGTAAATCGGTAGCTTGCGTAATTGGATCCGTTACTTTTCTATTGTTATATTCCGCCATACATTCCAGCCTCCTCAATTTGAATACCACTACGACGAGTGAGATGTGCGATACATAATAATGAAGTAGAATATTCAGGTTGACCTGCTATTAGTTGTGAATCTTGGGTTATATCTATTTCATAAAATAATCCATTGTACCCCACAATATCTCCTGGTTCTGGATATGTGTCTACTATTTGTAGCATACTTCGTGAGAATCTAAATTCAACATTTTGTGTAACATCAACACCAAATCCATCTCGTGTTTCTGTTTGTACTTTTGGGTATTTTACCAATGCTTTTAGTTCTACCCCAGTATAACGAGTTTTTTCTGTTGCTTCACCGTATAAGTTTACAGGAGTGGTTTGTAGTGCAATTTTATATAAAATAACATCTACGTCCACCACATCAAACAAAATTTCACGATTGATGTGTTGAAAAAAATTAAAATCTTTTTGAGATACGAAACGTGGCATATTATCCTATGTAGATTAAAGTTGGCACTTTATTAAACATTTCTTGCATCATTTTAGCATTTTCTGCTTGTTTTTTCATTTGTGCTTGTAATCCGGTTTGTTCTAACGTGTCACGAATTTCTTTAATGAGTAATTCACGTTCGTCCTTTCCTTCTCTACGAAGAAGGTCACCATCCAATTTAATTATTTGGTCTGGAATAGGTACATTGTCGTATTTTCCACGTACATTACCCAATGTTTCTTTTGCCAATGCTAATGTATATCTAAAAATCCAATTTTTACCAATAGAATTTATTGTGTAATACGGGATATGACTGTATGGTACATTTGAATAATCTGCAACTATTGCACTTGATGTATTGAATGTTTGATTTGGTCCTTGCTTATCATCGACCACCATATAATCAAACCAAACAGTAGCTTCTTTTTTAAAAATTGGAGAAAAACGAATAACATTATTTGATATTTCAAATGAGTATTGACTTTTACGAATCATATCGTTAACTTCGATTGCTTGAATACGAAGTAAATCTTCGTAAGCGGGCATCATCACGAACGTAACTGGTGGTGAGTATCCGTCGAACCCAAATTCACTCATCAAGTTGGTCAAACCAAGACCCGTGGTTGCAAATGGGTCATAATAACGTGCTACCGCGGATGGCATATAGTGATATACACGACGAATTTCGATTGCTTTTCCTCCTTCGTGTGCATCTGACCACAACGTTTTTAAATCATACGACTGAGTATATGCGGAAGCTGATATGTATCCTTTTTTAACTTCCACATCACCACCAGATTGTGCCTCCGTACCATAATCCGATGCGATACGTACTAATTGTTGTAGTGCAGTTCCTGTTATATTCTTTTGTGTTAGTGTACTACCAGTTGACAATCCTTGAAGTGTAAGCATATGTTCGCGAGCTTGAAACTGGTTTACTTGTGAACCGTATGTCATTATTGCTTCTTCAAAACAAGTATATATCATTTTGTCAACTAGTTCGACATCCAACACAGGATATCCCAATCTATTAGCAACATAATTTGCTATCTTTGGTGCATCGGATTGGAAAATTGCATCATCATCGAATAATCCAAATGGTGTTATTCCACTAGGATTTACTGGTGTCCCATCATAAACTATTGGTTCATCACTTAATATTGCCATATTAATCTCGTGAATAGAAAAACTCTTAGTATAAATAGTAGTTTGTTTTATATAAAAAGAAAAAGGGGTGACCTTTCGGCCACCCCAATTTCTAATGTACTACCCTTTTACATCAATTAGATTGTTGCCAATCCGTCGATGTAAATCTTACCGAAGAATTCTGGACGTACGATCTTCTTCGCGTAGCGGGTCATTACGCCTCTACGTGGTGTGAAGTTGTTTGGATCGTATACCAATGGAGTCATGATAAGTGGGATATATGGTGCGTATACTGCGCCGGTTTCTAAGAAGTTAGAACCGCGGAAGCCCATTAACATTGTGTTTTCAGTCATGTATGGGTTCTTGTAGATTGTGTAACGGTTTTGGAATGAACCAACCTTTGTTACACCACCTGCGAATTCCATCTTATCACCGTCTGTTGCTGCCATAAATCCTGGGATTGTTTCGATGATTGTTGCAACGGTTGGTGATACTACTGCGAAGTTTGCACCACCTCTCATTGTCAATTGATGAATCTTGTTTGATACCTTTTGCATCTTTTGACCAAGTGTTTGATACCAGGTCATGTTTGTCCAAGCTTGGCCACTGAGTGTTGCACTTGGTGCGAATGCGGTACCATTCCATACCTTACCTACTTCTGCGTGCCAGTATTCGGTGGTTGTTGCATTTGCAATTAACATATCAAGGATTTCAAGGTCAATTTCTGTTGAGATGTAATCACTTAACATTGCTGTTAATTCTGCTTCTGCATCAACACTGTGGTATGCGTTCAAGTCTTGTGCAAGTTCTGGTGACCAGACTGCCTTCAACTTACGTGTCTTTGCTACGATTGTTTCTGAACGAAGTTCCAAATCAATTTGTGGAATGTTCAAGTTTGTTACTGAGTTATCACGATCTTCAAAGTCACCACGTGTGGTGTCTGTTGGTTGCTTACTGTATTCAACTGCTGTGATTGTTGCTGCTCCAGCTGCTGAACCACTTACGATGAAGGTTACGTTTGTACCATCATACTTGGTGAATTCTGGAAGAACTGTGCCAGTTACACCTGTGGTTGGGCGGAATGAACGAACTGCGTTGAAATCTGCGTTTGAGAAACTTACTGCTGGAACAACGAACTTGAAGAATGATGCGAATGATGATGAATAAGTATCGTTGTAGTTTACATCACCGTATGATGATACTGATGATGATGCAATTGCTGGAGCAAGTGATAATGTGTTGTCATTAACTGAGTATGCGTATTCACCAGCACCGTAGAAACCACCACGTGGGAGGGTTCCTGAACCAGAGGTTGTACCATAAAGTGAACCACCTGCGGTCTTACCGTTTACTGTGTTTGCATACTTGAAGTCCATGAAGAATACCAAACCTGCTGGTAAGTTCATTGGTTGGACTGATACGAAGTTCTTTGATGCGATTGAACCAAAGACCTTACGTACTAATGGAAGTGCGACACCTGCCCAGTTTTCACCAGCTGTGCCTGAACCACCTGGATTTGTGGTTGTTGCTTCTGAAAGAAGTTGTGTTGCTTGGTTTTCAAGCATTACTGCCATACCTTGCTTTTCGTGGCCAGTTAAGCCTTCGAGGAGGCCTGACTTTTCCCACTTACCTGCCAATTGGCGGGTCTTTTCAACTACTACACGGTGTGCTGAACCGGCTTCGTTGATAAATTCTGATACACCTGACATATGATTTATCTCCTAAAATGTTATAGAATGCCTGCGAGTTGTTGTAGACGCTTTGCGACTGTATTTTCTTCTAAAATTTCCTTCTTTGGAGCTGTACTTACAGTTGGCTTTGATGCCAAACCTTCAGTAACAACTTTACTTGATGAGGTGCGTCCCTTTGCTGTCTTAGCAGTTACAGTCATTGCTTCTGCTAATGTTGCGTATACCATCTTGACTTCACGAACGTTGATTGCGCGGTCGAATGATTCGAGAACACCAATCTTTTGTTCGTTGGTCAAACCTTCCTTACGGAAAATCTTGTTGGTATAAAGGAGTTTTGCGTTTAGAAGATTTACTTCGTTAAGCTTGCCTCGTAGGACTTCTACTACCTTACGATATTCTGCAAGTTCCTTTTGAAGATCTGCCATCTTAGAAACCATTGCATGCTTTTCTTGTGTATCCTTAGCATCTTGGGCTTCTAATTCACGGATGATAGCTTCAAGGTCGAGTTCTTCTTCGCCTTCACCTTCTTCATGACCCTTATCCATACCCATCTCCATCTTTGGTTCTGATGGATTCATTGCGAACTTATGTGGGTCTGATGCATCTGTTGCATCTTCTGACTTACCCATTGGATTCATTGCTGGAGCGGTTGGCTTGTCATCATGTGCTGACTTAGCTGGAACTTCTGGCTTATGTGCACCACCTTCTGGAGTTTCATCTGGATATGCTTCATCTGCCTTTTCTTCTGCTTCTTCTTCACTGTCCATACCTTCTGACCAACCTTCCTTCATTTCTTCCTTTTCTTCTTCACCTTCATGCTTAGCTTCGTCGAGTTCTTCTTCCTCTTCTTCAGCTTCTGAAAGTGCCTTTACATCTTCTTCTAATTCCTTGATTACTTCGTCAAGGTCAAAATCTGATTCTGACCAATCATCATACCAATCGGTTGATGAATCGGTTTCACCTTCACCACCTTGGTCGATATCCGATGAATCGTTAGCAGCTGGTGATGGTTCCTTATTATCACCTGCACCGATTGTTGAAGTATCTTCTGGACCACCACCTGTTACGTGTGTTGCGTCTTGGAATGGTTCTTCCTTTGCCTTTTCTGCACCTTCTGTTGCTTCCATTGCTTCAGCGCGTAAGCGCTTTGCTAACATGGACTTGATTTGGGGTGTGAATGTTTCTTCTAATGCAATCTTTGCATTTGCAATTGCTGTTTGACGAACAGCTTCTGCGTCTGCGATAGCTTGCTTTAAAAGTTCGTTCTTGATTTCTGCCATATAATGCCTCTCGTTGTGTTTCAATAGTTATTCTGAACTATTATACGGTTATAAATACAAAAGCATAGACACCCCAAAAGAGGTGTAATCTATATAATATATATTACTTGTTTTACAAAAAACACCATTTTTTACCATTCGGTGTTCTTTTTCTTTTCTACCTTCTTTTCTTCTCTAATTCTACGACGAAGTGCTTCTTGTCTCTTTAAAATTTTTTTCTTTGACCGTTTAACATAAAACTCACGGCGCTTTACCTCATTAACAATTTCTGCCTTTTTAACTTGTTTAGAGAATTGTCTGAGTGCTCTGTCTAAATCACCTAAACTATCTCCTCGTACTTCAACATACATAAAACCTCCTACTGGTTTATTTTTGAATAAAAACTCCTTGTCTATGTCGTACATCATCTAAATTATGTGTACAGTTCCCTTCTTCATCGTGTGTTATATATAAATTTTCATATGGCCACGGTGCATCATCCGATACATCATAGAATTTTGGTAATTCTCGTATTTTACAAAAGTAATCATGAACCGCTTCTCGTGACTCTGGTATACAGTAGTCGTCGAAAATAACAAACCCACCTTTTACAACCAATGGATATAGATATTCTAATATTTCGTAAGTAGATGAATATAAGTCCCCATCAACTCGTAGTAATGCGATTTGTTGTGTTGCATTAGGTAATGTATCTTTAAACCATCCCTTCACAATTTGTATTCTATCTAAATTGGAAATTTCATATTTTGCCAATGTTTGATGCAAAAATGCTACATCCGCAACTAACTCAGGACAACATTTTGACCAATCAATCTCACGACTAGAATACTTATCTGGGTATTTTGTTTGGTCTTTGTTGGAAGGAACACCTTCAAATGAGTCGTACGCCCAAACAGTTCTATTGGAAAATACCTTTGCCATATATGACAACACCGCACCTTTCCATACACCACATTCTACTATATCACCAGATAAATCTTTTATTTTTTCTGCGATGAAATCAATATTGTCCAAGAGATGTTTATTGTTATTTAGACAAGCGCCTTCAGATGACATAAGAATTGTTTCTTTAATGTCCATACTATTTCATATTTTTGGTTATATAATTCATCGCTGTTTTTCTGACTGGTGATTCCTTACCGTATCCCAATGCACTTTTTACAAAAATATCTCGACCTGTTTGTGGGTTTTTAATACGATGTGTTAGTAAATCTTTTAAACGAGTTTGTTTAGTTGGTGTTGCACCAGTTTGTTTTGTATCTTTTTCTTGTACCTGCTGTACCACTAGCTTTGTTTGTGGATACTTATCCATTAATGTTTTAACAGCTTTTACGTTTTTGGGAGCATCGTCCACAAATGCAATACGGTTATATCCATCCTTAATATGTTTTTCAATATACTTTGCTTTTTCCATTGGGTCACTATCTCCCAATGCAGCAATTGTAACACCGGAAGTAATTCCTTGCGATTGAAGAAATTTTGCAATTGGTTTAGTGTGACCACGCGCGGTTAATACTACAACCTTGTCCGCTTTTTTCTGGTCAATAACTTTCTTTAATAGGTTTACATATTTTTTAATCGGACGGGGATTTTTTAATTGTTCGAATTCCGAGTAGTCAAATGTATCACCAGTTTGTTTTTCATATGATGCGTAGTCTGCTGGACTAATTTCCCTACGTTTACCGTCCTTATCAATAACAGCAACCCTTGCATCAGTATGTACAAGGGTATCATCAAAATCTGTTATGTATGCAGTTTTACCCATATTATCGGGTTACTAACTTATATGCAGTTGCCACCATTTTTTCTACTGGAAGTGCTAACATCTTCTTGCGATTGTCTGGTGCCAACTTATGTAAAACTTTGGTAAGTAATGCTGCGGTATACACATCAACTAACGTACCATCTATTTCTACTGGGTGTCTATCCTTCACAATACTTAAAATCTTACTTTGCTTTTCGCTATAATTTTCATCGGTAGTGACCAACGTTGGATCATTTGATACAGTTGGTGTTGTATCGTCCGATGCAACAGGAAAATCAGATACGGGAACTGCACCTGCAACTTCATCTTTTTTCTTTGGTAATTTTGAGATAGGAGTTGATGCATATTTCTTTACATCACCCTTTTGCATAGTTTGTGCTAACTTTTGTGCAGTTGGACTAAAATCAGTTGCCTTTGCTCTTCCAGTTTGAATAGCATGAACAATACCCATAAGTTTTTGTTGTGCTTTACTGACTGCTGGCATCTTATCTCTCCAAATATAATTCTGGTCTTACATATCGAAACTTACGCATCAATTCACCTGCTACTGCGTTTGCCTCGTTTTCTACAGGTGATCCATCACGACCATCAGCAGGCTTTCCTTCTTCCCGTTGTTTGTGATGCACCAATTCATGCGCCAAAGTTCGTAATACATCGGCAATATGTCTATTACCTTTGACGATTACAATTTCATTTGTATCTGGTTGATATGTACCAAATGTCAAATGTTCTTTAGAATAATCACTACCGACGAATTTTATACTCGCAGGTAATGATTGTAGTTGTAGCTCTTTAGCGACAAACTTTACAAACTCATCTGTAATATTTTCATTTAGTAAAGCTTTAAGTCGCAAATGAGACATATTACTTGGTCTTTTTCTTACCCGTTGCTTTCTTTGCAACTTTCTTACCAGTTGCCTTAACTGCCTTGACCGCTGCAACTGCGTCTGCTAAATCAACCTTACCATCACCATTAACATCAACTGCCTTTACGACAGTTTCTTCAACCTTTTTGGTTGCCTTTAATAATGGTGCTGGTGCTTGCATCATCTTACGATTGATGAAGTAAATTGCAACTGCCAAACCTAATACTAATAATAAAAACGTTGTCATAAAAACTCCTTTTACTTTAGTTCACCTAAGAAGTCGTAAATTAATGTATCAATACGACTATAGGGGGTGATTATTTGACCACCCTTGTTTTCGTTAATAAATGCACCGTGTGTAGATGGGTTACTGACGATATCGAAACAAATAAGATTGAAATCGTCTTGTACTTCTACTGCATTTTCACCGATTTGTTTAACCGAACCCATACCACGCGAAGAAACCCCCAAACGAATATTATTTTTGATTAACTCACGAACAATATTTCCAGATGGTGTTGATAAAATTTCTATGTTGCCCTTTACATCTTCACCTTCAAACCAAAGTTCGGTGACGTTGCAACATACGTTCTTCAAATTAACTACTGGACTTTCTGGATGGTCTAGTTCACCCAATGCTCGACGTTGCGTGACGAAATTGTTCTTGTATGCAATTGCTTCACGAGCCAAGATTTCTTTTGGATATACACGACCATTTTGATTCTTAAAGTCAGCACGTTGTAATAATACGTCTTTCAAAACAAGTGGTTTTGAAACGTCTGCTGCTTCATTTAATAATGCTCTGTCATATGAAATGACGTTATATTCGACTAATAGTGCTTGCATATTATTGTCCACGGATTTCACGGATACGTGTTGCAACCCCAAGAAGTTTTGCTTCTAACTTCAACAATCCTTGTTGCGTACGCTTCCATAGTTGTTCACTTGCGATACCTGATTCTGTTTTTAAACGTGCGTTCATTTTGATAACACGTTCGATTTCTTGTAAATTTCTGTTTAGTTGAGAAATTGCCTCTGCAATTTTTCTATGTGGTGTTTTAGTGGTGTCGTTTCTATATTCGTAATATTTGTTTTCGTGGAGATTGTCACCTGGTTTATTAACTTCCTTTTCACCTTTGGGTGTCAATTCCATACCAAGTTGTGTTGCGATATGTTTCATTCTATCCATACCACGTTTTTTGTTACCACGAAATGCCATTGGAGTTAAATATGGTCCTGCAGCATCCGTTGTGGTTGCTTCATCAAGTTCTTTCTTGATAAGCTCACGGATAAGCTCACGAAGTTTTTGTACGTTATCCATAGATTAACTCTTTAAGGTGTCTAATGTCTTGGTAATTTCCAAGGCAATTAACAGCGCAGTCATATGATTTTCCTTGATGACTTGTGCTGTTTTAATCTTTTCTAATTGGGTGATTACTTCGGATAGTTTAATCTTGGTAATTTTATTATCTACTTTTTGCAACTTTGACTTAATTTCGGCAACCAATTCCACTGCTGCGGTGACCGCATAATTACGAAGTGCTGTGGAATTGGATACGTTGTAGATATATTCACGAAGAAGATTCTTTTGACGATCATCGAGTTCTACATACTTTTGATTAAACTTTTCCATCAAAATCTTGTAGGTTAATAAACGTAAATCTTCTTCTTGACCCTTCATTGCTTCAAACAATGCGGTATCATTCTTGATTTCCTTACTGATGATTTTTCCGCTTAGATGTTCTACGATGGTGAACTTAGCTTCAACCATTCCTTCAATTTCGTTGAAGTCTTGGATTTCATTCACTGCACCATCAAACACTTTATATACAGAAGCATAAACTTTGTAGGACGGAATACGGGCATTTAAAAATTCTTTTAAATCGTAGTTATTTTTGATTTCACGAATTAACTTATATTTTTGTGTATTTAATGCTGTTTCGTTTAACTTTTTACGTTGTGCGATTAATACATTAAGAAGTTCAAATGCCTTTGTTTCACTGAGTTGGTTTGCATTGAAAAATGAACGATAGAGTATCAATTCTTTACCAAGTTCGGTTTTGGAATTAAAGTATTCTTTCATTAGCTTGACCGCAGTTTCTCCACTACGATTTTCCAATGCATCTGAGGTAATTTTACGGACTAATAGTTCAAATAGTATGCCCGTATTCCGTATTTTGTTATGCTTGACGTTTGCTTTCATAAACATCCCATTTTTTGGTGACAGTATACCGTCATATATTAAATATAACGAATATTAATAAGACTTTAATTTTCTAGATCTAAAATGTTACTTTCATCTAACAACGAACCAGTCGGTTCTGCATCTTCCATCAAAACTTTCTTTGATGGTTTCTTAACTTGACTGATTAATGCTTGGATTTCTTTGGTTAATGCGAGTGGTGACTTACGTTTATCGTTTCTCTGCTTTCTAA
>JACCDY011177129.1_pt1 | contig 19691 bp, 25 predicted proteins | sample 7446391 | NCBI WGS metagenome assembly JACCDY01 (sample SAMN15323451, study PRJNA562643) | freshwater metagenome | isolation source: river surface water | place: USA:Blue River Watershed | collected 2017-08-18
CAAATTGGTGAAGTTTCTTTCGATTTAGAATCTGTAACAGTTTCTGTAACTGAAAGAAAATTAAGAGCTAGCTGGTCACCAGAATTGGCACAAGACGTTTCTGCATTCCACAACATCGACGCTGAGGCTGAATTAACAGCTTTATTGTCTGAGCAAGTTGCAGCAGAAATCGACCGTGAAATCCTTCGTGACATCCGTAAAGGTGCCGCTTGGAGAACTAAGTGGGATTACAACGAATGGAAATATGGTGCAGTTAGTGGTACTCCATTCATGGGTTACACTCAAAAAGATTGGAACCAAACTTTGGTTACCAAAATTAACCAAATCTCTGCTCAAATCCACAAGACAACTCTTCGTGGTGGAGCTAACTGGGTTGTAGTTTCTTCTGAAGTTTCTGCAGTATTCGATGACTTGGAGTACTTCCACGTTTCAAACGCAGGTCCTGAAGCTGATACTTACAACATGGGTATCGAGAAAATCGGTTCATTAGCTGGTCGTTACCAAGTTTACCGTGACCCTTACTTACCAGCAGGTAAAGTAATCATCGGTCACAAAGGTAAATCTTTGTTAGACGCAGGTTACATCTACGCACCGTATGTACCTCTACAGTTGACTCCGACTATGTACAATCCGTTCAACTTTACCCCAATTAAGGGTATCATGACCCGTTACGCTAAGAAAATGGTTAACAACCGTTACTATGGTGTAATCGACGTACATGGATTGGCTACATTCAGTCTTGACACTTTAAGATAATCATTTATCTTAATATAACTAAGGGGACCCAAAAGGTCCCCTTTTTTATTTTGTATATTCTAAAAAATATTATATTTGCATTACTATGTCTAAAATTAAACGTTTACCAATTCAGGAATCGGATGAACCGATAGAATATGAAAAACTAAGGTTGGACGTATTAAAAACCTTAGTTGATGGTCGTAATATTGAATGTAAACAGACCAAAGATGAGATGATTAAACACCTCAAATTAGATGATGAGGGTAAGTACATTCGACCTGTAACATATCAAAAACAATCAGATGAAACCTTCATTGTAGGTATCTCCATAAATGATGGAAAAAACTTATTCGAAATGGGTAAGTTAGTGGAAAAAAATATCGCAAAAAGTATGGGTCTTTACTGTAATGATAGAATTCATTATATTTCTAAACAAAAACTATTATGAATTGGACTGAGTATTTCTTAAACATTGCTGAACAAGTAAAACTTAAATCAAAAGATAAATCAACCCAAATTGGTGCGGTAATCGTTGGGGCGGATAATGAAGTGTTATCTACAGGATATAATTCGTTCCCAAGAGGTTTAGATGATAGTAAAGAGGAACGTCAGGAAAGACCTGAAAAATATTTTTGGTTCGAGCACGCTGAACGTAATGCAATTTACAATGCTGCACGTATTGGTGTATCACTTAAAAACTCAACGATTTATTTAACTTCGGGATTACCTTGTATGGATTGTGCAAGGGGAATTGTCAATTCAGGTATTAAAGTTGTTTGGTGTAAAACAGAATGTACCACCAAAAACAAAGAGAAGTGGGTTGAATCCCAAACGAAAAGTTTACAACTCCTTAATGAGTGTGGTGTTCAGGTATACTATTACCTTTAAGTTTTTTAACTTTTACCGTTAAATCACCGGTACCTTTAATGATTCTATGATACATACCCTCAGGAATAAAAATGGGGGTATTCTTTTTTATACTAATTGGTAATTCATCATCGATTTGAAACATCCAATCAGTATCATCTTCACAAATAACAATCCTATCCTCTTCATCAAAATGCCATTTTAATTCCATTTCAGATAAATCTGAGGTAAATGTTCTAACGTGAAATCCTTCTTTTAATTCTTCTTTAAATGGAAAATCCATTACCAAGGGTTTGATGATTTAATACCTAACGCTTTTCTGTATCTTGAAACGTTACAACTCCAATATCCTGCTTTAGTTCTATCTTTCTTTTGGTCACACTTATGACGTGCTCTGAATGATTTTGCAGCTGCTCTATTATTGTTTCTTACTCGAAGATTTGGGTCACCGAAGGTTACTTTAACAATATTACCACTACTATTTTTCACATATACTGCGAATTTTTTAGGTCCACCGGGAGTTCTAAATGGTCTGTTTAGTTTCACATTACGACCTCTGTGTTTTGCTTCAACAAGATATTCTTCTTCATCTAAAACAAACGGAATATCTAAATAAACCTCTTCACCTTCATAAATCCCTGTTTGACCGATGTCAGTCATCAATAATTCGTAATCTTCACCAAATACTTCAAGAGTTCCTTTGTTTAACAATTCTCTTGATTCGTTAAACAAATCAAAGAATTTCTGAGAGTAAATTCTATAAACGTTTTCAATAAGATGTTTCTCTTGTGTGATATGATAATTTAAACCCTCACTTAAAGTGATTTTAGACTCATTTAAGGACGTTAATCTTGGAGCCGAGTAAGATTCCATAACTTCCGAGAAATCCAATGTAATGGTCTTATTTTCATCGAAACGTGTCATTGTGGGTTTGTTTCCTTTACCAACTTTAGGGTCTTTCTTTTCTGCTCTTCTTTTTTGTGATGTCATTGCCTTCTTTTCTTTTTTATCATATGAGGAAGCCACTTTAGGTGTTTCTTTTGATACTTTCTTAGATGGACGACATTTTGGGTACGCTTTACCATCAGCATCTTTTCTACCACAAGGTGGGTGTTTACCGTCAACTTTACGACTTACATCGACCCATTTTTCCTTAAACCATCTTCTAAGGTCTTCTTTTAAAACCTCACCTGATTCAAGACATTCCTGAACGTATTTCTTATCCTCTTCGCTTATTAAGATTTTCATCAGATTACTTTTTACATTTTTTCCATCTACCGCCTTTAGATTTATAATTTTTTGCCGCCCAACCATTTGCATATGCACTGGGGTAGACATCAAATTTAGCTTTGGCTGCGGCTTTTGATGCTGACCATTTCTTTGGGTCTGTCGGACAATTTTTACTTTCGTCTATTTGGTATTCTTCATTTAATAAGTCCTCATCCACATTGTTTTCTTTATCGTCTCCTTTAGTTTGATTCATTAAAAAATCAAATACTTGGTCCAATAAACTCTTTGCCTCTGCGATGTGGTCCTGTGCCCAATCATGTTGTTTTAGAATAGAATCAATTTGATTTTTATCTTCACCCATCAATAACTCACACTGTCTTTTCATTTGTTCTATATTACCAAAGAACATATAATTTTCTTGTTCGGGCATTTCTCCCTCAGATATGGTTTTAAGATGTTTTTTAATGATATTGTGTAAGTTTTCCATAATCTATAAATATTTTTATTTTTCTGACAAAATCTCAAATTTCACGTAATCATCGTAGAAGATTTCTTCAGTGTGTGTTTTAGCTTTGAATTCCATGAAATATTCTCTTGGAATCATATATGACGTATCCAAATAAAATGAATTTTCTGTTGCGGTCATATCTGATTTTGTCCAATCATATACAATAACATTGGTTTTACCTTCCTTAACGAAAATTCGATAATAAACATCTTCAAAAAGTTGTGATTTCGGTACGTCGATAGATTTAAACCACAGATTTATTTTCTTTAGTTCTCCTCTAATAATTCTTTCATTTTGTTTAATTCCTGAAAATTGAATAACGTACTTTTGTGCTTCTGTTGGGTTAGTACCAAACGTATAATAATCTGTAAATGGTTTTGGTACGAATTTTTGGGTAACGTCAGATATTGATACCCCGTCGATTGTTAAACCTTTCCACTTGTCAAAAAAGAAACGTTTACCGTCACATAATTGACCCGTTATACCGAAAGTCACCTTATAAATTCCTTTTCTAATCTTAGTTGTTGTTAAATTGGATAAACCGGAGATTACTGTACCTGAACTATTCAAAATATCAACAGTAGGTAAAGTATCTAAATCATAGAAATTGGTTCCTTTTGTGACATATAGGTAAAGATTGTTTTGTCTTTCACCTATAAAACTCTGTCTGTGGTCCTCGATTGTGTCATCAAAAACTGTTTCAACAAAAGGTTCATAGAATGTTTGAGTGTATTTTGTGAAGAACGCCACAGATTGGTCATACTCATCTTCGAGTGGTTCGTAAAGTAGAGCAAATGCCAAACCTAAACCGTGATTAGTGTTACCCGAAACCACAATACCGTTTACATAATTTGTGATATCAACATCGATATTTTCGTCACCATTATCAAAATGAATGGTGGAAACAATCGTTGGACTACTTTGGTATACACCGGCGGTTGTCCATTGATTTAATGTTGTTCTATAAAACCAGTTTGAAGGTCTTTCATCAAATGTACTATTACCAACAGTAAAATCATATCCACCGTCTTCGTAATCAAAACCAACACCCTCATCCCAATTTTCAGGAATTTGGAATAGAATTAAATCAAATGATGTTGTTCTTTGTCTTCCTGTATTTCTCTTTTCCCCAACCAATTGAGCATCTCCCGATACGGTATTGGTCATTTTAAGGTAATGTTTGGTATTTGCACCAATAACTAAATCACCATTTTGTATTTTTGATATTAGGTCGGTAAAATCGACCTTGAATAAGAATTTAGAGAACCCGGAACCATAAAAAATCTCGGTGGTTGGGTTTTTAGCCGTGTTAACCGCCTTGTTTTTTATAATTGTATTATTCTTCTCAAAATATGAACGGAAATATGACATCTTTTTATTTAATAAATATCAAATTAGTTAGTTCTAACCGATTTATTTAAAAGTTCTGACTCTAACTTATTATATAGCTCAACCATAGTATCGTGAGCGTCGTAAGTTGCTCTTGCATATGGTTTATTAATATTGTGTGTGTGGGTTAGAAGAACATTATACATTGACCTTAAAAATTCAAGTAATACCTCACCCCTAACAATTGCATAGGTATTTGGGTCAATCTCATTCAAATAATCATTTTGACTGTATTCATAGGTATCTAACTTGTCAAAACCAATGGTTTTATTTGTGAAATTGGTATCGGTTGACAATAGATAAATCTTATCTGAGGTTAAACTTGAGAATGTTTGTTCTCGTGAACTCGAATCTTTCACTAAGGTTTCAATAATTTCCTCCTTAGTTATAGATGGGGCCGAGAATTTTGATGAAGACCATATTAACCCACTTTGAATAACTTTAGAAGCTAATTTCACTCCTGTTAAAAGATTGTTTTTTCTTTCTAATTCTGTTGTGTTTGAACTTGGTAATGTTCTTAACTGTAGAGTTGGTCGGAAAAATAACGGATAAATGGTCGTCAACTCCTCGGGTGAATCAAACTTTTTATTGATATCTGCACCAAATAATCCAACAAAACCATCTTCTTTTATTTGAAGAAGTGTAGTTCTAATTTCAGAACATATTTGACTTATTTTACTATCAATTGACGATGTAGAATAATCAACTTTAGATGTCATATTCACAGTTATTGTGGGAGTGGTGGTGGTACCATCATCATTTAATAAAACACATAAAGAAGATGGTAATTCCGTAAATTCAGTAAATGCGTTACTTTTAAATAAATCCCCATAAATTCCTGTGTTTATTTTATAAACAAAGAATTCAATTATTGTGGGATTTGTAATACTATCGATATCATATTCAATGACATATTTTAAATTGGCATTTTCATATGTTGTTTTCGTTACCGGTTCAGATTTTAATAATCTTTTTTCGGGAAACTTCTTTAAATGTAATTTGGCAACTTTTTTAGATGCGATTGGGTAATTTGTTAATCGTTGTCTTTCTTTACCACTAGCACTTTCTTTTGATAATAATTTACCACCTCTAAGTACAAGACCATTTTCGGTCATTAATACATCGGAACCAAATTTACCTGAAATAGAGAAATCTGTATTTTTGGGTAGAGTGTCCTTACAATCCGCGGGTAATTGACCATTGGTGAAAATATCTGCCTTGTCTTTAACACCCGAACCAAAAGTGGTAGGCGCTACCTGTTGTGAATATGTTTGACCATTAAAATCAAATCTTGTTGTAAACGGTCCTGTGATATATTCTTGGTTCACGGTTGTTTTTTCCGTGTTGTACCTTATTACTTTTACAGTTTGATTTACCTCAGGAATGAAATTTATATTATTAGGTAAAAAGGGTAATGCAATAAATGCATCATCCTCACTCCATGGAGTGTATTTTCGATAGTTCTCTTTACCCGATACATAATCATCATAATCGACACATCGAATCCTACCCATACCTTTTGGGTCATTATTATCTATACAAACACCAATATCAATTATTTTCATGCCGTTTTTCTTTTTTCAATTTCTTCAACCACTTTACCATGGATTTCTTCAATTGCTTCCATGTGTTTAGTTAATTCGATTGCCAATTGTTTTGTTTTTTCATATTCATCAAATAATAATGATTCAACTTCTAATAATTCCTTATTAGATTTATTCTCAACATTATTAACAATATCTAAAATTTTATTTTTATCCATATTAAATCTTTTTACCAACACCTGAGATTATTCCCGGTGGTATTACCGCACCACCCGTAGGACCCGGAAGAACTCCACCTTTTAGGACAATTTGGACGAATGAGTTAGTATCTTCTTCTTCGGTATGACCGTCAATTATTGATTTTACTGCAGATAATAAATCATTATCTTCTCCAAATAATGGTCCTGTAGGTATTCCCGCATTTGACATTCTTTCACTAATGTTCAAAAATGCCCTTTCTTTACTATATCCTGAACTTAAATCCGCAGTGAATAATAATATTGAAGGGATTGTTATTGGTCCTTTCATATTAATTGCGGATTCAATGGTTGATAGAATCGTTTGAAAAATCTCAAAACAACTGTCCATTTCCGTCTCTTGTACTTTTTTAAGTAATGCAATTAATGACGTTACAATTAGTAGGTATCTTTTGTATTTTTCTTTTAAAATCTTACTAACTAATTTGGTCACAAACGCAATCAAATCAATCTTAACAAGGTTCCAAAATTCACGTATAAATAACCAAAACAAATCTTTAACTATGTTATAGATTGCCCTATAAAATTTTCTAACCAATTCTCTAATATTAACAATAGTCGATAGTGCCATTGTTTTAAAGTATTTGTAGAGAATTATTAATGGTAAGAACAGTTTAGCCGATAATACTGTCATTATCAACGCCTTCGGTAAACTTAAAATAAAGTTATTTAATAGATTATTAAGTAAATCCGAAATTGATAATGAACCATCAGATTGTTCACTGGCATCTGTTGCCACTTTTGTTAATGTATCGTCAATTGCTTTCTTAGGGTCTTTATTTTTAGTTAAATAAATAAAATCTTCAATGTGTGTATCATCTGCCGGAATTTCAAAATTGTAACAATCTTTGAAACGTAAAACTCTTCTGTATCTTAAATCTTCGTCATCCAAATCAATACCTTCCACATCATCAAAATCAAAATAGAACTCAATATCCTCCTCACTTTGATTGAACATGTCAACCGCGTTTTGTTTTTTTAACTCATCTTTTTTGGTTTCGGCACCACAAACAGCAAGTAATTTTTTTAGAAGACGGTCTACATTGTTTAGTGCTAAATCGAATTTTCTTGATTTGCCACAATTACCTCCTCCTTGAATGGTTAATAACATAGCGGTTTTGGCAATGTCCGTAACTTCAGGAAACTCAATTGATGAGTAGTAATCTGAAATAAACTCTTGTACTTTAATTCCCGTAACATTACCTTGAGTTAAACCAGTTATAACATAGTGTTGACTTGGAATATCCCATTTAGCATTAAATAAAGTTTTATTGTTGTTTGATATAAAATCGTATGAGCCACCACTAAACGCGGTATATAATTCCCTGTTTACTTTTTCTTTGTTTCTATCGGGATTTTTGGGTTCATAAATGATTTGACCACAAGGAGATTCGGGGTCAATTGTGAGAATATCTAATAAATCAAATTCTTCGGGTTTTAGGTTTATTGTATCACCCGTTATGGTACCATTAGTACCACAAATACCATCACCCATGAATAGTGCTTCTGATAATCTTTTAACAACAATCTCTTTAGCAGAATCAAGTGTCTTTTCAGATGCGGTTAATGCGTGTTGTTTTAAACGTTTTTTTGTTTTGTTTTTTTGTGGATTAACTGTTGTACCACTTTGTACCGCATCAGTCTCAGAACCTGAAGATTTTTTGTCTGTACCCAAGAATTGCTCAACAACCTCAAGTATTTCACCAAAGATATCCTTCTTGTTTTCTTTTTTTTGTGCTCTCTTATTTTTAAGAGCATCTAATTTTTTACCAACAAAATCATTTGATGATGGGATATTCTTCAAATACTTATCCGCAACGTTATCCGCAAATTTCTTGGGGTCATCGTTGATTTTCTTAATTGCTTCAATCTTTGATTGGAGCTTCTTTTTGGTATTTTTTAATTTACTCATTACGTTCTATAAGTTCCCGTTTTTGGTTCATCGTCAGAGTCATTCATTAACTTCTCCAACAAAACTCTGTCCTCGTCGGTTAATTGGAGTTTACCTCCACCTGCACTCGGACCTGAACCTTGGGTTTGCTTTAGTAACGCGCTCTGAAGTTTTACTAATGAGATTTTCTTTTCGGTACAGTCATTTAATATTTTCTGCTGTTCCTTAATGACAGGACCAATAACACTCATATCTTCGGCATCTTTCATAAAAGTCAACATCTTCTTGGTAATCATAGATGCAGTGTTCTTTTGTTCCACAATATCATTGTAGATTTCTTGCATCAATGCCAATGCCGAATCGGTGTCAAGGGATATGATATTTTTCCTTTCTCTCATACTCTATAAATAGGGTTATTCTTAATTTATGAATCCCAACATTATACCTTCGTAGAGTCTTTTGTATTTTCTCATAGAAATCCTTATTTCTTTGGTTGATAAGGATGTCATTTCACGTAATGATAAGAGAATCAAGTTTTTATTAAACTTGTTTCCATCACCAATCTGAAATATTTTTTCAAAATTCCCAAAGATTTCAAGGAGAGCGTAACCTAATTTTTGTTCATTTTCGGATAACTCTTCAGATTCCATGAATTCCTCCATTTCTATGGTGAATTTTATCACAACATCGCGATAATCGATGTTAGCTTCGTCTATGGTATATGAATGTTCGGGACTCTCCTCCAAAGATGAAGAAATGTCATCATATGACACACTTCTATTCATTTCTTTAGTATCCTTTTGGATTGCGCCCATTAAATAATTCTTACAAATGGTACCAAAATAGGAGTATGCCTTATGATTTTTCGTGTGGTCGAATTTGTTAATTTTGGTAATTAAAAACGACATGGTATCCGCATGAATATCCACGAATTCAAAATCTTTTCTATAAAGTTTGTAACGTCGAATGATTGATTCGACCATTATTGTGAGAGGTTCTCTTAAATATTCATTGAATATCTTGTTCTTTTCCGTTTCGGATTCCGATTGTAAGTATCTTACCACCGCTTGTTCTTGGTCCTCCCCAAAATATATTTTTTGGGTACGTTTACGGGGCATCTTAACTTTCTACATAGTTTATTTCTCGTTTATTTTTAAAGAAAAACTCTTTTTTTGCGGTATCTAACCAAAACTTAACCTCATTCTCAGACATTCTCATTGAATCGTCATTTTTGTATGACCAAAAGAGTGAATTTTCTCTGAAATTGACGTGTTGATACCCAATTTTTGGAACCGAAATAACAAGTACGTTATTATGAGTAAGTCTTAATAGAAACTCATAACCAAAGGTCAACTTAATGTTTTCTTTTAATTTACCTTGTTCTTTAATCACCGCCGTTCTATATAAACCACCACTAATTTGGAAGTTTTGGTAATCTAAAAGTGCTTCGTTATCCAAAATACCTTGTTTTTCGGTAAACCCATACGCCCAAGGTGATTCATTTGTAAAACTTAAAAATTTACCCTCAACATTAATGTCTTTTACAATCGTTAAAAATACATCCGCCGTTGGGTTCTCCTTTACATAGGTATTCATCGACTTCAACCAAGATGGTTTATACTCGTCGTCAACTTCTAAAATAGAAAACCATTCAGTATCACAATTTTCAATACCAAGATTTACCTGACTGCAGAAGTCCGATGAACCATCGTTGGTTAACACTTTAGTTTCCAACTTATCTGAAACAAGTTGAATATTTGATATAACGTCTTTTGGACCTACAATTGTTAATTTAACGTCATTGTAAAATTCCTCAACAGATTTTACTGCGTTTTCAAACATTAATTTATAATCTTCATCCCATTTATGGATGGGTAATATTACGGTTACATTTTTCATGCTGTTACCTCCTCTTTATTTAATTTTTCTAATGCCTTTTCGATACTCAAAACTCTACTGGTTTTAAAAGATTCGAAAATTACGTTTATATTTTCTTTGGTTATATCCGAATCATACGGTAAAAGGGTGTCTCTCATTTTTTGAGTTACCTCATCAGTTAGTTCAACACCTTCGAGCCACGCCATTACAAATTTTCCAAGAATCTCTGTAATTTTTGTCTCGTCATATGTCCACATACCGTTCTCACTCAACCAATCCGGTTCGTTTTTAGGTATTTTACCAATCACAGGAACACCACATTTCATTGATTCGAGAGGGAACGTACCAAAAGTTGAATCGTCATCAATCCATACCGAAACCATACATTCTTTTAATGACTCTGAAAATTCATCATATGTCATTTGATTCATATCTCTAAAATTAATCCATCTTAAATGTGGATGTTTTAGATAAAATTCTGATATGATTTTTTTATTGATTGACCTATCTCTACATGAAATTGCGATTGTAGGTTTTGCCGTGTTTTCAGATGGTTTAAAGTTCTCTCCAATCATCGGTGGAACAATGTAAACAATGGATTCTTTAAAGTAATCCTCGATATAATTCTTGCTTGATTCGGTAGTGGTAATCACTTTATCAAAACCATAATCTGACCATCTACTTCCGATAGGTAGTGTTTCAAACATGTATTCTTTTTGTTGAATCAACATGACTTTAACACATTTAATATTTGCCAAATTCTCTAATACGTTTGAATAGTACTCAGGAACGACAATTACGTCTTCAATTTTAATCTCAACTCTATCATCCTTGATGGTAACCACTTCAAGGGAATCGTACTTATCTCCTAACCACCCCTGAACACCAGTGTAAGTTTTATCCTCAACTAAAATCTTTACGTTTTTACCGTTTTCTTTTAGTGTTAACGCCATGTCGTAAATGTGTTTAACTGACGCTCTAGCGTTATTTCTTGTGTCATAAGTTAAGAAATAAATTGTGTATTCATTTGAGGTCAATTTACTCAATGAACTTTCTAATTTTTCTATGTTTTCTTGTTTATTCATCTTCTTCGATTAATATTTGATATTTTATTAGTGTGTTAAATGCGATTTTAAAAGATACTGACAATCCTTCTTGTGCAAAAGGTCCCATTTCTTCATCAACTTCTTGATATTCATTTAGAACTCTTTCGAGACACATTTTAACTGTCTCATACTTAAAAAGATTTATCTCTAAACTTTCGGTACCGTCTTCGTTTTTGACAGTACTGCCTGTTTGACATTTTGAAGTAATCCCTTCAACGTCGATGTAATAGTTCTTTCCGAATATTTCAACCATTCCTTTTTTATTTCTGATAATTTATTTATTTCTAATTGATTTGTAAAGTGATTATTGAACGGTGTTTTAAATTTGACAACCTTCTTATTAGATGGACATGAATCTATAACTCGTTTATCGTCAGTAATCCATAAATCACATTTTTTCCAAAGATTTTTTACATCATCTTCTTTAGCAAATGTTATGTTATCACATATAACACCATTTCTTGATAAAAAGAAAAGAGTTGAAGGTTTAGCCTTACCCTTTTCCATTAAACCAATTAATGTGAATTTTATATTGGGATTCTCAAAAACTAATGAGTTCAATTCTGTCGATGCTTGGTTATAACTCAATCCCGCATGACCGAATATTTCTATAGGAAAATCAAAATATAGGAACTTTACGAATTCATCATATGATTGAAATTTATATGATGACAATACGTTGTCATTTAAAATGGGTTCTGTGACCTCATATCCAAATGTTTCCTCTGATTCTGACTCAGTATTTAAGAAATAATCTTTATAGTGGTAATCAAATTTTTGTAAGGTGTTTCTTAACACCCCGTCAATGCTTACGAATACTTCCATACTTGGAAATATAAATTTAAAAATATTATAAGTAAAGGTTTAATCGTACCTTTTTAATATTTCACTGATTATTGGATTTCTAACAATATCTTTAGTATCGAACTCAAAAATCCCAACGTTTTTAATATCGTGCAATTTAACTTTTGCATCGTATAAACCCGTCTTGGTTTTGTCTTTAAACTTATCAGATTGTTCTAAATCACCTGATATAAAAAATTTAGAGTTAAAACCGATACGTGTTAAAAGAAGTTTCATTTGTGCGGGGGTAGTATTCTGTGCCTCCTCAAAAACAAGAATCGTATTATCAACATTCCAACCTCTCATATACGCAAGAGCGGCAATTTCGATAAAACCTTCTTCTTTTAATTTTTCTCGAGCTTCTTTTCCAATTATCTTATTTAAAAGATAGTATGATGGATAGATATATGGGTCAAGTTTTTCTTCCAAACCACCGGGTAAAGAACCAAGTTTTTCTTCAGCTTCAACCGCAGGACGTACAATAATAATTTTTTCAAATTTATTGTTATCATCCCATAACAAATCAATTGCGCGTTTCATCGCAATGTACGATTTACCAACACCGGCAGGACCGAAGCAAAGAGTAATTTCGTTATCCCCTAAAATTCTCCAATATTCTTCTTGATTTTTAGTTAAGAATTTTTCTTTGGGTTGTTTGATTATTTGTCTGATTCTATCCTTCTTATTCACTCTTTTATCCTCAACAAAAGACGTTGTCTTTGTTACTCCCGACTTAGATGCTGCTCGTTTCAATTATTTATATTTTAAAATTAAATTATGTTCCGGTAGAACCAAAACCACCCTCTCCTCTTTCTGTAGATGAAAGTTCTTCTGACTCAACAAACTTTATTGTTGGGTATGGTAAAATAATAATTTGACCAACCCTATCCCCGACCTCATAGTATCGGGGGATTACTTCTTTCGTTTTTCTAAACTTGAGCATAATCTCACCACGATACCCTGAATCAATTACTCCGACATGATTAGTTAGATACAAATCCTTTTTAGAATTTGAACTTCGAGGAAAAACTAAACCAACATATCCGTTTGGTATTTCCATGGACAAACCTGTACCATATACCACATTGGTGTCTCCATCATAATCGATACTTACTGCAGTTAAGTCCATTCCCGCATCTCCTGATTTAGAATATGAAGGAATTACCGCATTTGGATTTAGTTTTTTAATCTTAATATCAAGGGTATTGTGTTTAGCCATTGTATTCATTTGAATATCATTATCCAATGCCGACAACACTTTGTTTAAATCCCCGATAACAGAAAAATCACCATCTTCTGATTGAAGTGATTTTTCAATGTCTTGTAATTTACTCAGATAATCTTCGATATCTTTTTTATTCATTTGGTTTAACCTTTTTTACTTTCCAACCATTTATCTAATTTCTTGATTCTTTCTTTCAAGTCATTATCTGCCGGTCTTAAACAAGATTCAACAAACACATCGGTAATTCTTTGTAACTCCTCTACGGTGATTTTAACACCGATGGAACTTACATATTCCAATGCTAACTTACTTTGAGATTGTCTAAGGATTTGGATGTCTTTGCTGTGAAATTCCATAGTTGTGTATTTGATTATTGATAATATTCGGGTGTGTTGTTTTTGTCAATGATACATTCAATTGCCATTTTAGCGATTGCTAAACTTTCACTTGAACGCATATCTCCTGCTCTGTATTTTGAAACAACAATTGTTGCCTCTTCTACTGATTCTGCTTCAACAATGTATTTCACTTTTTGAAGTCTTGGGTTTCCGTTGCGGTCGAGTTGCTCCAACTCGTAACCTACTGTTACTAAATAATGCATGGTTTTTTGGGTTTTAAATTATTGATTTGAAAAATTGTGTTCTGTTATTACAAACATTCGGAAGAGAGTACTTATCCTTTACGGTTTCATAAAGTTTATTACCCAAGTCCTCAATCATGTTTGGATTGTCTATTAATCTCTTCATGTGTTGCATCCATTGTTTATGGTTTTTACTTGGAGAAACTAATAATGAGTTACCCTTACTATTGATTCCACCGCCGAATTCGACCGCACTAACTAAATCAAGTGTATATGGTAATGTTTCACTCGCAATTAATGCCTTCTTATGGAATCCGGCTTCAATTGCTTTTAATTGTGATTTATTTGCATTGAATTCACTTGGAACTAACGGAGCCAAGGAGACATCGAATAGGTTATAATTTGACGCATATTTCCCAACAGGTTGCGTCCAAACTCTACGATATCTTTTATCAGTTGTATCGTATTCAGTTTCCGTAAATGTTAATAGATATTTTTTGTAATCCTCGTCAACGTATTTGTAATTGTCGGTGAATAACTTTTCGTATCTATACCAAACAGTTTCCATTGGTTGGATTGGTCGAACTCTTTGTTGACCTGTCTGAGGGTTTACCTCGGTAACATTACCTCTCAAATCAAAACCACATAATACAAATTGAGTATTTTTAGTTTGGTTTAAAGTTGAGGAGATTCCTGATGACATCAGTTCCAAATCATGAAAGTGTGTAGAACCACCTAACCATCCAAATCTTATTTTATCTGATTCTGTTGGATTTGATTGAAATTGTGGTTCGTTGGGGTCAACGGCGTTTGGGAATACGATAACGTTTTTAATACCTAACTTAGTTTTTATTGATTTCTCAAAAACCTCAGTAGTACACGTTACCCAATCGGACGCTCTCATCAGTTCAACCTTCTTTCTTGGGATTTCATTCAATTTGATTTGATGATACATTGGGTGTCTGTGGTCAACGGACCAAAAATCATCAATATCCATCACAACTTTGATTCCTTGTGATTTTAATTTCCCAATTCTTTCGAGATTCTTTTCGTGAGATGATTGGTGAATAAAACTATGAAAGACAACAATATCGTAGTTTTTGAAAAACTCGTCATTATCGTCTGCATTCATTACGATATCGACATGGAATTCGTCTGTATAGTTATCCCCGATGTATTTGAACGGGTCCAAGATTCTGTATTTACCTACTCCGAACTGGTCGGGTGGAATTGCTAATATTCTAATTTTCGACATCAAATAATACTTGTATGTCTAAATAATAAGAAAAAAAATTGAAAAAAACAAACGTTACTTGGATTTATTTACTCCGGTAATTTTACCTTTAAACACGGAGTCACCTACTTTAAGGACCAAGTTTTCATTAATTGATAATGTTTGTTGAGCAGTTAAGATTTGATTTAATTTTTCATCTAAAACCTTTCTAACGGTATTCTCGATGATAATCGCAATCTCATTCATGTCAATATTAGAGGATTGTGGAATTGACCTTGAGGATGAGGTTTGTTTTGGTTTTGTGGCAACACCCTCAGCTTCCATTAATTTTTTGGTATTCTTAACAAAATCCATGTCAAGAGAATCACTTAAACTAATTTGTGGTATCGGATTTTCAATCATTGCTCTTTTAATTGCGTCAGGTAGTTTTGATTCCATAACTTTATTTGGTGTATAGTTTGCGGGTTTTTGTGTTGGTGCATTAACCTCAGAAACATTTAATTCTTCAGGATTTGACCTAAGAACTGTTTCATTCACATGACCTCTTTCATAATTACCACCATCAACCTTATTCATTACTTTTTTTGCTTGGACCAATCTTTGCATTAATCCATTTTCTGATATTACTCCTTTTCCTGACATTTTAATAGTTTTTTAAAATATAAATATTTTTAGAAGAATATTAAAGTTTTAATTCTACTTATCGATTCTTGAAGTGGGGTTTGTGCAACCACCACATTATCTTTCTTTAATTCATTATACAACTCAATCTCGGCATCTTTTTCAATCCTTCTACGTGTACCTTCACCGGGAGTTGTGTTTTTACCAATCTCTCTTTGTCTGTTTGACCAATCAGAAATCTTTCTTTTACGTAAAGAATCCAATGCAACTGAGAAATCATTTGGTGAAAGTTGTTTTTGACCATCAACATCCTGAACCTTAGTTTTAAGTTCGTCATAAACTTGTGACGCAAAATTAACTTCGGGTTGTGGTGTTGCTGAAGGTTTATCCTCAGGTTTAGGTTGAGGTAATTCAGGTTCCACTTTTGGTTGAGTTGGTTGTGGTTCTGGTTCTCTTGTTGGAGTTGGTTGTGGTTTTGGTTTTTCAGGTTTTTGAATAACACCCCAATCACTTGTTGCATAAACAACATCTAAACTCTTGTCACCATCTTGATTTAAACCCGGTCTTTTTGCATCAAACGTTTCGTCCTCATAAATCTGAATACCTGACATTCTATCTAAGATGAATAATCTCCATCCATGGTCACCAAATCCTTTTTTAGATACTGAAGGTGGTTGTACCCAACCTCTTACCACAAGATTACCCTTTTTGGTAACACCCATAGCAACTAACTCGGACTTAATTCTTCTTCCTGCCAATACTTCTTCTCTTGGTCCATTATAATAAAATGAAACAGGGTTACGACTTTTTATTGCACGTAACAATCTTTCCCTTTTACTACCAACGGGAGCTTCAGTTATTAATTTAGATAATATTTTTTCAAAATTTATCATTAAAAATCAGGATATTGTTTAGTATCACCGTATTTGTTTTTTGCTTTTAATACAACTCTTTCATTAATGTCGGTTTTCGTACCAACACTACCGCCGGCATTTTCACCACGACCTTTTTCATCACCATCAGAAATGGCGTTAGGGTTTACTGATGAATATTCAAAACCACCATTATAAGTATTCTTTGCCAATAAGGTAATTCTTGTCTTGATGTCGGTTAAACCTCCAATATTACCCGAATCTTCACCCTTACCCTTTTCATCACCATTAGATAATGCATTTGGGTTATTGGAATCATACTCAAAACCCGTGTTATATATGTTTTTTGCCAATAATGAAGTTCTCTCATTGATATCGGTTAAACCACCTATCGATGTTCCGTTTTCACCCTTACCTTTTTCATCACCATTAGATAATGCGTTGGGGTGATTTGAGTCATAACCTAAAGATGGTCCATATATGTTTCTTGCATATGATGCGTTTCTTTCATTGATGTCGGTAACGGAACCAATAGTTCCTGAATTACTTTCACCTTTACCTTTTTCGTCACCGTCAGATACCGCATTTGGGTTAACTACACCATAACCAAAATTTTCATTGTAGATATTTTTTGATAAAAGTGATTTTCTTTCGTTAATATCCGTAACACTACCAATTGATGATGCGTTTTCACCTTTACCTTTTTCGTCACCGTTAGATAACGCATTGGGGTTATTGGAATCGTAGATAAAGTTTGGGTTATAGATATTTTTAGCCACCAATGATTTTCTCTCTACAATATCTGTTTTAGAACCAACATTACCATTTAATTCTCCTTTACCTCTTTCATCTCCGTCGGATAATGCTCCTGTATTATTTGAACTATACAAATCACCGTAGTTGTATTCGTTTCTTGCCAAATGTTGTTGTCTTTGTTGCTCCGCTATTATTTCTAATTGAGTTGGCATATTAGTATGATATTAATTTCTTTATTTTTTCAACTTCTTCAAATAACCCTAAAGAAGTAATCGGTGATATACTTGTTTTATGTGAATTACTTTTGACCAAATTGGTTGGGATTTTAAAACTAAATCTTTTACTGTGAGATTTTAAGTGACTGTTTTTTCTTTCACCCGTCAAACCTGACATCTCATCTGCATTTTTTCTTGATTGTTTATTTCCTTTAATTAAATCACGTTCACCCTGTAAATGAGTCATTGCCCATTTTTCCATAAGTTCACCACCACAAAGGTCAAATTTGGTTCTTTCGTTCACCTTATCCATATTTTGGATGTCGTGAATGATTCTCTTTAGTTGACCGTATTTTACAGATTTATCTTGTAGAAGTTTTTTTGCTCTTTGAATACCACGCACATTTTGACCATTTAAACCCGTAATTGTGTGGTTTATCTTATCAAGGATGTCCTGTGGAACATCGAATACCCTACCTTTTAAATCTTTATTCATCGTCTTTATCTAAAAGTTTAAGAATGTCTTTTACTGAAAGATTATTCTTTACTAATGTATTTTTAAGTGCAGATAATTGTTTTTTGATGATTGGATTGAGGTTCTTTTCAATATCTTCTGTTTGGTCTTTTTTTACCAAATCATCCGATTGTGATTTTTTAGAAAGAACACTTTCAACATAATCTTGAATGTATTTTTTAGGGTTTTCTATCAATCTTACTTTATCACCCTCAAGATTTTCATCATAACCGTAAGATGAGAGTCTTTCTTCAGCTTCTCTGTCTCCCATTCCTAATTCTTTTTCAAAATATTCTTCCGCATCTTCCATATCAGCATCTTGACCTAAAGTACTGTCGTATCCGAGTGCTTTACTCATATCCGCTTCCGCCCAATATCTTAGGGAAGTATGTGTACCGTGTACACCATGAATACCCATAGCACCTGCACCAGTTTTAACAATCTGGTCAGTTGTTTTCTTAGTAATACCCTTACTATCCTTACTTACGGGAACTTTTTTTCTTGAAACATTACCTTTTTCGTCAACCACCTCTTCAATTTCGGATTCCGCCTTTTCTGGAATTTTTTCAAAATCAGTATCTGAAGAATATTCCTTAGCCCATTTAGACCATTTATTCCTTTCTTTTTTTGACAAAGACTTATCTGATGCCTTTGCATAGAAGAATCTTTGTTGTTTTTTGGAGGAGAATGTCTCTTCGATAATATTTTTTACATATTTATCCATTTAACTGTAGTTTCTATATAAATATCAAAAGAAAGGAAAGATATTTATAATAATATGAATAGTCAGAACATACTCAAATTTTGGGGGACGAAACTCGACATAAAGCTCGATACGTCAGAATTTTATGATTACGAGGTAGGGAAGACTGAAACTGACTATAACGTAGAAGTTTTAGATTTTAACACACCTATATCGTATTCCTCACTAAAAATCAATACTACGGGGTTGATGAACGCATCGTGCGCAAAGAGTACGATTTACCTAACTGAAATTGACAACCGTCCAAATGACCCGAGTTATCCTTATTCAGGATATACATGGAGCCTGACTTATTCTAGCTTTACAGCACAACTTAATAATGTTGACACAATATTAGATAACGATGTTTATGATTTTGTTGATAATTCGGGTTTAACCCACTATTTTAAAATCTCAACTTACAACCAACCGTTATCAAACTTATTTTCGTTAAATGTTACGGGATTTACCGGTGACATTACCGATTGTGAATTATTATTATCTGACCCTAATTTATGTTGTGATACTGACCCAATAAAAAACGCAAAACCATGGGCATATCAAATTAATCACGGTGGTGGAAGTGATAATTGTGAATTTTTTGTAGACAGAAGACCCGAAAAGGGTTGGACAATAGATATTGTGTTCAATAGAGAAGATTTACCATGGTTTGGTGGTGGA
>JACCDY011234225.1_pt1 | contig 19684 bp, 21 predicted proteins | sample 7446391 | NCBI WGS metagenome assembly JACCDY01 (sample SAMN15323451, study PRJNA562643) | freshwater metagenome | isolation source: river surface water | place: USA:Blue River Watershed | collected 2017-08-18
TGATTTTAGGGGCTATAGGACATTTTTATCACAAAAGTGATTGATAAAACAAGAGCTGCACCCCAATTTTAGGACCAGTTCTGTAAAAAATCCGTAGACTTTTTAGCCTAAAAATTCTGTTAAAAGTTTTGAGTAAATTTTTTTATTTTCAAACAAAATTTCTCTTCTTTTCATTCTCAAAATAAATTTGAGAAGGGGTTTTATAATTTAAAGATTGGAGGTCTTTGATAATTGTAAAAATTAATAAATTAGAAGGGTAATGTTTGTTTAAAAAATGGGTACCTTTCATAATGACACAAATGACTGGCGATAAATCCTATTATCTTGATGCTAAAAAAGAAGTTAAGAAAATTCTAAATTTCGAAAAAAAATAATTTATAATTCAGAAATGAATTTTTGATATTTTTCCATTTAGAAAGGAAAAATAACGTTTTGATTAAGTTTTTGGTATATTGAAAGAGTTTTGCATCTGAAGTTTTCTAGTTGCGCAGCTTTTTATTAAATTTCAAAAAATACTATCTGATTACCAGAGTAAATGGTGTTTTTTGAGATTTTTCTTATTTGTTGATTAACCTTTATCTAAATAGACTCCTCTGAATCCTGCTTTTTTCAATTCGTAAATAAATTTATTGGGATCAAGAGTTATAACTTCTTTTTGCCAATTTGAACTTGTTCTAAAGTCAATTGCCGTATAAGACCAGCGTAAGTTTTCTGAATATAAATAGCCTTTCAATAAACTGTAGCCAAAACCTTCTGGAAATCCAATCAAAGGTAATTGAAAAATAATTGATCCTTGGGGTAGTGAATTTTCAATTTTTTTAACGAAATGTATTATTGTTTTTATTACAAAAGTAGTTGATAAAACATCTTCGTTTTGTTCAAAAAAAATTTGTCTTAAGTCAATGTTCTAGATCTGAAATAAAATCGCAAAAATAATTGGCGGCAAGATAAAAGCACAGACTAGAGCAAAGATCGCTTTTTTTATCCATTATAAATTTAGGCATTCTTATTTTTGACTTCGTTTTGTGCTTTTAAAATAAAAGATTCTAAAGACATTGTGTTCTGGGTTTCTTCGCCTAATTTTCTTACCGAAACGGAGTTATTCTCAGCCTCTTTTTTCCCAAGAGCTAAAATATATGGAACTTTTTTTAGTGAATGTTCACGAATTTTATAACTAATTTTTTGCGAATCTAAATCGCCTTCAACTCTAAATCCTGCTGTCTTTAATTCAGAGATAACTTTTTTTGCGTATTCATCAGAATCATTAGTAATTGTTGCAACAACAATTTGAGTTGGAGCAATCCAAAGAGGAAATTTACCAGCATAATTTTCAATTAAAATTCCAATAAATCTTTCAAAGCTTCCTAAAATTGCACGATGTAACATAACTGGTCTTTTCTTGCTACCGTCTGAGGCAACATAATTTGCATCAAGTCTTTCTGGTAAAATAAAGTCAACTTGCAAAGTACCACATTGCCATTTTCTACCAATTGAATCAGTTAGTTGAAACTCAAGTTTTGGACCATAAAAAGCACCTTCTCCTTCTTGAATTTCATAATTGAGACCAGCTTTTTTTACCGCTTCTGCTAAAGCTCCTTCTGCCTTATCCCAAGTTTCATTAGATCCAGCTCTAACTTCTGGTCTTGTTGAAAATTTTACATCAACTTTTTTAAATCCAAAATCGTTGTAAACTTCTTTTAGTATATTGCAAAAACTTATGGTTTCCTCATTAATTTGATTTTCTTCACAAAAAATATGAGCATCATCTTGAGTAAATCCACGAACACGCATTATTCCGTGTAGTGATCCTGAAGATTCATTTCTATGGCAAGAACCAAACTCTGCCATACGAAGTGGCAATTGACGATAAGATTTTAATTCTTGATTGAAAATTTGTACATGGCATGGACAATTCATCGGTTTGATGGCAAGAGTTCTTTCTTCGCTTTCAGCAACAAACATATTTTCACGGAATTTTTCCCAATGACCTGATTTTTCCCACAAAATTTTATCAACCATTTGTGGAGTTTTTACTTCAACATATCCGCTTTTTTCAAGTTTTTGGCGAATGTAATTTTCAATTTCTCTGAAAATTGTCCAGCCTTTAGGATGCCAAAAAACTGAACCAACTGCTTCTTCTTGAACATGGAACAAACCCATTTCTCGTCCAAGTTTACGATGATCCCTTTTTGCGGCTTCTTCTAAAATATGAAGATAATTTTTTAAACTTTCTTCACTTTCCCATGCTGTACCATAAACACGTTGAAGCATCTCATTATTTGAATCACCTCTCCAATAAGCTCCTGCTAACTTCATTAATTTGAAGTGTTTTATATGTGAAGTATTGGGAGCATGTGGACCACGGCAAAGATCAATAAATTTACCCTGACGGTAAAGTGAAATTGCTTCATTTGTTGGAATTGAGGCAATAATTTCTGCTTTATATTTCTCTCCGATTGATTCAAAAAATTTTACTGCTTCATCTCTTGTTAATTCCTCGCGTGTTATTTCTTCGCTGCGCTTCACAATTTCACGCATTTTATTTTCAATTTTCTCTAAATCTTCCAAAGAAAAAGGTGTTTTACGAGCAAAGTCATAATAAAAGCCATTTTCAATTGCAGGACCAATAGTTACTTGAGTTTCTGGATATAATTCTTTAACTGCTTCAGCCATAATGTGAGCAGCATCGTGACGAATAATTTCTAAAGCGTCAGCACCACTTTTTGGTGTGATAATTTCAATTTTTGCATCAGTTTCAATTTTGTGAGATAAGTCACGCAATTCATCATTTAACTTAATTGCTAAAGCCGATTTTGCCAAAGAAATTGAAATTGATTTGGCGATTTCAAGACCGCTGACTCCTTTCTCAAATTCACGTATTGAGAAGTCGGGAAAAGTGATTTTAATCATCTGATTTTTGAAGAAATGAATTGAAAATTAATTGTTTTAAGCTTAGAAATTAAAGGAATTTTCGCATTTCTATTTTTCTTTCGCAATAAAAAAGGTGCCAATTTTTTAGGAATTTACCAGTTAAATACAAAAGAACTGTTATCCTGAGCTAAAGCGAAAAAAACAAGGCAGAAAAAGTAACAAAGCATTTTTATAATTTGATTTTATAATTTAAAGGGGCTATAGCGCAGTTGGTAGCGCGCTTGCATGGCATGCAAGAGGTCACGAGTTCGAATCTCGTTAGCTCCACCATCTCCTATCAAGGGTTGGTACGATTTTCTAAAATTTAGTTTTTATTTGGTGTCCGTCTGGTGTCCGTAATTGTCTCTTTTGTCCAATCTGAATTTCACAATCAAAATTCTTAAGCGTTTATCGGCGAAATAAAAGTTTTTTGCCCTGTTCTCATCTTTATCGAAACCTGCCGATATTCCCTCATTCCAATCGTAATTGCCTAAAATTACCTACGATTACCTTCATTACCTCGTTGCAAGACCGTTCGCATACCCTCGATTTCACCTTATTTTCCTAGACGTATAGTCAAATTAATACGGGTTTTAATACGCCAGCCATACCGATTTCTATACGCCCCATTTTCTAACTTTTGCCCACATTATTAAAAATTATGTGAGGACAAGAATGAAAAATCGAAACAAAAAACCAGCAATAACCCTGTGTTTACAGGGCATTAGCACAATCTTATTTGAAAAAATAGGAGGTGATAATGACTAAAATTACCACTCCACCAGGCTTTTATAGCGAAGAAGAAATGGCTGCATTTTTGGGGAAAAGTGTTTCCACACTCAGGGTAGACCACTGCCACAGAAGAAACCGAGTGCCACCGAAAACAAAATTTGGCAGAGTCATAGTTTATTCCAAGGTGTCTTTTGATCAATGGCTGGAATCACGAGAAATTAAGCATAGCGCGAAATTCCCTAAAAATTACCGATAATTCTCAAAATATGTTAGATTTTAATGGCGCAGAAAATCAGGGAGATCTGCCAAGAAAAATTGATAAAGAGGCAATCAGGGCACAATTGCTAAACTCTGTTGAAGATGCTCTCTTTTATCTTTTTCCTAAAGGTCATGTTAATAACCACCACTTTCACATAGGAAGCACCAAAGGAGAAGCAGGAAAAAGTTTGGTTGTTGATCTTAAGGGAGAAAATCAAGGCCGATGGTTTGATTTCGCTGAAAATGATGGTGGTGATATTTTTAGCCTATGGGAACGGGCTCGCGGTTTTAGCAAATCAGAATTTGGCGAACTTCTGTTGGATATTGGCGATTGGATTGGCAGTCCCTCACATATTCAAAAAAATCGAATATCTGATTTTGCTTCGCAAAAAGATCTCGGAAAACCAACAGCCAAATGGGATTATCTTGATGGGCAGGGAAAATTAATCGCCTGTGTTTATCGTTACGACACCGAAAACGGCAAAGAATTTCGGGTTTGGGATGTGAAAAACAAAAAAGCCAAATCACCAAATCCAAGGCCACTTTACAACATTCCACAAATTCTGAATGCCAAAAAAATCATTCTGGTTGAAGGTGAAAAATCCGCTGATCGACTTATTGAAAAAGGTTTTGTTGCAACAACCGCAATGTTTGGCGCAAATGCTCCAATCAATAAAACCGATTGGTCGCCACTTTTTGAAAAAGAGGTAATTATCTGGCCAGACAACGATCCAGCAGGAATAGATTACGGCAAAAAAGTTTCCACGCATCTTGCTGGCATTGCCTCATTTATTTCAATTTTAATTCCTCCAAAAGACAAACCAGCCAAATGGGATGCTGCTGATGCGGTGCTAGAGAATTTCGATATTAGTAATTTTCTGGAATCAGCACAAAGCAGCGAAATAAAAATCCCCAGAAATTCGCTTGAAGAATTCAGAAATGACAAGCGCCCGATGCCTGATGATATTATCGCTCCAAGGCTTTTAACTCCTGGTGGAATGTTAGTAATTGGAGGTGCGCCAAAAGTTGGTAAGAGTGATTTCTTGATAAATTTTCTAACTCACATGGCGGCTGGCGGAAGCTTTCTTGGATTGAAGCCGCCACATCCGCTTAAAATTTTTTATCTGCAAACTGAAATCGGATATTTCTACTTACGCGAACGCATAGAAAAGTTGAAAATCTCTGACGAAACTTTTTTTAAAGCCTCACGAAATCTTATCGTCACTTCGCAACTTCACATGATTTTAAATGATGAAGGAATTGCTGCGTTGCACAAAGCCATTTTACAAGATTTTCCTAATAGCGGACCAGATATTATCTGCATTGATCCAATTCGTAATGTTTTTGACGGAGGCGAAAATGGCAGCGAAAATGACAATAGTTCGATGTTGTTTTTCTTACAAAACCGCGTGGAAAAGTTGCGTGCTTTGATTAACAGCAATTCAGGAATTATTCTTTGTCATCACACCAAAAAAATCAGAAAGAAGGATATTGAAGAAGATCCGTTCCAAGCACTTAGCGGCGCTGGCAGTTTAAGAAGCTTCTACAGCAGCGGATTGCTTTTGCATCGTCCAAACGAATATGAGCCAAAAATTCATCTGCATTTTGAGCTGAGAAATGGCAATGCAATTCCAAAAAAAATTGTTGAGAAAATCGATAATAAATGGACTGAGTTAAATCTTTTTTCCGAGCGTTTAGTTAGAAAAGAATATGGCAATAGGCTTGATGCTGAAAGAGATCGCAAAGCAGATGTGATTATAAAATTGATCAAATCAGAAGCCACAGCGGGCAGAGTTTACACTGCCAATCAATTTGCTGAGAAGTTTGAGAATAAGTGCGGGCTTGGCTATATCGATTCAATTGGCAGAAGAATTTCTATTCTGGCGACCAAAGGTTACATCAAATATAGCCGCGATTTTGTGAAGTTTAAGCTTCCAATCTCAACTTCAAAATTCGGCATCGTTTGCGTTGAAGGGATGGAATTTCCTTTTGGTGATGATGAGCCGCAAGAAGTTTTGCCGACTCATTTTAAATGCCCCAACACTGGAAACACGATGGAAATCACTGATGATCAGGTGATTTGGAGTTATGAAGATGAAGAAAGAGGGGAAGAAAATGAATAGCTTTTTGCCAGAAATCAAATTGCGGAACTTAAAGCCGAACTCGCTATTTATCAGGGTGCAGAATTGACGAACTTAGATTGGTCAAGGCTTCGTGATAACAAATTGTTTATGACTCCTTTATCTGAGAAAGTTCGGCACAGATTAACAAAGTGGTGCGGAACTTGATTTTGTAAAGTTGCACCGAACCTTGTGTTTACTGCTTGTTTCCAAGTTCGGCAGTTAACCAAAAACGCTTAAGTAAAAAAATTAAGTTTTGTAGTGCGGAACTTCTGATTTTATTGGTCTCAACCACCATAACCAAGTTCCGTAGTTGTAAACCCCATATACTATGGGGGTGAAATCACCCCATAGTATGGGTATGGGATGCTTTTATAGAATAACACGATGAATAACCAAAAAACAAAAAGGTACTTTGACGAAATTTTTCTCGCGGGTAACGCGCAACCGCACGACTTTTCTACAGTCAGATTTAGTTTTTGGGTTTCTTTTTTAATAACAAATATTGTCTTTAGTCTATGCCAATCAATGTCTCACAAAACAAAAGCTCAAGAAAACCCAAGCTAAAACAAGATGCACTTGAGCTCTCAATAAAAGAATATGCCGAGCATCGCAACGTTTCCGTGGTCGCCGTCAGAAAGGCTATAAAAGCTGGTAGAATTACACTGAATAAGAATAAAAAACTGAACCCAAAATCCGCTGATGCAGAGTGGTTTGAAAACACCAACCCAGCCAAACAAAGAAATTCAGCAGATAATAGCAGTGATGACAAAATATCCTATCACCGCAGCCGCGCTATCAGGGAAGAATACAACGCCAAATTAACCCAGCTTCAGTTTGAAAGAGAATCAGGAAAACTCATCCCGATTCAGGAGGTCAAAACACAAGCCTTTACCGCTGGAAGAAGAATAAGAGATCGCTTTCTTAACATGCCAGATCACATCGCTCCACAGCTAGTTGGTAAAACTAATATTTTTGAGATAAAAAATATCTTGAAATCGGAACTGACTAAAATCTTGGAGGAATTATCTAAAAGTCCTTATCATAAAAATAGTTCAGTAAAATGAATAAATGACGACTCATTTGTGGTGTGGGTTTTGGGTTTGGTGGATTTTGTGTGGTGTGATGACAATTTGATCTTATTCGCCAACAACTCTACCAAGCGTTGATTGAATTGTTGGAATAAATACTCTATTATGAGTGGAGTGTTAATTAAATTTCTTAAACAGATGGGTAACAACAAAACCAAATATCTTTTTAACATATTGTCCGCGTTTTTTGCATTTCTACTCTGGGGAAGTTGGGCTTATTTTATTAATCAAAATATCAAATCCGCCTTGGTTCAAGGGTTGGCGAGTTTTATTATTACGATATTTTTGATAAAATGCGTAACTAAAATTTTTAATTTTTTAGTTTTGTCTCCGACCAGATTCTTTTTACCTACCGCTGCAACAATTCTAATTACAACATCATCACTAACGGCAATTCACTTTCTTGTTGGTACCAAAAATATCTTTTACACAATTGCTCCTCCCGTATCTGTTGCCACCATCTTTTGTTTTTTTGTAACTGCAAAACTAGAAAAAATTAACCATGACAAGTTTAAATAATAGAAGACCACTGAAAGTACGCGATACAAAGCTTGCAAGAGAGTTTGCCTCATTTTTAAGCAAGAGAAATATAACTCCAAATCAGATATCAATTTTCAGCATTATTTTTGCTGCATTTGCTGCAATTTTTTTAGTTTTATCATCCGGTCAAAATTGGTTTTTTCCACTAGCTGCTGCGATATTCCTACAGTTGCGCCTCTTGTGCAATTTGTTTGATGGGATGGTTGCTGTTGAAGGTGGTAAGAAAAGTTTATCCGGAGAATTATTCAACGACATTCCAGATCGAATTGCTGATTCTCTGATATTAATAGCAGCTGGTTATGCTGTAAATTTTTTTAGTTGGTGCGCGATTCTTGGTTGGTGTGCTGCATTAATGGCTGTAATGACAGCTTACATCAGAACTTTAGCAACAAGCATTGGTGCTCCTACTAACTTTACGGGACCGATGGCTAAACAACATAGAATGGCAGTTATGACAATTTCCTGTCTGTTAACAATCATTGAGAATAGCGGATTTTTTATTTTCGTTGCGCTGATAATAATTATTTTTGGCTCTATGATTACAATTTACCGCAGAACAGTTGCGGCCTATAATTTTTTAGAAAATAAGAACCATGTATAACCTTCCTAACAACTCGTTGCTGGCAATGCTATTTGTTTTGATGCTTTTGATTGTCGCATCAGCAATCAGTATTGCGCTAAAAGTAAAAAACCCAAATCGTGACTATTCAAATCTTAGGCAGCGCATAAAATCATGGTGGTGGATGATTGCCTTAATTTTTGCTGCGTTAGCCATGGGCAAAAAGTCATCGGTGATATTTTTTGGTTTTCTGAGCTTTTTGGCTTTGAAGGAATTTTGTTCAATTGCATCTCTCAGACAAGCTGACCGCAGAGTTTTATTTTGGGCTTATCTTGCAATACCTGTGCAATATTACTTCGTTTATATTGGCTGGTATGGAATGTTCATAATTTTCATCCCGGTTTATATGTTTTTATTTTTACCAATCAGAATGGTTTTGATTGGCCAGAATCAAGGCTTCATAAAATCAGCAGCCACTATTCAATGGGCTTTGATGTTAACGGTTTTTTGTATTAGCCACATTGCCTATCTTCTTACTCTGCCAGTTAAAAATGATGCTGCAGGAAGTATTGGACTGGTTTTATTTCTGCTCTTTATAACTCAGTTTAACGATGTTTCTCAATATATCTGGGGCAAATTGTTTGGTCGAAATAAAATAATCCCAAAAGTTAGCCCGAATAAAACTTGGGAAGGCTTTTTGGGCGCAGTAATGACAATCACAATTTGCTCTGGTTTTGCTGCTCCATTGTTAACGCCATTAACATTTGAACTTGGCCTGATATTTGGTTTCATAATTAGCGTTTCTGGATTCTTTGGTGATGTTGTTATTTCTTCAGTAAAGCGTGATTTAGAGATTAAGGATAGCGGCAATTTGATACCCGGGCATGGTGGAATTTTAGATCGCATAGATAGCTTGATGTACACAGCTCCGCTTTTCTTTCACATGATTTATTATTTTTCTTATTAGATATGGAAAGAGTCTTAAAAATTTTATTTTTTGCGCTTATTGTCAAACCTCTAACTTTCATAATATTGGGGCTAAATATTCGTGGCCGCGAAAAGCTTCCAAACAAAGGTCCAGCAATCCTCGCTGCAAACCATAACAGTCATCTGGACACGATGGTATTGATGAGCCTTTATCCACTTTCACAAATTCATAAAATAAGACCCGTTGCAGCAGCAGATTATTTTTTATCAGGAAAATTTAGATCATGGTTCTCACAAAAAATCATCGGCATAATTCCTTTGGATAGAAGTGGCAGCAAAGATCTGGAAAATCTTTTTAGTGGCTGTAACAAAGCTCTGGATAACGGAGATATTTTGATAATTTTTCCTGAAGGTAGCAGAGGAAATCCTGAACAAATTGGCAAAATCAAGAAAGGTATTTTTTATCTGACAAAAGACCGGAGTGATATAGAAATTATTCCTGTTGTTATGCGTGGACTTGGAAAAGCCTTACCTCGTGGCGAAGCTTTGTTTGTGCCTTTTAATTGTGATGTAGTTGTGGGAGATACAATAGAGAAATGTAAAGATTCAAAGGAATTTACAGAAACAATGCTTCGCAGTTTTAATGAGTTACTGAAGCACTGTATCACTTCCAAAGAGCTTTAGTGACAGTCTTTCAGTCTTAAACCCATTGCAGTACAAGATACTATGCGTGTGGTTATTACTACCGTCATCATAGTAACGCCAGCCACCATTAACACTCCATCAGTGGCTAAGGCAACAGGAGTAAAGGCAATTTTTATAGTCTTATCGCCAAAGCTACTTTGCTCAATACTTACTCGGTATTCTTTGCTGAACGAAGATGATTTATCATAATTCACACCTGATTTTGGTAAATATCTTGTACCTACAAGATTGATCTTTTTCTTAAGAACAGTATCATTTGAACGAGCTTTTGTAAAGCCTAAGTCCTTAAGAAAACCTTTCTCCTGATCACTTAACTTGACTGAAGAATTTGCTTTTACGGTTACGGAAGCATTTACATCAATTGTGTTATTTACCAAAAAACCATCAATCTCCATCTCTAGCTTTGACCTACTTTCCCAAGACAACAGTTTTTTTATTGTGTCGGATTTATCGTCAAAAATGTAGTGATACTTCTTTCCTAAAAGAACGATTCTTTGCCCATCCTTAGTAATCAGGAAATTTTTAAAGGTTTCGCTGTAATAGCTCTTTTGCCAAAGCGCATCAGTGCACGATGCAAGATTGGTAGTAATTAAAATAGCAATCAAAAGGGTTTTGATAAATGGCATATATTTTTTGATTAAATTAAGAGGATGTTCGGCTTGTTAGTTCTTTTACTTTCACATAATCAATCTTTCCAGTTCCAAGCAACGGCAGATTTTCCACCACTATTATTTCTTTTGGGACCGACAATTCGGTGATTTGATTTTCTTTGAAGTAAGTTGAAATATCAGCACGTTTTAAGGTTCGGCTGGTTGTCATCAAAATTAATTGCTCACCTTTTTTAGGATCTGGAATTGCTACGATTGCATGCGCTGATTTTGGATCAAATTTAGCGATGTGAATTTCGGTTGCGGTTAGGGAAACCATTTCTCCGGCAATTTTAGCAAAGCGTTTGGCTCGTCCTTTGATCGAGATATAGCCTTTTTCATCAATTGCTACGATGTCGCCAGTGTCGTACCAGCAATCTTGAGTCGGTGTGATCACTCCGGGATTTGAGGATAACAAATATCCTTTCATAATATTTGGTCCGCTCACCAAAAGTTTTTTGCCATCGGTAATTCCTGGAATCTCTTCAAGTTTGAATTTAATTGCGGGCATTAATCTGCCAACGGTTCCCGGTTTGTTGTGCATCGGCGTGTTGGTTGAAAGTGCTGGTGCAGTTTCAGTTGCGCCGTAGCCTTCAAAAATTCTAACACCGAATTTTTCTGACCAAATTTTGCGTGTTTCTTCGTCGAGTTTTTCAGCTCCTGCAAAGACATAACGAATCGAATAAAAATCGTAAGCGTTGGCAAAACGGGCGTAATTTGAGAGGAAAGTGTTAGTGCCAAACATAATTGTGGCATTGGTGTCGTAAACCAATTCTGGCACAATGCGATAATGAAGCGGAGATGGATAAAAGAAGGTTTTGATACCAGATAAAATCGGTAGCAAAGTTCCACCAGTTAAACCAAAAGAATGGAAAATTGGCAAGGCGTTGAAGACTGTATCTTTGCTTGAAAAATCAACACGTGAAGCAAGTTGAAAACGATTGGCCTGAATATTTTTGTGACTCAAAACCACGCCTTTTGGCGTACCTTCCGAACCAGAAGTAAACAGAATGACGGCAGGATTTTCAGGAGAAACTTTGTGATAAAATTTTTCGGCAAAACATGCTTTAAGAAGGCCGCAAATTTTGTCTGAAATTCCGATTTTTTTGGCAACGTCTTCGAGATAAATTACTCTGATTTTTTCATTTTCCGCTGCTTCAACAAGTTTCTGTAACTTCGCGCCTTCGATAAATTTTTTAGCGGTAAAAATGGTTTTGATTTTGGCAACTTGGCAAGCAGCGATAAAATTCGCACCACCAGTTGAGAAATTGATCATCGCTGGCACGCGATTTGCCGATTGCATTGCAAAAAATGTCGCGATGCTGGTGTTCATATTTGGCAGCATAAAACCAACATATTCACCTTCTGAAGTTTCTTTTGCGATTTGCTTTCCAAGAATAAAGCTGCGAGTGATTAGTTGTTTGTAGGAAAGTGGTTTGCGCTCAACATCAACGATAATTTCATGATTTTTTCCGTGAATTTTTGCAGCATCTAAAAGCGAAGAGAACAAGGTTTTTTTGTAATCAGAGCTTTCAAACAACATTTCTGTCATAATGTCATAAAGCTTGTCAGCATTTGCTGCGCGACGATCACGACCTGTAATTTCTTTCGCCACTTCAAATTTTTGCGGCGCTAAAATTGTAATCGTAATTTTAGGAAAAAAGTGAATTTTAACGCGACCTTTCAAACGCGAAAAAGGTGAAAACTGCGCGCCATCAAGACGAACTGGCAAAATCATTGCGTCAGATTTGTCAGCAATCATGCCGGGGCCTTCGTAAATTTTCATTAATGAGCCAGTGACGGTGATTCTTCCTTCGGGAAAAATTACGCATCTTTTATCTTTTTTGATTTCGTTGATCAGGCTTTTAACCGCCATCGGATTGGTTGGATCAAGGGCAAAAGTTTCAGCCAGTGCAAGAAATGGTTTCATCCACCATTGTCTAGAAATGAAAGTGTTAACCGCAAACATTGGGCGATTTGGCAGAAACACGGCCAACAAAATTGCATCCAAAAATGACAAGTGATTAGCAACAATCAAAACGCGATTTCCGGCTTTTTGGTAATTTTCTAAACCTTTGATTTCGACTTTGTAAAGTTTTGTTAAAGTAAGGCGAAGTAAGTTTTTAAACATGGTATTTTAAGTTTTGGTTAACAATTTTACGGATGAAGAAAAAGACGAAAATGTTGAAAATTCCAAGTATTAGGAAGATTTGGATCAGAGTTAGTTGTAGCGCGATAAGGCCAACAATTACAAAGCTTGAGGCGACCATAAACAAAGCGTTTAGAACGTTATTTGCGGCAACGATTCGTGAGAGAAATTTGTTGTCTGATCGGTGCTGCATGATGGCGTAAAGTGGCACGATGTAGATGCCGGAAAATATTGCGATGACGAGCAAGCTTAAAACTATTAAATAGCTGGCGAAGCTGATTGCGAAAAATTCGCCAAGGCTGATTATATTTTCAGGCGTTTGATAAATATTGCTGGCGAAACAGAAAAATAAAATTCCTATCGAAATTCCAATTGAGCCAAGCGGCACAAGTTTTCCGTTAATTTGTCCTTTAAGTAATTTGTTGCACATTACAGAGCCAACCCCGATGCCAATTGAGAAAATTGACAGAAAAAGTGTGACGATAAATTCATCGCCATTGATGATATTTTTGGTGTAGATTGGAAATTGTGAAAGAAATGTGAGACCAATAAACCAAAACCATGAGATGCCAATTATTGAAAGCCAAACCGTGTTTTCTTTTTTGGCGAAGCCGATAATTTTCCAAGTTTGTGAGAAGATATTGAATCCGATTTTTAAACTAGAATCAGAAATTGGAGTTTTGGGAATGAAGCAACTCGCTATATAGCCAATCACTGCAAAAAACACGACTGCAGCACAAATAATTTCGATACCGCTTTGTGATCTGATTACAACGCCACCAAGAATTGTTCCGAGCAAAATTGCTAAAAAAGTTCCGCCTTCAATAAGTGCATTTCCACTTACTAATTCATGGTCTTTTAAAGTTTCAGGAAGAAGGCTGTATTTGATTGGACCAAAGAAAGTGGAATGAACTCCCATCAAAAATACCAACAGCAAAAGCAGGTAAATATTTTCGAAATAAAACCCAACAAAAGCAAAAATCATGATCACGATTTCAGCAATTTTTATGATGCGAACAATTTTTGATTTTTCGAATTTGTCGGCAATTTGTCCGGCAAGTGCAGAAAAAAGAAAGAAAGGTAGAACGAATAATCCCGAAGCGATTGTGACCATCAATTGTGCATCCATATTCAGTTTGGTTGCAACATCGTAAGTAAACCAAATCAGAAAGGCATTTTTGAAAACATTGTCGTTAAAAGCTCCGAAAAATTGGGTGATAAAAAGAGGAAGAAATCTTTGTGACTTCAGGAGATTAGTTTGAGACATTTTTAGTATGTGTTTGTTTAATATTTGGCTTACAATTACTTGATACTTTGCACTCAATTCCTTTCATTCCCAAATAACCCAATCCGACCGTTGTTATAACTAATGCTGCAGCTGCAAAGACTACCACGACTGTTCCTATCAAAATAAATGGATAGGCCATGTCTGCTGTCCATGTAATTGGGGTTAGTGGCACAGAGTATGCTTTCTTTATAAATCCATGCTCATATTTCAGCGTTACACTATATCTTTTGTTAAGCTTTGATGGAATTTGATCGTAATTAACATTGGGATCGGGACGATATATTTTACCTGTAATTCTAAGTTCACCCTCTAGGTAAAGTTTTTCACCTTTCTTATTTTTTATCTGCTCGGTAATAGTCTTTTTCTCAAATCCGGCCTTATTTAGAAAGGTAGGAATTTCTTTTTTATCATCATAATCGGTTCTAATTTTTATTGTCGTTGTGACAGTTTGATCTGTTTTTATATAGAAGATTTGATGTTCTTTTTTTGATGAATCGCTTTGATCAATTACCGTTGGATTTAATTCACTTTTTTTATTCAGAAGTTCCTGAATTATTCTAGATTCGTCATTGAAGATATAATGATATTTTTCCCCAATCATTATTACATTTTTACCATCTTCCGATATTAAAATATTTGTTACTTCTTCTGATTCAGTTTTATTTTCCCATAAATGTTTAGTGAAGTTTGGATGAAGTTTTTCCGAAAACTCTGGAATACATGATGTATTCACAAAGATACAAATAATCAGAAATATTTTTATTAGTTTATTGGTCATAATTGGTGAATAAAAATACCTTTTTTAAGGAATTGAATAGTTTGGTTCTGCACTTCTTTATTTGACGGAAAAAAAGTATGAGATGCGCTGACAACAATGTGATCTTTCATGCCTTTTAGCTTGGTGCGTTCAATTGATACTTTTCCATCGTTCTTTCCTGGAATTATGCTCCAGCATATTGGATCAATTGCCGTGTCTCCAGCAATAACCCCGAGATCGTAAGTGACGTCACCAAGAAGATGTTTAATTGAAGACTGATCGGTGATTAGCTGCTGCCCAGCTGGGCCGTATATTTTTTTGTAAGGCCAAAAATTCTTTAACAAGTCAGCAATTTCGCTACCTTGGTTGGGTGGAGCTAATTGAACAACTTTGCCAAGATTTGAATATTCGTATTTGTGAATTAGGGCGCGAACCATCAAGCCGCCCATTGAATAACCAACGAAATGCATCTTCTTATTCGATATGATTCTCGAAGAAATTTCTTTATGAATTATATCGGTTAGGTCTTCTATGTTGTGTGATGTTGATGGGTAATCTAAGTTAATTACTTGAAAGCCTTCTTTTTCCAAGTTATGAGCCAGAGATTCCATATGCTTACTCGATCTAGCGATTCCGTGTAAAATTATGACATAATCACCTTTTTGCTCTAAAACTTCAGCATCAGCTTTTGAGGATAGAATAGATAAATTAAGGCCTAGTATCAGTAAAAGTTTACGAATCATTTATCTATGCCTCGTAAGTAATTATCTACTAACTGATTTGTTAGTTCTTCAACAGAATTTAGTCCTGCAACATTCAGTTTTTTGGTTAAACTCAAAATACAGATGCCGTGAATGCTTGCCCATATTATCTTGGCATGTTTTAAACATACTGAATCATCTTTGATAAAACATTTCAGAACGTCTTTAATTATAGCAAAAAGCTCATCTATTTTTTTGTTGTAAAATTCAGGTAGCTGCAATTCTTCTGGAATGCTATACTCAAATAGTGCGCTCCATCTATTATAATTCTGGCTGGCGAATTCCATGTAAAGATGAGCTAATTGTTTAATCGCAGCAGAGTTTTGCAAATTCGGTTCCAAATTTCCTTTCATGAAACCTTTCATATCATCCAATGTTGTCGCATTGATGTGAAAAACTATATCGTCATAGCTGTCAAAAACATTGTACAAAGTTCCAACAGTGTATCCGATTTCTTTAGCAATTTGACGAGTGCTAAATCCAGAAAAACCAGATTTATCAATTAAATCAGAGCCGGTTCTGATTACCATTTCTCTAATCTCATTTTTGGTGTGATCATTTCTTCTTGCCATTTAATTTTACACTGTTTAGTTAATAGGTAATTGAACAGTGTTCATTTTATCTGCAAAATTTTTTAACACAACAATTTATTACGATTATGAATAAAATTGATCGTCATATTGGCAGTAGAGTTAGGCTTAGAAGAAAAATTTTAAACATTAGCCAATATTCTCTATCGCATGATTTAGAGATATCGTTTCAACAACTTCAGAAATACGAGAGCGGAGAAAATAGAATAGCGGCAAGTAGGCTTTACGAGATAGCAAAAATTCTAAACATATCGCCACATTTTTTCTTTGAAGGGCTTGAAGGTGTTTTAATTAATAACGATCAACCAAAAGACTTACAAACTATGAAGGCTGCTCATGTTATGAACAAAATAAAAAATCAGAAAGTTAAAGATAAAATCATAAACTTAATCGTTGAGTTGGGAGAATAAATATGGAATTCATCAATCTTGTCGCGGTTTTGTTTTATAGTTATGCATTTGGTTGTTTTTGCAGTGCTTACTATTTGGTGAAAATTTTTAGTAAAACAGATATCAGAACTTTAAATAGTGGAACTGTTGGGGCAAGAAACGCAGGAAGAATTCTTGGCAAGAAAGGTTTCGTTATAACTTTCGTTGGTGATTTTTTAAAGACGGTTTTGTCTCTTGGTGTGACGATTTATTTTTTTAGATTAGATGCAAATTTTTCTATTCTTTTCTTATCCAGCGCAATTGCCATAATGCTTGGGCACTTATTCCCAGCACAGCTTCAGTTCAAAGGTGGTAAAGGTGTTGTAGTTTTTACCGCGATAATTTTTGTGATAAATTTCTGGGTATTGCTGATTTCTTTAAGCGTTCTTTTCTTACTCCTGCTAATTACGCATAACCAAAAACTTAGCATAGCCGTAAGCGTGTTAACCACAATACCAAGCAGTCTAATCTTGATGAAACAGTATCCGCTCTTTCTTGATCCACTTACAATATGGACAGTTTTTATTGCGATCATTTTGTTAATCATTTCTCATCTAAAAAAAGCACATGCTAACCTTTAAAATTGCCAGCACAGAAGAAGAATTTGAGCAAATTTTTCGTTTAAATTATGAGACATTCGTTGAAGAAATTCCTCAGCATCAGCAAAGCGAATCACGTAAACTTATAGATAAATTCCATCACCAAAACACCTATTTTATTTGCAAAAAAGATGAGGAGTTAATTGCGATGATTGCTTACCGAAATCAAAGACCATTTTCGCTTGATCATAAGTTGTCAAATCTCGATTCATATTTTCCACATGGCAAGACAAAGCCTTGTGAATTAAGGCTTCTGAGCGTCAAAAAAGAATATCGCGGTGGTAAAATATTTTTTCAAATTGCGCTGCAGCTAATGCAATATGTTCTGAACCAAGATTGTGACATCGCCTTAATATCAGGCACAACAAAACAAGAAAAGTTATACAGGCATATCGGATTTGTTCCATTTGCTCATTTGGTTGGCGATGAAAAAGCTAAGTTCCAACCAATGTTTATCACTCACGAAACAATTGCACTTAAGATATGAAAAAACCAATCAGCTTTCTTTCTGGTCCAGTTATGATTTCACCAAAAGTTTCTAAAGCTTTTGCACAAGCTGCAATTTCACATCGTTCTTCAGAATTTTCTAAATTAGTAGAGGAAGTACAAAGTAAGTTAAAAATCATTACCAAAGCAAAATACTCTACTTTAATGATGGGTAGTGGAAGCCTTGCTAATGAGTCAATCGCAGCAAATTTATCGACATTAAAAAACGAATCTGGCTTGATAATTTCCAACGGAGAATTTGGCGAAAGGCTTATAAATCAGGCAACGCGCCACAACTTAAAATTCCTCATCTTAAAGAAAAATTGGGGAGAAGTTTTTGATTATCACGAAATCGCAGAAATCTTGCTGAAGAAAAAAATTGATTGGATTTGGTTCGTTCACTGTGAAACCTCAACTGGCATGATTAATGATTTGGAAAGAATTCTAGCTATTTCCAATAAAACAAATGCCAAAGTTTGTGTCGATTGCATTAGCTCAATTGGAATTTACCAAATTGATTTATCAAAAATTTATTTGGCCTCAGCTTCGAGCAACAAAGGATTAGAATCATTTGCTGGCATAGCAATTGTCTTGCATAATCACCAACCAAAACCTCAAAACTCCATTGCCCAGTATCTTGATATTGGGTTTTATCAGGCAAAAAATAATATCCCTTTTACCTTCTCTTCAAATTTGCTAAAGGCTTTGAATACCTCACTAGAATTGATTTTACAAAAAGATAAAACTCCAAAAATTCAAAAACTAAATGATGATCTGGTTAAGTTTCTAGGGCAGCAAAAAATCAAGATTGTAGCCAGTGAAAAAGTGAAATCCTGCGCGATTACAACTATCGAATTTGATAAAGCTCAACAATCAGAAAAACTGGGTAAATTCTTAGAATCACAAGGAATTTTAGTTCATTATCAAAACAGCTATTTAAAGGAAAGGAACTGGCTGCAAATTGCATTTTTCAGCAGCTCAATAAGCTTTTCCTATTTGGAAAAGCTAAAAAATCTAATTTTAAAGTTCATAAATTCTGGCAACTCTTAGCTAATATAGCATTTATTATCATCGACATTCCTTGATCTTCGCATCGATGAAGGCTTTTTCCTTTTCATCCATATTCAGCTTCCACTGCTTTTTAACCTTCTGCCAAGTTTTAATGTAATCACATTGAAATTTTTTATTAGGCGGCAACCAATCTGATGGATCTTTATCGCCTTTCGAGCGATTAGCACTTTTATCAACTGCAATTAAAACTTCTGAGTCATCTAAATCATTGGCATATTCCATCTTTTTATTTTTTGACCACTCGTGGCCACCACTTCTATCAACCTCTCCAAGCGGGACAAAGTGATCGATATCAAGGTCATCTGGATTGGTAAAATATTTGTCGGCGTAAGGATCATACCATTTCCCTTTAACCACCTCGCAGCCTTTCTTATCAAGCGTCACTTCCTCTAAACTTTCAGCAATCAAAACTTCCTGCCTAGTATTTTGACAATCTTTGTCAGCATCAATCCAATGTTTATAATCAGTTCTGACAATATTGATAAATCGCAGCTGATGAAACCGCTACTACTGCTGCAATTTGTAAGGCTTTTTTTAGGTTAAGTTTTGGCATTAGTTATATTGGCTAATTTTGGTTTTTAGCTTTTCCAACTCATCTTTTTTGCAATGAATCCAATCATAAGACCAAATTCTATGAATCTTCCAACCTTTTGATTCTAAGACCTCCTGACGAAGTCTATCTCTTTCTCTAGCTGTTTTTCCTGAGTGATACATTTCACCATCACACTCAATTCCTAAAATATAATTTTTTGTATTTGGACAAACGACAGCTAAATCTATTTTATAACCAGAGCAGCCAACTTGAGAATCAACTTCATAACCCAGCAACCTCAAAGATTTACAAACACTTTCTTCAAATCCACTATCAAAGCCATCTTGTTTTATATGGTTCTTTGAAGTTATTCCAAAGTCACCAGTCTCAGCAAATCGCAAATAGCTCTTAGAACCTGTCTACCATCTTTTAACAAGCAACCTCACAAATGCCAATTCAACCATTGCAAGGGAAGTAGAGAGCTTCCTCTCGCAATTTTTCCAAAGCCTTCTGCATTTCTCTAACCAAGCAAAA
>JACCDY010420677.1_pt1 | contig 19674 bp, 23 predicted proteins | sample 7446391 | NCBI WGS metagenome assembly JACCDY01 (sample SAMN15323451, study PRJNA562643) | freshwater metagenome | isolation source: river surface water | place: USA:Blue River Watershed | collected 2017-08-18
ACGAAGTTTCATTGCATCTCCAAATAGGAACTAAGGGTTGAAAACCAAGCATCCAGACTTTCTGGACGCCGATAAAGCCACTGACGGGTGGTGTTAGCACTCGCCGTCATTGAGTGCTAATTTTAGGCCATCTGATGACATTTCAAGAGGGCAACTTTAAAAACATGAAAAATGTCGATTTAATTCAAGTATTGAATTTTTACAACTAAGTTTTGAACTGAATTGTTTCGTAACTATATGATTTTTAAGTATTTTTTGAAAACATCTTCGAGACCTTGGTGTCAAAACGTTCAAAAATCAGAGTGGATAGCCGCCTCAAATTACTGTGGAACGTCACTGAGCATTTCACCTCAGCGTCCTTAAGTCATTGATTTCCATAAGAGATCTATAACTTGCGTCACCGAAGAAGCAAGTTTTCGAGAGCATCCTGATTAGACCCGTTGCTGCAATGACCGGTATGCAGCAGTTGCTGCCGGTCGTGACCCGGCATCGCTCCAAGACATCTCCCTAGAAGCAGTCATACGCACTCGCTTGTCCTTGTTTAGTCCGCTGACTGGTTTCAGGTGAGTAGCTGTCAGTAGAAAAGTTCAAGATCACAACTACGAGATGAGTGACCACTTTCAGTTGGTGTGAACGGGTACCCTCGATCCATTTGAGACATTTGAAGTCGGAGAAAGCAGCCACTCATGGCAATTTAAGCGTCACTTGTTTTTACTGTGGAGTTGCGCCAGACTTCTTGATCACGCGTCCCCACTTTTCAAGCTCGCTGAGGTTGAACTCGGCCAGCTGCTTGGGTGTGCTAGTCATTGGCTCAAGTCCGAGTGCGCTGAATTTACTGGCGAACTCTGGCTTAGCCATGGCAGACCCAATAGCCTTGTTAAGGCGATCAACCACGGGCTGTGGTGTACCAGCGGGGGCGTACATGGCATACCAGGCCAACAGTTCGAATCCTTTGAGGGTGTTCGCTATGGGCGGTACCTCGGGCATCAGCGCAGACGGTTTAGCGCTGCTTACACCCAGTGCCTTGACTCGACCTGCCTTGACTTGGATCGAGCCTGTCGCCATGTCTGTGAACATCATGTCCACCGTGCCAGCCATCACGTCCTTGAGGCCGTCCGGTATGGATTTGTAGGGCACGTGAATCATGTCGATGTCGGCCTCGGAAGTCAGCATGGCGCCCGGCACTAGGGTGCCAGCGCTGCCTGAGGCGTAGGAGAGCTTATTCGGCTTGGATTTGGCTAATGTGATCAGCTCGGCGATGTTCTTGGCCGGAACCGAAGGGTGAGCCACTAACAGCGCTGGTGTGTTGGCGATGCGGCTGATAGGAGCGAAATCCTTGATGGGGTCGTAGGGTAACTCCTTATAGAGGTGGGGATTGGCTGCCTGGGTTGTATTAGTGGTCACGAACAGCGTGTAGCCATCAGCCGGTGCGCGAGCTGCTGCCTGGGCACCGATATTGCCACCAGCACCTGCTTTGTTTTCAATGATCACGGGCTGGCCCAATACGGTGGTCAGCTCCTGTCCTACCAAACGAGCCACCTGGTCAGCGCCGCTACCGGCACCGAACGGCACAATGATCTTGACGGGCAACTGTGGCCAGTTGCTAGTTTGTGCTCCTGCGGCCAATACCACGACAGAAGCTGAAATGGCAACTGCAAGTTGGAGGAATTTCGATCGTTTCATTACTTGGTCTCCTGGGTTGATGTGATGGTCAAAGGATTGAGCCAGTGCAGGACTTCGTCGAGCACCTGATCGCTGTTGCGATCGAGCATGGGGAAATGAGAATTGCCAGCGATACCGCGCTGCGGCAAGTCCAGGGTTTCAGCTTTGGCGCCGATGGTGCTCAGCTGTTGCTGGTGTTCATCAACGCGCGCGCGGTATTTTTTCCAGACCGGATGGTCGTGCACATGGTCACCCCACACCATCAGGTAAGCGGGGCAAGCCGTTGTGGCGGGCAATTCGTGCGGTGCCCCCGAGGGCTCGACCGCCACCACGGCCTTGAGCAGGTCGGGTCTGCGAGTGGCCATGGTCAAGGCCAAACCGCCGCCCTGGCTGTGTGCTATCAGCACGCAAGGGCCGATCTTCTCCAGAAAAGCTTCATACGCACGCAGGGTCATGGCCTCGTGGTCGGCCCAGCGGGGGACCCATTGGGCGACAAAAGCCTCATACGAGTCCACCGGAAACTGTTGCCCCTGGTGCATGATCGGTTCAGACTGGCCTTCGGTCTGGGCGGGTCCCATGCGGAACATGTCCCAGCCTTCTTCCATGGTGCGGAACAACGGGGGCTGTTGGTAAATGTCGGGCCAGCGTGACCAGCCGGCGCGCCCGCGCTCGACCGCATCACACACGTACACATCAAAGCCACGCTCCAGCAGCCGCTGCAACCAGCCGAGTCGACCATCTGGAGTGGACTCCCAATTGGCGCCCGTCATGCCACCGCCATGCCACAGCACGATAGGCCATGGGCAAACTGCTTGCTGTTGTAGGTAGTACTGAACGTACATCTGGCCGCTCACATAGCTGCCGTTCGGGTCCACAGTGCGTGGGGCCGCGCCCACTGCGAGACGAACCTGCTCGACCGGCAGGCCCTTGAGGGTCTTGCGCTGGCCCCCGATGTGAAAGCTGCCGACACTTCGCAGGCTCAGGCGACCAGTTGAGGATAAGGAGTGAGCCGTCATCGGACTGCTCCCAGAGTGCTTTGCTCGATAGCAAAGCTGCGGATGCGTGGCTGGAGGCCAAAAGCCAACTGGACCGCCTGATCCACACCCTCCAGGAATTGCGTCAAAGCAGCGCCTTTGCGGTCAGGCCGATCTCGGTAATGCGCTTCCACGAACACCGGTGCACCGTCGAGCATCAACACACCCGGTACCAGGGTGAGCTGAATGGCGTCGGGCTTGGCTCCCATGGGACCGGTGCACAAGTCGCGCAAGGTCTGTGCCAGTCGCTCGCATGCCTCGGCCTCGGGACGCTGCGCGCAAAAAATCTTGATTACAGGCATGTGATGAACACAAAAAAGTTGGAATGACAGTGAGTATGTTGGGCTTGATCAATGCGGTAAAGTGAGTTTTTTTGTATGATGCATGCATGTCTCGCATCAATTACCGCATCGATGACCTCCGTGCCTTATTGGCACTGGCGCAGCAAAAGAGCTTCGTGCGTGCGGCAGAGACGCTGTACATCACCCAGTCAGCTTTCAGCCGGCGGATCGCCCAGCTCGAAGATGTGGTGGGGGCCCGACTGGTTGAGCGGACGTCGCGCCGTGTAGCCTTGACACCCTTAGGTCAGGAATTGGCGGACCAGGCCCGCATCTTTGTGCCGCAGCTGGACCAATCCATGGAAGACGCCTACCGACAGGCGCGCGGGGAATCTGGTAGTGTCACCCTAGCTTGTTTAACCACGGTGGCTTACAGCCGCCTGCCAGCGGTGCTCGGGCGCTTCCGGCAGGCGTTTCCGAATGTTCGACTGCATGTGCGCGACGATACGGGGCAGCGAGTCACGCAATCCGTCATCAACAGAGAGGCTGAGTTTGGCGTAACCGTCTACAACGAAAATAGCGCCGACCTCGTAATGCAATCGGTGGCATGCGATCCCTTTGTTTTAGCTGTTTCACCCGAACACCCACTAGCACGCCATAAATCTCTCACCTGGGAGGCGCTGGCTCAATGGAAACCTGTCAGCCTGGGCCGAAGCAGTGCCAACCGAGCCCTGATTGACGCAGCTCTCATGCGCGAAGGCATAGCGTCCCCCTGGTTTGACGAAGTGGAACACCTCTCAACCATGATCGGTTTTCTGCGCAATGCACAGGTCGTAGGCGTTTTGCCGCGCATGGCTCTGGACGCGAGAGCACCCGACTTGGTGACGTTGCCCTTGACACAACCAGTGCTAAGCCGTGATATTGCTCTGATACGACGCACAGAAACTGAACTTAGCAAAGCGGCACAAGTCTTGTGGGACATGTTGGCAGATAGCTTGCTCGACCCGTCAAAATCGGCCACCAAAAATCCGAAATGAATCCTTATTAATTTCGCAATGAAGCTCGTACACCGGGCTTGAGCAGCATGTTAAGTTAGTGATGCAATAGCTCTCCTGTTAGCCTTAATTCCCTTGTGTGTCAGTCGCACAATTTAGACCATAGATCAGGCTGCACTGGTTTTCAAAAACTACCCAACGCATATCTTTCCCGAAGACCGTTCTAGGGCAATATTGGATGCGAACTATTTCTATAGTGCACCATCCTGGCTGACCGCTTTTGGCCGAATGAGCTGGTTGAATGCCCAACTCGTTTGCAGTCATCAGTTCAACTGGAGTGATCTCTTCGGACTTGATTTAGCGCAAGGCGGTTACACCCAAAAAGCGCATGCTTTACTCCCCTCAACTCGATGGGAGACCATCATGGAAACCTCAACCAATGTGGTTCATCACGAACCGTGGAACAAGGGCAAGATCGTCGGGCAGAAAGCCCCCTTCAAGGTGAAAGACATCTGGGCCCTACGCGTACGGCTTCAGATGGAAGGACGGGTTCGCGAGCTCGCCCTCTTCAACCTTGGTATCGACAGCAAGCTTCGCGGATGTGACCTCGTATCACTCAAAGTCCGCGACGTGACCCATGGCGATCAAGTGGCCAACCGAGCCATCGTCATGCAACACAAGACCAAGCGCCCAGTGCAATTTGAGATCACGGCTGTCACCAGAGAGGCCTTGCAAGCATGGATCAAGCAGGCGGCATTGAAATCCGACGACTTTCTTTTTCCGAGCAGGCTCCACGATTCCCCCCACCTCGGAACCCGGCAGTACGCTCGGATTCTTGGGCACTGGGTGGATCAGCTTGGTCTGGATCGTTCCGAGTATGGGACCCATTCGATGCGAAGGACCAAAGCCACTCTGATCTATCGACGCACTAAGAACCTCCGAGCTGTGCAACTGCTGCTCGGCCACTCCAAGCTGGAATCGACCGTGAGGTACCTGGGTATCGAGGTCGACGACGCTCTTGAAATTTCCGAGCAGACGGAAATCTTAGACGGTCATTGGAGGCGGCCTTTGTTCCGACACCGGGTTGACCGCCTTCAATGGCAGCTATGTGGGTGCCATCAAAAGTGTTGCTTTCGGCCATTACCTGTCCTTCGCGGTGCCCGCCTAATTTCAAGCGTTGAACCCAGCCTGACGACCGGTTTGTGGCAAGCAAGCTGGGCACTGTCTTGCCTCGACTCGGCCAGAAGTGGTCAACCGTGGTCATTTCCGATTGGGGTCGTTCGCAGATCACATCGACCCAGAGCGGACATTGGCTTCATCACACGCAAGAAGATGAATTTTGGCGCGCCCGATGACGGCTCTTCTTTTACTCAATTCGGCTTTACGATTTTTTTGCGATCTCTCATTTGTCTAGAGCACCAGTAAGTACCATGGTGAATGTAACCACTAGATGAAATGATATTTCGGGTGGTATAAATTGATATTAAAAATACTCATCGTCTCATTTCATGAGCCCCCTCGACTCTTTGCTTCGTCATTTCTCCCTTCATGCAGGTGTTTTCTACACAGGCAACATCTGTGGACGTCATGACTTCGAGCAGGATCCTATGCGGGGCCATCTTCATGTGATCAGGCATGGAGTGGTCGAACTGATCGCCTCGAAACGAGAGAAATTTGAAATCACTGAGCCCACCTTGGTTTTTTTGCCACGCCCGGATGCTCACAGATTGGTGGCCGACACCCGAGCTGGCGCGGAGGTGGTTTGCGGCACAGTCTTTTTCGATGGCGGCGGTGCCAATCCCATCACTGATTCCTTACCTGACTGTGTGCTGATCAAACTTTCGGAAACCAGGGGGATTGAACAACTTCTGGAGCTGATGATGGAGGAAGCGTTCAACTCTGGAGATGGACAGCAGGCTGCACTGGATCGACTCTGTGAGATTCTGATCATCCGATTACTCAGGCATTGCATCGCCCATGGCGTGGCTTCTAGCGGCACGTTGGCTGGACTTACAGACACCCGAATCGCCAAGTTAATGCAAGCCGTACATGATCAGCCAGCACTGCCCTGGACGCTGGAGGACATGGCCAAAACTGCAGGCATGTCCCGTGCCAGATTCGCAGCCCATTTCAAAGAACTGACAGGGACAACTCCCGCCAATTACCTGGCTTTATGGCGGTTGATGCTTGCGCAAAAGCTCCTGAAGAAGGGCCTCACGCTTCAACGCATTGCTGGCGAAGTGGGCTACGGAAGCTCCAGCGCACTGGCTAGAGCCTTTGCCAGAGCGTTTAATTGCTCACCTTTGCAATGGCTTCAGACTCAAAGGAAGCGCGAAACTCCAGTTTTGGGATGAAGGGTGAAATTGTTGAGACGAATGGTATCCATGAACTGACATCAAATACCCAAAATATCATTTCTTTCAATGGAGATGATCATGTCGAACCGCTACCTCAATTCACTGCCTGCCCTAAGCCTTGAGACCGCCACTGGCGCACAAAAGGAAATTCTGGAGGCTGCTCAAAAGCAAGTTGGGTTTATTCCGAACATGTACGCCAACATGGCCAACGTGCCTGGCGTGCTGAGCACCTACCTTCACGGATACGGACTCTTCCGCAAGGACTCGGGATTCACTCCTACCGAGCAGGAAGTTGTCTTTCTGGCGGTCAGCCAGACCAATGGTTGCAAATACTGCACTGCAGCGCACAGCATGATCGCAGACAAGATGTCGGGCGTGCCTGCTGATGTCCTCCAGGCGATTCGCTCAGGTCAGCCCATCGCTGATGCGCGCCTTGCCGCACTGTTTGCATTGACCCAAGATCTGGTCAAAAACCTTGGTCAAGCATCTCCTGCAAAAGTGAAAGCTTTCCTTGATGCCGGGTTCACGGAAAGCCATGTGCTCAACATCATTCTTGCGGTTGCCGTGAAGGTACTCAGCAACTATACGAATCATGCTTTTGCCACAGAAGTTGACGAGCGATTTGCCGCATACAAGGTCGCGTAGTTGAAACAAACGAGGAGGTGGTAGATGACTCGAATTCGTGGATTGGTATTTGATGCTTACGGGACACTTTTTGATGTCCACTCCATTGGGAAGCTGGCTGAATCCATGTATCCAGGATCGGGCGCTGCCATCTCCGCACTTTGGCGAGATAAACAAATTGAGTATTCACGGCTGATCAGCTTGTCAGATCCCAACCCCAGCGGAAGTCGTCACTACCAATCGTTTTGGGATCTGACCCAGGCGGCACTGGGCTACAGCTTGCAAAAACTTGGATTAATCCATGACTCGGGACAGATCAAGGCGCTGATGGATCAGTACGCACAGTTGGAAGCATTTCCAGAGTGCGCAGATGTTCTCAAAAGATTGAGCGATGCTGGACTGCCGATGGTGGTTTTGTCCAACGGATCACCTGACATGCTCAAGACCGCAGCGGATAGCTCTGGTCTGAACCAATATCTGAAACATCTGATCTCGGTTGACCAAATCAGGCAGTTCAAAACCAACCCACAGGCGTATGGATTGGCTTCACAGGTGCTTGGCATCGAAAGCAATGACTTGCTTTTTGTTTCTTCCAATGGATGGGATGTGATGGGAGCGGGTTGGTATGGGTTTCCTACCTGCTGGATCAACCGGGCGAACCTGCCATTCGAAATGATCGGTCATCGTCCATCCTTCCATGGATCAGACTTGAGCGTCGTCATCGATGTGATCAATCAGAGCGGAGATGGAGGATGAAAATCACAAAATGGACTGCAATTTCGCGTCGAGGTCAATGGACAACTCCGACAAGAGCTCAAGTCTCTCATCGTTCAGCTTGTTGGCATGCGGATGCGATGCCAATTTTTCATCGCGTTGCCCCATGATCTTCTGAATTTCAGGCACACACAGATGGACCACCGACTCAATCAGCGCATCCAACTTGGCATGACCTGTATTGAGTCGAAGCGAGCCAAGCAACTCCATCGTCAGCTGCCTGGACAGCATCAAATCTCCCGTGACCCAGCTGTTGACTGTGAACACGCTGATCGGAACACCTTTGGCATTCAGGCCAATGGCCAACAAGTGTCGTGTATGGGCTTGTGGCGAGGGGAAGTCACACAACTCCTGAAACTCTCGCTCTGCGCGCGATTGCAGACGCCTGGACCATAGGGGGCGACGTGCAAATATGTGAAAGTGTCCATGTTCTGCCCCACCAGGCCTGTCTTCAGGACTGTGGGAGTGATAGAACCATTGGTATCCACTTTCTCGATCAATGGCATCGTCTTGCGGATAGTGCTCCCATTGCTGTGGCGGCTGACCGAGCAGCAATCCATCCAGCAAGTGTTCCTTGCTATCTGCAAGTTCAGAATAAATTTGGAGCAAGCGCAGACCACTGGTGTGTAAGGTTCGCATATCTATGTCCATCTGCGCTTGCTGGCTTCACATCACTTCTTAGCGCCGCATTTGGGAGCGCACTTGGCACCGCATTTGGGGGCGCACTTGCTGGCCCCGCATTTAGACATGGGGGCGCATTTCTTGGCACCGCATTTGGCTGCGCACTTGCGTGCACCACATTTAGCCGCAGCCGCAGGTTGACACTTGGCTGCGTTGGTATTTTGGGCGGCCACAGGCAAAGCCAAGGTGGCGGTGGTCAGGGCGGCCAGAGAGGCCAATTTCAGAGTTGTTTTCATATTCGTTCCTTCGTTCGTGAGTGGTTGAAATCGAGGCAGCTGATCGCTTCCTCGACAACTAAGAGGGGGCTGGAGGCTGAGTTGGTTCGCGGTTTCAGAAAAATATTTTTAATTCTTGCGAACCGTTTTGCTTCCACGCCCCCTCTTAGAGTCAAACCAACCTAGGAGATCTCTGTGAAGTACAGCAACCGGCTCATCAGCGCATTTTTTATTCTCGGCACCTTTTTCATATCTGGGACGGCATTCGCTCAAAACGCAGCCGGGGCTGCCACTGTGCGTCCCGCTGGCTACAAACCCAAAGTCGGTGATCCAACCACAGGTGAAAAATTGTTCAACGATAAAAAGTTGTCTACAAACGGGATGGCCTGTGCAACATGCCATGCAAACAATGCTTCGTTCAGTGACAGTTTTGCTAAACCTTACCCCCATAAGGTCGCCATGGCCAATGACGATTTGGGGATCAAGTCGATCCACCTCGACGAGATGATCCAAGCTTGCATGGTCATGCCTATGCAAGCCAAACCCTTGCCCTGGAACTCAAAAGAGCTGGCTGATTTAACCGCCTATATGAACCAGGCACAGAAGACTTTCAAACTCAAACATTAACTTTTCACTCACTAGGAGATACCCATGAACTTTCGTAATGCCATCACCGCCATGTTGATTTCAAGCGCCGCCCTTGTAGCGACAGCTGGAGAAATCAAAACATTCAGCCAGCAAGACTTTGACCGGTTGGCTCAAACTGGAAAACCCGTCGTCGTAGATGTAAGCGCCCCTTGGTGTCCCACTTGTAAAGCCCAAAAGCCAATCGTGGACAGCCTGGCCAAGCAACCCGCCTACAAGGACGTGACCATCCTCACAGTTGACTTCGATTCTGAAAAAACGGTGCTCAAGCAATTCAAAGTCAACATGCAGAGTACCTTGATTGCATTCAATGGCGGCAAGGAAACTGCTCGCTCGGTGGGAGATGCAACGCCCGCAGGCATTGAAGGCATCTTTAAAAAGGCAGTCAACTGATGGAGTTTGGCATCGGTTCGTATGGATTTGGCCTGCTGGCAGGCTTACTGTCCACCTTGTCTCCGTGTGTGTTACCGATCTTGCCTATTTTATTGGGGTCGGCAACCGCAGCACACCCACGATCGCCCTTGGCCTTGGCCGGTGGATTGGCGCTCTCCTATGCCGTCATTGGCACTCTGATTGCGTCTTTAGGTGCTTCTATAGGTCTTGATGCGACGATTTTCAGAAATGTCGGAGCGGTAATTTTGGGCGCACTCGGGCTGGTTTTGATGTCAACAAGCTTGCAGCAACGTTTTGCCACAGCCACATCCGGCATTGGCGACGCGGGTAACAACTTGATCTCATCCCTCAATCTCAATGGACTGGGAGGGCAGTTTGTTATCGGTTTGGCTCTCGGTGTGGTCTGGAGCCCTTGCGTTGGGCCAACCTTGGGAGCAGCCATCGTATTGGCGAGCCAAGGCTCGCATTTGCCTCAAGTGGCGCTGCTGATGGGCATCTTTGGAGTCGGTGCGGCACTGCCCGTGATCATCTTGGCATACCTTTCAAGGACGGTCATGATGAAAGTACGTGGAAGTTTGATGCAAGCAGGAAAAACGGGCAAGTTGATTCTTGGTTTCATCATGCTTGCTATTGCGGCCATGATTCTGTCTGGTGCCGATAAGCCTTTGGAGTCTTGGTTGGTTCAGATTTCGCCGGAATGGTTGACTGCGCTGACAACACGGTTCTGAATTCTGGATTAAGAGAGGAATTTTCAATTTTTCGCGAACCATTTCAATAGATAGCTTGCTCTTAGTTAGGGAGGAATGGCCTCACTTTGGACATTTAAGGAGATTCTGATGTTTTATGTAAAAAATGTTCCCAACTGGGAACGCATCTTGCGCTTGATTGCTGGCGTGATTGCTCTTGGTTTTTCCGTTTTGAATTGGGGCACTTCCAGCATGGCAGTTGGTGTAGGGGTGATGGGCACAGTTCTTGCCATAACAGGATTGATTGGCTTTTGCCCTATGTGCGCCATGGTTGGGCGCAAGCTCAACAGGGATACTTGAGTCATGACCGCGATCAATAGTGAGCGAGAGAACTTGATCATGGCCGCTCAAACGGGAGAGCCAGCGGCCATATCCAGGCTATTGGCGGTTTGTCAGGCCGATGCACGCCGTTATGCTTACAGGCACTGCCATGCCAGTCATGTGGATGATGCGGTGCAAGAGTCTTTGTTGGTCGTGTCCCGCAAGGTCAGCGGGCTAAAAGCTGCGGCAGCATTCTCATCTTGGCTGTTCACAGTGATCAAGCGTGAATGCCGAAAGTTGGAGCGGATGATGTTTAAGCACGATCCACTGCCTGACGAACTGGCTGAGGAGAAGATGCTCTGTAGAACCGATGCCGCCTTACGCATTGACTTGGCTAAGGCCCTAGAGTCACTTCCTGCACACTACCTTGAAGTGGTTCTACTGCGCGATTTTGAAGAACTCACCATTGCTGAAATAGCTGAGAGGCTTGGCGAACAACAGGGTGCCGTAAAGAGCCGATTACATCGTGCCAGAGAGTTGGTACGCGAGTACATGCTCAGTCCGAATCCTTAGCCAACCGATTTTTCTATCAGAGCTTTCAGCTAAGGTCAAAACTCAGGAGGACATATGCAGACAAAACCAATCAAATACCTTGCACTGTTTTCACTGATACTCTCATTGATTTTTCCTTCGATTGTGTCGGCGTCGCAATGCAAGAAAGACTTGGCTGCCGTTGATTCTGGTATCAAGAATCAATATGGCGGTTATGACTCATGGTGGGACTATCTTAAGTGCCCAGTCTGTTTGGGTGGCGAACTTCGAAAGGATGCGATAGTCAACAAAGCTCAGATTCGAGAGATCAGCAGCATCAGAAATATTGCGTACCTGCAGCTGTCTCGTGGTGATGAGAAGATTTGTGTCGACACGCTAAGACCCGCGAAGAGGATGCTGCGATTGGGATGAGTCGTCGAAACCAAGAGCAACCAGAGTTTTTAAAGATTGCATATCGCCCTGATGCAGTCATCCAAGACACGGAAACCGATACTGAGGTGAGTCGATTTTTCATCTAACTGCTATAGGGGAAATCGAACTGCCGCTTTGGCCGGATGCCGCACCTGCTTAATGACTGCTTCACTTTGCTGCCAATGACTGCAACGGGTCGGGAGCGTCTCTACAGCTAGCGCTAGACCGGTCGTTCATGTTCGCTAAAGCGCTAATCACCTGCACAGCATGTCGAGTGCCCGGTATTGGAAGTACAGCAGTCTTTGGAGGTGCTACCTGTTGTATGACGGGTAGTGATCGTGGCGGCTATAACGACCGCTCACCACGAGTGGCTCAGTTCAGCCTCAAGCAGACTAAAACATTTCTGCTGAAAATAGCATCTTCAGTGAAGCGAACTGGCAACTACGGTGACGTTCCGCAATTACAGTGAAATCTTGAGTTTTTAGTTCTGTAGGATGCTTGTCGTGGCTTATCTCCTGCCTGAGCTTGGTGTCCGCTGTAGGCTGGTTGCGGTCACTTGATTTTGACGCGCCAATGACCACTGCCGTCGCTAGCTGTCGATGGTCGCCCCCCTCCAATTGATTCGCAGTTCGATGAACACAACGATTAGACTAGTTGGTCACGTTGCTAGATTGATTGGGCAACATCACTGGAATACGCACCGTAGATATGAGTCAATACACGCTCGCCTGTCTCCCATCCGGAGCCTAATCTGAAGCAGACGACCGAGGCTAGAGCTGTAACGATGGATACGATGGACGTAAGTGTATTCATCGAATCGCCAGAAGCAAAAAGCAACCCTAGGAAAGTGATTAAGCAGGATATGTAGGCACAGATCAACAGAAAGTGTTGCGGAAATACGTTCAAGGGCTTGAGCCACCGCGGTTGAGCTTTGATAGTAATGCCGGTTTCAGTTCTTATGCACGCCTTCGAATGGAAGGCTGTGTAAACCTCCCAATTGGTGAGTCGCAAGTCGAGGATGCGTGCGCGTACAAAAATCACCTCGGTAATGGGTGGATGCATTGGGCCAAACTGCAGCCTCAGCAGCGTTTGATCTACGAGTTTGATGAGATCTGGATCACTTGGGTCTATCGATAAAAAGGCCCTGAATAGTCGAAATCTGCAATAGTCCGCAAACTCAAAAAGTTTTTGCCACCATTGAGTGACGTACACACGATAGAAGACTGAGTTTTGAGAAAGCGTAAACCCCCTCACCGCGTTGATGCTTGAATGGTCTTTTGCCTCAAGTGCAGCAATGTTTTTTAGGTGTGCAACAAAAATTTTTTCGAGTGTCGAGTGTTTAGCGTTCTCATTAGTTTTCGTGATGCCAAATCTCACGAGCAAGAGCGTGCGAGCCCTCTTTATCCACAACGTTGTTTGCTTTAAGCGTTTCATAGAGTTGCCTCACGAGCTTGCTTTTTAGTCTGGGTGGGCATGTTTCGTTCAAGGTCAAACAGACGGTCTCAACTTCCTCGATTGCCATTTCTAATAGCTGCCAATCGAAGCGGTTTTGCTCAGATTTGGTAGTCAATTCCTCGGTATGGGTCGCGAATAAGACGTAGGGAATGTCGAGGCCCAACTTTTGAACTTTTTGAAGATAGTTAACGTCCGGTGGTGTTTGCCCGTTTTCGTAGTTGTACTGAGTTGCCCTGCTTACGCCTGCTGAGTTAGCAAGGTCCATTGGCCTTAATGAAAGGGCATCCCTTGCTTCGCGCAAACGAAGGGCTACTTGGTCTTTGAGTGTAAAAAGTTGAGCAAGCATCAGAAATTCTAAAAATTTAGACGAAAATAAATCGTTGACAAGAATTTTAGAGTTTTTTCAATGAATAGACAAGAAGTGAAGCAAATACTTGCCGCTAACGGATTAACGGTCCGGGAGTTTGCGCGGGCACACGGATTCAACGAGGGGCTTGTCTATTCGGTGTTAGCAAACAAAACAAAGGGTTTGCGGGGGCAAAGCTTCAAGATTGCCGTGGCCCTAGGACTAAGACCCTCTCCGCCAATAGAGCGTCAGCCTGACTTTGTGAAGAAGTCATTAAAGGCATTGGAGCTAGCTAACCAGGAGACGCCATGACATAGCACGGACCCATGTAGTGCTGAGCTTACAAAAAGCAAAAAGCCAATCACTTTTTCAAATGACTGGCTCTGCCGACTTCGATTGAATCGAAACCTAGGATTGGTACCTTAGGCGAATTCTCTCTCGAAAAAGGTAGGCCTGTCAAGTCACGCCCATTCATTTTGTGGATGGATGAGTTGAAACCTATTTGAGAGAAACATGAAGCCTTCAAAACGCAAGGTGATCAGTCGGTCGCCTTCACATACGGTGCGCTTAGTTCACCTTCCGCATGTTCAACCAGAGCCGGTCGAAGCGGATTCAAATCCAGAGCGATTCTTTGTTCATATCGCAGCCCTTTACCCCTTCATCCACAAGATCACGGATCAGCCATTCTCATTGGAGCTCGGGGACAAACGATATACGCCAGATTTCCTCTTGGAATTCAAAGATGGCTCTCGCTTAGTCGTCGAGGTCAAACCTCAGTCACGGGTGAGGGAGTACGAGGAACTTTTTGTCAAAGCCACTGAGAAGCTGAGCGCTTACGGCTATGAGTTTTTAGTTGCTAAAGACATTGATATCACGCGTGATGAATTGGCTGCGCGTGCGCTCTTGATCCGACGCTACTGCAAAACCAGTTTTAACCAGCAGGCATGCAAACGAGCGCTGCGAATTGTTGAACGTAGCAAGCGTGGCGTAGCTATGCGCGAGCTCGTACAGACGCATCGAATCAATCAAGAGGTCATATTGCACTTGATTGGTCATCACCAACTCTGCACAAACAACAACTTATCTATCGACGAGTGTGCCATCGTCAAAAGTGTCAAGAAATTCAAACAGGAGATCGCAAATGAATACCCATCCAACGCAGTTCACTTTGGAAGTTGGTTTGACACTCAAGAACGGTCTTAATCTGATTGAGCTGGTGCGGGTTCTAGAGGGTGACGAATACTTGTTTGAGGATATGAAAACAAGGCGACCAAGCGTATTGACGAAAGATAAGTTGCTTGATGGCGTGTATTCGAAAAAATTCACAGTTGTCTTGGCAGACGAGAGAAATCTGGCTCGAAAAGTAGAAGGATCAACCTCGGTTGCGTTGGATTTGACTTCTCTTACGGACCGTGAACGCAAAAAACTTGATGAGCGATATCAGTACGTCAAGGCACTGGATAGACAGGGTGTCAGTCGAGGTCGACGTGAACGGGTGGCAGAGGTCATCAACAAAGTTGCTCAAAGGCTCAAAGCTACAAAAATTCCATCAACATCATCAGTGATGAAGTGGGCGCGAGACTATGCAATGAGCGGCAACAACTACGTCGCGCTTGTGGACAAATACCGAGCGGTAAAACGCAAACTGCGAATCCATCCAGAAATTGAATCATTGATGTGGGATGTCTTGAAACGGTGCTACTTCACCCGTGACAGGTACACAGCTAAGCACGCATATGACCAGTTACAAATCGCTTTTAAAAAGAAGGTGAGAACTGGTGAATTGGCGGTAAATGATTCGGTGCCCAGCTACTCATCATTTATCAACCGAATCAAAAGTGTTGATCTTTACCACCGTATCGCTGCAAGAGACGGGCATGCTCGCGCGCGAATGCAATGTCGTACCGCGTTTCCCGATGGATATCCGGAGTATCCGTTGGAGCGTGTAGAGATCGACCATACGCCATTGAATTGGGTGGTGATTTGCGATCGAACAGGGTTGCCGCTGGGTCGCGCGGTATTGACCGTGATGATCGATGCATTTTCGGGTTATGTACTTGGGTTTTATATCTCGTTCTATGGCCCTGGTTTGACCTCAGTTAGCGGGGTGGCACGTAATGCACTCAAGCCCAAGAGTACTTTGCTTGATGGTCTAGGCATCAAGAATCCATGGTTGAGCCATGGGCTGGGGGATGAATGGGTTGTTGATAACGGGCTGGAGTTTCACAGCTTTGGTTTCCGACAAATGGCCATGGCACTTGGCGTTGACATCATGTATTGCAAGGTTCGAACCCCTTGGTTGAAGCCACGCGTGGAGCGGTTCTTTGCGGGGCTAGATCACTTAACGCTGGTGAAAGGTCGAATAAACAAAAGAGTGGCCAATGTAGTGAATATTGATCCTTACAAAAACGCCGCAATTGTGTTTTCTGACTTAGTGCAAGGGCTGCTGAAGTTCTTCGTGGATATTTACCCGTTTGAGCCAAACTGGCGAAAGATGGCACGCCCTTTTGATTTGTTTCAAGAGGGCTTGGAGCGTTGTCCGCCAGCAATGTATCCAGGAAATTTGGAGCAGTTAACGCTTGCCACCGGCATGTCAAAAATGCTCACAACAAGTCAAGGCGGGATTCAACTCAATGGGCTTCCATACGGCAGTTTCGAATTCAAAGACTTTGCAAAACGTTATGGCTCTAAGTGCAAAGTGCTTTGCAAATGGGATCCGGACGACATATATCGTCTTTATGTCCAAGACCCAGAAAACAAGTCATGGATGACTGCCTACTGCCGTTGGAAACAGTATTCGCAAGGACTCAGTCACAACCAACACAAGCTGATTCGAGATTTTTCAAGGAAAGAACTAAAAACTTCAGGGCAGATGGAGGACTTGATTCATGCAAAGGATGAATTGCATCAACATTTTCTTGATGCGACCAACAATCGAAAGCGAGCTGACGCATTGCTTGCTGCGCGTTACTCGGGATTGACCTCTAGCAAATTGACTTATGTAGAAACCGCCGATTTAGAGCCGAACGAAGAGAGTTCGGAATCGTCCTTGAAGTTGGTCACGCCAACACGTGCGGCAGAAATCAAAGTCAAAGAGATTCCTGACTTTGCTTCTTTTTCGATGTGAGGTCAACATGCAAAAAGTTAAATTTGATGCATCAATGGCCGATGACGACAGTTTGGGTACAGACGTAGAGATTGAAAAAAGAAGAGCTTCGCTTTATTCGGTCGAAGCATTGCGAGCAGCCATTCAAGTTGACAAGATCTATGTCAATCATCCTAGCTTTTTAAACGCAGTGAAAGCGATGGATCGGATTTTTCAGTTGGCACCCGAATTGGACATGTCGCAGGGCATGTTGCTCACGGGACCAACGGGGTCCGGTAAAACGACGGTGTTTAAGTATTTTTCCAATAGCTTGCCGCCTTCGAGCTTTTTTGCCCCAGGTTTTGGTGCTATTTCAATACGTTGCACCAAAAGACCAAGCACTGGCTTTTTGATTGGGGCTTTGTTGCGCACATATCGATATCCCTTCGCAACTGGTACGGGCAAGCAGCTGTATGCAAGACGTGAAGTAGTGTTTGACGCAATAAAGGAGAAGAAAACACGTTTGCTTTTTCTGGATGAGGCTGGAGGCTTGTTAAGTCCGAGAGATAAGGTAGTGATTGACAACGGTGAAACAGACGTCACTGACTTTTTACGTGAGCTGATGGATACCTGTCGAATTGGAATCGTGCTCGCCACGAAATTGGGCCTGGGAGTTTTAGATACGCTGGATGAAGCCTTGGCATCTCGCATTTCAGTTCGCCAGTCAATTCAAACTTTCAAGCCGAATGAAGAGTGGCAAGGGATGATGAATGCGATTGTCAAACAGTGCAAGACGTTTGACGTTGGATTGATCTCTGCGCCCAGCATGGCCAAAAAACTCAACTTGGCAACCAATGGGAATTTAAGAGGATTTAAGCGGTTGCTGGCAGAGGCGATTTTGATTGCGTATGACGCAGACAAGATGGTCCTGAGCGAGGCGATTTTGGCTGCGGCGTTCTTGCGGGTGTACGGGGAGCATGTGGGGAGGCCAAATGTTTTTGAGTGAGGTAACGCTGCCAATTTCTGTCTCCCCTTATGCCGACGAGTCTGGCATTGGGTATTGTTTACGCTCAATTAGTCGAAATGGATCTAGTCTTCATGGCCTTCGCCGGTTGCTCATGATTGACAACATTGGTCGATTTACGGTGTTACATGCAAGCCATTTAGGCAGAGTCTTCCAACAATCGCCTCAATGGTTTGAAACGGCACTACCTTCGCATGAAAGAGCTAGACCTTTTCAACGTGATTGTTATGGCCACCGATGGTTTTCTAGGAACAATCTGCGAACGCAAAGTCCGCAGGTATGCGTCCAGTGCATTCATTCAAAAGGTTATTGCCGTGCGATCTGGGATGTGTCGATTGCACTTGTGTGCGTGGAGCATCAGTGCTATTTGGTCGACGCCTGTCCCAAGTGTCATAAACCCTTGCGGTGGGATCGTCCTAGAGTTGATGTAGGACATTGCGGGCATATTTTCTTGTCTGGCTCGTACAAGAGAGCCCCCGATGCGCTTTTAGAGTTCCAATCTTTTCTCGAGTCCAAATTCAAGGCGAGCCACAGTGACATGGATCATGTTAGGGGGCACGATTTCCACGGTTTAGAGGGATTAAGTCTTAGCGGTGTGCACGCAATCGTTGCGAGCTTTGGATTTAGAAGTAAGCCGTTCCAAGTCCTGCATTCAACTATTCGCACCAGGGCTTACAGATCGGGTGCCTGGACTGAATTTGTCAGTCAGGGACTGAGTCGATGGAAGAGTATGGATGCGTGTCATGCAAGTCTTGATAGCTTGGTCGTGCAAAGCATGCTGGAGCACATGGCCTTCAATCATGATTTTGTGCAAGACCAGAAATTTGCGGTGTCATTGCTCGAGCTCATCTTCAATAAAAGACTGCGGGCTGAGTTGGGTGGGCAATTAGAGCGGCTAAGCCAGCTGGAGTTGCTCTGACATGAAAAATAACGCAACCACTCCAAAAAATCGAGCCAGCCGAAAAGCGAAATCACTCATCAAGCATGCCGTTCTGTTCGGTGTGTCTTCTCCAATTGAGCTTGAAAGCCCTGCATCATGGATCACACGTGCAGCCTTGTCCCAAGGTGCATCACCTCAAGAGTTTTGTAAATTTTTGGGCATCAACTATCGACGTGATCCTGATCTGTGTTTCACACGGGAGGTGATAAGAAATGTCTCCGTAAAGTGTGGAATCAATCCACGTGCTTTTGACTTCGGACGACACATGTTTACGGGCTTAATGAGCTTCGATCGAAAGGGGGACCGATTTCTTCTGTTTGGCAAAAAAGGAGCGCGCTATCGGTATTGTCCTGTTTGCTTGAAAGAACAGACTATCAAGCACTTTCCTGTTCATTGGCGTTTTAAGGCTTGGCGTCATTGCCCTTTGCATGATTGCCTGATGGAGGACCGGTGTCGATCCTGCGGCATGCATGTTGAATTGCCTGCGCATCTGATGGATGGCGGTCCTGATCAATCGGGAGTGGCATTTCTTCATCAATGCGCAGCATGTGCAACACCGCTAAGCAACCATTGGAAAAAGGTCGCAGGAATTTTGAATAAAGGGGTTTTGGACTCTAAAGAGCAGTCCGCTCTTGCTCAGGGGCGTGCTGTTTTAGCGGCCATCTATCAGCGCTGTTTGTATTACTCAGGCATAAAGCAGAAATGCAGAATGAAGACATTAGTCAATCTGGCGAAGTCAGGGGCGATACCGCATGAAAATTTTTTGTTGGAAGCGGTGGAGATTGAGCGCCGCCTTGAGCATTGGGAATGCGGTCAGCTCAGTTGCGAAGTAAGAATGATGAGCTGAATTTTTTAATTAATAGGTTTTGGGGGCAAAGAAAAAAAGGCGGGCTTATCCAGCGCCCGCCTTGTGCTCATCGTGCTCTGACTAGGAAACACCAAGCTTCGTAGCCGTATTCGTGAGCGTCAAGCATCTTTGTCGAGTTTTTGACTCGGCGATAGCGGCAACAAACCCATCGAAAACCTGTCGGAGCTGATTTTTGTGTTGTATTTTGCATCGAGCGTACCCCCTTTCCCATTGGAAATTTGGTGACGCCACTGGTATCATTTCAGGCTGGAGACTGTTTGGGATACCTGACAGGCGGTCCTCGCAACCAATAGTGCGAAGACAGGGGCGAATCGAAGCTGCAACTTTG
>JACCDY010347821.1_pt1 | contig 19639 bp, 16 predicted proteins | sample 7446391 | NCBI WGS metagenome assembly JACCDY01 (sample SAMN15323451, study PRJNA562643) | freshwater metagenome | isolation source: river surface water | place: USA:Blue River Watershed | collected 2017-08-18
AGTTCTCGATGATTCTTATGTCACTCCTATTGTCCGCAAACTTGCCGCGGAAAATGGCGTCGATCTCTCTCGCGTTAAAGGAACTGGTGTGGGTGGCCGTATCCGCAAAGAAGATGTTCTTGCTGCTGTAGCCCGCCCAACAACGTTTGCTCCTACTGCTTCAGCCACAACTGCCCCGTCCTCAACTCCTCGAGTTGCGGCGCCGGTTGCTGTCTCACCATTACGCGGAACTACTGTGACTATGTCTCGTCTGCGCAAGGTAATCGCAGCGCGCATGCTCGAGTCTCTGCAAGTCAGCGCCCAACTCACAACTGTCATCGAAGTTGATATCACCAAGATTGCGCGTTTGCGTGAGAAAGCTAAGGCAAGTTTCGAAGCCCGTGAAGGCGTTAAGTTAACTTTCCTCCCATTTTTCGCAGTCGCGGTATGCGAAGCATTGAAACAACATCCTGTCGTCAATGCATCAGTTGAGGGTGATCAGATCACTTATCACGGTGCTGAGCATCTCGGTATTGCAGTCGACACCGAGCGCGGCCTGCTCGTACCTGTCATTCGTGATGCTGGCGATCTCAACATGGGCGGCATTGCTCGCAAGATTGTTGATGTTGCAGGTCGTACGCGCGATAACAAGATCTCGCCCGATGATCTCGGTGGCGGCACATTCACCATCACCAATACAGGATCACGTGGCGCGCTATTTGATACTCCAATTATCAATCAACCTCAGGTTGCAATTCTTGGTCTCGGTGCGGTCGTCAAACGTCCTATGGTTGTCAAAGGTGAAGATGGCGGAGAAACCATTGCAATTAGATCGATGGTCTACCTTGCGCTTTCCTATGATCACCGCATTGTTGATGGCGCAGATGCAGCGCGCTTCCTCGGCACACTCAAAGAGCGCCTAGAAGAGGGTCGTTTCGAATCTGACCTAGGACTCTAATGTCGTTGCCTCAACGTATTGCCGTCACTGGCGCATCCGGCCTGATTGGTACTGCGCTCATTGGGCATCTGAAGTCTGAGGGTCATACAGTTCAAAAACTCGTACGTCGCCCTGTTGTCTCACCTGATGAAGTGCAATGGGATCCTCGTACTGGCACGGTAGATCTTGCTCCGCTTGAAGGCGTCGATGCGGTCATTCATCTTGCAGGTGCAAATGTCGGCGATAAGAGATGGACCAAGAAATATCGGGCAGAAATTTTAAACTCTCGTCTACTTGGCACTACGGCAATTGCCAATGCTGTTACTCAACTCAAGCCGCAAGTGTTTATCTCATCAAGTGCCATCGGTTGGTATGGCGAGACTGGCAATCGCGCTGTCACCGAAGGCGATCGCCCTGGCGATGACTTCTTAGCTGCAGTCTGCAAAGAGTGGGAAGCCGCTGCAGATCTGGCAACAGATACGCGCATCGTCAAAGTTCGCACTGGCCTCGTTCTCGATCCCACAGGCGGAGCGCTAGGAAAAATGCTCCCGCTCTTCAGATTTGGATTGGGCGGAAAACTTGGAAATGGAAAGCAATGGTGGTCTTGGATCACTCTCCATGATCAAATCAAAGCCATCTGTTATTTACTGGAAAAACCAATTGAAGGTCCGGTAAACCTCACAGCGCCAAATCCGGCTACCAATCAAGAATTTACCTCGGCACTTGCCCGAGCAATGCATCGTCCCGCACTCTTTCCAGTTCCTTCTATTGCACTGAAGATTGCACTTGGTGGTTTTTCGACTGAAATTCTAGGATCCAAGAGAGTTATTCCACAGAAACTTATTGACGCAGGATTTACTTTTGATTATCCCCACATTGCACCGGCGCTTTCTGCGCTTATAGATCAGCAATAATCGCTTCGGCAGCTAGCCGACCGCTGAGTAAAGCTCCTTGCTGTGATGGAGTCGCTCGATGATCACCTGCGATATAAACGTTCTCACTCAATCTGCTCGGAGATATCAAAGGTTTTCCAGGAAGATGCTTTGGCAGAGATTGTGCTATTTCGAAGTGCTGAACGTACTCCAACGACTTTGGATTAACTCTCCAGAGCGCGCCCACGCGCGCTAACACTTCTGTACTATGGATTACATCTAGAGCAGTAGTGGAAATCAAGGTCCGCCCTGCTGGAGCGTACGACGGTGCAACATTGGAGATTGCCACCGAATTCACGAATGTGTTCGTGGGGTCCAGGCGTAAGTGATTACTCTTAATTTCTCCAGCCGGGACGCTGTGATACCACGTTACAGATTTGTTCATACTTGGCGCCGGTTGACCTAGAAGTGATGCTGCCGAAACTTCATTAGTAGCTATCAGAACAACATCAGCGCTGAGTTTCTCTTCAGAAGTTTGAACTTCTCCGCTTTTTATTTTTCGAACTCTCGATTCAGTTCTGATATCTAAGCCCTCACCCAACAAATTAGGTAGAGCTTGAACGCCAAGATGGGGAACTCCCGGATTTCCGCGAATGAACCAACGAAGTAGTTCATGTGCCATCAGGGATGAAACTTCATCAGGATTTATCAGTAAGACTCCCTGCAAGAACCTCTTAATGATCTTTTGATAAAAGTCACCTGATTGGCTCATGGCAATTCCAAAGCTTTGATCCTGGGCCTTACTTGCCAGATAGCGTAGGAAATTCAACTTCTCAGAGAGAGTTCCTGTTCGCGATGACAAATCTCCAACTAAATAGCCCAAACCTTTGCGTGGATCTCCAACCATCACCAGTTTTTCATCTATGAAAATCTCAAACCCCTTGGAAAGAGAGTGAATCTGAAGCTTCTCGACTAACCCAGTTCTTCGAAGTTCTGGGTAGGCAGGGTTGATGACTTGAAAACCATGATCACAGCGATAACCATCGATCATCTCTGTGGCAACTCTTCCGCCAATGCGAGATTGCTCTTCAAGTAAGGTGACTTCACAGCCATTGCTGCGCAAGATTTGTGCGGCATTAAGACCTGCAAGTCCTGCACCAACAACTATGACTTTGAGTGACATCTTTATCGAGCGCTAATTTCGCGCGCCTTATCCAGAATGCGAGCTACATCAAGTGCAAACTCTCGCGAAATTGGGAGTGGGCTGCCAATTTCTAAATGAGTACGTACGGCCTCATAGAAACTGGGATATGAACCCGGCTCGCTTGGGTAGTTGAATGAGCTCTCGCCCCTAAATATGCGAGCTTCAGTCTTTATTTCTTCAGGAGCAAACCACTCTCCTGGCTTGGGAATAAAGCCCTTTCTCAATAATTCTTCTTGATGGTCGAGTTCAGTAATGACCAGAGATCCACCGTCGCCATTAACTCGGATACGTGGCCCTGGTGCTCCAACAATTGCGCTGGCTGAAAGATAAGAATCCACGCCAGAGTCATGCTTGAGAACTAGAAGCACATCATCGTCGGACGCTCCTCGAATATCTCGCACCGATGCATGTACTAACTCTGCTGACCCAAACAAATCCAAGGCTGTCGACACCAAATGAGTTTGCAGATCAAGTAGGAGTCCGCCACCATTTTCGGGCAGAGTCGTCTCTCGCCACGAATTGGGATTGAGTTCTGGGCGGAATCGCTCGAATCGTGAATCAACTCGAAAAACTCGACCAATAGCAGATTCCTGAATCGCTCTTTTGATGGTTAATGAATCCGAGTCCCATAGACGATTAAAGAAGACTGTTAATGGAACACCATGCAGCTCTGCTGTTTCGAAAAGTTCCAAGGTTTCGTAATAATTGCGACCCATCGGCTTATCGACCACGGTAGCAATCCCTGCTTGAATTGCTGCTCGCGCGTGTTCAGCATGGACCTCGTTGGTGGAGGCCACGACAATCAGGTCTAAATCTTCTTCAACAAGCTCCTCAATCGAGTTAACGAGTATCGCGTTAGGAAAATCCTCGTGCGCAATAGCCTTCTTCTCTAACGTTCGAGTACAAATAGCTGCAACGTCAAACCCTGCCGAGACGAGGGTTGGAGCATGAAAGTAACGCCCCGCTAGACCATAACCAACGATTCCAGCGCGCATGCTTGTGCTGCTTTAGTTTTCTTGATGCTGAAGTTTTGAAGGCCACCAAATTTTAGGTCCGATAACTCGAACTAAATCTGGAACCAGAAGTGAACGTACAACAATGGTGTCGAGAAGGACGCCGAATGCGACGGCAAATCCGAGTTGGGCCAAGAAGACAAGAGGAAGTACTCCGAGCACGCCAAATGTTGCCGCTAGAACTATTCCAGCAGATGTGATGACTCCGCCAGTTACGGTGAGACCCTTGATGACGCCAGCTCGTGTGCCGATACGTAATGACTCTTCACGTACTCGAGTCATCAAGAATATGTTGTAATCAATTCCTAGTGCTACAAGGAAGACGAATGCAAAGAGCGGGAATGCTGCATCGCTGCCAGCGAATCCGAAGACGTGTTCGAAAACCAAAGCACATACTCCGAGCGTTGCGGCAAATGAGAGCACAACTGTTGCCAAGAGGAGGCCTGCTGCCAAGATACTTCGCAAAAGCAGACCCAAGATGATTGCTATCAGGATTAAAACAATAGGAATGATTACGCGATTATCTCGACGTGAAGACTCATCGATGTCATAACTGACAGCCGTCTGTCCACCGACCAGAATATTGGCATTAACTTGCTTTACTGCATCACGGATGAGCGGGATGGTTTCCTTTGCATCTGTGGAATCGGCAGGAACGGAAAGGGTCGCGTAAAGCAAAGCTTTTCCATCAACAATTCTAACTTCCGTTGTGGGCTGTTGAGTGATGGGATCGCGATTAGTCAGCGGTACTACGTTGGCGACGTTTTCAACTTTTGTCACTGCTGAAGTGACAGCCACGAGGTCGTCTTGATCAATACTCATTTCAACCGGAGTTCCTTATCCGCTTGGGAAGTGCTCTCCCAGCTTTTCAAGACCGATCACAGAATCAGTACGTGATGTAAATGCATCTGTTTGCGCTAATCCATCAGCCTTAAGAGTCGGCGCGAAACCAGCGAAGAAAACGAGCGCAAGTGCTGTGGAAATCCACACTCTCTTCGGTCTACGTTCAACAAGGCTGCCAACTTTCGCCCAGATTCCCCCGAGCTTCTCATCCGGTGCGCCAAAGCGAGGAATCTTTGGCCAGAAAATCCAACGACCAAAAACAATGAGCAAGGCAGGAAGCAGAGTGAGGGCTGCGAGCATCGCAGAGGCGATACCGATAGAACCAACAGGGCCTAGACCACGATTACTGGAGAGATCGCTCAAGAGCAACACCATGAGACCTGCAATCACTGTTGAACCCGAAGCAAGAATTGGTTCGACGACACCTCTGAGCGCAATACGCATCGCAACAAATCTTGATTCTTGGTGATGCAATTCTTCACGATAGCGAGAAATCAATAAGAGGGCGTAATCAGTTGCGGCTCCTAGAACAAGGACATCCAGAATTCCTTGAGTCTGACCGTTGAGATCAAGTACATCAGCTTTTGCTAGGTAATAAACAATCATGGTCGCAAAGGTCAATGCCGTACCAGCGGTGAAGAGTGGAAGGATCCAGAGCACCGGTGAGCGATAGACAACAATCAAGATAAGCGCAACGACAAGTAGCGTGGTTTGCAGAAGGCGCGTATCAATAGAACCAAAAGCGCCGAAGAGGTCGGCAAAAATTCCGCCTGGTCCAGTCACGTGAGATTGGATTCCTGATGTAGAGAAGTTTTCTTTCATATCCTCGCGAATGAATTCAATAATCATGGGAAGAACTGGTTCTTTATCAATGTTCTCACCGGCGATTGCTGAGTCGAGTTGAACGTTAATTAAGATCGCTTTTCCATCTGCTGATGGAATCGGCTGGATTGGAGCGCTTGGAGAGAAGTAAGTACTGAGAGCTTTTCCAGACTCCGGAAGCACCTTCGCGCCTAACGTTGCTGCGTACTCGGAAACTCGCCCGAATGCTTCAGTATTTGTAGCTGGATTTAGATCACCGACCAGCAATAATAGAGTCGGCAAGAGGTCTTGTGATTGTTGAGAGAATTTAACGATGATCTCTCCGGCGAGCGTTGATTCTGCGCTGTCGGGCAAGAAACTCGAATTATCATTTTCTTGAACTGTAGAAATCTTCGAAAATGCCGCACCAGAGAAGCCGCCAATAGCAAGCCACGAAATGATAGAAATCACGGCGATCCAGAGGGCCTTTCGACCTTTGACCTGACTTTTCTTGGCCTGACTCTTCTTACCTGAGACCTTGCTTGATTCGTTGGTGATGCTCTCCGTCACAAATGCTCCTAGCCTACGTATGCGTAAGGGATGAGTTTACCTCTCGATGAAGTTAGGCTCTCCCTGTGACCGCATTAATCACCTCACAAGGCTCAGAGACAACAGCCTCACACGCTGCCGAGAATCCTTTTTTCCCTCTCGCTCTGAAGAAAATCGGTCTCATGGAGTACGAGTCCGCTCTCGACTTACAGCGCACTTTCCATCAAGAGATTGCTGATTCCAGCCGACCTAACACTTTGATATTGCTCGAGCACCCACCAGTCTTTACCGCCGGACGCAGAACTCTCGACAGCGAGATGCCTACTGATGGATCCCGCGTCATCACCGTTGATCGCGGTGGCAAGATAACTTTTCACGGCCCCGGTCAAATAGTTGGGTACCCCATTGTGAGGTTAAAGAATCCCAATGATGTCGTTGGTTTTGTTAGAGAGATTGAAATTGCACTCATCCAAGTCTGCAAAGAGTTTGGCATAAATGCTGAAAGATATTGCGAGAGATCTGGAGTATGGGTCAGAGATTCACGTGGCGATCGTAAAATCGCAGCTATTGGAATTAGAGTCGCACGCGGCGTAACAATGCATGGATTTGCACTCAATGTTGATCCTGACCTTTCGTACTTTGACCGTATCGTTCCGTGCGGAATTGCCGATGCAGAAGTTACGTCTTTGAGTCGCGAACTCAATCGCAAAGTCTCTGTCGAGGAAGTGACCACCATTCTTGAACGGTTTGTTTACCAATCTCTGATGAAGGTTTCTGCGACATGATCGCTCCAGATGGACGTAAGCTGCTTCGTATTGAAGCCAGAAATGCGGCTGTTCCTATCGAGAAGAAGCCAGAGTGGATTAAGACTCGCGCCAAGATGGGTCCTGAGTACACAGCCCTTCGGTCGCTGGTATCGCGCGAGGGACTGCATACTGTCTGCCAGGAAGCCGCTTGCCCCAACATCTTTGAATGTTGGGAAGATAAAGAGGCAACGTTTCTTATTGGTGGCGAGGCTTGTACTCGTCGTTGCGACTTTTGCAATATCGATACCGGCAAACCACAACCTCTAGATCGAGACGAGCCTCGTCGTGTTGCCGAATCAGTAAGAACGATGGGATTGAAGTATGCGACAGTGACTGGCGTTGCTCGTGACGATTTGGACGATGAAGGCGCATGGCTCTATGCCGAGACAATCAACCAGATCCACCAATTAGTGCCTGGTTGTGGCGTCGAGATGCTTGCGCCAGATTTCTCCGGCAAAGCTGAATTACTTACTGAGGTATTTGAAAGTAGACCAGAAGTTTTTGCCCATAACTTGGAGACTGTCCCCAGAATCTTCAAACGGATCAGACCAGCATTTAATTACGAGCGCTCTCTCAATGTGATTACACAAGCACGAGACTTTGGTTTGATCACTAAATCTAATTTGATTCTCGGCATGGGAGAAACACGTGAAGAGATTTCACAAGCTTTGAGCGATCTTCATAATGCGGGATGTGATCTGATCACCATTACGCAATATCTACGTCCATCTGCGCTACATCATCCTGTTGAGCGTTGGGTTAAACCAGAAGAGTTTGTTGAGCTCTCAAAAGAGGCAGAAGAACTTGGCTTCTCTGGCGTCATGAGCGGACCTCTCGTGCGCTCAAGCTATCGAGCTGGTCGCCTCTACAAGCAGGCGCTTGATAATCGTGCATTAGATTTACGAAGCGGTGTAAGTAATGGCTGATGTGGTCTACCCACCAATCATCCGAATCGTCAAAGGTCTCTGGAAGTATTTAGGTTTGCGCTTTACCTTCTACGGAGAGGCGCACGTTCCTACTAAGGGGCCCGCCATCCTTGCCATGAATCATGTTGGGTATCTTGATTTCGCACTCGCTGGTACGGCAGTACTGCCTTCAGGTCGCTTGGTTCGATTCATGGCCAAACGCGAAATATTTGATCATCCTGTAGCTGGCCCATTGATGCGAGGAATGAAGCACATCTCGGTTGATAGAAAAAATGGTGGGCCATCCTTTATCGCCGCCCTTCGCGCTTTAAAGAAGGGCGAGATTGTTGGCGTTTTTCCAGAGGCAACGATCTCTCAGAGTTTTGAGTTGAAAGAGATGAAGAACGGCGCGGTGAGGCTTGCCATAGAGTCTGGAGCTCCTGTTCTGCCAACTGTGATTTGGGGTTCGCAAAGAATTTGGACCAAGAACCTCCCCCGTGATTTCAAGCGCAAGAAAGTTCCCATTTTTGTTGCGATTGGCCAGCCGATCTACTTCTCAACGACGAGTGAAATCGAAGCCTCGATGACACTTCTGCTTGAGCGAATGAAGGAATTACTGACTCAGGTGCAAAACGATTATCCTGACTCCCCTATTGGTCAGCGTTGGGCGCCAGCAAGGTTGGGCGGCACAGCACCGACCCCGCTAGAAGTTGAAACGGCACGTCAGAAGCGAAAGGAACTCTAAACAATGTTTGGACGTAAGAAGAAGGATCCGAACGCTCCCAAGAAAGTTCGCTTCAAAACGATACGTGATGCTTACCAGCTTGCAGCTAAGCAGTACTCCTTTGTGTTGTTACGTTGCATTGCGGTATTCGTTCCACTCTGGGCGCTCGGTATTGGAGCTGGATATGCATTTGGCAGACCTGGCTATGCCGCGTTCTTAACATTCCCGATTGCTTTCCTCGGTGCGTTCTTTTACTTCACAAGGCTCGCTGGAAGCGCTGCTTATGCCTCAATCGAAGGCCAGCCAGGTGCGGGAGCCAGTGTTCTTATGTCTATCCGTAAGGGTTGGACTATTACGCCGGCGGTGAGCGTCAACAAAGCGCAAGATATGGTTCATCGCGCCGTTGGAAAAGCTGGTGTTGTACTAGATGCCGAAGGTGGATTTGCGGTGCGCGCTCTTCTCAACGATGAGAAAAAGAAGATGGAGAGATTCGCTCCTGGTGTACCTGTTCACGAATTGGTCGTTGGAACTAATGAAGGTGAGATTTCAGTTCGTAAACTTCAGAAGAGGATGAAGAAGTTTCCGAAGAAATTATCAACTGTCCAGGTTCGCGAGCTGCGCGCAAGACTGAAAGCTGTTGGCGGAATGAATATTGCCCTTCCGAAGGGCCCGATGCCCAAGAATGTAAGGATGCCTAAGCCGCGCTAAATCTTGACGACTACGGTCTTCGTGATGCGATCGTGGAGTCCGCGGCCTTCTTGATCAGTCACTACTGCTGGAATTACCAGAGCTATCAGAAAAGTTCTTAGGAATACTGCCCCTGGCTTTACGAAGAGATGATCTGGCCAACTCAAAACGCGTAGGCCAAAAATTCGCTGTCCCGCAGATGCTCCTCCTAGAGAGGTCAGGAGCGCTACTTCTAAGACAAAGACTCCTAAACGAGTCAGCGTGGGGGCCAGTGCGCTGGATTGGAGAGGGATAAAGAGCGAAGCTGAGAAAGTGGCGATGGCCCAGTCAATCGATAGCGCCAGAAAACGCCTTCCATACCCTGCTCTCTCTACGGCTCTCTCCACGGCCAAAACCTACTGGATGCGCTTCCCTCCCGCTCAACGCAGATTTCGAAACATTGCCGTAACAGTCTGGTTATGGCTTTTTCACTACTGAGCCCTAGGTTTACCCCATCAGTTCTGGCTCACCGGCGAGCTTTCAGCAACTAATCACAGGAGAAATATGTTTAAGAATTCTGCAGAAGTTCTTAACTACATCAAGAAAGAGAATGTCGCACTGGTAGATGTGCGTTTCATTGATCTTCCCGGAATCCAGCACCACTTCAATGTGCCTGCTTCGCAATTCACCGAAGATGTATTTAAAGATGGTTTGATGTTTGATGGTTCATCTATTCGAGGATTCCAGTCAATCCATGAATCAGATATGAAGTTACTTCCAGCTCCCGAGACTGCATTCCTTGATCCTTTCCGTAAAGAAAAGACTCTGGTTCTGCACTTCTCAGTCGTCAACCCTGATGACAACTCGGCTTATAGCCGCGATCCTCGACAGATTGTTGCTAAGGCTGTCGAGTACATGCGTTCAACCGGTATCGCCGATACTGCGTACTTCGCTCCAGAAGCTGAGTTCTATGTCTTTGATCGAGTGAAGTTCTCAACCCAGATGAACACTGGCTTCTACGAAGTCGACTCATATGAGGGTGCGTGGAACACTGGAATTGATAACGATCCAGACGGAACTCCTAACCGTGGATATCGCACCCGTATTAAGGGCGGATATTTTCCAGTTTCGCCAACTGACCAATTCGCTGACCTACGCGACCAGATGGTTATGAACCTCGCAAAAGTTGGTCTCGACGTTGAGCGCGCGCACCACGAAGTTGGCACAGCCGGTCAAATGGAAATCAACTACCGCTTCAACGACATTCTTCATGCTGGCGATGACTTAATGAAGTTCAAGTACATCATTAAGAACACAGCATGGGCAGCTGGTAAGACTGTGACATTCATGCCTAAACCTCTCTTCGGTGATAACGGGTCTGGAATGCACGTTCACCAGTCGCTCTGGAAAGATGGAAAGCCGCTTATGTGGGGCGATGGTTATGCAAACCTTTCGGATACCGCACGCTGGTACATCGGAGGACTTTTGAAGCATGCACCGTCACTTCTCGCATTCACTAACCCAACCGTTAACTCTTACAAGCGCCTCGTTCCTGGTTATGAAGCGCCGGTAAACCTCGTTTACTCAGCTCGTAACCGCTCTGCATGTATTCGCATTCCGGTTACAGGTAGCAGCCCTAAGGCAAAGCGCATCGAGTTCCGTTGCCCAGATCCTTCATCGAATCCTTATCTTGCATTTGCTGCCATCTTGATGGCCGGTCTTGATGGAATCACAAACAAGATCGAGCCACCAAAGCCAGTTGATAAGGACCTCTACGAACTCGAGGGTGATGAAGCTAAAGCGATTGCACAGGTTCCGGGTTCACTCGATGCCGTTATCGATAACCTCGAGCGCGACAATGAATTCCTTACTCGTGGTGGCGTTTTCACCAAGGACCTCATCGATACCTGGATTGACTGGAAGCGTAAGTCAGAAATTGATTATGTTCGACTACGTCCACATCCTGCTGAGTTTGAACTCTATTACGATATCTAAAAACTATGTCGAAAAGGGCCCGAGAAATTCGGGCCCTTTTTTATTTCTCAGCTCTCCTAGAATTACGAGAGATTGTTCAATCTTTGTAGCAAGGTCGGATGGGTGTAGTTGAATGCAACATAGAGTGGATGTGGCGAGAGATTTGCCAAGCTATCAGTAGAAATCTTCGTGAGAGCGCTCTTCATAGGAGCAACTTCATAGGTTTGTTGAGCAAATCTATCCGCGTCATATTCGTTATGTCGCGACCATGAGTTATTGATAAGACCGAGGAGAATGCTCAACGGAGTAAAGAGAATGAAGAATGTCAGAGCCGATAAGTGGAAACTCTGCTCAGAAGCTCCGAGTGCGATAGAGAGCTCGGGGTAACCGAGCAACCAACCAAGAAGCGCAAAAGTTGCAAAGGTCTGCACGTTGCTGAATATGAACATTGAGAGCGTATGGCGACGTTTATAGTGGCCAATCTCATGCGCAAGTACCGCCACAATTTCTTTGGTAGAAAGCTTCTCAATTAGCGTGTCAAAGAGAACAATCGTCTTGCTCTTGCCGAGCCCGCTAAAGAAGGCATTTGCCTTGGTAGAACGCTTTGAACCATCCATGACAAAAAGTCTGCCCAGCGAATAACCCTGTGCCGCACAATACTTTTCAATCGCAGTGCGAAGCTCGCCAGCTTCGACAGGTTTGAGTTTGTTAAACAGTGGCAAAATCAGAGAAGTTCCGAACATAAACATAAGTAATGAGAAGAGCGAAACAAGCGCCCAAGCAAATATCCAGAACTTGTTACCAAGTTCTTGATAGAGCCACACAACGGCTGACAGCATTGCTCCACCAAGAACCAAGGCAAGTAATGAACCCTTCAGCGCATCACTTACAAAAGTGCTAAATGTTGTCTTGTTAAATCCATATTTTGCTTCAATTCTGAATATTGAATAGAGCTGAAATGGCAGATTGAGCCACCACGATATGACGCTAAGTGCCGCAATGAAAAGCAGCGAGATGACGATCTCGTTATCGAATCGTTCGCGGAGAAAGTCATCGAGCACCGCAAACCATCCGTAAGCCAAGGCCAGAATCATGACTATGGTGGAGAAGGTTGATGAAACGAATCCAAAATTAGTCTTTTCAGCGCTGTATGCAATGGACTTTTCGCGCTCAGCCTGGTCATAAAGGTGGGCAATCTTCGAATCGAGAGGGTTTCTGGCAGTACTTTGATTGAGATAGTCGAGAAGGGATTCCACAATGTAGGCAGCAACCACAATTGTTATAAGAACAGTAAGAAGCATTCCCAAAGGCTAACCGATAGGCTTGGGACATGTGCAGATTGATGGCCTTTTCTTCGCTGAAAGAAACCACTATTCCTAGCTTTATGGGTGAGGCATTCTCAGGTTTCGTAGAACTCTCCAACATTCATCATGACTCATGGGGTTTGGCACTTACCGAGGCTGGCAACGCACGTCTAGTTAAGAAGGCAGAAACTGCTGCCAAGAGTTCGGATTTTCGCTCAACAATAGATCGCGAAACTTCTACTGGCGGACTGCTGCACTTCCGTTGGGCCTCCCCCGGAATCCCAGTCAAAGACGTTAATGCGCATCCTTTTACCTACGGAGATATTGCCTTTATTCATAACGGCGCTCTCAGTCCTTACGATGCATTGCAATCCCTAGTTTCACCTGAGTTGGCAAGTTCTCGACAGGGTGACACAGATAGCGAATTATTCTTTCTTTACCTACTCACTGAAATTAACAAACACGGTTTCGTAGACGGAGTTGTTGGTGCTATGAGAAACATTAAAGCGCATTTCAAATACAGCTCCATCAATTCTATGATTATGAACTCTGAATTCCTGGTTATCACTTCAGAGCACGATCCAGTCAATAAACCCGACTGGGCGGATGACATCTATTATGAGCTGCGATATCGAATTGATAGCACTGGAGTTGCGGTTGCGTCTTCAGGATGGAATCAAGATAGTTGGACTTTGATGAAGAATCACGAGATTCTCATCGTAGAAAGAAGTTCACTGAAGACTACGACTGTGACTTTGTAAGGTTCGCTTTCGCTGCGTTTTCTGCTGAGACCACCACGAGGACTCCCAACACAATAATTGCGCCGCCAATTGCATATGTAAGCGTTATGACCTCGTCGAGGAAAATCGCTCCTAGCGCCACAGCAATGATTGGATTGATATAGGCATAGGTTGCCGTCAGAGAGACTGGCGCATTCGTTACTAACCAGAGGTAGGCACTATAGGCAAGTATTGATCCAAAGATTACGAGATATCCAAACCAGAGCCAAGACCAATTCGATGCATCAAGAAAATCATCAATGGTCTCCCCTTTGATGAAACCGGCAATCGTGAGGGATACGCCACCTGCAAGCATCTCTAGAGCGGTGAAAACTAAAGCATTTTTAGGCAAAGGGAATCGAGGTGCGAGAAATGTTCCTAACGCCCAACCGATATTGCCCAGCAAAACCATGAACATAAAGAAGACGACAGTAGAAGAACTCTCGCCACTCACAGATTGAACGCTGCCAGGCTTGAGCAACAACGCGACACCAAGAAATCCAACAATTAATCCCAACCAACTTCGCCGAGAAGGTCTCTCCCCCGACATAGTGCGAAATATCGCAATCCAAAGCGGAAGTGCCGCGATTATGAGCGCGACAATTCCTGAAGGAACATGTTTCTCAGCGACTGCGACATTTCCAAGACCAAATCCAAGAAGTACAAAGCCCATGACAGTTGAGGTGAGCACTTGAGGCTTCGGAACTCGCATCTCATTCACGCCGCGAGTAACGATTATCAGTAACGTCAGAAGAAGCCCGGCAATAAAAAATCGAATGCCCATACTCAGAAGTGGCGGCATGGTTTCAATCACATAGGCAATCGCGAAGTAGGTTGAACCCCAGATTAGATAGACGGTCCACAATGAGATCCACGTCAACGCGTTCTTGGAGAGCTGAGGCACGGGCTCAATCTACTAGTCACCATCGTACGAATCGCGCAGAGATGCAGACGCAGTAAGGTTAGGCAGTTATGTCCAGCACTCCTTTTGATCATATTCCAGTCGCAGACCCCGGTCAGCCTGATCTCACTAGCGTTCCACGATTTCTCTGGTGGATTGGAAAGAAGCAGCGTCGAATTGTCCTCACGGGAACCTTCTTCGGAATTATCAACCTGCTCTGTGTCGCTGTCATGCCAGGAGTCTTAGGTCGAGGAATTCAAGCTATTGCTGATGAAGAACAGGCAGAGTTACGTCGCTGGGTATTGGTTGCTTTATTGGTCGGTGTTCTCCAAGCCGCAGCCGGAATCATGCGCCATCGACGAGCTGTAGGAAGTTGGATTTCGGCGGCCACTCGACTGCAACAACTTGTTGCGCGAAAGGCTGTTGATTTAGGCGCGGATTTACCTCGCCTAGTCTCGACCGGCGAGGTTTCGGCAATCAACTCGAATGATGTCGAGAGAGTCGCGCGCGTTTACGATCTCATTCCTCGACTCAGTGGCGCGATCATCTCTTTCTTCTTTGTATCCATTCTTTTGATTTCATCTTCTCCCACTCTTGGATTGATGGTTGTCATCGGAGTTCCATTGCTGGGCTTAGTAATCGGACCGATTATCAAACCATTACAGACCCGTGAATCAGCTCAACGAGAAAAACTCTCACTTTCATCGGGATTAGCTGCTGATACAGTGGCCGGGCTTCGCATTCTGCGCGGCATCGGTGGCGAGGAAACTTTCTTGCGACGTTTTCGTAACGCTTCTCAGGAAGTACGCGCTGCCGCAGTTCGAACTGCCAAGATGCGAGCTCTACTTGATGGATTGCAGATAATCCTGCCTGGCTCCCTCGTTGTTGGAGTTATCTGGGTAGGCGGAAATCTTGTTAGCCAAGGTGAGTTGAAGGTAGGCGAACTACTCTCTTTCTACGGCTATAGCGCTTTTCTTATGATTCCCTTACAGATTCTTACTGAGTCTGCTCAAAGACTTACCTCGGGAACTGTCGCAGCTAGACGAGTCATGAAGTTGTTGAGCGTTGAGAGCCTTCAACAGTGGGGCCAGAGAGACTTTCCGAAAAACTTCTCGCTCATCGAAGATACAAAGTCTGGCTTAGTAATAAACAAAGGAGACTTCCTTGGGGTCGTCTCTGATAACTCGCTCAATGCCGATGAGATGGTGGATCGTTTGGGTGGCTATATCGATGCACATACCGTTCGAGTAGATGACATACCTCTCGCAGAAATCGAGCGGGATTCCATTCGCGCACATATCTATTCCCAAGAGAAAGAACCTGCCATCCTCTCCGGAACTATTGAATCTCTCTTCAAGGTTTCGGCTTCGGGGCGATTGCGCATCGCAGAAGCTATCGAGAGCGCATCTGCCAGCGACATTCTTGATTCGCTCGAGGGTGACGGATATAGCGCAGAAGTAGTCGAACGAGGACGAACCTTGTCGGGCGGTCAACGTCAACGATTAGCTCTAGCTCGCACTCTCTTTGTTGACGCTCCGATTGTGATTCTTGATGAGCCAACAAGTGCAGTAGATGCACATACTGAAGTGCGTATTGCCCAACGTCTCAAGGCCATTCGTGGACACCAGACAACAATCGCAGTCACCAACAGCCCACTCATTCTCGACCATACCGACAAAGTTGCTCTCGTTGTGGATGGGAAGGTCGTGGCTCGTGGATCTCATTTCGATCTGATTAAAGAGAATCAGGCTTACCGCCGATTGGTGGTGCGCGGCGAATGAAGTGGCATAAACCTCCTAAACCTACGGATGAAAATGCGTTACCTACTAATGCTTATTCTGCGCCTCCGGCTGATACATCTCGTCTTGATAAAGCATTTGGGCTCACTAAGTCTGCAAATAGATTGCCGATTGCCAGTGAAGCCACGGTCAACAAAGAGATGTGGTCGTTACTGCGAAGTCACAAACGTGGATTCTTCTGGGTCGCATTTCTGCAATTACTAACCACCTCTGCTGCACTCATACCTCCACGCGCTTTCGGTGAACTTCTTGAGCAACTCAAGGTTGATCCAGATACCGTTGATGTTAGACAGACTGTCTATATCGTGATTGCAGCGCTTGTACTTCAATCTACCTTCGTTTACTTCACCAAAGTTCGCGCATCAATCCTCGGCGAGTTTGTCCTATCAGCTCTCCGTGAACGTTTCGTAACTCGGGTCGTTGAGTTGCCACCCAATGTCGTAGAAAGAGCTGGGGCCGGCGAACTTCTCACGCGGACAACGACCGATATTGATCACATCACATGGGCGGTTCGTGATGCGGTACCGGTCATCACCATATGTCTAGTGTCGATATTTGGAATCTCAACTGCCATCGCTCTCACTGCGCCACTCTTCCTGACCGCGGTTTTTATCGGTATTCCACTGGTTTTCGCTGCTACACGCTGGTACTTGCGTCGCTCGCCCCAGGCATATCGCATCGAGTCCTCTTCCTATGCGATTGTAAATTCTGTTCTCGTCGAAAGCGCAGAATCGGGTCGAACAATCGATGCTCTGCGCCTCGGTAAGCAACGCACGGCGCGAACCGATGCCGCCATTAGTCGTTGGGTGGAATGGGAGCGCTATACCCTTCGCCTTCGTACTCGCTGGTTCCCTGTTGTTGAAATCAATTACATTCTTCCTGTCTCGGCAGCACTTCTTCTTGGCGCTTATTTCTATGAGCGAGATATGGCTTCCATTGCCACGATTACTGCAGGAATTCTTTATGCCCAGATGCTTGCGGGACCTATTGAAGCGATGTTGTGGTGGATTGATGAATTGCAGAGCGGTAAAGCTTCGCTCTCGCGTTTACTTGGTATCCATGAAGTAGACGATAGAGAGATTCGAGAGTCAGAGCCTAAAGGTCGCGAAATATCCGGCGAGAAAGTGCGCTACGGTTATAGAGAAGGTCGCGATGTTTTGAAAGATTTAAGTTTCATGGTGACGCCCGGAACCAAACTTGCCATTGTCGGTCCATCGGGTGCAGGCAAGTCAACACTGGGAAGACTTCTTGCTGGAGTTCAGCCTCCCAACGTTGGACGCATCACGGTTGGGGGCGCAGAGATTGGTTACATGCCAGTCGAGCGCGCACGTCAAGAAGTTGCGCTGGTAACTCAAGAGCATCATGTATTTGTAGGTACCTTGCGCGAAAACATCACGCTAGCAAAACCTGAAGCGGACGAAAGTGAAGTATGGAGTGCACTTGCGGCTGTCGATGCCGATGCATGGGCACGTGAACTTCCTGAAGGTCTCGACACAATTGTTGGTAGCGGTGGACATCGATTGTTACCCGCACAAGCACAACAACTTGCTTTATCCCGACTTGTTCTTGCCGACCCTCACACTCTGATCCTTGATGAAGCAACCTCGCTGCTCGATCAACAAGCGGCCAAACATCTCGAGGCATCCCTGGGCGCAGTTCTTCGGGGACGAACCGTGATTGCAATTGCTCATCGCTTGCAAACCGCCCATGACGCTGACCTCATTGCAGTCATCGATGATGGCCAGATCAAGGAATGGGGTTCTCATCACGAGCTTTTGAAGGCTCAAGGCCCATACGCCGAGCTATGGAGATCCTGGCGCGACGAAAACTAGAGCTTTTTGCGAATATTCCGCAGATGCGAACGATTTGCATTAGACTCAGCCCATGCATATTCCTGATGGGTTCATTGACCTTCCCACCTCTGGCGCCGTAGGTCTGCTCGCAATCGCCGGCACCGCTGTCGCGCTCAAAAAGGCCCGCACAGAGCTCGATGATCGCACTGCCCCCATGGCTGGGCTAACTGCAGTTTTTATCTTTGCAGTTCAGATGCTCAACTTCCCGGTAGCCGCAGGTACAAGCGGCCATCTTCTTGGCGGCGCACTAGCAACCGTATTAGTCGGACCATATGCAGCATCACTTGCGCTCACCGTCGTCCTCGGAATTCAAGCCCTGCTCTTTGCCGATGGAGGCTTATCAGCTCTTGGACTCAATATATTCAATATCAGCATCTTGGGAGTCTTGATTAGTCAGATATGTTTCATCGGAGCAAAGAAACTGCTTCCCAAGGTTCGAGGTTCAGTTCCTCTCGCAGCAGCATTTGCCGCTTTTATCTCAGTACCTATTGCTGCCACAGGGTTCTCCATTCAATACGCCATCGGCGGAACTGGAACCGCTCCTGCCTCCACGGTATTTGCAGCCATGTTTTCGACTCACGTTCTGATTGGAATCGGTGAAGCGCTCATCACCATGCTTACTGTCTCAGCAATCATCGCTACTCGTTCTGATCTCGTCTATGGATGGAATCAGAGAGACATTACGTTGGAGGTCAAGCGCGCATGACACAAGCTACCCAGAAGAGTTTGAAGAAGTTTTATCTATCGTTCTTCCTTGTCGCCATAGCGCTCGCAGGAGGAGCTTCGTACTACGCCTCAACACAACCTGACGGACTTGAGAAAGTCGCCGAAGAAGAAGGCTTCCTTGATACAGCAAAAGATTCTGCAGTCGCCGATTCCCCATTGTCGGATTATGGAATCTTAGCTCTCGACAATGAACGTCTCAGCGTTGGCTTGGCTGGGGTTATTGGCGTTATTGCTACCGCTTTGGTTGCACTTGCACTCTTTACGTTATTGCGAAAGAAGCGTTAATCATCGCTGCCAAAAAGCACCACCATGGCCATGATGTAGGTGAAAGGCTTTACATACATCGCCATACCTTCATTCATGATCTCCCTCCTCATATTAAAGTTCTATCAGCGCTTCTCTTCATTATTGTCGCAATTGCTACCCCCATTACGAGAGTTACCGCATACGCGGCCTTTTTCGCCTTGATCTTCCTTGCGATCCTGATTGCAAAACTTCCCATTAAAACTGTTGCTACACGCTCGCTGATCGAAATTCCATTTGTTCTCTTCGCATTCTTAATGCCCTTCTTCGGGACAGGTGAGAAGGTGGAACTTCTTGGTCTCTCGCTTTATGAGGAAGGCTTGATTGCCGGTGCGGGAATTATCGCGAAAGGAACGCTCGGAATTCTTACTGCGATTGTGCTCTCTTCAACCACGACTGCTCGTGAGCTGCTACGCGGATTAGAGACCCTGCGAGTCCCAACTCTGATCATTCAGATTGCGACTTTTATGCTCCGTTATATGAATGTGGTGAATGATGAGATGGAGCGCATGAGAATCGCACGGGCTTCACGTGGTTTCGAAGCGACCGGAATGCGGCATTGGAAAGTTCTAGCAAATTCAGCTGGCGCACTTTTCATTCGATCTTATGAACGTGGCGAGAGAGTCCACCTTGCGATGGTCTCTCGAGTCTATGTGGGTTCAATGCCTCAAGATCATCGCCATATGGCTACTCGCCAGGAA
>JACCDY010921422.1_pt1 | contig 19636 bp, 18 predicted proteins | sample 7446391 | NCBI WGS metagenome assembly JACCDY01 (sample SAMN15323451, study PRJNA562643) | freshwater metagenome | isolation source: river surface water | place: USA:Blue River Watershed | collected 2017-08-18
ACGACGACGAGCTGGCCGTCGCGCGAGCCGTCCTTGTAGGTTGCAAGCTTCATGGGGTGGTGGGTGCCGGCGCGGACCTTAGCCTGTGGGCCATGTGTCTCCGCTTCGCCGCTGCGTCTTGAAGATCAGAAATTCTAGCCAGCCCTCCAGGGGCCGCCCCGCTGCTGCGGGCACGACGCCGGGCAGTCCCTCCGCTGCCGGCCCGGGGCCGGGCCGGCTGACCGCGTGGGCCTGTGCGGTGGCGGCCCTGCATCTGCTGCTGCTTTCGGCGCCGGCCATCGAGTCCTGGCGGGCGGGGCAGCGCCACCCGATGCCCCTGCGCGTCGCGGTGATCGGGCTGCCGGCCCCTCCAGGGATGCCCCAGCTGGCCAGCGCCCTATCGGTGCCGCCGCCCGTGGCGAACCTGGCCCGCCCTCCTGCCCGCCTGGCCGATCAAGCGACCGGACCCGCGCGAAGCCCTGCGCCCTCGCCCCCTGCATCGCCAGGACCGTCTTCCGAGGGCGCGGCGCGGGATTCCGCCTCACCTGCCACGCAGCGGGTCATCCCGCGCCTGCCCCCCTCGCGCACGCTGGCGTTCTCGGTGCACGGCCTGTCGCGCGGCATCCTGCTCGAGGGCGATGCCGTCCTGGCGTGGCGGCAGGACGGCCGCCGCTACGAGGCCGCGCTCTGGCAGGAGACCGGGACGGGCCGGCGCGAAATGCACAGCGTGGGCGAACTGACCGCCCAGGGCCTCGCCCCCTCGCGCTTTGGCGATCGGGTGGAGCGCCACGCGGGCGGCGGCAGCGAGCAGGCCGCGCACTTCGAGGCAAGCGAAGCCAAGGAGTCAGGCCCGGCGGACTCTGAGGCTTCCAGCGCGCCGGCGCGCCGCATCCGCTTCAGCGGCAACCAGCCGGACGCCCGGCTGCCCGCCGACGCCCAGGACCGCGTGAGCGTGCTGCTCCAGCTGTCCGCTCATGTGGCCGGACTTGCCCGCATGCTGCAGCCCGGCGATCGGCTGACCTATCCGGTCGCGACCGCCCGCGGCGCGGGCCGCTGGGAATTCCGCTTCGAGGCAGAGGAGTTGCTGGACCTGCAGCCCCCCGAGGGCGCCGCGCCGCGTCCGCCGCTGCCCACCCTGCGCCTGCACCGCCGGCCCGAAGGGTCACACGACCTCGACCTGGTGATCTGGCTGGCCCCCGCCCTGGACTACCTGCCGGTGCGCTGGCGTCTGACACAGGACAACGGCGACTGGCTGGAGCAGCGCTGGACCGGTGCCGACCCGCCTTGAGGATGCCGGCGCCCACCCTGAATGCCAGGGAGATGCTTGCGCACCGGACGGCCCGTCTTGAAAGCGGCGCCGGCGACGCCAACTGGCAGTGCATCAGGTTACCGATGCATCGCCACAGGGAGGGGCGACCCATGCACATGCTTTACGACTCGGACAGCTTCGTGGTGGTCCACATGCTGGCCAACGAGGCGGCCGAGGGCGAGCCGACGCCGGGCGAGGCCCGGCACGGTTTCGAGATCGTCGACAAGCGCGCCAACAAGGAGGTCTATCTGGACGGCAGCTGGGCCGAGGTATTCCAGCGCCAGATCCTGGCCTGGCAGCAGCAGACGCCGACGCAGGAGGAGGTCGAGGACACGCTGGAGCGCTACGCCGAACTGGCGCAGAACCCGCTGGTGATGCACTGACCGGACATCGACTCTCCGGGACACCTCTGGCCGGCGCCCGAGGCCGGCCAGGCCCGGGCGCTCAGCTCGCCCGCCCGTAGCGCCAGCGGTACAGCGGCTCCACCAGCAGCAGCACCGCCACCAGGCGGAAGACCTGGAAGGCGGTCACCATCGGCACGCCCAGCTGCAACACCTTGGCGGTGATCGCCATCTCGGCAATGCCGCCGGGCGAGGTGCCGAGCACCAGCGTGCCCACGCCCAGGCCGGTGACCTGGGCCAGCACCCAGGCAAAGCCCAGGCACAGGGCGATGGCACCCAAGGTGGCCAGCGCCACTATCGCCATCCAGCGCGGCGCATGGCCCAGGAACTCGCGACGGAAAAGCACCCCGAGGCTGACCCCGATCACCAGCTGGGCGGCACTCGAGACGAAGGGCGGCATGGCCGACAGCGGCACGGCCGCCAGCGACAGGCCCATGGCCACCGCCAGGCCGCCGATGAACCAGGGGTTGGCCCAGCGCAGGCGGGACATCGCCACGCTGGCCAGGCCGGCGGCGGCGAGCAGCAGGACCAAGGGCAGCCAGCGCACGTCCCGCACGCCGGGCAGGCTGCCGTCCAGGCCGTGCAGGTCGGCCCAGGTGATGCCGAAGGGGATGATCACCGTGACCACCAGCACCCGAATGCTGTGCGCGCCGGCGACCAGGTCAGTGCGGGCGCCTTCGCGCTCGGCCAGCAGCGTCATTTCCGACGCGCCGCCGATGGCGCCCGAGAAGTAGCTGGTCGCGCGCAGCGCCTGCGGTGTTCCGGTCAGTCCCTTCAGGCCCACCCGGTGCAGGAACTCGCCCAAGACCCATCCCACGGCCAGCGCCCAGGCGACCGTGAGCAGCACCACCCACCACAGCGACCCCATCACCCGCAGGATCTCGGGCGTGAAGTACAGGCCCAGCGAAGCGCCGATGACGCACTGGGCGGCATTGCGCAGGGGCGCGGCGCTGGCAGTGGGCGCGCCGGCAATGGACGCCAGCGCGGTGGCCAGAAGCGGCCCCATCATCCAGGGCAGGGGCAGCTGCAGGGCGCGCCAGGCCAGGGCGGCCGCAAGGGCCAGCACCAGGGTGGCGGCGAGTCGGACCAGGGAGCGGACAGGCACTCAGGCGTGGCGCTTGATCGCGTCGGCCAGGGTGTTGACCATCTGGTCGATGTGCCCGCGCTCGACGATGTAGGGCGGCGCGATCACCAGCACGTCGCCCGCCGGGCGCACCAGGGTGCCGCGCTTGAAACAGTCGAGGAAGATTTCATAGGCGCGCTTGCCCGGCAGGCCGGCCATCGGCGCCAGTTCCACCGCCGCCGCGCAGCCCAGGCTGCGGATGCCGATGACGTTGGGCAAGCCCGTGAAGGCGCTGTGGAAGGCGTCGCCCAGCACCTGGCCCATTTCCCCGGCGCGCGCGAACAACTGCTCCTGCTCGAACAACTCCAGCGTGGCGATGGCCGCGGCGCAGGCCACCGGATGGCCGGAGTAGGTGTAGCCGTGGAAGAACTCGATCACGTGCTCGGGCGCGTCGGTCTTCATCATCGCGTCGTAGAGCTTGTCGCGGCAGATCACCCCGCCCAGAGGGATGACGCCGTTGGTCACGCACTTGGCGAAGTTGAGCATGTCCGGCACCACGCCGAACCAGTCGGATGCGAAGGCGCTGCCCATGCGGCCGAAGCCGGTGATCACCTCGTCGAAGATCAGCAGGATGCCGTGCTTGTCGCAGATCTCGCGCAGGCGCTTCAGGTAGCCCTTGGGCGGGAGGTACCAGCCGGCGCTGCCGGCGACGGGCTCGACGATGACGGCCGCCACGTTGCTCGGGTCGTGCAGCGGCAGGATGCGCTGCTCCAGCTCCAGCAGCGGGTCCTCGGCCCAGACCGGCTCCTCGTTGTGGATGTAGGCGTGGTTCACCGGGTCGTGGATGAAGCGCAGGTGGTCCACCCGCGGCAGCAGCGCGGTGCTGAAGGTCTTGCGGTTGGCCGGAATGCCGCCCACGCTCATGCCGCCGAAGCCCACGCCGTGGTAGCCGCGCTCGCGGCCGATGAAGACGGTGCGGTGGCCTTCGCCACGCGCCCGGTGGTAGGCCAGGGCCACCTTGAGCGAGGTGTCGGCGGCCTCGGAGCCGGAGTTGCAGAACAGCACCTTGTTCAGGTCGCCGGGGGCGAGGTCGGCGATCAGGCGGGCGGCTTCGAAGGCCTTGTCGTTGGAGGCCTGGAAGGCGGTGGCGTAGTCGAGGGTGTCGAGCTGCTGCTTGATCGCCTCGTTGATCGGCTTGCGGTTGTGGCCCGCAGCCACGCACCACAGGCTGGAGATGCCGTCGATCACCTGGCGGCCGTCATGGGTGGTGAAGTGCATGCCGTCGGCGCCGACGAACACCCGCGGCTCCTTGCGGAAGTGACGGTTGGGGGTGAAGGGCAACCAGTGGTTGTCCATGTGGAATTCTTGGAAGGCCATCTCTGCTGCTCCCGTGGAAAACAATGGGCTGGATGGCCATTGTGTCACCGCCGGCAGGGCCTGCCAGCCCCTGGCCGGGCCAGGGCCCGCCCGAGGCCGGGGCATCGACGGGCCGGGCCTGCGACAATCGCGCGGTCATGAGCCACGCCTACATCCTCACCCTTTCCTGCCCGGACCGCCCGGGCATCGTCCACGCCGTCTCGGGCTTCCTGCTGGAGCGGGGCGGCAACATCGAGGAAGCGGCCCAGTACAACGACCACGACACCGGGCTGTTCTTCATGCGCGTCCAGTTCGCCTGCCCCCAGGGCGTGGCCGAACTGCAGCAGGCGCTCGCCGCCTTCGCCGCCGGCTACGGCATGGACTGGAAGCTGCACCCGCGCGACCAGGCCATGCGCACCGTGCTCATGGTGAGCAAGGAAGGCCATTGCCTGAATGACCTGTTGTTCCGTTGGAAGAGCGGCCTGCTGCCGCTGGACATCCGGGCCATCGTCTCCAACCACCGCGAGTTCTACCAGCTGGCGGCCAGCTACAACGTGCCCTTCCACCACATCCCGGTGACCGCGGCCACCAAGGAGCAGGCCGAGGCCAAGCAGCTGGAGATCATCGAGGCCGAGGGCGCCGAGCTGGTGGTGCTGGCCCGGTACATGCAGATCCTCTCGAACAACCTGTGCCAGAAGCTGGCGGGCCGGGCGATCAACATCCACCACAGCTTCCTGCCCAGCTTCAAGGGCGCCAAGCCCTACTACCAGGCCCATGACCGCGGGGTGAAGCTGATCGGCGCCACCGCCCACTACGTGACCGCCGACCTCGACGAGGGCCCGATCATCGAGCAGGACGTGGCCCGCGTGGACCACAGCAAGACGGTGGAAGACCTCACCGCCCTGGGCCGCGACACCGAGAGCCTGGTGCTGGCCCGCGCGGTCAAGTGGCACAGCGAGCACCGGGTGCTCCTGAACGGCCACAAGACGGTGATCTTCAAGTAAAGGCCGGGGCACCGCGCTGCAGGCGCCCTGCGAGGCCTCGGCCCCCGGGCGTCAGCGCTGCGCCGCTTGGGTGGCAGTGGCGGGGGCCACGACCGGAGCCGGTGCGGCCGCTGCGGGGGGCTGGGAAACGGGCACGGATCCCATCATCACGGTAATAAGGGACGGATAGTCGTAGGCGGCGCCTGAACCCGCATCCACCGCTGCTCCAACGACACCGCCGAAGAGGATATTGCCGAAAGCCATGGCCTTCGTGGAGGACTTGATAGCGGCCAGACCCGGCTCATGGCCGGCCTTTTCGCATCGGATATTCAGGTCGTCATAGGCGCGGCGGATGGTCACTGTGCCGGGCGTCGTGACGAAAAATGTTCCCTTGGGATTCTTGAGTTCGCAGTTTGCGCCAATCACTTTGCCCTCGCGATTGGCCGTTTCGACCGAGACGACTTGGTTATTGCCATTGACGATGGAAGCACAACCGGTCAGAAGGACAGAGCCGACCAAAACAGCGGAGGTGAAAAACGCTCGCATGGGTTTCCTCTTAAAGGTCGCAATGTTAATGTTCAATATGCTCCGTAATTGAGCGGGTCCTTACATTTCACGCGCCCGCTGCGATGGAGACGGACAGGCCCCTCACCGCTGAGCCGCGCGGCTCTCTCCTCGCCTGGTAGGTCCGATCGTCGGAGCTGGAGCGATGGCCGGCGACACCGCCAGCGACTCGCCCGGCACCAGCGACGAGCGACTGAGGGGCGCGCCCATCGTGACCTTGATCAGCGGCGGGTACTCGAAGGCGGCGCCGGTGCCGGTGTCGACCGCCATGCCGCTGAAGCCGCCGAGGATGGCCATGGGCTTGGTGACCGAGGCCACGCGGGCCTGGCCGGGCTCGAAGCCGGCCTTCTCGCAACGGATGCTCAGGTCGTCGAAGGAACGCCGCACCAGCACGATGCCTGGGGTGTGCAGGGTCGCCGTGCCCTTGGGGTTGCTCAGCGCGCACTGGGCGCCGAAGACCCGGCCCTGGCCTTCCTGGCCGAAGGTCTCGACCGCCACCAGCTGCTGGTAGCCGTCCATGACGGAGGCACATCCCGCCAGCAGGCTGGCGAGCGCGACGAAGATGAACGTGACGGCGAAGCGGGGTCTCATGCCTTCCCTGGCGGCGGTGCCGCATGCAGAAACACTGGGCATATTGACATACATCTTCCCGGTGGGAAAGGACGGACAAAAGACCTACAGGCAGACCCCTGCCAGGGTCCGGGCGCAGCCCCGTCCGGCACCCCGTCACAAGGGCTTGGACGAAGGCCTACACTGCGGGCCATGAACGCCCCGGCCGACCTCCCCCTCGTGCAACGCGCCCCGCGCCAGCAGGCGCTGGTGCAGGCGCTCCAGCCCCTGCTGCCCGCTGGCGGGCTGCTGTGGACGCCCGAGGACACCACGCCCTACGAGTGCGACGGCCTGACCGCCTACCGCCAGCGCCCGCTGGCGGTGGCCCTGCCCGAGACCGAGGCCCAGGTGCAGGCGGTGCTGCGCGCCTGCCACGCCTTGCAGGTGCCGGTGGTGGCGCGCGGCGCCGGCACCGGCCTCTCCGGCGGCGCCATGCCCCATGCCGAGGGCCTGACGCTCTCGCTGGCACGCTTCAACCGTATCCTGACCGTCGACCCGGTGAGCCGCACCGCCCGCGTGCAGTGCGGCGTGCGCAACCTCGCCATCAGCGAGGCGGCCGCACCGCACGGCCTGTACTACGCGCCCGACCCGTCCAGCCAGATCGCCTGCACCATCGGCGGCAACGTGGCCGAGAACTCCGGCGGCGTGCACTGCCTCAAGTACGGCCTGACCCTGCACAACGTGCTCCAGGTGCGCGGCTTCACCGTGGAGGGCGAGCCGGTCACCTTCGGCTCGGAGGCGCTGGACGTGCCGGGCTACGACCTGCTGCCAGCCGTGGTGGGCAGCGAGGGCATGCTCGCGGTGACCACCGAGGTCACGGTGAAGCTCGTGCCCAAGCCGCACCTGGCGCGCTGCATCATGGCCAGCTTCGACGACGTGCGAAAGGCCGGCGACGCGGTGGCCGCGGTGATCGCCGCCGGCATCATCCCGGCCGGCCTGGAGATGATGGACAAGCCCATGACCGCCGCGGTCGAGGACTTCGTCCACGCCGGCTACGACCTCACGGCCGAGGCCATCCTGCTGTGCGAGAGCGACGGCACGCCGGAGGAGGTCGAGGAAGAAATCGCCCGCATGTCCGAGGTGCTGCGCGGCGCCGGCGCCACCGCCATCGCGGTGAGCCGCGACGAGGCCGAGCGCCTGCGTTTCTGGAGCGGGCGCAAGAACGCCTTCCCGGCGTCGGGCCGCATGAGCCCCGACTACATGTGCATGGACTCCACCATCCCGCGCAAGCGGCTGGCGGACATCCTGCTCGCCATCCAGGCGATGGAGAAGAAGTACGGCCTGCGCTGCGCCAACGTGTTCCATGCCGGCGACGGCAACCTGCACCCCCTGATCCTGTTCGACGCCAACGACCCCGACCAGCTGCACCGCTGCGAGCTCTTTGGCGCCGACATCCTCGAGACCAGCGTCGCCATGGGCGGCACGGTGACCGGCGAGCACGGCGTGGGCGTGGAGAAGCTCAACTCGATGTGTGTGCAGTTCTCGCCCGAGGAGCGCGAGCAGATGCTGGGGCTCAAGCGCGCCTTCGACCCGCAGGGCCTGCTCAATCCGGGCAAGGTGATCCCGACCCTGAACCGCTGCGCCGAGTACGGAAAGATGCTGGTGCGCGGCGGGCAGATCGCGCACCCGGACCTGCCGCGGTTCTGAGGTCTGGCCGGGCCGGGGCGGAGCGAGCGTGAGGTCACTGACCGGCCTCGCGCCCTGTGTCCGGGTCAGGAATCGCAGTTCTCGTCCTCACCGCCACCCCCGCCTCCACCGCCTCCACCCCCACCTCCACTCCCACTGGTAGGGGGATACAGGTTCACGAGCACCGGCACCACCGCCAGCAGTGAACCGCGCTTCAGCCACGTGCCGGGGACGGCGCCTAGCCCCGACAGGGCCGGCAAGGGGCCATTGACCAGGCCCGAGATCAGGGTATGGGGGCCCGACGAGGGGCGGCGCACGCCGGCCAGCAGGTCGAGACGGAGATTGCTGCCGGACCCGAACTGGGCGGCGCCTCCGACCAGGTGGATCTGGTCGCGGGCGCCCTGGCCGATCGCCATGCGCAGGGTGGCCCCGCTCCCGACGGTGAGGTTGCCCTGGAGGGTGAGATCACCCCGGAGCAGGCTGCCGGTGCCCGACACGCCGGTGGTGCGCAGGGACGCGAACGATGCCAGGGACATGTTCCCCGTGATGACGGTTCCGCCAGAGCCCCACAGCCGGTTGGTGCCGGAGAGCGTGATCGTGGGCGCGGTGAGGGACAGCGCGCCTGCCGTGGCACTCAGGTCGCCCCCCTGCAGGCTGATGTTCGTGCCCGGCTGGCCGGCGGCGGTGATCTCGATGCGGGCCGCCGTGACCGCGGCGGCGATCTTCAGGGTGGAGGTGACCAGGCCGCCTTCCGGGAACATCGCGCCATCCGTCTGCAGGCGCACCGCACCACCGCCCAGGCTCCGGATCGGCGCATTCACCGCCAGGAAGTCGCGCGCCTTGAGGCTCAGGGCGTAGGGCTGCGTCCATTCCAGCGCCTGCGAGACGGTGAGCGAACCGGTGGATTCGACCGAGACGTCGGCGTTGCTCGCCGACAGGGTGGCGAAGCCGAGCTGCGTGCTGTCAGCCGGTTGCGTCGTGGGTGTCTCCCCGGCGACCAGTTCGACGGCCGCGGGATCGAGCAGCAGGCGACCGATGCGTCCCAGGGGCGCGCGCGTGTCCACCTGCGAGGTGAACGCGAGCTGGCGGCCGGACACCTCGACGAAGCCCCCATCGCCGCCCTCGGGCCCGCCCCGAGCGCTGACCGTGCCGGCGCTGCGGGTGAGGCCGTCGGACCAGATCACCACCCGGCCGCCGTCCCCCTGCGCGGTGGCGTCGGCGAGGATGCGCGCGCCTTCCGCGAACTCGGCCGCCTGCGTGTTGGGCACCTCGGGATTGGCGCCCTGGAAATCCCCGCCGACCCGCACCCGGCCGCCGCCCGCCGGGCCGCTCACGTCCAGCCGCGCGGGGACCTCGAGCACGACCCGCGCGCCGAAGACGTCGATGGCGCCCCCGCGGGAATCGGCCGCCTCCGCGCGCGCCTCCCCGAGGGCGGTCGCCACGTCCACCGTGCCGGCGCCATCGCGCCGCGCGCGCAGGTCCCCCGTGACCCGCGCCTCGTCCAGGGCACGCAGCACCACCCGTCCGCCCTCCAGGCCGATGCCGAGGGCCTCGATCGAGCCCGACTGCCGCAGGTTGCCGCCCACCAGCACCACGTCGCCGTGGCGGGCCAGGATGCGGCCCTCCACCACCAGGTCGGCCGCCGAGCCCGAGAGCGCGGGCGAGGTGCCAAAGCGGCCCGAGAGGAAGTCGGCGTCGTGGCCGTTGACCGTGCTCGCGGTGAAGCCGGCGGTGTCCACCACCGCGCCCGCGCCCACGGTGATGCCGGCGGTGTTCACCAGCACCAGCTTGCCGTTGGAGCTCAGGCTGCCGTGGATCAGGCTGGGGGTTCCGCCGGTCACCCGGTTGATGGAGGTGCTGGCGGCCGAGGGCTGATCGAAGCGGACCGCGCTGCCCCTCGGGACGGAAAACTGCTGCCAGTTCAGGGCCGAGTAGCCGCCGGCACCGTTGCGCGTGCTCACCACCAGGGTGTTGCCCTGCTGGCTCAACGTGGCCGAGCCGACGCTGGCCTGCATGCCGGCGGGATTGGCCATTGCGCTGGCCGCGGCGAGCGCCAGGGCCCAGGCGAGGGCGCGCGGTCGCCCGGGGAGGCGGGCAGCCTTCCAGTCGGGCCGACGCCGCCAGTCAACAGAAACACCGCTCGGGCCATGGCCGCCGCGGGCCTGGGGGACGATCTTGCGCATCGCGTGCCCTCCGGCCCGGTCCGGGCCTGCTGATGAATTGACGACTTTCGATGTGAATCGAAAGTATCACATCAGTTTCGGGGCAGCAATGTGGAGTAGGGCCCCGGCGCAGGCGGCCGGGGGCGGCGCTCAGGCCTTGTCGGTCGGGAACTGGTCCAGCGCCAGGCAGAGGTCGGCCCAGGCCTTGGCCTTGTCCGGCAGGTTGCGCAGCAGGTAGGCGGGGTGGTAGGTCACCACCACCGGCACGCCCTCGTACTGGTAGATCCGGCCGCGCAGCTTGCCGATCGGCTCCTGGGAGGCGAGCAGGGTCTGGACGGCGAAGCGGCCCATCGCCAGGATGATGCGCGGCTGCACCAGTGCGATCTGGCGGCGGAGGAAGGGCTCACATTGCGCCACCTCGGCCGGATCCGGGTTGCGGTTGCCGGGCGGCCGGCACTTGATGACGTTGGCGATGTAGACCCGGTGGCCACGGTCCAGCCCGACGGCCTTGAGCATGCTGTCCAGCAGCTGCCCGGCGTTGCCGACGAAGGGCTCGCCGCGCAGGTCCTCCTGCTCGCCAGGGGCCTCACCCACGATCATCCAGTCGGCCTGGCGGTCGCCGGTGCCGAAGACGGTCTGGCGGCGGCCGCGGCACAGGCCGCAGGCCTCGCAGCCGGAGACGGCCTGCTCGAGCGCATCCCAGTCCATGGACTCGACGCCGGCCGGCCGGTCGCCCAGGGGCGCGGCGTCGGCGGAGGCGGGGCGGGCCGGCGGGGGAACCGGCGCGGAACGCGGAGCGGGCGGAGCGACGGGCGCCCGCACCTGCGGCGGCTCGTCGAAGGCGGGCGCCGGCGCGTGGCCCTCGTGTGCCGGTACGCGGATGGCTTCCGGCGACGCCGCGGAGCCTGCGGTCCCAGCAGGACTCGCCGCGCGGGCCACCGCCGGCTCGACCGCCGCGGGCGCGGACGGGGGCAGCGCCTCGAACAGGCGAATCCCCATCTCCGCCAGCATGGCGCGCTGGCGGTCGTCGAGCGAAAGCGTCATGCCTGCATTGTCGCCGGGGACGCTCGCAGCGGCCGGCTCATCACGATGGCGTCCTCGCGACGGCCGGGGCCGGCGGGGTAGTAGCCCTTGCGCAGGCCGACCCGGCTATAGCCCTGGCGCGCATACAGGCGCTGCGCGCCCTCGTTGCTGGCGCGCACCTCCAGCCACAGCCATTGCGCGCCCTGGCCGATCGACCAGGCCGCCAGCGCCTCGAGCAGGCAGGCGCCCAGGCCCTGGCCCTGGCAGTCGGGCGCGACGGTGATGTTGAGGAGGTGCACCTCGTCGACGCCCTTCATCGCCACGTAATAGCCCAGGAGGCGCTCGGGCGTCGCGAGCAGCAGGCCGTGGTAGCCGGCGCGCAGCGAGTCGGCGAAGTTGCCGCGCGTCCACGGGTGGGCATAGGCCACCTGCTCGATGGCCATGACCGCGTCCAGGGACTCGGGGGTCATCGGCGCGAAATGCGCCTGGTGCGTTTGCAGCAGGGCATCGGTGGCCGGGCTGGCTTCGGCGCGCATCAGCGGCTCCCGGTGGCGGAGCCAGCGAACGCGCCGCTGTCCGGATTCGCGGCCGCAGCCGCGGCCGCCTTGATCGCCTCCCGCTCCGCGGTCGTCTGCGCCACCTTGTCTCGCACGTACAGGGGCAGGGCCTGGTCGGCCGCGACCGCCTGGCCTGCGGCGAGGAGGGCGGGCGCCAGTCGCAGGAGCGCGGCGGCCGTGGGCTGCGCGGGCAGCGCCGGCGCGGGCAGCCGGTCGCCATAGGCCGCCTGCACATTGCCGGCGAGCACGAAGCCCGGGGGCAGCACCAGCGCCTCGGGCGCGCCCAGGGTCACCTCGCCCAGGGCCTGCCAGCCCTGGGCCGTATGGCGCCAGGCGCAGGCGTAGACCTCGCCCATGCGCGCATCCAGCGCGGCCAGCACCTCGGTGCAGCCATGGCGCGCGCGGGCGTCTTCGGCGACGGCCATGAGCGTGTCGACCGGCAGCACAGGCACACCGGCGCCCAGGGCCAGGCCCTGGGCCACCGCGCAGGCGGTGCGCAGGCCGGTGAAGGAGCCGGGGCCGCGGCCGAAGGCGATGGCCTGCAGGTCGGCGAGCTCCAGGCCGGCTTGGGCGAGCAGGGCCTGCACCGCAGGAATGAGGGTGGCCGAGGCCTCGCGGCCGCCTTGCGAGTCCTGCAAGGCCTCATGCGGCTGGCCGGCGGCGGTCCAGGCCAGGGCCACGGACAGGGTCTCGGTGCTGGTGTCGAAGGCGAGCAGGTTCACGATGGGGGCGATTATCCCGCCCCGATAATTTGCCCATGCCTTTGCGCCCGCGCTTCATTCCGGCCCTTTTGGCCACTGCCTGCCTCATGGCCTGGGGCGCCGTGGCCCAGGCCCAGCCCCTGCCGCCGGAAATCGACGCCGCCCTGGCGCGCGCCAAGCTGCCGCGCGAAGCGGTCACCCTGGTGGTGGCCGAGGCCCAGGGCAAGGAGCCGCCGCGGCTGTGGCACCGGGCGCAGGAGCCGGTCAATCCGGCGTCCATCGCCAAGCTGGCCACCACCTTCGCCGCGCTCGAGCTGCTCGGGCCGGCCTGGACCTGGACCACGCCGGTCGGCGTCGACGGACCGGTACGCGACGGGGTGCTGCAGGGCAACCTCTACATCAAGGGCCAGGGCGACCCGCGCCTGGTGGCCGAGCGGCTGTGGCAGCTGCTGCGGCGGGTGCAGGGCCTGGGGGTGCGCCGCATCAGCGGCGACATCGTGCTCGATCGCAGCGCCTTCCCGCTGGGGCCGCAGGACCCGGCCGCCTTCGACGGCGAGCCGCTCAAGGCCTACAACGCGCAGCCCGACGCGCTGCTGGTGAACTACCGCGCCATGGTGCTGCACCTCACGCCCCTGCCCTCGGCGTCCGGCGCTGGCGGCGTGGCCGCGGTGCAGATGGAGCCGGCCCTGGCCGGTGTCGAGGTGCCGGCCACCGTGCCCCTGTCGGCCGCCGCCTGCGGCGACTGGCGCGCCGGCCTGCGCGCCGACTTCAGCCAGCCCACGCGCGTCCGGCTTGAGGGCACCTTTCCCGCCAGCTGCGGCCCCCGCGCCTGGCCGCTGGCGGCGCCCGACCCGGGTCAGCAGGCCGCGCGCGCGGTGGCAGCGATGTGGCGCGAGCTGGGCGGGCAGCTGGGCGGGCAGGTGCGCGACGGCCTGATGCCGGCCGGCCTGGCGCCGGTGATGAGCGTCGAATCGCCGACCCTGGCCGAGGTGGTGCGGGACATCAACAAGTACAGCAACAACGTGATGGCGCAGCAGCTCTTTCTCACGCTGAGCCTGCAGCAGAAGGGCAGCGGCACGCTGGCGGGTTCGCGCGAGGTGCTGCAGCAGTGGTGGCGCGAGCGCCTGCGCGAGGAGCCGCCGCAGTTCGACAACGGCTCGGGCCTGTCACGGCAGGAGCGAACCACCGGCGCCCAGCTCGCACGCCTGCTGCAGTACGCCTGGGCCTCGCCGCTGATGCCGGAATTCATCGCCTCACTGCCGGTCGCCGGCATCGACGGCACCGCGCGCCGCACCGGCACCGGCCCGGGCGCGGCGGGCCAGGCCCACCTCAAGACCGGCAGCCTGCGCGACGTGACCGGCGTGGCCGGTTACGTGCACGCGACAGACGGGAAGCGCTATGTGCTGGTGGCGATCGCCAACCACCCGAATGCGGGCGCGATGCGGCCGGTGATCGACCAGCTGGTGGCGTGGACGGCGGGAGGGGCCGGAGGGCCGGTGTCGGCACGAGCGGCTACGACGGCGACGGCGAAGGGGCGCTGAAACAGCGCAGAAAGAGCGCCAAGAAGGCGCCGGAAGCCGGCGGCGCGTCGGATCAGACTGGCCGCTGGGCTGCCGCGCGCGGTTTACCAGCGATCGCGCAACTTGCTGTGGGCGTAGTCGCCCAGGCTGCGGTGGGCCAGCGGCGTCGGGTAGATGGAATCCGCGAAAAGGAAGGTGCTGGCGTTGTAGCCGGCATCCAGGGTGCTGGTCGTGCACTTGGAAGAGTCGACCAGGTTGGTGCCGATACCCAGGCCGTTGGCCGTGTTGTTGGCGCCGGAGCTGCACGCCAGGGTGGTGCTGTTGTAGCTGGTGGAGCTCACCAGCGAGTTCATCTGCAGACGCGCGTCGACCACCAGCACGTTCGCGGCCAGGTCGTTCATGCGGTAGACCATCTCGTCGTAGAAAGCGGTGGACAGGTCCTGGAGGAAGGTCACCTTGCCGGCAGAACTGGCCCAGGGCGTCTTGCCCAGGTTGTAGGGGCTCAGAACCACGACGTGCTTGGCGCCGTTGTCCACCAGGCGACGCACCTGGGTGGCCAGGTCGCGGGCGGCCTGCTGGACGTTGGCCGTGGCGGCCGCCTCGGTCTGCGAGGGGCTGGTCTTGATGGCGGCGTAGCCTTCGGCGATCAGGTCGGAGGTGCCGGCGCTCACCACCACCAGGTCGGAAGCGCCAAGGCTGCCGGCGCCGAGGAAGCTGGTGATCTGGGCCTGCACCGTGGCGGCCGAGCCGCCAACCGCATCGGTGGTGGTGGTGATGCGGGCGTGGGCCGCCGCCTTGACGTTCGCGGTGGCCGGGGTCAGTCCGTAGTGGCTGGCCAGCTGCAGCACCCAGTTGTTGGTGGTGTTGTCGCCGTTGACCGTGTAGCGGCCCGATCCGCTGGGCGAGGCGGACAGCTTCAGGTCGGCCATCGCATCGCCGAAGACCACCACCCGGGTCGGATGGAAGTCGGACACCACCGAGGACCCACCGCCGCAGGACGCCAGCACGAGGGCAGCGGCCCCGGCCAGGAGGATGCGGATCATGCGACGAAAAGCCATGGGGTTCTCCAGGTGGCGAAAGACTCAAACCCGGGAGTTTACCGAGGCCGGAAGGTGTTTTGCCGCAGGTCGGGACACCGTGCCGCGCCGGGGAAAGCAAACCCGCCGGTCAGCGGCCGGCGGCCGCCCGCTGCAGGCGGTCCCGCACCCCGTCCCAGTCCGCGTCCTTCGGCGGCGCCTCGACCCAGATCAGGCGGGCGCCGGCGGCGTCGAATTCGCGCAGCACCGCGAACAGGTCGCGGGCCGCGCCGGCGGGATCAGCCGGCATCGGGTGCACCTGCACCCCGCGCGCGCCCACCTTCAGCGGGCTGCGGGCCCAGACGGCCAGGCCCAGGTCCTCGGCACCGGGGCCCAGGACGCCCAGGGCATCCTGCAGGGCCGCGCCGTCCATCAGGCGCAGCGGCGCCTGCGGCGCGTAGTGCGAGGCCAGGGTGCCCGAGGCGCGGGGCGCGGCGCCGGGCATTTCCTCGGGGCGCCAGAGGCGCTCGCCGCAGGCCGCCTCGATCTGGCCGAAGCCCAGGGCGCCGGGCCGCAGCAGGACCGGACGGCCCCGGGTGCAGTCGACGATGGCCGATTCGATACCGACCTCGCAGGCCCCGCCATCGAGCACCAGCAGGCCCTCGCCGAATTCGTCCCGCACATGGGCGGCGGTGGTGGGGCTCACCCGGCCGAAGCGGTTGGCGCTGGGCGCGGCCAGGCCCAGGACCGGCGCGGGCAGGGCGGCGCAGGCCTGGAGCAGCGCCCGGGCCACCGGGTGCGAGGGGCAGCGCAGGCCCACCGAATCCTGGCCGCCGGCGGCGGCGCGGGCCACGCCCTCGCGGCGCGGCACGATGACGGTGAGCGGGCCGGGCCAGAAGGCGGCCATCAGCCGGCGGGCCACGTCGGGCAGCGCGCGCGCGAAATGGGCCGCGGTGTCGGCGCCGGTCACGTGGACGATGAGCGGGTGGTCGCTGGGCCGGCCCTTGGCGGCGAAGATGCCGGCCACCGCCGCCTCGCTGCCGGCGTCGGCGGCCAGGCCGTAGACCGTCTCGGTGGGCAGGCCCACCAGGTCGCCGGCGGCCAGACGCGAGGCGGCCTGGGCGATGGCATCGGGGTGGCGGCCGTCGAGGATCACGTGCGGGCTTTCAGGGGCAGGCGTGGGCGAGCAGGCGAATCAGCGCGCGAGGGATGCGAGGTCGCCGATGCGTTCAGAAGCGCTCGAGCCCGAGGATGTCGCAGGCGTCCAGCGCGGTGGCGCGCACGCCCTGCGGGTGGGCGCCGGTGATCGTGAGGTGGCCCATCTTGCGGCCCGCGCGGGCCTCGGCCTTGCCGTAGAGGTGCAGGTGGGCGCCGGGCAGCGCGAGCACCGCCGACCAGTCCGGCTCGCGCGCAGCGGTGGCACCGCCCGGGAACCACAGGTCGCCGAGCAGATTGAGCATGATCGCCGGGCTGTGCTGGCGCGGCGCCACCAGGGGCAGGCCGGCCAGGGTGCGCACCTGCAGCTCGAACTGCGAGACGTCGCTCGCGTCCAGGCTCCAGTGGCCGCTGTTGTGGGGACGCGGCGCCATCTCGTTGACCACCAGGCCGCCGCCTTCGAGCACGAAGAACTCGACGCACAGCACGCCCACGTAGCCCAGGCCCTCGGCCACCGCGCGGGTGGCGGCCACCGCCTCGGCGGCCAGGGCCGGGTCGACCGCGCCGTCCACGACCTCGGTCACCGCCAGGATGCCGGCGCGGTGCAGGTTGCGCTGCACCGGCAAATTCACCATCTCGCCGTCGGCGCCGCGGGCCACCACCACCGAGATCTCGGCGGCCAGGGGCAGCATCTTCTCGAGGACGCAGGGCACCCGGCCCATCTCGTCCCAGGCGCGGGCCAGCTCGGCGCGGGTGGCGACGCGGGCCTGGCCCTTGCCGTCATACCCGAGCCGGGCGGTCTTGAGGATGCCAGGCAGCAGGTCGTCGGCAACGGCCGCGAGCTGCTCGGGCGTCTCGATCACCGCATGGGGCGCGCAGGGCACGCCGCAGCGGGTGAAGTGGGCCTTCTCGCGGGCGCGGTCCTGGGCGATGGCCACCGCCTCGCCGCCCGGGGCGACCGGGCGGTGCGTCGCCAGCTGCGCCAGGGCCTGGGCCGGCACGTTCTCGAACTCGGTGGTGATGGCGTCGGCCATGCCGGCGAGCTTGGCCAGCGCCGGCGTGTCCAGGTAGTCGGCGTGCAGGTGGTGGTGGCTCACCCGGCCGGCGGGGCTGGTGGCGTCCGGGTCGAGCACCGCGGTGAAGTAGCCCAGGCTTTGTGCGGCATGGACGAACATGCGGCCCAGCTGGCCGCCGCCCATGACGCCGAGGGTGGCACCCGGCAGGAGCGCGGCGCGGGGGTTGGTGCTCATGACGATGCGGGTCCTGTGCCGGAGAAATGGAAGGGAGACAGACGCCGGGCCCCGCTCAGGGCGCAGCCGGCGGCAGGATGCTGGCGCGGGCCGCCTCGGTCTGCTGGCGGCGGAAGGCTTCCAGCTTCGCGCGCAGGGCCGGGTCGTGGTTGGCCAGCTGGGCCACCGCGAAGAGCGCGGCGTTGGCCGCGCCCGCGGCGCCGATGGCAAACGTCGCCACCGGCACGCCCTTGGGCATCTGCACGATGCTGTGGAGGGAGTCCACGCCCTGCAGGTGGCGGCTGGCCACCGGCACGCCCAGCACCGGGACCGGGGTCTTGGAGGCGAGCATGCCCGGCAGGTGGGCGGCGCCACCAGCGCCGGCGATGATGGCCTGCAGCCCGCGGCCGGCGGCGGCCTCGGCGTAGGCGAACATGTCGTCGGGCATGCGGTGGGCCGAGACGACCTTGGCCTCATGAGCCACGCCGAATTCCTGGAGAATCGCCACTGCGTGCTGCATGGTGTCCCAGTCGCTGCTGGACCCCATGACGACGCCAACTTGAACCGTGCTCATGCCTGCTTGGGTAGGTGTGAAGTGAGCCCTTGATTCTAAGACCGGACCCCGGAAGCCCCCGCATGATCGACGTCACCCTGGAAAACTTCGAAACCGAGGTCATCGCTGCCTCCCAGACCGTTCCGGTGCTGGTGGACTTCTGGGCCCCCTGGTGCGGCCCCTGCAAGGTGATCGGCCCGCTGCTCGAGAAGCTCGAGACCGCCTATGCCGGCCGCTTCAAGCTGGTGAAGATCGACTCCGACCAGGAGCAGGAGCTGGCCTCGGCCTTCGGCATCCGCAGCATCCCGACCTGCATCCTGATGAAGAACGGCCAGCCGGTCGACGGCTTCCAGGGCGCCCTGCCCGAGGGCCAGCTGCGCGCCTTCCTGGACAAGCACCTGCCGCCGGGCGAGCCCGAAGTGGAAGCGCCCGAGGAAGAAGCACCCGAACCCGGCAGCGAGGGCGCGCTCGCCGCGCTGCGCCAGGCCGCGGAGTCCAAGCCCGAGGACGACGATGCCCGCTTCGAGTTCGTGCGCGCGCTCTGGATGGCCGGCCTGGACGACGAGGCCAAGGTGGCCTTCGCGCCGGTGATCGCGCGGGCGGCGCTGGTGCGCCGCTTCGATTCGCTGCAGCGCGTGTTCGCCGCCGCCGACTTCGCGGCCGGCCAGCCGCCGCTGCCGCAGGCGCTTGCCGACCTGGACGCCCGCATCGCCGCCAACCGCCGCGACTTCGAGGCCCGCTTCGACCGCGCGCGCCTGCTGATGGCCGCGCACCAGTACACACAGGCGCTGGACGAGCTGCTGGAGATCCTGATGCGCGACAAGGCCTGGAACGAGGACCTGGCGCGCAAGACCTTCATCGCCATCCTCGACCTGATCGAGCCGGCCAAGCCCAAGGTGGCAGAGGGCCAGATTCCGCCGGACGACCCGGTGGTGGCGGGTTATCGGCGCCGGCTGTCGAGCGTGGTGCTGAGCTGAGGCGCCGCAGGGAGCGGGCTCAGCCCGTGAGGCGCTCCAGCGCCTCGCGGTACTTGGCCGCGGTCTTGGTGATGACCTCCTGCGGCAGGCGCGGAGCCGGCGGGGTCTTGTCCCAGGGCTTGCCGTTGATGCGCACCTGCTCGAGCCAGTCGCGCACGAACTGCTTGTCGTAGCTCGGCGGGTTCTCGCCCTTTCGGAAGGCGTCTTCGTAGCCCTCCACCGGCCAGTAGCGGGAAGAGTCGGGGGTGAGGACCTCGTCCATCAGCACCAGCTGGCCCTGCTCGTCGAGGCCGAACTCGAACTTGGTGTCCGCGATGATCAGGCCCTTGGTAAGGGCGATGGCCGCGGCCTCCTTGTAGATCGCGATGCTGATGTCGCGGATCTTCGCGGCCAGGTCGGGGCCGATCATGTCCACCGTGCGCTCGAAGGAGATGTTCTCGTCGTGCTCGCCCACCGCCGCCTTGGCCGCGGGGGTGTAGATCGGCTCGGGCAGCTTGGCGGCGTTGGTGAGGCCCTCGGGCAGCTTCACGCCGCAGACGCTGCGGCTCTCCTGGTATTCCTTCCAGCCGCTGCCGGCCAGGTAGCCGCGCACCACCGCCTCCACCGGAATCGGCTTGAGGCGCTTGACCAGCATCGAGCGGCCCAGCACCTGCCCCGCCTCGCCGGAGGCGACCACGCTTTCGGGCAGCTCGCCGGTGAGATGGTTGGGGCACAGGTGGCCGAGCTTGCCGAACCAGAACAGCGCCATCTGCGTGAGCAGCTCGCCCTTGCCGGGAATCGGCTCGCCCATGATCACGTCGAAGGCGGACAGGCGGTCGGTGGCGACCATCAGGATGCGGTCTTCGCCGACGGC
>JACCDY011476875.1_pt1 | contig 19636 bp, 21 predicted proteins | sample 7446391 | NCBI WGS metagenome assembly JACCDY01 (sample SAMN15323451, study PRJNA562643) | freshwater metagenome | isolation source: river surface water | place: USA:Blue River Watershed | collected 2017-08-18
ACGTCTTTCTGAGCAGCGCCACCGTAGGCACGGCCTTTCTTAACACCAGCGCCACCGCTTGGCTGAGGACCGCTACGATCTTTTACAGCTTTCATCATATCATCCCAACCTTCGTTGGCTTTCTTTTCTTTAGCTGCTTTCTTCATTGGTTCTTTCTTGTCGCCGTCTTTATCCATATCTAAGAAGTCTGGCTTGGCGCTTTCTTCAAATGGCTTACCTGCCTTAGCAGCAGCTTTAGCACGGCTACCCCATACTTCGGCTTTTGGAGTTTCAACTTTACCATCTCCGTCGTAATCTTTAGCAGCGGTACCTTTGCTGTGGATTTTATATTTAGGGGCCTTAACACCCTTCTTGGCTTCACTTAGTTCTACCATTTTGTCTTTTAATTTTTTGATGTCTTCACCTAACATTTCTTTAATCCTTGTGTTTAGTAGCTTTAGCAAAGCCTGGTCTTTTTGATACGTTTCATTGGTTAGCAGGTCGTTAAATCCGGCTGTTCCTTCTTGCTGAAATACACGAGTGCGAAGTTTATTACGCATATCTTCAAGCTGTTCGCGGCTGTATTTGTCGAGGTCGAGCTTTGATCCAAATTGCTTTTCAAAACTTTCTTTTAATTGTTTGCTGCTAACAGATGTAAAAAAATCTACAGTTTTCATAGTGGGTCCTAGAAAATATTTTAATTATTTATGCGAATCTTTTAAGTTTTTCAAAAGTCTTTAGGATGTCTTCTTTGTACATATCCTTCTTACCTTTGTTAACAGCACTCTTTGTAAAGGCCAAATCGGCCCTATCTATATTCTTGCTTAGATTTTTTTGAGCAATCTTTTTATAGTATTCTTCTTCAAAAGCAGCATACCCGTAGTATCTATCTTTGTTTAGTAGATCACTGTCTAGATATCTTCCTAGTGCTAGACCGTTAGCTAAAATTATAGCACTATGAGGTAAGTTTATGCAATCGACAACTACCTCTTGGCTGTAATCCCAAATCTGATAATGGTTGTTTACTTTTTTAACTGTATAAAGACCTATTGAAATAGATCCGTCGTCATTTTTAACTGGTATCGCAATACCTTTTTGACTTAGAGATTTTTTAACTTCAACAGTTACTTGCTGTAGTTTCTTATACAGGTGTTCAGATATCTGTTTCATCTACGTTCTTCACTAATGTGTTACTGTCTTTACTTATGGTGTAAAGTCCTTTACGCACAAGATTTTGAGCTAACCATTGATCTCGTTCGTTGAGGCTATGAATCTTAACATTTTCACGATGAGTGTTAATGAACTTTTGTTCTTCGTTAGTGATATGCGTATTGATGCCAGATAATAACTGAACTATTTTCATGATCAAGCTGTTCTGTTTAAATCGGCAAGTTGTTTATTTAAAGCAGCAATTTGTTGCATAATTGCCTGTTTTGCCTGCTGTTTTTGTTGTTTTTGTTTTGCTAGCTGAGCTGCCTGTACCTTAGGATCGCTTAGATCGCCTGTATTTCCTGTTAGACTAGAAGCTAGTGCAGCTGACGGAACAGTAGGTGTTGCAGTAGAAGGTACTGTACCTATAGTTCCCACTTGTTCTGTTATTTCTGCAAATCTCATGATTAAGGCATCTTTGTAATTATTACGGCTAAGGTAGAAAGTATTCCAACAATAACTGTACCAGCTGTGCCAACTAGAACTTTAATTGTACTAAGATGGCTTTTTTCTATAGTGTCCTGTAAGGTAGCAACTTTAGATTCAATAACTGTTAAACGAGTCTCTAGTTGTCTGTAGCGTTCGGCGCACAATTCAACATGAGCTTCAAGGTTTTCTTTTTCAATATCTGTAGGTCCAGACATTATTTTCTCCAATTCATTGTTGATCTACGTTTGGTACAAGCAAGATCAAAGTATTTTTATTTGCAAGATCCTTACAATCAAAAACAGCCCTGTCAATATTTATCGTTTCAGTTAGACTTTTAATCACAGGAACAGAATGAATATCTTCGATCAATTTTCCTAAAGGATTATCGCCATCTAAGTAAACATCATCTCTGTCAGTGCAAATTGTAAAGGTCCATACATTATGTTTACCTTTAAATTTTGTTCCAAACCCTAGTCCTTTTAGGTCAACTACTTCTAATGAAGGATTAGAGTTGTAGCTGACAATAGATCTTAATTCTGTACACTGTAGTAAAGTAATGAAATTCCTATACTGATCTAACTCTAAAGACGATCCCTGTCCTAGTCTTAGATTTTTATTTTTTGTAATATCAATAAGAGTTTTAATTTCTACAGTCTGCATAAAGTACCAACTTAATTTATTTATAGGCAAAAGAAAAGGGAGTCAAAAAACTCCCTTTGTCTAGCCTAATTAAAAATTAAGCAAATGTGAATGTACCGTCACCATTTAGTGTGGTAGATACTGTAATGGTATAGTTACCAGCTACGCCGCCTACGGCTGCTACTAGAGCATCCTTTAGGGCACCGTATGTACCAGCTGTGGTCAAACCAGGACCGTCATTAAATGTAGCTCCGTCTACGATAGCGCAGATAGAATCATCACCGCTGTCCTTAGCACCTAGCATAACAATGCTAGCTACTGTTTGTAGAGCACGGATACCTTTGGTATAACCGCCTTCTACGATTTCTGTTGTGCCGCCGCCGCTATCAGCTGTGAAAACGTTTGCTCTTGCAATCTTAATAACTTCTGGTTGTAGACCATAAAAACCTTGTGCTTCTGGTGCACCATGTACTCTTGCAATTCCTGCCATTTTATTTCTCCTAATCGTTGTTGAGATTCCCTATGAATCTCATAGTGTAATTATTTATCTCTTTGGAAAAAAATGGCGTCTTATCGGTCTTAATCTAGATCTTCTAGGTCGCCCTTGATAACTGTTAGGCCCTTGGCAGTTTCTTTATTATCGCGTAGTCTACGAATACTGCGTGTAAACTTAGCAGGATCTTCACCTTTGATACTGTTAAGAAAACGGCGCTCTAATTCATAGGCTTGATCAGGTGGATAGTTTTCTTTGATTAATCTAAGTAGATTTATAGCACTATCAATAACATGCGTGGCTCTGCTTTCGATGACAGCTTCGCTATCCTTTTTAACAGATATGCTGTTAAGTTCTTCTAAAAGACTTCGAGTAGCTCGTTTCAATTTAGTAATCCTTTACGATATTTAGCGGTCCTTGTTGATATTTTAACACATATTTTGGTAAAGTCTATACTTGTATTTTGTTGCGGTGCAATATATTATGCTAAATAATATCAGTAGAAACCATGAGTTCCTACACAGATAAAGGATACACACAATGTTATTAACCACAACTCTCATATCTTGGATTAGCAAGATAGTCAATAAGGTTGAACAACCTACAACTTACGGATCTGAACTCGAACGCTATATTGTTTCTAAACGCCCACAGAGCGTTTACGAAGTAGAGCATTGGACTAATCAGTTCGACAAAAACAATACCAAAGGATGGATGATATGAAAAAGATGTTAGATAAATTTTGGAATTTTATTATGGCCGTAAGCGAAGAAAGAGCTAAGTTTATTGCCCAAAAAGCCAAATATAGAGGCTACTGATATGGGACATTTTGTCTACAGGTTAATCCCTGAAGAATATTATAGATACAGAAATCACCTGCTAGCGTTAGATATGGAAAGTAGATACACTAGATTTGGTTATCATGCATCAGATGAAATGATCAATAAACTATGTGACAGGGTAGAATCAAATACCCGAGAGCATAAGTTATTTGTCATAGAAGATCAGGAACTAAATGTAATTGCTGCTGGACATATCAGTCTCGAAGAGGATCGGGCCGAACTGGCCTTCAGTGTTTTAAAAGAACATAGGAAAAAAGGTATGGGCAGTGCCCTAATGTCCAGATGCGTAGAATGGTGCCAAAACCGTAATATCAAAACAGGAACTATGGTTTGTCTAAGTACTAATGCTGCTATTAAAAAACTGGCAGGTAAGCATGGTATTCTTATTAACGAAGGGGCAGAAACTCTAGCAGATATTAAAATTCCGGACGCAGATGCTGCCAGTTTCATGCACGAAGTGGTCGAGTCTAACTTAGCTAGATTTGATCACTTGGGGAAACTAAACAGGAAATTTGCTCGTATGCTAGTATTTCCTTTGCGTTTCTAAATAAAAAGATATATAATATATGTAAGGCAATAAAATTGTCTTGCAGTAAATCATACACATACAGGAGAAAATATGTTTACACATGAAACCATCATCGATACCATCCAGAATGGTAAAAAGCAAATCGTTAATACGTTTGTAACCGACGATAAGTTCAAAGAAGAACTAACTAAGCTGATCGATAGCCAAACTGAGTTTGCAAAAGGTTCTGTTAAGAGTTCCTTGGCAATCGCCGAAGCTATGCTTGCTCACGTTCAGAACAATGTCAAGTGCTTTGTTCCTACATATACCAAATAAGACACATACACACAAGGAGAAAAAAATGTCTGAAAATTTTAATCTACCAAAAATGCCGGAAGTAAAATTTAACAAAAACGGTTACGAAATCCGTACAGATATCTTAGCAATGGCCAAGGATATGGTACAGCAAGACTTTGCTGTTAAGTTCCAAGGTTGGGAAATGACTGCCGAACGTGACCCAAAAACTGGTCAAATTGTTACTAAGGTAGGTATGCCAGAGTTTCCTGGACTTGATAAAGTTCTAGAAACTGCTGAAAAGATGTACGCTTTTGTCAACGCAGCCAATAGTAAAAATAAATAATTATCTTATATTAAAATGTTAGTGGCGTAGCCTAAAATTATATTATATAAAAAGCCCCGGAGAAATTCGGGGCTTTATTTTGACTCTGCAATCAAAGGTTTAACTGAAAGGTACTGAGGGTACTTTTTATTGAAATGGCGCATTACTATGCCAGCAGTAGCATTAGCTTCATTTTCATGAGGACTACCGGTTTCTCCACTTCCGTTATGTAAAGAATGCTCAGTGTCTTGCTTATAATGAGTAAGCTCGTGGGCAATAGTTCTTAGAATATCATTAGGATGTCGATTAGCCAATGTAACATACAAAGTCTTTTCATCATTTACATAACGTCCGAATGTAGGTTGATCATCGTCGTCTATGTTATGTAAAAACACCATTCTTGGTAAATCTTTAAGGCCAATATAGTGCATAGCTAAAGGTAGAAATTTCCTAAACATTTCTAGGAAAATGTCTTTTTGTTTAGACTCTGATAAAAATTCTTTGGCTCTCATTAAACTATTTAGTTCCGGTTACTTTATCCGGAGCACACTACGCGGTGCAGTTCAATTGCGCGGACGCCTTTTTCCGTAGCGACAAACGGCCCTAAGGTGGGTTAAAGATATTTATTTTCTAGTAAAATGATAGTCACCGGCTATATGATCTCCGCTAAATTTGTCTCCTACTAAATCAAACCCTAGACTTTCTAGATACTCAATAACGTCCTGCTTTAACGGGGCACCTTTGTTGTATTCAACTTCTTGTATTTCTACAATAAGATCTTTACAGTGTTTTAATACCTGTGTTGCTCCTTTTAAAACGTCAACTTCTGCACCTTGTATATCTAGCTTGATTAAATCTGGCATAGGGAAGTTCTTTTCTTTTACTACCGAATCTAAAGTTTTAGCAAACTTTCTTACTCTGTGAGCATCGTCGTATAAGAATTGAGCAGCTGGACTAAACTCAACATTTTCTCTATAATAGCTGTTGCCTGCAGGATTTTCTTTGTTTTCGTAAAAATACAATTCTTTATTGTCTCGATCGCTCAACATTGCAATAGCATGATTAACTCCTGCTTCTTTGTACAGGGCTGCACATTCTTCCATTGCTTCAAAAGCAATATAATTTGCACCACTCCAAACAATTCTAGCAGCGTCATACCAATGAAGTGTGCTTGCGCCTACATCATAGACAACCTTAGGACTTATGCCTAAAGCATTTTTCATGTGAGAAAGGTAATGTCTGTGATCTTCTGGCATAGTAACTGCATGTCGAATCTCTTTTAGTCTCGATAAAACTTTGTCAACAGGATTACGTGCTGGCATATTCATATCTACCCTAAAGGTCCAGCTTCCGGTATGGTCACAGATAATATCAGTATCTGCCCACATTCTAAATCCTCTATCACGAGCTTGATTACAGAAATGCACATCCTCACTAAGTGTATTGGCATGATCAATTGCACTATGATATAGGAAGTGAGGATAAGGTATAGCCTTGTAAACATCGATATTAACTAGCACACAACCAAAACCACAACTGTCAATCTCTACTAATCCTTGTCCCTTAATATCTGCCCAATCAACATGACTAACTCCGCCATGAGCATTTTTACGCATAATTTCAATACAATGCTTACCTGGAATACGCTGAATATAGATACCACTAACAATGTCTTTATTATGAGACAGCATTCTAGCTAAAGTATCTGGAGGAAAGCTAATATCGCTGTCAACGCTAAAGATGTAATCGTATCCGTTATTCATTCCCCAATGTGCGATTAAGTTTCTAACTTGGTCAACTTGATAACCCCAGAAATATTGAAAGTCAGCGACATAACCTTCCGGAATGATTAAGTCATAGATACTCTTAAATGTAACAGCTTCGATGTTTCTATTTGTAGGAACTGCTATTAAGATTCGTTTGGGTTTATTGAATACAGGTTGTTTCATTTCTACTACCGGTTGTTTTGTTTTTATTTCGATCGGAGTGCTGCCTACAATATTTGCAATCGCCTTATCTTGTTCACTCTTATTAATTTTATAATCATTAATAGGACTAGCATCATTATAATTGTAAACAATGTCCGAAACAACAAATACTCTATCAGGATAGCAATTGCTCAATGCTGTATAGAATGTAGCGTTATCCCCGCCGGCTTTAAACCAATTACCTTCACTATCTTGGAATTTGCTATCAGGTTCACCGTGTATTAGTTTAGCCTTAAATGTACGCAGGTGAGTATAAGGCATGTTCCAGTTGAATCTATAATTTTTATAGTCTTTAACTGACTTAACTTCTGGCGGATACGGCTGACTTACCAAAGGAATACTATCAACCATACTCCAACAGCTACCGTAGGTAAAATCGGCATCGTAATGAATTCTGTTGTAATAAGTGAGTACATCAGGTCTGTTGACAAGACTGTCGTCGCCGTCAAGCAACATTATGATAGCATCAGGATCTTGGTCCCTAATTGTTGTAATGTGATTATAGACCGCACCTTGATTTACTGGATTAGCAATCAATAAGAAGTGATCGCTAAGACCGTTAGGCAAGTTATCAATATACTCGGCTGCAATATCAAAACCATTGTCTGTACTATGATCGTCAATTAAGATATGTAGATAGTTTTCATAGTCTTGTGCGGCTACGCTGGCGATACAACGTTCGATATAATTAGCTGCATTGTAGAAAGGACTAATAATTACGATCTTTTGTTCAGGTCTTTGCTTAGGAGCAAGCCACTCTTCGGGTGTACTATATCTACGACCAAAAATCTTATGATACTTGCTCTTTGTATAGTTAACCTGCTGTGCTTCTTCTTTGCTTAGGTATAGACCTAGCTTGCTATAGATATGTTGTTTCCATTCTAGAGCTGTTACATCCCATCCTACTAGATCTTTGATATCGTTTAATTCTAGCTGTCTGCGGCGATATTCTTCTGTGTCATTAGCTGCATCAACAACCATATCAACAAACTTATCAATTTGTAGTTCAGGATTGATGTGAGGGAATAATCCATTAGGAACAATGGCATAATCTATAAGGTAGCTGTTCTCTGTGCTAGTTTCTTCTAGTGCACCAAAACGGCAGGTCAATAGAGGAGTATTAGCGTACAATGCTTCTACTGTACTAATGCCGTAAGTCTCTGGTAAGCTAGCAGGATATATAAACCATCCTGCTTTAGCAGACAGTTCAGCTACAGTTTTTTGCGGAACAATACCAGTAAATGTAATAGTAGGATCGTTCATATGTGGTCCTGCTATTTTCATAAACTCAGATTCTTCATCATTGTGTGCAAAGGCTGCACCTAATTTGTAGTGTCCGCCTATGACAGTTAAACGTGCATTAGGTAATCTTTGTTTAACTCTAGGCCAAACATCATTAAGTAATGGCGCTAGGCCTTTACTCATGTTGGCGTTAAAGATATACATGTTTAAATCTTTAGCGTCTAGATCAACACTATCAAAGTATTTGACAATGCCATTGCGTGTAGTCCACATATGACGACGCAGTACTTCGTAGTTACGCATACGAGGATGACTGCAATTCATTACATACATTGCATGAAAATCGCTTAATGTCCAAATCTCGTCAATGGGGCCGTGTACTACTAGATCTTCTAGAATATCATCACCCCAACAGAAAGTATCGTGCATCCAGAATACTTTTAGTTTGGCTGTTTCTCTAATGCGTTTAAAATCATCATAGTCAAACTTACGATTTGTAGTTTGAGGATAGGCATACCACGGCTCTGTAACAAAGGGAGTAACTACACGACTACTGACTACAATGTCGTAACCGCCCGGATCGTTTTTAATTTCACTTAGCGGTTTATAAGTTACACCGTCATAAACTCCTGGCTGATAGTCTTCTTCATCGCAGCCGTTATATACAGTAACATCGATACCTATTTTAGCTAGTTCACTGCTGATTAATATAACTGCACTTTCGCTGCCGCCAAGCCCTTTTCTCTTTAGGGTAGCACCGTCGTAGGCCATACCTACAATATCAATGATAGCCATACGCACAGGACGCTGGTCTAACGGTAGAATAGGATCTGTAGGTTTAGCTGGTACAATAATTTCTTCTTGATTTATAATTCTACGACCAAATACTTTGTGTACTCTGTAGTTGATCCAATCTGCATGTTCTTTTTCTTTCGGATCTAATTCAAGACCTAGCTTATAATAGAAATGCTGTTTCCATTGTACTGCTACAGTATCCCAAGTACTGACATCTTTAATTGCGTTACAGGCATACTGCTTTTGTTGATGTAGATAAGGATTGCGTACAACTGATAATACTAACTGAACGTAACGATCTATCTGCCAATCTGTGTTGATCCAAGGAAACAATCCGTTTGGTTCAATAGCATAGTCAATAAAATAGCTGGCAAAATCTGTACCACTTTCTTCCATTGCACCGAAGCGTGTACCTATAATAGGAGTATTATAGTTGATGCTTTCAATTGAGCTGATTCCAGATGTTTCCGGATAAGCACCTGGATAAAGGTTATAGCTAGCCTCAGCCATAATCTCGGCAATCTTAGGCTGAGGAATAATGCCGGTAAATTCTATGCTCTTATCATGCTCAACACTTTTCATTAAGTCGATAACTTTTTGTTGAGCTTCACTGACCTGCTCATCTCTAAACTTGTAGTATCCGCCAATAACTTTTAGGCGTGCATTAGGTAGATGTTGTTTTAGTTTAGGCCAAACTTTAGTTACAAGAGGAATCATTCCCTTTGTAATGCTGGCATTATATACAAATAGGTTAGGATCTTTTTTCTTAATATCTACCCAATCAATCCAGCGATTGATAGCATTGCGGGTTAGATATATTTTGTTCTTTAGAACTTCAAAATTTCTACGGGGTCCGTGTGTACTATTGGAGGTATAAGACACATGCCAATCACTGATATTGAATACTTCGTCTAAGTGTCCTTCTACTAGAAGTCGTTCTAGAATATGGTCACCCCATATAAAGGTATCCTGTTGCCAAAGTATTTTTAACTGCGAAGACTTTTGAACCTGTTTAAAAATTGCAGGATCGTAATCGCGTGGAGGGGGCTGGCGGACTTCGTTGTAAAGTTCTAAGGGTGTAAAAGGAATTACGGTACGTTGGCTGATTACAATATCAAACCCGTAATCGTCTAAGCCTAGATCTCTTATTGGACGATAGACAACACCATCATAGGTTCCTGGTCTAGTTTCTTCACTGTCGCAGTCGTTGAAAATGTTAACGTCAAATCCTAGCTTAACGAGCTCAACAGCAATGGAGATAATCGAACTTTCCGATCCCCCGATACCTTTTTTCTTAAGTGTAGTTCCGTCGTAGTTAAGACCAATACAGTCAATAATAGCAATTTTAATTTTATTCATAGGCACATATTTAATGTACCCATATTATACTAGAATAAAAGTTTGATTGTCTACTCTGTTAACACCAACTTTGCTTGGCATCGCCGTAATATTCTCTGGCAAAACCATTCTTGATTAGTTCTGATCGAAGACTAACTCCATTTAGGATAAGATCACCTAAGACGCGACCGCCAAACTTATCCCATCCATAGAGAATGACTTGATGTTTCTGTGTAGATGCAACTGCATTCTTGGTAAAGGCTGTTGCAGCCTGGCCTCGTTGATCTTCGCTAGGACATTGTGCGCGGAATCCTTTTTCAGGCGTGTCAACACCAAAGACTCGAACAGCTAATTCTGGCTTGAGCGGAGCAGGTAAAAAGGGCGCTGCTATGACTACAGTGTCACCGTCGTTAACACGAATGATCTTAGCGTCATAGGTCACTCCCTGGGGCGTTTTTTGTGCAAAAGCTAATGCTGGCAGTATAGCCAATAATACTAATAATTTTTTCATTTTATACCTTATTAAGTATGTATATTTATAATGCTTCAGTGAAGTCAATTGTAGCCACAACACTGCTATTATCTGTACCGCCGACTAGCAATTTAACAAATAGAACAACACGATCAGCATCAGTATAGTCTAAATTACTGCCCATGTTTAGAAAGTTTAGAGCAGTTTGTGTATCTCCAGTAAATGTTCCTTGAGCATAACCTGCCAGTAATGTAATACCTGTACCTGTAGAGCAAGTGACTCCTTGCCCATAATCCCAGTATCTACTAGCTTTTCCTGTATTAATAGGTACAGGAACAGTGCCAACTAAAGTAGGATTAAGCACAAGGCGCCACTGGAAAATACCTGAGTTCTGCGGATTTAGGTTGCCTAGATCTACTAACTGAAAGCGATTAACCTGTAGGTCGGCTCGTTGATAAGGTTCTCCTGCTCTAAGACCGACACCAATAATAGCATACTCCTTGCCCACATCTGTATTCTTATTGAAAGCAATTGGTACCTCAGCTGAAGCAACTCCAAACCCTGGATTAAGTTCTGCTTCTGCTTCAATGTTAAAAACGCTACCACCAAGGGTTAGACTTGGAAAATGTGCTACAGGTCCGGTGTTAACAATTTCTGCTCTTTCCATTAGTGCAGGAGCATTCCAAGCGGCTGTGCCTATGACATCGCTAAAGTCCATAACATGTAGAGTTTGTGGACCCAAAGGACCCTTTATACAGAATCGAACATGACCAGATCTGGTACCATTAAAGTCGATATAAAGTGTATGGTGGCGGGTGAAACCATTTTTAGATATAGTGCCGCCGGTCATAGACGAGAATGTGCCCGGATTAACTGCATAGGCCACGCGAACTGTGTTTGTAGTTAGGGCAGTAATAATAGGAGCATCGTTGAGAGCAGAAGGTGTCATCCCTGTGACTAAAACTTTGTCACCGACAGCGAACCGTTCGTCGGCAGTTCCGTCGTGTGTGTAAGTTACTTGATAAGCTAGATTGTTAGTCAGAGTATTAATTGTGACTATAGTTGTGGTGCTAGCTGCGGTAAGATTAGAGCTTGTAGTAGCAAGCCAGTTATATCCGCTGAGACCTGTACCATCTAATCGATCATGAGTAAATTGATCACGTTTAGCTCTGGTTTCTATTAGGGTGCCATCAGTTAAACGTCTACGAGTTACAGCATAAAGATCATCTGTGACTTCAAAGAATACTCCATTAAATGTAGTAAACATACCCACACGTTTGGCCACATTGGTCTGTGTACCGTCAAAGTTTAGGCTGCTGAACCACTGATGACTTACACCTGGACGCATCTTATGGCGGCGGCGACTGTATCGTACAGCTTGACCGGTTGCATCTGTTCCTGAAGTTAAATAGATACTAGATAAATTTTGAACAAATGTAGAAGTGCTGTTAGTACCTGTGGTATACTCACCGTATCGTAAATCCCCGTCTTTGTCTACCATAGGAACGTACCACCACTGCTGTCCAATTGAGGCTATACGCAAGCGACCGGATAGATCCATCTGTGTATTTCTATCATCACGGATATAACTAACTTCTGTGCCTATAGTAGCAGTATTAGTTTCAATAGTTACTGTGCCAGTAATTTGGACAGTGGGCATACTGTTTACTGCAACTGTTCCTGTTATGCGCCAAGGGTCTGTTCCTTGATACACAGTAGAGGTAGTTGGAAAGTTGGTAATAGCAAAGCTAGTGTTGCTGATTGTCAGTGTATTGCTTACAAACACTGTTGAGGTAAAATTACTTACTGCCACGGTGCCACTAACTGCCGGCATCGACGCAATATTTACTGTACTGGTAAAATTAGTTACCGTAACGCTACCGTTAACCGTAACTGTACCTGTAATTCCTGGTAAACTACTTACTGCCACGGTGCCACTAACTGCCGGCATAGAAGAAATATTTACAGTCGAAGTAAAGTTACTGACACTAACTGTGCCTGTTACTCCTACTGACCACGTGCCGCTTTGAACAGCATACAATGTGCCATTTACATACTGTATTGCAGGCCAGTTTGTTATAGTAGTTACCCAAGGAATAGTTCCTTGATATACCGTACTTGTTGTCGGAAAGTTACTTACAGTTACTGATACTGTATTCTGTACATTGATACTTTCTAATGCGGCCAATGTTGAACTGCTTAAATTAACTGTATCAACAATGACATTACCTTCTAAAGTTATGCCGTCAACATGTACACGAGCTACCGGCTGGCCCATGTTGTTATACTGCATAACTTTATGAATATTTAGAAGATTGCTCTCCTGGGGATGCTCATAAGCTGTGCTGTTGTTAGTATAACGATCAACTGGCATTATGTAGTCCAAGGTCTATGAACAGCAAGAGTACTAGTAGTTCCTACTGTTGTTGTATTACTGGTATACTTGTCTGCTAGCAGATCAACGTCATAGACATTATAAGTTCTATAGTAACTTGTAGAAGTGTTACCACCTGCTTGTCTACGTAATTGTGCCAATTCTAATTTAGCCAGCTGTCTATCTACCTTACTAGTAGAAGTTGAAATTTTATTAGAACTATAGATTGTAGTTGCAGTAGTAATACCGTAAGAACCTAATGTACCGCTGGCCAAAACTGTAGCTGTTGTAGACGGATTAACAATATAGAACTCCATAATAGAAGTATTAACACCCTCTAGAGCATTTACTATTGTTTTAAGTTGGGCTACGGTTGTTGCAGTAGTTGCTGTAGTAGATAACCTAGTGGCACTATTGAGAAAACTTTGAACTAATATAGTCATAGTTATTCTCCCGGTTTATGTAGATAATTTGGGTACATTGCTACACTATCTGCTCTAATATCTGCAGGATTTTTTGGGCCGTTCCAGCCACCTCCGGCTTTTGTAGTCACGCTGTCAATTCCTGCTACTACTTCGGCAGGACTATTGTCGTACATTTGATGATATTCAGATGTGAGCAAATCTACAATTTGATCAAAACGGTTTGTATCTACACCAGTTTTTATTTCTACATCCGGTAATACAGCTACTACTGGCTCTTCTTGTTGGGCACAATCAATTTGATCAATAAGATCTAAAACTCCGCGGATAATATCAGTTGCTTTCATAATGAAGTATTTACCGTTTGAAATTGAATGCTATGCTAATCCTAACATCATTACTTGAGTTTGGTAAAACTCTATGTTCTAAACTACCGGGAAACACTAATAAATCGCCCTGTTTAGGAGTCTCTCGCCAATATGCTCCACCCTGTCTAAACTCTATATCACCACCGGGTACCTGTACATACAGCACACCAACTTTGATCCAACGTAGGTGACTGTGCCATCCTGTATATTCGCCCTGTGTGTTTACATTAAACCACCACGAATCTATTGGGCCTTCCTGTGCTTCCACAGCCCTATATACTGCGTCAAACCACGGAAGAGGCTGGCTAGTGTATGTTCTACTCTGCCAGCCTCTTGTGCCTCTATCTCTAGGGTCTAATTCACGCAGGCGTTGAATATTCCCCGCAAGATCATCAGGGATTAGGAACATCCAATGCCCACTCTATTCCAGCATTGTAGCCAATAAATCCATAACTGCCTGTATATGTTTCTATACTGCCACCCAGTGCCGGCTGTGTAAATGTCCAAGTATAGATACCAGGGGTTGGAGTAAAATCTACGCTAACTCTAATGTAGTTGCCGCCCAGATCAATAACACCGGTTACTGTACCTGTTTGTCCAGCACCATCGCTGACTGTCCAACCTGCTTTGACATTTAACAGATCACTGTTGTAGTTGCCGCCAGTAAAGTCGATGATATTAGTGCCAGCCGAATTACTTCCTTGTATGTAAGGGCCTGCCGCAGTGAATGGTGAATCATTGCTCCAGGCTATACCACCTTGTCCCCACGGTGTTCTATTTCTACTGCTGGAGTCTGTGATTAAACTGTTAGAGTCTGTGGCTCTTAACAATAATTCAGTGTTAGTATTACTGGTGAATGGAACTGCGGGCACGGTAATAGTGGTCAGTGTAGGGTCATACATTGCTTGATTTTTAACAACTCTAAAGTTTGTGATAAGTCCTCTGAAGCCGTTACTGGCGCTACTGTCTATGCCTACATAAAAAGAGTCGCCACTGTTTGCGACTCTACTAGTTCTAAGGGAACTGGCAACCCTGGCACCATTTTTGTATATAGATAACGCTGAGCCATCGCTGACCATTGCCCAGTGTTGCCAACTGTTGTGTTCAACAGTTCCGGAGGGATAGGCCGAGCCTCCTACCCAACCGTAGTTGGTAAAGCCCTCAACACTAAAGCCTATTGACTGTATAGGATAAGTGGCAACTCCGAACACTCGGGGAAATGAACTAATTTGTGAGGGATTGCTTTTATGAAACCACTCTACAGTCCAGGGCAGGTATGTGCCACCTCCGCCACCGCCTCCGCCGCCGGAGCCTCTTGCTAATATAATCTGTGATATAGGCATCTTTGTTCCTTAATCTGGGTTAACATTGCCAGAGATTACCCATCTATCTGGACCAATATTCAGTAGCGTGACTACACCGTAGGCCTGTATGAGATAAAAACTATAGTATCCCTCGCCTGCCAACATCACGCTGGTACTTTGGCCTTCTACGTTGATACCAATACTGCTATCGCTGGCATTAACTATGGTAATCACAGAACCTACAGGGAACGGTACACGACTGTAGTAAGGGATTATAATATTTTCATCGCTGATATCGCATAGGATATGATGTCCACGATCCTTCAAGCCCAGAGTATAACGCTGTCCATTGTATCTGCGTTGTGGAATATCTGTTGCTGAAGTGCTCTGTGTAGAACCATCGGCAAACACAATGCTGCCACCGTCAGTGTCGTGAACAGGTTCAATGACTAGATCTGGATACCAACTGTCAACATAGAACGTGCCTGTGCCTGTTGTGACTGCGGTGCCAGTACTGACAGTAGGAGCCACTGCTAGAGCACCAGCATAGTTGTTTTCACCTTCTATGTTTATAGTGACGATGCTATAGTTGTCGTTGCTCAAATCATTGCCGCTAAAGTTGTTGGTTTCGGGGTTGACATCTACATATCTAAACGAACCGTAGTTACCTGTGCCAGAACCGTCTATGGGTAGTCGAACTGCCAGACCTGAATCATCACTGTTGTTATTGTCATAGTAAGCACCAATATAGAAACTGTGATTGTCTACGCTGAGTCCACGAGCTGAAGCCAAGCGTGTGTCGTCATTGGTATGGGCCGATAACCAACGCTTGTAAACTGTTTCTCCGCTGGCTGTCAACTGGAATACTTTTATAGCCTCTTCGTCGAGAGCATTGTTAAATTCTTCTACGGCTACCATTAGATTACCATTGGCTGTACGGGCAATACAACTGTCGTCACCGCCTTGAGTTCTACGCTGCCACTTGACTGCGCCTGTGGCGTCCAGCTTAGTGATTACTGTATCGCCATCATCGTTGCTGTCGTGTGTGACATAGATGTCTGTGCCAATGGTTATGACACTTTGACCATAACAGTGATCACCAGTTTCGTTGAGTTGTCTAACCCACTGTAGTGCTCCACTGCTGTTGAATTGGAAGACTAGGGCAAGATCTCGGAAATTACCTGTGTTCAATTCGCCACGGCCTTTGCCCACTGCGATGATATTGTTGTTGCTGTCCACTGCCACAGCATCGATGTAATCATCAACGGTAGCACTTGTATTAAAGGTACGCTGCCACGTAGGAGTGACTAACAGTCCTTCCTGTAGGTTTGGATAGGTAAGGCTCCACGAACCTGTACCGCCAAAGTCAACCTGTGCGGTTGTGTCAAGTTTCCAAGTTGTGGTCTGTCCAGTTCCTGTAAATTCGTGTGCGAGTTGGACTGCTCCGTTGTTAACATTAACTCTAACTGTTAGATCGTTTGCGGGGCTTGTGCCTCCTAGACTTGTGCCCGGAATGACAATGATATCGTTTTCCACATAGTTTGATCCGCCGGCTGTGACTTGATAACTCCAATAGTTGGAATAGTTGTTACTATCTCTTGCTGGTTCAAATGTCATTGTGAATCCTGAACCTACATTTCGATTGGTTCCTGATACTGCTGTATAGGTTCCGCCTGCCCCTTTACCACCGCCGTTGTAACCAGAAGCCACCGATACAATAGCACCACCGCTGGCTTCAGTGACTGTGAGGATGATGTCAGCATTGGAATCATTGCCATTCACAGCAGTATACGGAATCGTAATTTGGTGTCCTGGTAGATAATTTGTTCCGCCAGCGTTTACTGTGACGCTGGTAATAGCACCTCCGTTGTTGCCAGTTAATGTCACTGGGAATATCCAACTGCCTGCTATGGCCTGGCTGGCTGCGTTGCTGGTAAAGAACTGGAAAGTAGTAGCATCTACTATTTGTACATAGACCCAAGTTGAATCAGAAGTACTGCCTGTAGACCAGGATGCTTGAACTGTGTCGTTACCACCGCCTGTTACCGCAGCCACAGCATCGCGTAGTGCGCTGTTGCCGCTGAATGTAATGTAATCTCCGCCGGTAGTGGTAGTATAGGTATCTCCAACCAATGTGCCCGATCCTCCTACTGCGGCACCGGATAAATCAACGACCTGTAATTCGGTAGTGCTTGGTTGACTTAATTCTACATTAAATGTAGCACCACTACCTTGTCTTGTAGTACCAGTCAATCCTGTGTAGCGTTCTACATAGGCAATGTTCTCAAATGGGCTAATGTCTGTGCCGCCAATCTGCCAACTTGTACTTGGTTCCGCAGGAAGGGCACTTCTCAATACACGAATTACACCTGTGGTGCTGCCTGTCTGTGGAACTACAGGTAGTTCAGCACTGAATTCACCGTCCTTCCAACCACCTAATACATAAGTGCCAGTGCTGGTCCAAGCTATATCTACTAGATTAACATCGCTGCCAGTGTCGCTGAACTTTTGGTGGCTTAGAATACGACCTGTGTCCTGATCCATTGTGACCAAAATACTGTAGTCATATTCATCGGTCATTTCAGCCAAGACCATTAGATTGCCAGTAGTAGGATTTATACTTAGAGCATTAACACGACCACTGTTGCCGCCGTCTTCACTAATGATAACACCCCATACTCTATCACCTGTGGGACCGATCTTCATCACAAATGGTTCATTAGTGCCGTCATCATCTTGGCCGCCAAAATAGAGATAGCCTTGGCTATCCACACAAGTAGCACGACCTGTGATATCGTCATTGGCGTCCACATCGACGGCCATCAAGTAGCCCACTTGCGTCTGTGTTAGTCTTAGATCGCCATCGTTAGGAATGGTCAATGTGCCGTCAGCACCAAATGTATATGAGTAGGTCTCGCTCTTGATGATGTTGTTGGCTATGCGAGCCTCTGCGTCTGCTGTGATTTCAGAGTCTTCTGCTAGTATAGTTTCAGAGTAGTCGGCGACAATCAATGAACTGTTAACAGCCTCGTGTGTGACAAAACGACCCGGTATACGGCTTTCTGTGAATGACAGATTGCCAATGGTCAATTCTGTGCCATCTGTAGGCAACTGTACTACAAAGTAATCTCTTTCATCGTCTCCTGTTTCACTGCTTTCAGCACCACCAGCGTTGTTGGTGCTGAATCCATAGCCGTCTACGGCAAACTTGTTGCCAAATACTGCTACTGCCTGTCCACGGTTAAAGTCACTGGGTTCTTCGTTTAGGTTAACTACATCTACATAGCGTTGCCAAATCACAGCACCCTGTGTGTTGTAGCGGGCTACGATCTGTTTACTAGTACGAAATGCTTCTTGTATAAATTCTGGTGCTTCCTCAAAAAACCCATCAGTTTTGTTCTCATAGGTAGTTGAAGATAGGTAAACATCACCTACATCGGTGGCTGTGAGGCCTACAATAAAGCCGCCGCATGGCCCTGGACCAACTCTGCGTGTCCACTGTACCACACCACTTGAATTTAGTTTAGTCAGTATGGCTGCGGATTTAGTAACGGTACCGTCATCGGCGTTAACTGTTTTGACTTCATAACTGCCCACAGCATAGATATTGCCCTGTGCGTCTGAAGCACAGTCACCGCCATTCATATTGTAACCATCTGGGGCTTCTAAAGTCTTTGACCATACACGATTGAGATTCTCATCGAGTTTCTCAATGAACATCTTGTATAGATTGGGTTCAACATCATAGTAGTAGCCAGTGACAAACACATTCTCATCACTGTCAACATCAATACCAGCGACTGCGGTTAATTCAAGACTTTCTAGAGCCAGTGTTTTCTTTAACAATACCGAACCATCTGTACTGCTGATTTCCAAGACCAACACACTCTGTGGAGGGCCACCACCGTTGGCTGCTTGAGCCACCAGTGCTAGTGTTGTCGCACTTTTTTCTTCAATGAAAGCACTATAAGTTGGTAATGCTCCAACGTCATAACTCTTTTCCCACAATATGTCGCCTGTGGTGCTGAACTTGATCACTGTGATTTCAGGATCTCCATCGCTGACAGTGATGTAAGCACGATCCGTGCTGTCTATGGCTAGACTGTAGGGGTCAACTTGCGTAAATGTCTTTTGCCAGGCCACAGCACCAGCGGCTGTGTACTTGGTAATGACTGTAATTGGATCTTGAGCCTCACTGGAAGCGGTCAATGCGTATAAGTTGCCTTGGCTGTCATAACGCAGGCCGCGCGGTTGTGTGTCGTAATTCTCTCTACGCTGTGTGGCAATCCAATGTGCTGTTGAGCCTGCTTGGACTACTACATTACCTTCGTCGGTTAGACTGGCGGCGCTGCCACTAGAATAGCCCAGACTGTTCCAGGCAGTTTCACCATCACCTATTTTTAACAAGCCGGTGTCGTGTTCAAATCCTGGTTCACCTTGTGCTAAAATAGGATTTGCTAGTATCCAGTTAGCGGCCGTGTCGCGTCTAAATTTAATTTTTGCCATTTGTTATGCTCCGTTCCCATCGATTATTAATTCAGCGGCTGCTGGGGTAAAGGCATTGCCACCGTCTATTTCGTAATTTTGTAAGGCTGCAATTTTTGCAGCGAGTTCA
>JACCDY010769854.1_pt1 | contig 19623 bp, 18 predicted proteins | sample 7446391 | NCBI WGS metagenome assembly JACCDY01 (sample SAMN15323451, study PRJNA562643) | freshwater metagenome | isolation source: river surface water | place: USA:Blue River Watershed | collected 2017-08-18
CACTCCATAAACATGTTCGTAACGTTGGGGATTAAACATGGTTGTTGAGATGTGTTGATACGATGCGGTTACGATTTTCACTTTTGGGTTCCCTCTCAAAAATTGAAAGCCGTGTCGCATCCGAAATACCAACATGTATCCTCCCTCTCCTCCTTTCCAAAGTTGTTCTTCCCCCCACCCTCAACTGTTTAATGCCGAACGACGATACCAATCCCTTAGCCCTCGTCAATTTAGGCAATACCTGCTGCCTCAATTCCGTACTCCAGGCCCTCTTGCGCTGTGAACCGCTTACCGCATTCTTCCTGAAGGATACAACGCGCACACCGGTCACACGCCCCGCCACCAACAAAGGTCCCCTCGTCTCCGCCTTTCAGGCCTTCTTTGCCGATATGACGCGGGTTTCCACGCGCCATTACACTCCAACCGGTCTAGTGAATGCGCTCGCAGCGGCTGTACGCGCATCCGATTCGGATTGGTGGGCGCCCCGTCAGCAAGCGGATGCCGCGGAGTGTATCCAGTATATCCTGGACTCCCTACACGACGCCGTGTATCGCCAGGTGCGCATTACTATTCATGGAGCGGACGAGGCCACGCTTCCCGAACAGCGGTCCCAAGTGAAAGCCCTCCAATCCTGGACCCAATTCTTCGCCAAGGAGTACTCACCCATTGTGGAGCACTTCTATGGCCAGTATCAAATCATCATCCGGTGTGAAACGTGTGGTCATACATCCGAGCGCTACGAACCGTGGCTCATGTTGAAAGTGCCGATTCCCGGTGGGGACCAAGCGGGCGCAGCTGTGCCGACCTTCAAGGAGTGTATGGACGCCGCCTTTGCCGCCGAGACGATTAGCGGGTATGCCTGCGACACCTGTAAATCGCCCCAGACGGCCACGATGACCACGCGCATTTCCAAGCTTCCCAACATCCTCCTCCTCAACTTCAAGCGCTTTACGAATGCGGGGTCCAAGATTCGTGGCCAAATAGACTGGGATTTGAGCGCACAGTCCTTACGTCCCTGGATGGCCTTTCAGCGCTGTCCCTTCAGGGACGCACCGGTGGCCGCAAAATTCCGGACATTTGCAGTCATTGAACACCATGGGTCAGCCCGCAGCGGCCACTATCGTATGTTTGCTGGCGCTAGCACTAACGCTAGCCCCAGCTGGTTAGAATGCGACGACGAGAGTGTACGCGCGGTGGATGTTGGGAATGTAGTCTCGCCCGACTCCTATGTGATATTCGCACGCACCAAGTAGGAATATTACGATGTCGGCGAATTATGGGCAAATTCCCATGTTGGGAAGTTTTGGGTCCAATACAATGAATGCGGCTGCCACGGGCTCCAACAGTCTAATGAATCGCGCGAAGGCGGCATTCTCCACACCGAAGATGTTCATTATGATGGGCATGGGTCTCGTCCTCATCGTCTTTATCTTTTTGGTTCTCTACAATCGTACAGTCGGTACACAGGTGCGCGATGGCTGGGAGAAGGTCAAGACGCTCTTACGCAATAAGGGTGTAATTGATGTGGAGCTGGATCCCGGCAATACGGGAGAGGCACCCATTAAGGCACGCTTGGACCCCGAGCCATCCGTTGTATTACCCCCACTTACAGCGGCGCTTCTACCGGAGCCCGTTACAGTGCCCAAGCCGGCCGATAACCCACCCGATGATAATGTACATGTAGCAGCAGCCGATAGACCCGCCGGCATGCCTGGGTCCGCCGAATCTACCAGCATCTCCAAAAAGATTCTTGAGGATGTGAAGGAGGCGGTCCCAGGGAAAATGGAGGTTTTCAATATCAGCCGCAATGTCTATACATTCAACGACGCCGCGGCGGTCTGTAAGGCGGCGGGGGCCGAATTGGCGACCTATGACCAGGTCAAGGCGGCCTATGATGGCGGGGCCGATTGGTGCAACTATGGCTGGATTAAGGGGCAAATGGCGGTATACCCTACCCAAAAATCCACCTGGCAAAAGCTACAAAAGGGGGCACCTGAATTCCGCAATGCCTGTGGGCAACCAGGTGTGAACGGCGGCTACTTTGACAATCCGGACCTCCAGTTCGGTGTCAATTGCTACGGTGCAAAACCGGCACAAAAGGCGTCCGATGAGCTCCTGGACAGTAAGGTGGCCCTGCCCCAATCCGCTGCCGAAATTGAGTTTGAGAAGCAGGTCCAACGCTTCCGTGACCAAATGGACGCCGCTACCGTCCTTCCTTTCCACAAAGGCCAGTGGAATGAATGAGGTCTTTTCTTAGTTTAGTACGGATACACTATTGCGAATGGCATATCCTTACATTTTTAACAGGAGCTCGCAGCGTGATTAATATAAATTGTCATCATCGCTAGCGATACCGGCAACGGTGAAATCCTCGCTATTACCGAATCCGTCGCCCTTCTCCTCTATCGCGATATCCAACAAGTCCAGGCGTACGGCAATATAATGGAGTGCCAGGTATTCAAAGGCGTCTCGCCATCCAGGCACACGGGTTTCCCAATTCGCTTCAGGTGTCTGGTGCCAAAAGGCCGTCCAAAAGTCGGCCGAGAAAGAATCGTAATGCAAATAATCCATCCATTCCTGTTCATGTCGCCAGGTCCATCCACGGGGTCTCGGTTGTCGCGAAAACGGTCCGTAAAAGCCCACATTCCGCTTTTTCGCAATATAATATGTACACATGAATTCACAGATGTTGGTGCGAAAGCGAGATTCCGAGATGGTGAGGCGGAATTTCCGATGCTCAACATACTCCAAAAATCGGTCGCAGAGATGCCGAACCGATAGAGCGGGGGACATCTCATCCATTCCAACACGATGAAACCATTGCGTCGTGTGTTGAGACACCAGGGCGTTTAATTTGCGCAGGGAAGTCATTCAGAGGGGCGAGGGGTGGCACGTAATTAGCGTGTAGGAGGTGTAGGTGTTGTTGAAGGAACAGGTGTCTTCTTTAGATATTCAATCGTCTTTCCACCGCGATGTCTGTGTAGGAACGCCAGAATATCGTTGGTGGCATCCGCGTTACCGCTGCCCTTTACATGAAAGTATTCATGAAGTTGCTCTTCTAGGAAGGACCATGAGAGGTCCGTTGCCTTGGACCGTGTCGCGTATTGGAGGGTTGCACCGTTAATGCGGAGGGTAGCGTGTCGGAGATTCTGGGTATTCATGAGTCCCAGGATTTTGGACTCATATTCGGAGCGCAGGGACCGGACATTGGCAATCTGTTTATTCAGGTTTTCGGCCACATTATCAAAGTGTACCCATTGACGAACCGCAGTAGACAGGTCCTCCTTTTGCTGTAGTTGGTTGGCCATTTGGTATGTACTGCGGTTGCCTTTTCAAACGGGTGGCGCGTTGCAGCGCATCCGTAGTAACCGGGGGTAAGATGAAGAGGACTATGTTGGGATTCCGGGATTTCCAACATAGTACAATGAATTACTGTTCACTATTTAGTGTCTACGACTGGCCTTGCGTGACTTGCGGTGGGCCTTGCGATGGGCGGACTTACGGTGGGCGGTCTTACGGCCCTTGCGCTTACCACCGACAGGTGCACTGTAGGTAGCATTGGCGCTAACGTTGGCGGAGGGCACGGCAGGGGCAGCGAGCATCTCCTCAGCAGGGGCGGCTGCGTTGTTCTTCTTTTCCGCATTCGGGGCTGCGGCCGTGGTTGCATTGGAAGAGCCAAAGAGCCAATCCAGGAATCCACCGCGTTGCTTGCGGCTGCGGCTGCGACGAGTACGACGGCTAGGCATGGTAGTTTCTACTCTTAGGAGAGAGATTGTCCCATGCCTGGGACGGATACACCATTCACGGTAACATTGCTGGACCGCGCGGTGGTATACCACGTGCGCAAGCTGAGTGTCGTAACAATGCGGTCATTCTTCACAAAGTTCCTGATACTCGTCATAAGTGTGGACCAGTTTGTGGAGAGCGATGAGAATACCGTGCTATAATTGGAAATGTCAATCGTCTGGGCGGCCATTGCCGGAGCCGTTGTACTCATACCACGCTGTGTAACCCAAGTTTGGTAGGCAGCCCTATAGCGGTCCAGCATCTTCTGCACAAAATCAATTATACCATTGCGGAGTGTTGAGAGTGTGGTATTCACATCGCCTGGTGGTTTCACGTATCCGCTACTCTTAACAGTCCCGTCCGCATTGTAGTAGTATGTTGTGCAGAGCGATACAGCGCTTGTTATATTCGCGGTCACGTCACCATTTATGGCCGAAAGATAGCGAAGGGCGGGGAGGTAAAGAGTTCCGTAGAATATGGACATGAGGGATTTCACACTTTCATCGGCGTAAAAGAGGTCCAGAATTTGCGTGTAGGACGTTGCGGAACCCACGTAGGTTTTATCATAATATCGCCATAGTGAAGTATTTGTTCCTATATATATACCAAAACAATCTACAAGCAATGACATAACCTGTGTTCCACTGAGTGATAATTTTGGTAGCATAGTTAGTGTATTTGTGACCGGATCCAATTTTGCAATGTATTTAATGGATGTATTTGTACCAATTTGTGTAAACTGACCACCAACGTATATATCTTTGCCTTGTACACTAATTATATTAATTCCCGCATTAGGGGCTGATGACGGACCAAGAGGTGTCGGAGTTTCCGTAATCATATCGTACATCATTAAGTATTTGGAAGGTATTTGATTTGCAGTGTTGGGCACATTATATCCTACAAAAGCACCGGCTATGTATAAGATTGAACCTTGTATGTCTAATGATCCAACACTGAAATTGATTGAAAACCCGGATAGTGCATATGTTTTTTGTTGAAGTGTATCATACCGTGCTATATATGCTGCAGGCACATCATTCATCTTCGTAAAAGACCCGCCAATGTATAAATCTGTTCCATTTGCAACAAGTGTGCTCACGGAAGTGGAGTTTGAGGAGGGTGTAATTCCTGGATTAACCACTGCGAGTGCGTACCATTTGGATTCCGTTATATTCCAGCGCGCAATATGATTCACGGTAATGGATGTACCATCGGTTTGAGAAACGGTATTAATGAAGCCACCAACATACAAGTTATCCCCAATGACTGCCATTGTAAAAACCTGTGTAGGGGTTGTACCACGTCCCAAAGGAGACCACCCCGTTGCAGCATTCCAGCGTGCTATACCTTGGCACATTGTGCTCCCCCCTGCTGTTGTAAATGTGCCACCTACATAAATATCATTCCCTACAGGTAATATAACTTGTACATTGTCATTTGTGCCAATTATAGAATTGGCAGGTGGTGTTGAGAGTGTTGAAATTATAGGAGGTATGCCACTTTGAATACGAAATATCTTATTGACTGTGATTTTGTTTCCATCCGTTGTGCTGAAGGAACCGCCTACAAAAATAGAGTCACCGGCACGCACTATGGAGCGAATATTTCCTGGTGTTCCACCACCCGCTGGAAACCCCTCGGACAACTGGTCAGCTGTTCTGTTTTGACGCCCATAATTGAATGTGAGGGATGTATCGGTAAAACATTCATCAATGCGTGTTAAGTCTAGGGCGGGATTGGTGTCAGCACCGACAATTTCAGACCGTACAAAGGCAAACAGAATTCTCAACAGAATCTCCCAAAGTTGGTTATAGCGCGTGCGTGTCTCAGTAAAGGCGGCTATAGTAGCGGCAGCGGATACGATATTACGGTCTTGTATGGAAACCGCGGACGTTATGGCATTCACACGGGCAATTTCGGCATCTGTAAGAGTGGGTGCCTGTGCCTTGATTTTTGTTGCGTCGGCTAAATTGAGTCCTTTATCTCGCCAGTCCGATAGCGTCGTCGCAAAGGTATCTACGCTCGCGAGTGTTAAGGATTTCGTAGCTACATCCATCTCGGTTTTGAGAGACGTCCAGGTTGCAAGCGGTAGCGTCTTGAGAGACTTGGCGACATCTCCCACATCCGATACATACATGCGTGCCTTATCAACAGCCGTTTTGACTGTAGAGATTAAGTAGGCACCCATGGGTTTTAGAGGTAGGAATGTGGATACGTAGAATTCTTTCAGGGCCGTTTCAGCGGCAACGAGCGCGGGGTCCTTGATTTCGTAGCGGATGACAACGATGCCGGAACCGCCGGAACCGCCGCTTGTTGTTGAATATTGTGAACTAGCACCACCACCACCACTGCCCGTATTTGGTGTACCACTTGTCACTCCAAGGGAAGCAACAAAATTGCTCCATCTTCCAGCATTTGTTCCTCCAACAGATGCTCCAGATAGTTTGTATCCTCCCCCGCCAGAACCATATACAACGGATTCACCTGTATAATTATTTGTTAACCCAGCTCCACCATCGCCCCCCTGAACTCCGGCAGCCGATGCTCCACCACCCCCTCCTGAACCTTCCCTGCCAGTTGTAGCTAAATTAGTACCTCCCCAATTGCCTTGCGAACCTCGTCCAGGAGGTGTACCCTGCATTCCATAGCTGAATCCAGCACCTCCACCAGATGCTCCCTGTTTACCACCCGTTGCAGCACCACTTATTACACCACCACCGCCACCTCCTATTGCTTCTGCGATTTGTCTACTTCCTACAGTCAAAATAGAAGGAGAACCATTGTTAGAATCATTGGTAGACGTGCCAGCACCACCTGCGCCAATAGTGATAGTTGCTCCTGTTACAGGAATTGTTGTTGTTCCTGTCAAGACGCCGCCACCACCACCGCCTCCGCCACCACGATTATAACCGAGATAAGACGTATTATCAAAACCACCGGAGCCACCACCACCTACAACCAGATACTCAACACTCGTATTGGATTTTGGGGTGAATGTTGCAGGTGTTCGGAAGATATGTACACCATACTTTGTGGTTCCTGCGCCAGTTATGCGTACTTCATCACCGCCAAGAGCCTGTGCTTGTATATCGGCCTTGTACCGCAGAATAACGATGCCAGAACTACCATAACCAGCTCGGCGTGCACCAATGCCACCACCACCACCCCATCCTAATGTGGGGAGCCCTGTGCCTCCAACAGTACGTGTACTACCTACAACACTGCATGCACCATCACTGCCGGTTTGTGCTGAATATCCACCATCACATCCATCCCTTGATGTACCTCCTCCACCTCCTACACCATATGGTATACGAGCATCCGAATGAAAACCCATTATTTCAGTAGGTTCTCCTCCATTGCCATTTGCTAATCCTGCACTCGCTGTTGAACCGCCGCCCCCCCCATGTACATTGGCTGTTCGTGCACCACCTGATTTTATAACACCATTCGCTGCAAAATTATTAAAGGGAGTTGCCGTGGAACCAGCGGATTGTCCTCCTCCATTTGTTACAGTTGCTACTTTTCCACTTCCTCCACCACCTCCTCCTATGGCGATAATATTTACTGCATTCGCACCAGAACCACCAACAATAGATGAATTACCTCCACTTGCTCCATTTGAAGTATAGACAGATGCATCTGCCCCCTTTCCACCTAGTCCAAGTGTAATTGTATATGGCACAGAGTTTATGGCATTAAATGAAAAGGTTGAATTGCCACCCAATACCTGACCACCGGCTCCTCCACCTCCACCTTTAATATCGTTGCCGCCACCACCACCTCCTCCTACAACCAAATATTGCACAGGCATATCCACAAATGGTCTAAAAATATTATCCGCTTGCGATGCAAATGTATGGACTTTCCAACGTTGATTTGATGCATCTATATATTCTGTAATTGTCCCACCACTCGCCATCGCTGGCCAGGGGTATGATGCATCCACCATGCTATCCCTCTATTTCCTACACATCATTCTATTCAGCCTGATGGAACGGAACACGCGCCGGAACGGCTAAAAAAGTACGTAAGCATTGCAGCATCTTGCTGCGAATGCTTAGGTTGTCGGCCCGCAACCGGAAAAAGTTAGGGTTTAGGGGTTTTGACGATTGCTTACATTTGTTGAGTTTTTGGGGTTTTAGGGAACGATTGCTAGCGCTTGCAATGCTTTCTTAAGCAGTGGCAGCCTCAGCCTTGATGTAGTGGGGCTTGAGGAAGCGCTGGAGGTTGAGAATCATGAGCTCAGGGTCCTTCTCGGTAATCTTGAGGAGCTTACGGAGGGAAGCATCAGCATTGATGACCTGCTTGTTCATGAGACCCTTGGTCTTGGCGTAGCTGCAGACGGCGCTGGTAACATCGCTGCGGCTCATGAGAGTGCCCTTGGCCTTACCGAGGAAGACGCAGAGCTCATCGGAGATTTGAACAGGCTTCTTGAAGATGCTCTCGCGCTTGGGCTTATCACCATCAGCGGCCTTGGCACCCTTGCGCTTCTTGCTGGCCTTCTTGAGCTCACGTGGGATGCGCTTCTCCAACTTCTTCATGTCAGAGAGAACGGAGGCGAAGGCCTCGCGGAGGCTGCTGACCTTAGCAACCATGCTGTTGAACTCGGCGACCACGTTCACCTCCTCGGTGACAGCAGCGGCGGTCTCAACAGCTGGGGCAGCAGCAACAGGGGTTGCGACAGCAGCGACGACAGGGGCAGCAACTGGGGCAGCGACAGGGGCGGCGACAGCAGCAGCGGCAGGGGCGGCAACGGTCTCCTTCTTGGAGGCGGCGGTCTTGCGGTTGGAAGTCTTAGTGGCAGTGCTCATCTTATATCTAGTCCGAAGGATGTTTATGCATGTCCCAAACGCACCTCGGCGACGCGTCAATTTTGGCCGATGGCTGCCAAAAAACCGACCAAAAACCGGGGGTGCGCCCAGTTTTTTGGTGGGATTCCTATCGCGGCCAGCACATTTAGGGGGTTTTACCAGTCGTAGTCGTTATCCAGCACAGCGTCAATGTAGGCATCCATAGCATCCTCATCCACATCCGTATCATCCTCAGCATAGGCGGCATATGTCTCGGCGCAGTCCTCGGAGCAGACGGATTTGTCGCAAGCATCTTCGTAGAAATCCATGGGTGTTTCCAGGCGAAGGACGGGTTTCCTACAGCAGATGCACTGAGTGCCCTCACAAACAGCTGGCGTAGGAACAACGGCTTTCTGCATTTCGGCAATGTAGGCGGGCTTTTGGAAGAAGAGAGGGGACTGTTGGAGTTGCAGGACGGTCTGGCAAATAGCAGCATCCGTAAAGGGTGTCATGAAATCAATGAACATTGTAGGGGTTGGTAAGAAGGAAAGGAAGTTGGGAAGGAAGGGGATAGCTTGTAAAGCGTGTAGGGATGGTACGGGAGCACACACTCTCTACATGTGGTCCATTACCCCTTCAATTTTTTCCCACCTTTTTTGAATCCTCACGGCCAAAATTGACGGCCCTACAATCATCCCCCCTCCACAGTCATACAACCCATACACGTTCAACACTTCCTACAATGTCCGTCATCCAGCCTACCTCTTTCAACCCTGCTCTCCTCTCCGTTTCCGAAGCCAAGAAGTTGGACAATGGTTCCAGCCAAGCTTACGTGAACTACAACGGTAAGAAGCTCCGTGTACAAGCCCCTCGCATGCCCGTCCCCATGGACGCCGGTGATTACCAGGGCAACCAGAAGTACAAGGTGCAGCTCTCCTTCCGCGACAAGGATACCAATCCTAAGGTCGCTGCCTATTACGATATGCTTGATAAGATTGATGAGACTGTCATCAATACTGCTCAAGCCAACTCCGGCAAGTGGTTCAAGAAGCCCAACATGGCCCGTGATATCGTTGTGGACAAGTTCACACCCAGTATCAAGTTTGCCAAGGACAAGGAGGGCAACTTGAAGCCATACCCTCCTACACACGGTGTGGCTCTCAAGAAGAACTTTACCACCGGTAACTTTGACACTGAGCTCTACGACAAGAACAAGGAGATTATTGACGATGCTACTCCTGTGGATGTCCTCAAGCGCGGTTGCGAAATCACGCCTATCTTGGAGTGCACCGGTGTATGGATTACCGAGAAGGGCTTCGGTTTGACCTGGAAGCTCTTCCAAGCCCGTGTGGATGTCGCCGCAGAGGGTGCCCAGCGTGGTTGCGCCATTGAAGACGACGAGGAGGAATCCGGTACTCCTGCTCCCGTTGTGAAGGCCAAGCCTGTTGCTGCTAAGCCCGCTGCTGCTGCACCAAAGCCTGCCGTGGACGAGGAGGAAGAAGAGGACCTCATGGCTGCTGTCAAGCCCGCTGCAAAGGCTGCTGCGCCAGCACCAGCTCCTGAACCCGACGTGGATGAGGATGAGGTCCACGAGGCTCCTCCTGTTCCAGTCGCCGCTCCTAAGAAAATCATCAAGAAAATCGTAAAGAAGGCTGCCTAAGCTCCCAACACTCTCAACACATCCCCTCAAATTCCCTCTCTTTTTTCGCTGGCGGGTTTGTGTTAGCAGCGTAGCCTAAAGGGGACTGCGCTATGTAGAGAATCGTGAAATGTCTGGTCTCCATTTCATAGTCGCCTTGGGTCGCGACTCACTTTGTTTGGCAGTACAAAGTATGACCAACCAACCAGCCTATTTTTGTATGTTCACGCGTGCGCGGTCAATCGCAATAAAGAGAATAAAAAATAAACAAATAAAAAAATATAGACAACGTTCGTGCCGTAAGTGTGAAAGAGTGCAGAAAACAGATATATCTATGTTAGGATTCATGGACTTCCAACATAGATTTTAGGAGTCCCTGGTATAAGAATGGACCTCCTTACACCACCCTCCTGGGCGTCTTCCTGGTGCTACGTGTACTTTGCCGGTGCGCTCCTCGTCGCCGCCGGTGCCTTCCTTGCACTCATCATGGGCTACAAGAAGATGACTGCGTTCCCCATTATCATGCTCATCCTCTCCGGCACCCTGGCCTTCATTGACGCCATGATGTACTTCTGGATTTGCCGTGCTGCGTTGGCGAAGTAAACGCTTGATGAATAGATTAGACTGTGTTGGAAATCCAGGATTCTCAACATAGTCTCGTAGAATGGTTTTATGGTCTGTTGGGTTTTTAGCAAGCAGGTGACTTCTTATCGTAGCCCTGGTATGTGAAGTTGGCAGGGCAGCCGCAGGCACCGCTGCCACCATTGCTGAACTGACCGACGAGCTGTGCACCTACGTAGGCTTGGAGGGGCACGGATGCGGAGGGACCTTGGTTGCCGGAATTGGCGCTCTGCTCGGGATACACGGTCGTGGTAGCGGCAGGGTAGTTGTAGCTCTGGCGCCAAGTGTACAGAGCTAGCTGACCGCGGCGCATGGTGGTATTGCTGGCATCCCGATTTGTTGAACTCATTGTATTCTATGTTGGAAGCCGAGAATATTATGCAATCGGTCCGCCCTCCACGGAGGGCGCGAACAACGTCTGAGCTACGCAACCACGATCCCGAACGGTGGCCGGATTGGGAACGCGCTCTGGACATACGACCGACAAGGGTGCCGGTATGGTTTCCGGAAAGTATTGTTGAAAGCGCGCATCCGGGTTTGCGGCATTACTGGCTGCATTCAACACCTGGGCTCCCAACAATTGAACGTATTCCCCTGCCGAAAAGGTGCGTACGGGTACGGGTGCCTCTGTACCCGGTGTACCCAGGGCTTGCGCTTGCGCTTGCGCTGTTTGTGTGGTGTTGCCCTCGCTGCCGCCTGGGATACATTTGGACGAGGAATAGCCTGGGCGCACATAGGGTGTACATAACTGGGTCCGCAAACGCACCGATTCGGGAACCGCCTCGCGGCGCTCGTAAGGCTTGCCGGTCTCGTCAAATAGGGGCGGCCTGTAGGGACAGCAGTACGTTCCTGCTGGAAGGGGAGGTGCCAACTGTTCTATACAGCGATATCGGGAATACTTTTGCATCATTTTGATGACTGCCTCAACTCGCTCTAAAAAAGACGGGTTATATCCTTTAACCCCGATAGAATGGTGGCGGTACAGCAAGTGTTATCCACGGCATTTGCCGTTGTTCTGTTTATCATGTTCGCCATGGCGACCGTGAATCCCACGAAATCCGATAACTTCCAACAGTACAAAGTACCCATTATGGCGACCTCGGCCTTTTTGACCTTTGCGATATTCGGCATTCCCTACATGTCCTCGGATGCCGCGCAATCCCCGCCCACGTTTGAATTCCTCTTTACGGGTCTCACCATTCTCGTGGTAGTGGGTGTTGTGGGAACATACATTTTCAACATGAATCTGGACTCCTATATTACCACCGTGTCGGCGGTCGCCATGTTCGCGGTCGTCATTAGTCGCATCACGGATGTGGAGGGTGGTGCAGGAGATGTGGCGTTTCCTGCGTTTGCTAGGGAGCTGCTGATATTTTTCATAGTGGGCGGGGTGATGGTAGGACTACGCCGTGGCGCCATGACGTGGCAACCGGACCATCCGCAAATCCAACAGCTCCTGGGTATCTATGTTGCCTTGGTGCCGGTGGCGTTGTGTGGGCTCGTAGCATGGGTCCTGTATAGGAGTATTCGTGAACTCGTGCAATACCGGGCTTCACGGAAACCCTGTAGTACACCTGGTGCGGCTGGTGTTGGCGCTAGCGCTGCTGCTATCGCTACCGCTGCTGCTCCGTTTGAGGCATTCCAAGATGGCGGCAGCGGTAGCAATGGCGATAGCAGCAGGTCGCCAGAAGATGTAGCGGCTGAATTAAATACGAAACTACTACCGGCTGCAATTGACCGTATTCAGGCTGTTACCAATGACCTGTTGGAAATGACAGATAGTACATGCGCCATTGTGCGTGAAGTGGAAAATGGGTACATCGGTTTCGCCTCCGCACCACCGGATGAATCGGAACTCTCCTTATCCCGTGAGGACCAAGATGCACGTCGCCTGAAACGCCAGGAGAAGGGCAAACAATCCTTTGACCGCCTACGGCGGGTCTTCCACTCCCAGAAAAAGACGCAGTCCATGGAATGCTTTCAGAATGAGGAGCTCCTTAAGAATGTACGTGAACAAACCCTTCAACTCTACGATTTAATGACGAATCCGGAAAGCTACACGCTGCTCAACGCGACCTACAAGAACATTGTATCCGATATACTCTTTTCCACACAAATGATTACAAAGTCCGAGGGATTTCAATCAACAGTAAGAGCACCAACACCGGCAGTAATACCAACCGCCACAGCCACAGCCGCGACTGTAAAGAAGGCCACCGGCTCCTATGACGAGGACGCTGTTCTGGAGAAACGCCAGGTCATTGAAAAGGCCGATACGGCCACGCTCCTTACAACCGCCAAAGACCTCGTTGGGAAAGTGAATATCATGTACGCGGATGTTGAGAATGCCAAGACAATGCAGAAATCTCTACAAAGTCGCATAGGCAAAGTATATCAAAAAGCGACGATGATTGGAACGGGCAATTATACTATGCAACAGCAACCGCAACCCTAAAATGTCCCAAGGTGAATTGTATCGTCCCCCATGGCCTGCATTGCGCGTTTCATACGTGCTCGTTCTACCGCCTCTTTGTACTGGGGCGGTGTTGGTTCACGCCGGGATTTCTTGGTGGAGATTTCAGTAGTCCTGCGCACAACACCGCCGTATAGGCAAAGTCCTGGGATTTTGGAGGGTGCTACAAAGGCCTCGTTTTTGGCAATGGTTGTTGCTGTGGTTGCTGTGGTTGCTGTAGTAGCTGTCATGTCTTCTTCGTCCACACCTGAGGAAGCCGCTGTTGCTACGGCTTCCGCGGCGGCGCGTCCTATTTGCTCGCGGGCCAACATGGCCTCAAAGACGCCAATCGGTGTCGGTTTTCTCGGATTGGTAAGGATGGATGTGGCAGAATAGGCGACCACGGACCCCACATAGGCGCGTCGGAAGCGCTGTAGGCTCCCCGCATCGCGGTAATTGAACCGTTGAATCGCGATGGTATCACCAACCCCTCTGACTTCCAGGCCCACCTCCTTGACCAACTTCGCCAACACCCGTGAATTCAACGCGGTAGCAATACACTCCACAGGAATGTACTGCGCTGTCCAATTTTGTAGGATATCGTAAAATGGTCCAACGAAGATACGGGCGTTGATTGTATACACCGTCTCCCGTTCCATAAACAACTCCAACCAGGCACGTCCCACCGCATACCAATCCGCCGCGGTAAAACAGGAGCGTTGTAGCGGTTCCAGGGTATCCAGGCATCGCAAGAAGAAGTCAAATTGGTCTGCCGGCTTCGTGTTGGGGGAACGGTCTTTGAGGATGGTATCCCATAAGCTAGCCCATTTCTTGAAGAAACTGCCCGCCGCGAAGTCCAGGCCGTGCTGACCGAGTACCCAGGCATCAATACGCTCCTGTACAGCCGATTTACACTTCCCGTAATCCAGTAACCCCTTGGATGCCTCGTATACCATATGATACATGAGGCGGTGCCACTGATTACAGGTGGGCGTGTAGAGTGTCCGGCGCGTCTCAACATGTGCCGAATGAATGTAGTTGTCCTCCAGGTATTGGAGCAGGGCGGGCAGGGTCTTCTCGGCATCAGTGGGGTCCTGAAGCAAGGGCTGGACACGCATGCGCGTTGTGCGGAAAGGTGCCAGGAGTGCGGGCAAGTCCTCCAGGCCGTAGGGGAGCCAATCGGTATAGCCCCGTGCTTCCAACACATCCACCGGCTGTCGTGTTTGCGCGTGCTCGTACCAGGTAATGACGCGCTGAATCATGGCGCGCGTGTCGGGAGTGCGGGTACACCAGTTCATATGGGAAATACGACGGCATGCGAGGAGGTCGGGAAAAGCGAGGGTCCCTACACGATTCCCCCATCGCTTGCCGAGCTCGGCGTCCAGGAGAACCCGGCATCCCTTTTCGGCGCGGGCTTCGCCGAGAATAGGGGTGAGTATCCAGGCGGCGATATCATTATCGTGTTGAGTGCGCGGGTCGTCGTAGTCCTCGGGGAGGTTGAGACTTTCTAGGATACTGCGAATCCAGGCGACATTGGTGTTCTCACGGACAGTCTTCTTGGCTTTTGTCGTTGTGATGGCTGTTTCGGTAACATTGTCGGGTTCTGTAGCGCCAGCAGCAGTAGCATGCTTGGCTAGAATGGATTCGGCAAGACCCGGAATAAAGTTGGTTTGGCTTTTGGTTTGGCTTTTGGATTGCCTTGAGCCTTTGGTGTTGGATATACCACAGGCCTGGCGCATACCCTCCATTTCCACAACGCGCTCAACAAGTGTATGATACAGCTCCAGGTCTGTAGCATCCTGAACCGTCTTATCAAACTGGGGCCATTCTGTGGGCTCATCGTATGTATCTTTACCACCGAGGAGTCCAAGTTGAAACGTGGGGGGAACCGTGTAGGTGCGGAAGCGCAACTGGTATTCCGGTAAACCCAACAGCGTCCTGTAATACCACGCGATGTCTTCTTCTGTTACTGATGGGTCCTCGGCCTCCCAGAGCAAGGACCGTACACGCCAGGTACTCGTGGAGGGCTCAAAGGCCTCTATAGTTAGAAGGGTCGCATAGGACATTCTTAGGTATGTAGAGAGCGCTGGCTTTAGTTTATGCGTTATAAATAGAAATGAAACTAAAATCGTATCACATATTTGTATTGTTAGCAATAATTTTTACACTATTAATATTGCTATACATTTTGCAAAACAATCGTAAATATGAATCATTTGATGTGCAGAAGAAGCATGTCCGGCATTTGTTTAACAGCAAAACACAAGGTATCGGCGATTTTATTAGAGGTTCGTTAACTATAGCTAAAATTTGTAAAGCACATGGATATACATTTGACGTGGATTATGAAGATAATGGGATTTCAAGATATTTGTATAACACATCCAAACGCTCCGATATTTCTACAGATAAGTCAAACATCATAAATATTGAACAAAAGGTATATGAATATAATGAGCTTGAAGGAATAATTATATCTAAATTAAATAACTCCTCATCTGGTATACTGTTTTTAGGAACATGCATACCTCATAGAACCTTGCCTATTGATGATGACATTCGTGAATATTTGAAAAACTCATTTTTACCAAATGATGAACTGAAAAATGCAGTTAATGATATGAAACGCAATTTGCTGGGCAATGAATCAACTCAATACACAATGATACATGCCAGAATAGGCGATAACGTTTTAGTGGACAATACGATTGTTGGCATAGATGTATATGAATCTGCTCGTATGAAAATTAAAACCCAAGTTGAACAGCTTACTACAAAACGCCCAACAATTGCTATTTCAGATGATGTGAATTTCAAAAATTATTTGCATGAAAAGGATGGATATATACTCATGCCCACTAAACCAAAACATACAAAAGACAGCGATGACATAAAAGACACGATGATTGATTTTTTTATGTTATGTGGAGCGTCTGAGATAGTTCAACATTCCCAATATTATTGGGGTTCAGGTTTCAGCGATCGTGCATCTGATTTATATAATATACCTATTTTTAAAACAAAACCAGATACTCATTAGGGTATATTTAACTAGCTTACTCCATACAAAAACTGCGGTTAATCTCGCACTAATATGTGCTAATATGATTATCCTGGCGATACACGGGTGCGTCTTTAAATACTGCTTTTACAGCACCTGCGCGAAGCCACCGAATAGCATAGTGGAGTTCAAACACCCATGGCCATAGTTCAGGATCCTCGGGAAAAGTGCCCACGCCCTTTTCTGTGTAAAAAGCAACGCGATTTATAGATGGTCGTAAACTGTAAAGAGGCCAATAATTTGCTATGGTTTTCAAATCGTATGAATTTTCATCCTTATCAATAAATGTAGGTGTTAGTTCATGAGGGTTAATGCGACAAACCTGTTCTACACAATGTATGCGTTCTTTTGAAGCATCTAGCCAATCTACACGGTCCTTGTTATAGGTCATTTGCAATTGTGTTATATCCGGATTCTGGTTCATTGTGTTGATGGCTCTGGCAATAAAGGGTGCCTCGGTGTCCCATGTTTCTTCCCAATGAAACCAATATTTATAAGGCTTAATGATTTCCAAAATCATATTCAATCCCTTTGCTTGTCCGTGTTGCTCTTTTGTTTTTTGTATGAACTCCACGTGTGGATATTGTTCTTTTACTAACGCGGCCCAGTTCTCTTTTGGATTTTCACTATATTCATTGATAACTATCCACTTTCCAATCCGGGCCAGATCCTCTTTTGAATTCGCATAATGTATAGAATCCATGCAGCTCGTGAATGCACGCCAGCGGTCTTTCTTTGGAAAGTCCAGAAATGTAGTACACGTCCAAATGACCGATGGTTGTCCGTTCTCAAAACCTTCTTTAAAACGGAAATTTCTACATGATTGTGAGTGCTTCATCAAAACTAGCAATGCTAATAATACTAACAATGCTAGTGCTATAAACACGTATGTGCTATACTTGCGTCTTGCCATGATTATATGGTCGCTCCTCTATTTCTAGATAACATAATATTCAAAGGAATGAGTCGTAGTGCGCAATGTTCTTAGTGAGTTCCTTATCCGAATAATAATTAGGAGTTTCATTTGACAATTTGTAAAAAGACACCGTGTTTGGAGCCATTATTTTAATGAATCTGCTTACATTTGACATCATATCTACATAGCAGCGATTTGCAGCTATGCATAAACTTACTCCCGTTAGGAATTCTGTCATTGTATCATACTTAATTTCTGGTGTCATTGTTTGCCTATCTTTCTCATTTGCACCATGTCTGGTCTCTGGAACAATTGAATAAATTGTTTTATTTTTAATTAGCGATTTTATATTTTTAACTTCTGTGTAGTCATCTGTTTGAACAAATATCGGTAGTTCGCTACTTAACTGAAGTTGTGATATTATATTTTCTGTTGATTGGAATCCTGATTCACCGCTTATAATTTTATCTCCACGACGTATATAAAGTCCTTCATAATTGCCAAATTCACGTTTTTTATTGTTAATTGATGATTGAATATCGCTATTAATTATGAAAAGCTCCTTCAGTGCGGATTCATAATCGCGCAAATACATTTTTCCAGATCCATCAATGTCACTTGCAACATTCATATGTGAACAATATATAATATTTGAATTGTTCAACGATGCTGGCTTCTCTTGCAATGATGAAAAATAATCGTGCCATCCTAATTTGCTTGTGTAAGACCAATCTACGCTATCAACGTAAAATGTGCAACCAACGCGCTTTGCTCTTATGTAAGACTCCGCTAAAAATCCCAGATCAGAAAAAAATCCAACCGATTTATGGAGTTTATAAACAACAACTTTCTCCGAGTCATAGTTTTTAACATAGATTGTTCTGAACTTCTTATAAATTAATATGCCGATGCATAAACATATAAGAATTGTTAAGAGTATTAATACCCCTTTATTTATGATGTGTTTTTTTACCATCTCTATTTTAATAGGGCATAATTCGCTCACTTCCCACACAGCGTAGCCTGTCCTCGGAGTCGCAAGAGACGCTGGTATTCCCCACATCCCGCCGTGGTTTGTCCCGAGTAAACAGCCACGGCACCCTTGCGGTCCGAAAGCGCATCGGCGCTCGTCAGGACATCCTTGTACTGGTCCACCGGGCCTACAAAGGTCGCGGTGACCGTTGCGCTGGCCGCACTAGACGTGGTGCCCACATTCGCTACCACATAATACGCATAGGTCTCTCCATTGCTTACATTGTAATCTATGTAGGAACCCATTTGTGCCACCGCGATAGCCACGAAGGCCCCGCACGCACCGCGGGAGCGCCAGACGGTGTGGGTAGCTCCAGCCGTTACCGAATTGGTCCAGGCGACCGTAAGCGACTTGAGACCCGTTGCGAGTGTAACATTGGTTGGCGCTGCCGGTGTAGACATCGTTACTTCTAACAATAGCCCGAGAAGAAGCTTCTTCGTTGCGGTTGTTCTGTCGGGAGTTCTGCAGCTAGCCGGATTGTATTGGACTTCATGGCCGATTTCTCAACACGCTGCTCAAGTGCCGCTTCCGCCAGTGTACGAAACATGGCATCCATGCGATTACAATCCGTTTCCTCAACAACCGACAGTTCCGTGTAGCCTGCCCCAATACCCTCTGCAAAAGCCTCCGCCTCTGCTTGCGATACCTCCCTCTGGGAAACCAAATCCGTCTTATTCCCTACAATCATGTAAATGGGTCGGCGACCCGAAGTGGCTTCAATGACATCAATCCAATGTCGGATATTCAGGAACGTGGTGCGATTCGTAATATCATAGACGAGCAGGACCACATCCGCACTCCGGTAATAGCTCGTGGTAATACACCGATACCGTTCGTGTCCCGCGGTATCCCATAGTTGCAGCTTGACGGGTTGCGATTGCTGTTGAGAACCGATGTGCACCGTCTTGTATCGGAAATCAACACCAATGGTTGGTATGTAAGTATCACCTGCGACTGCATCAGTATCCGCCGGGGTTATGGGAATACCATCCACATAGTGGAACATGAGTGAGGACTTTCCCACACCGGCATCCCCTACAAATAGAAAGCGCAGAATCGGATCACCCTTGAGCCCATTCTGGCGTACACTGTATATGCGCATCGCCTCGTTATCCATTCGCGGTTTGGCGATAATGTCTTATTCCATTACGGCTTATTCCGCGGCTAGCAGGTAGCGCAGGCCTTCCTCCAGCGTGAATCGGGGTTCATAACCGAGCTCGTCGCAGATGCGGTCTATGCTGGACTGCGAATGCATGATATTACCAGGACGGTAGTTTTTGAACTCGTGGGGCACTTCCTTATGGACGATCTTCTCCATG